>Ga0068859_100005321_pt1 | contig 13086 bp, 10 predicted proteins | sample KBSSwiS22_FD_66585 | JGI IMG/M metagenome (GOLD analysis project Ga0068859, IMG submission 66585) | Switchgrass rhizosphere microbial communities from Kellogg Biological Station, Michigan, USA - KBS Switchgrass S2-2 | ecosystem: Host-associated > Plants > Roots > Rhizosphere > Soil ... | reverse complement strand
GGCGGCAACGACATGAACGTGTTCGGCGCCGCCACGCAAGGCAAGAACACCGAGAAGAAGACCGTGGCCGAGACCTTTCTGGCTGGACACGGTTCGCCATTCGTCGCTCAGATCTCGATTGCCAACGCGCCGAAGTTGTACAAAGCGATCCTGGACGGGCTCGAGTACCGCGGCACGGCATTCTTCCAGTGCTTTACGACGTGCCAGCCGGAGCACGGCGTTGCGGACGACATGGCGCTCACGCAGGCGCAGCGCGTCCGCGACTCGCGCGGCGCACCGGAGTTCGTGTTCAACCCGAGAATGGGGGAGACGTACCAGGAAGCGCTCGACGTGAAGGGGAATCCTTCGCTGGAATCGGACTGGTACGAGGCGAAGTTCAAGAGCACCAACGAGCCCTACCGGTATACGGTCGCTCACTGGTGCGCAACCGAAGCGCGCTTCAGAAATCACCTCAAGAAAATCAAGAAGGAAGACGTGGAGAAACTGATCCCGCTCGAGAACATGCTGGTGCGGGTGACGCAGCAGGATGTGGTATACCGGCGATATCTCGTTCCCGATCACCGCTCGTATGTTCCGGACTTCGGCGTGTACATCAAAGTGCAGGGTCCCAAAGACGTTGAATATCGTTCGCTTTCACGACAACTCGTGCTGTTTTGCGTGGAACGCCGCAAAGCGTGGCGCATGCTGCAAAGCAAGGCGGGTGTGGAAAACAAGGAGTACAAGGCTCAGCGCTCCATTCTCGCCGATGTCGATGCCGGGCGGCTGTCGAAAGACGAACTGTTCGCTCGAGGCGAGGAAATCCTGCGAGAGCGGGTGAAGGGTGGCGTCGCGGCGCCTGGATTGACGGGACACAAACTTCCGCCGCTGACGCCGCCGGTCGGGCCAGTGGTGCCTCCCCGGCCAGGCAGCGAACCGCCTGTGGCGCGGGTCTAACAACGTGGAGGATTCATGATACCGGTGCCGGTCAGCTCGATTCTTCGTCACAAAGGAAATGGCGTCTGGTCGATTGCTCCCGATGCGTCTGTCTATCAGGCGATCAGCATCATGGCCGAGAAGGGCATCGGCGCGCTGCCGGTGGTGGCCGACGGCCGCTTGATCGGCATACTCTCGGAGCGCGATTACGCGCGCAAAGTGGTTCTGCAATCGCGCTCCTCGAAAGACACCCTGGTCAGCGAGATCATGACTACGCCAGTCGTCTCGGTGAGCCCCTCGAACACGGTCGAGGATTGCATGAGGACGATGACGCTGCAGCTCATCCGGCATCTTCCCGTGGTTGACGAGGGGAGAATCCTCGGTATCGTGTCGATGGGCGACCTGGTCAGAAAGGTGATTTCGACTCAAGGCGAGATCATTCAGCACCTGGAGGAATACATCTCGGGCAGGCCTTCCGCATAATTTCCAAACTTCAAACCATAAACTGAAAACGAGAAAGTAAGTGGAACGTACGTTCCACTTACTTTCTCGTTTACTTTTTGGTGACTTCCCGCTGTTCGTATATCATTGTGGGTTCACATGCCGCAATTCATCTACACAATGAAGGGGCTCGGGAAGGTCTATCCCCCCGATTCCCAGGTTCTCAAAGACATCTGGCTCTCGTTTCTCCCCGGCGCCAAGATCGGCGTCCTCGGATTGAACGGCTCGGGCAAGAGCACGCTGCTGAAGATCATGGCGGGCATCGACCATGATTTCGTCGGCGAAGCGTACCCGGCCGAAGGCATCAGCGTCGGCTACCTCTCGCAGGAGCCCCAGCTCGATCCCACGAAAACGGTCGTCGAGATCGTGGAAGAGGGCGTGGCCGAAGTCCGCGGCCTGCTGAAGCGATTCGACGAGATCAACGAGCGGTTCGCCGAGGATCTCTCGCCGGAAGAGATGGACAAAGTGCTGGCCGAGCAGGCTCGCGTGCAGGACCGCATCGACGCGTCCGGCGCGTGGGAGCTCGACTCGAAGCTCGAGCTGGCGATGGACGCGCTGCGTTTGCCGCCGCCGGAAGTCGAGGTAAAGACGCTGTCGGGCGGCGAGAGGCGGCGCGTCGCCCTGTGTCGGCTGCTGCTGCAGTCGCCGGACCTGCTGCTCCTCGACGAGCCCACCAACCATCTCGACGCCGAATCGGTCGCCTGGCTCGAGCGGTTTTTGAAGGATTACGCCGGCACGGTCGTCGCCGTCACGCACGATCGCTACTTTCTCGACAACGTCGCCGGCTGGATCCTCGAGCTCGATCGCGGGTCGGGCATACCGTGGGAGGGGAACTACTCGTCGTGGCTCGAGCAGAAGCAGAAGCGCCTGGCGCTCGAGGAAAAGACCGAGTCGAAGCGCCAGCGCACGCTTGCCCGCGAGCTCGAATGGGTGCGCATGGCGCCGCGCGCGCGCCAGGCGAAGGGGAAGGCTCGACTGAAAGCGTACGAGGACCTGCTCGGGCAGGACACCGCGAAGCAGCTCGAAAGCGTCGAGATCTACATACAGCCCGGGCCTCGTCTGGGCGATGTCGTGGTCGAAGCGCGAGATCTCAGAAAGTCGTACGCCGACAAGCTTCTGATTGACGGCCTCACCTTTACGCTGCCGCGCGGCGGCATCGTCGGCGTCATCGGCCCCAACGGCGCAGGCAAGACGACACTGTTCAGGATGATCACCGACCAGGAAAAACCTGATGGCGGCGTCCTGCGGCTGGGCGAGACGGTGAGGCTCGGTTATGTCGATCAAAGCCGCGACTCGCTGAACGCGAAGAAAACGGTGCACGACGAGATCAGCGGCGGCGAGGAAGAGCTGACGCTCGGCAAGCGCGTCGTTCCATCGCGCGCCTATGTGTCCTGGTTCAATTTCAAAGGCCGCGATCAGCAGCGCCTGGTGGGCGAGCTGTCGGGCGGCGAGCGAAACCGTGTGCACCTGGCGAAGCTGTTGAAAGCCGGCAGCAACGTGCTGCTGCTCGACGAGCCGACCAACGATTTGGACGTCGACACGCTGCGGGCGCTGGAGGAGGCCCTGCTGCAGTTTGCCGGTTGTGTGGTGGTCATCAGCCACGATCGCTGGTTTCTCGACCGAATTGCTACGCATATGCTGGCGTTCGAAGGGGAGAGCCAGGTGGTATGGTTTGAGGGGAATTATCAGGACTATGAGGCCGACAGGCATCGCCGCCTTGGAACCGCGGCCGACCAGCCCCATCGCATCAAATACCGGAAGCTGACAAGATAGGCTCCGGACTCCAGGCTTCGGACTTCGGACCAGTGGACAAGGCCTGGGGCCTGAAGCCAGATTTCCGCGTCTAATTAAGAGCACTTAGTGGCTGAACCCATCAAACGAAAGACGAACATCGCGAACGCGTGGGCCGAGGCCCGCGAGCTGGTATGGACCCATCGCCACCGGCTTGCCCTCGGTCTGGTGCTGATGCTCGTCAACCGATTCGCCGCCCTCGTCCTTCCGGCCACCTCCAAGTACCTCATCGATGACGTCGTCGGCAAACACCGCACCGATCTGCTCGTCCCGCTCGCTCTCGCGGCCGGCGCCGCGACCATTGTGGATGCGATCAGCGGGTTCGCGCTATCGCAAGTGCTCGGCGTCGCCGCGCAGCGCGCGATCACCGACATGCGCAAGAGCATGCAGAGCCACGTCACGCGTCTGCCGATTCGGTATTTCGATTCGACGCAGACGGGCGTGCTGATTTCGCGCGTGATGAACGACGCCGAAGGCATCCGCAACCTCGTCGGCACCGGCGTTGTGCAGCTGACCGGCAGTATTGTGACCGCCACCATCGCGCTCGGCGTGTTGTTTTATTTGAACTGGCAGCTCACAGTCATCAGCTTCGTTGTGCTGGCAGTGTTTGCCGGCGGCATTATCCTGGCTTTGGTAAAACTTCGGCCGCTCTTCCGCGAGCGCGGAAAAATCACCGCGGAGATCTCCGGCCGCCTGGGGGAATCATTCGGCGGCATCCGCATCGTGAAGGCCTATATCGCCGAGGAGCGCGAAGACAGCGTCTTCGCCGCCGGCGTCCAGAGGCTGTTCGAGAACGTGCGGCAGACGCTCACCGGCGTTGCCGCGGTCACGTCGTTCGGAAGCGCCGTCGTTGGGAGCATCGGCGTCATCATCATGGTGGTCGGCGGCCGCTCGATCCTCGCGGGGCACATGACGCTGGGCGACTTCGTCATGTATGTCTTCTTCGTCGGCCTCCTGGCGGTGCCGGTGGTTCAAATGTCGTCCATCGGCACGCAGATTTCGGAGGCGCTCGCCGGCCTCGATCGCATCCGCGAAATCAAGCAGATGGCGACCGAAGACGACGAAGATGCCTCGCGCGAGCCGCTCGGCATTCTCGAGGGCGAGGTGGCGTTCGAAGATGTGTCGTTCGAGTACGAGCCGGGAACGCCTGTGCTGCGTGAGGTGTCGTTTACAGCGCCTGCCGGCACCACAACGGCGCTGGTCGGATCGAGCGGATCGGGAAAGAGCACGCTGAGCAGCCTCGTGATGGCGTTCAGCCGGCCAGGTTCCGGGCGCGTGATGGTGGACGGCCGCGATCTCGCCGGAGTTCGTCTGCGAGATTACCGCGCGCAGCTCGGCGTCGTTCTTCAGGACAATTTCATGTTCGACGGGACGATCACCGAGAACATCCGTTTCTCGCGGCCTGACGCGACCGACGAACAGGTACGGGCCGTCAGCCGCATTGCGCACTGCGACGAGTTCGTCGACAAATTTCCCAATAAATACGACACCGTCGTCGGGGAGCGCGGTGTAAAGTTGTCGGGCGGTCAGCGCCAGCGTGTCGCCATCGCGCGCGCGATCCTGGCCGATCCCAGGATTCTGATTCTGGACGAGGCGACGTCGAGCCTCGACAGCGAGAGCGAGGCGCTCATCCAGGACGGTCTGCATGCATTGCGCGAGGGACGGACGACGTTCGTCATTGCCCATCGAATGTCGACGATCCGAAGCGCGGACCAGATTCTTGTCCTCGAGGCCGGCCGGATTGTCGAACGAGGCACCCACGAGGGGCTGCTCGCCGCCAATGGCCGTTATCGGCAGCTTCACGACAAGCAGTATAAAATTGAGAAGGATCGCTTCGTGAACCCCGGCGAGGACTTCACTCCAGATCTCCCGAAGCCGGTCGCGGAAGAGTCGGGCGCGCGCCGCTCGACGCTGTGAGACATTGATGAAAAAGTTCTTGATCGCGCTCGTGATTCTCGTCGCTGTGGGAGTGGCCACCTTCATGGCCGTCCGGTATACCCGGCAGGTGAGCCAGCAGCTCACCTCCGCGCCTGCGGCCGGCGGCAGGGCGAAGCTCCGGTTCATCAAGGATCCGGGAACGGTTCCTCGAATGATGTTGAAGACCATCGACGGAAAGACGCTGGACAGCAACGACTTCAACGGGAAAATTGTGCTCGTGAATTTCTGGGCGACGTGGTGCCCGCCGTGCCGCGACGAGATCCCGGATCTCATCACGCTGCAGGAAAAATACAAAGATCATCTCTTGATCATCGGCGTGTCCTCGGACGAGGGACCGGTCGAGATGGTGTCGAAGTTCGTTGCCGACCACAGGATGAATTATCCCATCGTGATGGAAACCGAGGAGCTCTCGAAGATGTTTCCGGGCATCTACGCGCTTCCGACGACCTTCACCGTCGATTCGAACATGAAAATGGTTCAGAAGCACGTCGGACGGGTGAACGCCTCGCTGGTCGAGCTCGAGACCCGTTATCTCGCCAAGCTGCCCGTCGAAGCCGATGTCGAGCATGTTGCGGCGAACACGGATTCGTCGCTCTCGGACCAGGCCCAGGCGACCGACGTTCCCGGCCTGAAGCTCGAGACGCTGACGCCGGCGCAGAGGGTTGTCGCGCTGAAGCTGCTCAACGAAACCAAATGCGAGTGCGGCTGCGGCCTCACCGTCGCTCAGTGTCGCATCAACGATCCCAGCTGTGGATCGAGCCTGCCAATGGCTGAAAAGATCGTCGCCGACGTGCGCAAGAAATAGATGGTCCTCTGCGGTGAAGGTCGGGCTATTGCTCACTGACCATCAGCGGTAAATAAATCGTAAACGCCGCGCCACTCCCAATCTCGCTCTGCACTTCGATGGTCCCGCCCAGTCCGGTCACGATACTGTGCACGATCGACAACCCGAGGCCGGTGCCCTGGTCGGCACGCTTTGTCGTGAAGAACGGCTCGAACAGGTGTCCCATGATCGCGGGTGCAATTCCTTCGCCTGTATCCCGGACAGTGAGAACCGCATAGCGGCCGGGGAGAATCCCGAGTTTCGGTGCTACGGGATCGTGAAGATCGATGGTGCCGAGCTCGATCGTCGCCGTACCGCCGTTCGGCATCGCGTCGCGCGCGTTGATCACAAGGTTCATGAGAATCTGACTTAGCTGGTTTTCGTCGGCCCGCACGAGGATCGGCTCCTGGCAGGCGGCGACGACAATCGCGATTTTGTCGAGGACGAGGCGCCGCAGCATCGGCTCGACGCTCGCGACAACGGCGACCAGGTCGAGCACCGTCGACGTTACCTGCTTCGGCCGGCTGAACGAGAGCAGCCGGCGTGTCAGTCCGGCGCCGCGCTCGGCGGCCCGCTTAATCGCATCCGCCTCTTCCCATCGGGGATCTTTGGAGTCGAGTTGTATCGAGAGCAGATCGGCGGAACCGAGGATCGCAGTGAGCACGTTGTTGAAATCGTGGGCAACGCCTCCGGCAAGCCGGCCGATGGCTTCCATCTTTTGGGCCTGCCGGAGCTGCTCTTCCAGTGCCAGGCGCTGAGTAATATCGCGCGCGATGGCCTGCACGCCGATTGGGCGGCCATGCTCTTCGACGATCTGCACGCTCTGCCCGATCCAGATCTCTGTGCCGTCTTTGGCGACCGCCGGGAATTCGAAATACGTTGAGTGAACCAGCTCGAGGCGCTGCCGCTCGTAGAACTGTAGCGCGCGTTCCTGGTAATCGGGCCGGATCAGCGTCAGGAAATGGCGCCCGAGGAGCTCTTCCTTGGAGTATTTCAACAGCTTGACGGCGGTGGGATTGAAGAACGTGAAGTGGCCGAGAAGATCGCAGTTGTAAATGATGTCGGTGGCCTGCTCGGTGAGCTGCCGGAAGCGCGCCTCTCCGAGGCGCAGTGCCTCCTCGGCCCGCCGGCTGTCGGTAACATCGCGGTAGTTGACGATGATGCCCTGAATGGCAGGATCGGCGAGGCGGTTCACGCCGACGCTTTCGATGAACCGCCACGACCCGTCGCTGTGGCGAAGCCGGAAGCTGTCCCTCACGGGGACTCCGGGCTCTTCCAACCGCTGGTTGAAGGTCTTCTGAAACAAGGGCACGTCTTCCTCGTGCACCCACTGAAACACGTTGGAGCCGATGATGTCCGCGATCGGGAGCCCGACCATTCTGGCGGCCGCGGGATTCGCGTACAGAACCGTGCCTTGTTCGTCGACCAGCGCGATGGCGTCCGAGCTGTGTTGGATGAGAGCTGTCGCGAGGTGTGAAGCCTTCTTCGGCGGACGTGGGCTCATGGTGGCGCGCGCTGAATCAGGACGAACGGCTCATTTGCCCGTCACGCGGACCATTTCGCTGACGGTCGTCGTGCCTGCGAGCACTTTCTCGATAGCGGCTTCGCGAAGGGTCCGCATGCCCGATTCGCGGCCCGCCTCGAACAGCCTGGTGCTATCGGCGTGTTCCGATACCAGGCGCCTGAGCGCGGTGGTCATCGGAAGGATCTCGAAGATGCCATCCCGGCCGCTGTATCCGGTTTGGCGGCACTGGAGGCAGCCCTTGCCGCGCTTCAGGGTACGCTGCGACAACTCGGCGAAGTCGATCCCCAACGCCAGCGCCTCTTCCACGCTCGGGCCGTACTCTTCGGCGCAGTGCGTGCAGATGACCCGAACCAGCCGTTGCGCGAGAATGCCGAGGACCGTCGAGGTGATGAGAAACGCGGGCACCTTCAAATCGAGGAGCCGGGTAATCGATGACGGGGCATCGTTCGTGTGAAGCGTCGACAGCACGAGATGCCCCGTGAGCGCGGCCTGCACGGCGTATTCGGCGGTTTCGGTGTCGCGGATTTCTCCGACCATGATGATGTCGGGATCCTGCCGCAGCACCGTGCGCAGCGCGGCTGCGAACGTGACGTCGATCGCGGGCCGCACGGCGACCTGATTGAACTCCTCGTGCACCATTTCAATCGGGTCTTCGATGGTGACGATGTTCACTTCCGGCTTCGCGAGATATTTCAGCGCCGAGTACAGCGTCGTCGTCTTGCCGCTGCCCGTCGGCCCGGTTACGAGAATGATGCCGGTCGTATGGGAGAGAAAGTCGAAGAACAGCGGCATCTCCGACGCCGAGAAGCCGAGCTGGTCGACGTGCTTCAGCAGCACATCGGGGTCGAAAATACGGAGCACCGCCTTTTCGCCAAACGCCGTCGGCATCGTGGAGACGCGGATCTCGATTTCGCGTCCGGCCTGATCGCGCTTGATACGGCCGTCCTGCGGCCGCCGCTTTTCCGCGAGGTTGCAGCCCGATAGAAGCTTGATGCGCGAGACGATCGCCTGGTACACCATCTTCGGGATCAGGTGAACCTCGTGGAGCACGCCGTCGATGCGCAGCCGCACGAGCGTCGCTTCCCGTTTAGGCTCGAAATGGATGTCCGAGGCGCGCTGCTCGAAGGCGTAGCTCAGGATGTGATCGAGCGCTTTGACGACCGGCGCGGCGGCAGGGTCGAGTTCTTCCGATTCGGAGGAGAGAAATTCCTGGTTGCCGAGGTCGACGTTCAGCCAGCTGCGGGCGAGCTGTGTTTCCGCGGACTTCAGGCTGGTTTTCAGTCCGTAGAACGCGCGGTTCAACGCTTCGACGTCGCTGCGGGTGGCGACGACGCGCTCCACATCGAGGCCGGTGACGCGCCGGATATCGTCACTCGGAAACGGGGACAGTGGGTCGTGTACCGCGACCGTGAGCGTGGTCTCGCTTTTCGAGATCGCGATCAGGCCGTGGCGCCGGGCGAACGGGCCCGATAAGGCCGTCGTGACGACGTCGAGATCCAGGTCGAGAGGGTTAATCTTGATGAACCTCAGGCCCGCGTATCGCGCCAGCGCCTCCGCGATTTGCACTTCGGTCGCGAGGCCGAGATCGACAATGGTCTCTTCAACGGAGATCGATTTCAGCTTGGCCGTCCGGCGGATAGGCTCTACCTGATCCGGCGTCAGGACCTTGCCGAACACGAGGACCTGCAGCAGATCGGTCCCGTCCGAGGGCCTGGCGCCAGTAGCCGGCGACGGGCCACGCTTACGCGGGACGGGTGGGACGGCAGGTTTGGAAGGGTTCACGAATGGTAATCGATCATACTATCGGAGTTTCCGTGATCTACCGTTACAAGCCGGAGATTCTTGCGCAACTTGCCTGCCACGGCGTGATTCCGAAGCCGACCACGCCGCCGACGACCGCGCGAGGGGTCGTGAACGACATCTATCGGTACGAGCTGCGGCTGCTCCGCGACCGCTTTCTGGTTGGTGAATTCTCGAAAAAGGACTACTACGACAAGGTGGTGGAGATTCGAAACCGCTATCCGGTTATGGGCATCCTGACCCGGCACTGGACGGAAACGTCCGTGTAGGTCAGGACGTGTAGAGGAGGCGTAGATCTAGAGCATCCCAAGCGTCAGCTTGGCTGCGTCCGACATTCTGTCCTTCGTCCACGGCGGATCCCAGACGACCTCTACTTTCACATCCTTCAGTCCTTCGACTTCGCGGATGCGGCGCTCGGCATCGAGCGGGATCGTTTGCGCGGATGGGCACGCCGGCGCCGTCAGCGTCATGCGGACGAGCACGTTCGCATCGGTGTCGACGTCGATGTCGTAGATGAGTCCCAGCTCGTAGATGTTGACGGGAATTTCCGGATCGTAGACCTTCGCAAGCGCGTCGGCGATCTGCGGCCTGTATTTCAGGGTGTTGAGCGGATCGCGGGTGAACCCGGACGGGTCGGCCGGTGCCGCGGTGGTTGCGGCTTCTGCCGGCTGGATACTCGGCGCCGGCGCGTCGGCCAGCGGAATGATCCGATCGTTGACCGGCTCGTCGTTACTCAGTGGAGACGACATGGTTCTCTGCCTGCATCGCGGCTTTCAAGGTGTGCCACGCGAGGCTGGCGCACTTTACGCGCATGGGATATTCGCGGACGCCTGCCAGCACCGCCATCTTGCCCAGCGCCTCCGACTTCACTTCCACATTCGCCGGCGTGGTGACCATGTCGTGGAACTGGTCGAAAAACGTGTTCGCTTCGTCCAGCGTTTTGCCCTTCAGCGCGTCGGTCATCATCGAGGCCGAGGCCTTCGAGATGGCGCAGCCGGTGCCCTGGAACCCGAGGTCCTTGATCACGTCGCCTTCGACATAAAGGAAGACGGTGATCTTGTCGCCGCACAGCGGGTTGTAGCCTTCGGCCTTGCGATTGACGGGATCGGGCACGCGGAAATTTCTCGGCCGCTTGTTGTGGTCGAGAATCACTTCCTGATAGAGCTCTCGTAGGTCCATTTTTATTCGTTCACGGCTTCAGGCGAAGATTTCGCGCACTTTCGAGAGTGCGCCGACGAGCGCGTCGATCTCCTCCTTCGTATTGTACAGCGCCAGCGAGGCGCGGGCGGTGGCCGGAAGGCAGAGGCGCTCCATCAGAGGCTGGGTGCAGTGATGCCCTGTCCGGATTGCGACGCCTTCCTGGTCGAGAATCGTCCCAATATCGTGCGGATGCACATCATCCATCACGAACGAGAGCACGCTTGCTTTATGAGACGCGGTCCCGACGATTCGGATCCCGGGAACGGCGCTCAGCGCCGCGGTTCCATAGGCAAGGAGCTCGCTTTCGTACGCCGCGACGGCCGTGAAATCGAGCGACTTCACATAGTCGATGGCGGCGCCGAGGCCGACAGATCCGGCGATGTTCGGGGTTCCGGCTTCGAATTTGTTGGGGACCACGTTGTAGGTCGTTTTCTTGAATGAGACGGCGCTGATCATGTCGCCGCCTCCTTGATACGGCGGCATCGCCTCGAGGAGCCGGAGCCGGCCGTAGAGCACCCCAATGCCTGTGGGCCCGAAAAGCTTGTGGCCCGACATCGCGTAGAAATCGCAGCCGAGAGCCTGCACGTCGACCGGCATGTGTGCCACGGCTTGAGCACCATCCACGAGAACGGGTATGCCGCGCTCGTGCGCGCGTTCGACGATGGTTTTAATCGGATTGATCGTTCCGAGAGAGTTTGATACGTGCGCCACGGCGACGATTTTCGTCCGGTTCGTCAGCATCCCGTCCAGGAGGTCCATCCGCAGCTCACCGGCGTCGGTAATCGGGAGGACTTTGAGCTGGGCGCCCTTTTCTTCGCAGATCATCTGCCAGGGCACGATGTTCGAGTGATGCTCCATCTCGGTGATGAGCACCTCGTCGCCCTTGCCGAGATTGACGCGTCCGAAGGTCTGCGCCACCAGATTGATGGCTTCGGTGGTGCCGCGTACGAAGATGATCTCGCGCGGGTTCGGCGCGTTGAGGAATTTCTGGACCTTGATCCGCGACTCTTCGTAGGCCTGCGTCGCCCGCTCGCTCAGCAGGTGAACCCCGCGGTGGATGTTCGCGTTGTCCACCGCGTAGCTGCGCACCATCGCATCGATAACCGATTGCGGCTTCTGTGTCGTGGCGGCATTGTCGAGATAGACGAGCGGCTTGCCGTGGATACGCTGCGTCAGAATCGGGAAATCGCGGCGTATCCGCTCGACATCGAAGGCAGAGGCGCCCCTCGACGCGCTTCGCTCGCTCGGGGCGATGTTAGTCGGCATGGGGCAAACGGGCGGTCAGCAAACCCTCGAGATATTCACGGACGGGAGCCACTTTCACGCGGTTGAGGATGTCGCCCGCAAACGCGCGAATCAGCATCGCTCGCGAATCGGCGACACTCAGTCCGCGGGACCGGAGATAAAACATTGCATCGTCGTCCAGCTGGCCGATTGCCGCGCCGTGCGTGCACTTCACGTCGTTGGCGAAGATTTCGAGCTCCGGTTTCGTGTTGATGTTCGCCTCGTCGGACAGCAGCAGCGCCTTGTTGGTCTGCTTGGCGTCGGTCTTCTGCGCGTCCGGCCTGACGATAATCTTGCCGTTGAACACCCCGCGCGACTGGTCGGCCAGGATGCCTTTGTAGATCTCGTGGCTGCCGCAGTGAGGCATCGCGTGATCGATGGTCGTGTGATTGTCGATCAACTGCTTGCCGCGCCCGACGTACAGGCCGTTGAGCGTGCAATCGATCCCTTCGCCATCGAGCACGGCGATCACCTCGTTGCGCACCAGGCCGCCGCCGAACGTGAGCGCATGGGACGAAAAGTTCCCGTTCCTGGCGCTGTGCACGAACATGGAGGCGATGTGGAACGAATCGGCCGGCTCTTCCTGCAACTTGTAGTGATCCATCACGGCGCCGGCTCCAAGCCACATCTCGGCCACCGCGTTGGTAAATGCCGCACCGGATCCGACGTAGCGTTCGACAATCGTCGCCTGCGATCCTTCGCCGGCCACCACCAGCAGCCGCGGGTGCGACACCGACGCGCTGCCTTCCGCAATCGACGCGAAGACGAGCTCGATCGGGGTTTCCAGCACCACGTGAGGCGCGATGAGAATCACAATCCCGTCGCGCAGGAATGCCGTGTTCAGCGACGTAAACGCGTTTGTCTGCGTGAGCGTCAGTTTTCCCAGGTACGGTTCGACCAGTGCCGGGTTTGACGCCAACGCTTCTTCGAGGCTGAGAATCTGAATACCTTTCGGCAGCGCTTTCATCGACGAAAGCTGCGGCACGAAACGTCCGTTCACCGCGACGGCGAGCGCCGGGTTGCCACTGAGAGGTGCCGTCAGCTTCCTGTCGAGCGTAGCCACCCCGTCGGTGGCGACGGCGAACGATCGCTCGGCAATCGGCGCCACGCTCGTGAACCGCCAGCTCTCGAGCTTCGTGGTAGGGAAGCCGAGCCGCTCGAACTGCGCGATCGCGCTTTCGCGCGCCTGCAGCACCCATCGAGGCTGTGCGGGCGCTTGCCCGACCGCACGCTGATATTGTGCGACGTAGTGCGCCAGCTGCGGGCTGGCAGGTTTTTCCCGTTCAACAACTTGTGACATTCGAAATGGGCT
>Ga0068859_100005319_pt1 | contig 13088 bp, 10 predicted proteins | sample KBSSwiS22_FD_66585 | JGI IMG/M metagenome (GOLD analysis project Ga0068859, IMG submission 66585) | Switchgrass rhizosphere microbial communities from Kellogg Biological Station, Michigan, USA - KBS Switchgrass S2-2 | ecosystem: Host-associated > Plants > Roots > Rhizosphere > Soil ... | reverse complement strand
GCGCTCACCGCCACGGCGCCCTTCGGCGGCGTGTACTTGGCGGCATTGAGAACGAGGTTGGTGATGATCTGCTCGATGCGCATGGGGTCGGCGTCGAGGACCAGCGGCTGCTCCGGTACGGAGACGGTCAACGAGTGCTCACGGGTATCGATGTACGAGCGGGTCGCATCCAGCGCGTTGGCGACGGCCGTCGTGATATTGACGGGCTGCTTGCGAAGCTCGACGGTTCCCCGCGTGATGCGTGAGACCTCGAGCAGGTCGTCGAGCAGCCGCGCCAGAAGACGCACCTGGCGATTGACGGTCTCGCGCGCCTTGTCGACCATCGCGTCCCCGGCGTCGGCGCGACCGATGATCTGCATGGCGATCTGGATCGGCGCGAGTGGATTGCGCAGCTCGTGCGAGAGCATGGCGAGAAACTCGTCCTTGGCTTGGTTTGCCGCGGCGAGGTGTAGGAGCGCCTGCCGATGCTCGTCCGATCTGAGGCTCTCGTTGAGCAGGGTCTCGACCAGCGCCTGCAACAGCTCGCCGTAGACCTGGAGGCGCCCCGCGGTGAGGGGAGCCTGGTGACGGACGGTCCGCCAGAGCTGGGAGAATGGCAACTGCTGCTGCAGGGCAAACCGCCCGATGAACATCTCGTTCGGAAATGCCGTCAGGGCGGGTCCGGCCGTCACCGCACCCACGGGAGTGCCCTGGATAACCAGAGGGCTCCCGATCACCGAGAACGAGGCGTCGCCCGCGACCACCGAACCCCCGCTATGTCCGAAGCAGCGATCGACGCAGCTCGTGTGCAGGACGTTGCCGCTTCCGCCCGTGATCTCGAACAACGGCGACGACTGGATCGGGCCCAGTAGCAGGTCTCGAGACGGCCCCCAGACCGTTACCGTGAGCCGTGTGGCGGCCGCATACTTCTCCAGCGCACGGGTCCACACCTCGGGCTGGATGATGCTGTCCAGCGTCTGCATCAAAACTGGCCGCCGCTGTTCAGGTCCGGCGAGGACGCGCGCCGTTCCGGCGCGCGCGACAGCAGCCCGAAGTAGGACGCAAATGGCAGCGCCGGAACGGCCATGTGGATCTGGCGCGGGAGGACCACGAGGCCGCTCCCGGGCCGGATCTCACATTCATGGGTCACGCGGGAGGTCGGCATGGCCCTGGCCTTGGCCACCGTGAGCGCCTTCCGGAAGGTGTCGCCAAGCTCTACCCAGTTCAGCAGCAAGATATTGTCGACGAGGGAGCTGACCCGGAACTCCCCGCCCATCGAGGACATCCCCAGCATCTCGGGGTTTTCGTAGTTGTAGACCGAGGTGATGCCCCGCGAGCGCATCAGCCTCGTGATGGCCAGAAAAAAATCCCGGAACTCCTCCTTCGAAGTGACCGTGCCCGTATAGCTCGACATGCTGTCGATCAGGACGCGCCGTGGCTGGAAGGTGTCGACGATTCCCTCGAGCTGCGCGAAATGCTCATCGATCTCCATCTCCTGGGGCGATTCGGACCACAGATGGACCATGCCGCGCTCGATCTCGGCCGGCAGATCGATCCCGATGGTCGCGGCGTTCCGGATGACGTGTGCCATTGGCTCGTCGAGCGTCACCATCAAGCTCCGCTCGCCACGGCGGGCGCCCCCTGCGATGAACTGCAGACCCATGACGCTCTTGCCCGTGCCCGAGATGCCCACCACGAGCGTGGTGCTGCCGACGTAATAGCCGCCATTGAGGAGCCCGTCGAGTCCATCCACGCCCGTGGTGATGCGCGCCGTGAGGTCCCCGAGCGCCGTGGAGTCGACGCGGCGCACGCGGGGCATCTGCACGCGCGGGTAGACGACGAGGCCCTGCTGATCGACGATCTTGAACGAGTGGCTACCCATCAGGTAGTTGTGCCCGCGCGACTTCACGATCTCGAGCGACCGGTGCGCACGCCGGTTCACCAGGTCGAGGCCGAGCCGCACGATCGTGTCCGCGATGAATTCTTCCGAGAGATGTCCCCTTGCCGCGGTCTCCGCCGGAGCGTCCAGGGTGAACATGGCGGTGGTGCCGTCGTGGTACAACCCCTCGATCAGCATCCGGAAGATCTGACCGGCCCCCATGTGGCCGGGTATGCCCTCACCATCGGTCGCCATGCCTGCGAGGCCATCGATGAAGATGCGTCGCGCCCCGATGGCCTGCGCCTCCGAAAGGAGCAGGCTGTCCTCGTGCTGCACTTCCTGCCGAAACACCGACGGGCTCGTCGAGATGATCTTCATCTTGCCCCGATCCTGGAGATCCTGCAGGTCCCAGCCGAGCGAGGCGGCATCCTCGATGAGCCGGTCCGTCGACACCTCGAAGGTGACGATCATCCCCGGCTCGTCGAAGTCGCGCGCGCCCCGATAGACGAACTCGACGCCGAGGCTGGTCTTGCCGGATCCAGGGCCCCCGGTGATCAGGACCACGTTGCCACGCGGGATGCCGCCACCGAGTATCGCGTCAAGTCCCGCAATACCCGTCTGCATGAACGCTCGTCTCATGAAGGCTCCGCTCGCGCTCGGGTGGCTAGATCTGCCCCGCCCGGCGACGCCGCGCAATATTCCGGATATTCCGGGCCGCCGTCCATCGGCAATATCGGCAAATGCTCCTTTCGAGGAAATGCGGGCTGGGAGCCGGATGTCCGAAGTCGTGCAAGCGAGATGCCCGCGCTGCCGTTCGCATGAGGACGCCTCACTGCATCGCACCGCGAGTGGTCGACGGAGGTCATCCGGAGGCGAACCATGTAACGGTTACCGGGTAGGAACAGCCTGCTGTCCTCACCCCGGATGTCGCCGTTGACGACCGTGCGCGGCCGAGCGTAGCATCGGGCCATGCCGATCTCGACCCTCCTTCGCGAAGCCGGGGAGCTGCAGCCCGACGTGGTGCGCCTCCGGCGCACGATCCACCGCCACCCGGAGCTCGGTCTGCAGGTACCGCGGACGCAAGCGGCGGTTCTCGAGGCGCTCGACGGCCTGGGGCTGCGCGTCCGGAAGGGCGAGCGGTTGACGTCGGTGGTGGCAACGCTCGAGGGCGCCCTCCCCGGCCCGTCGATCCTCCTGCGCGCGGACATGGATGCGCTCCCGGTGCAAGAGGAAACGGGCCTCGAGTTCGCCTCCAAGATCGAGGGCGTGATGCACGCCTGCGGGCACGATGCCCACGTCGCGATGCTGGTCGGGGCCGCGCGCTTGCTCGCACGGCGCCGCGATCAGCTCGCGGGGAACGTCGTATTCATGTTCCAGCCCGGGGAGGAGGGGTATCACGGGGCCCGGTTCATGCTGGAGGAGGGTCTTCATGATGGCGGGCCCGCGCCGTCCGCCGCCTTCGCCCTGCACGGTGGCGCGCGGTATCCAGCCGGCGTGGTGGGAACGCGGCCGGGGCCCATCCTGGCGTCGGGCGATACCATCGAGGCGGTGATCCACGGGCGAGGGGGCCACGCGTCCGCGCCCCACGACTGCCTCGACCCGATCCCGATCGCGTGCGAGATCGTCCAGGCGCTCCAGACCTTCGTCACGCGCCGTGTCGACGCCTTCGATCCGGCGGTGATCACCATCGCCAAGATCGAGGCCGGCAGCACGCGCAACGTGATCCCGGAGACGGCCCGCATGCTCGGGACCATCCGCACCGTGTCCGACCGCACCCGCGAGCGCGTGCTCGACGGGGTCGATCACCTCATCAAGGGTCTCGCCGCGGCGCACGGAGCCCAGGCCGAGGTCAAGCTGATCCGTGGCTACCCCGTCACCGTCAACGACGAGGGGATCACCGGGTTCGCCTCGCGCGTCGCCGCCGAGCTGCTCGGCGAGGAGCGCGTGCGCCTGATGCCGACGCCGATGATGGGCAGCGAAGATTTCTCGTACGTGCTCCGCCAGCTGCCGGGGACCCTGATGTTCCTCGGCACGCGGCCGGATGGCGACGCGCCGGCCATCCCCAATCATTCCAACCGCATGGTCGTCAACGAGACGGCGATGGCCACCGGCGTCGCGCTCCACGCGGCGGTAGCCCTGCGGTTCCTCGACGGCAAGCGCAGCGCTCGTCCCGCGTAGGGACAGCGTCGCACGCTGCAATCATTGCCGCAGCGACGGCTTGCCGTCGTCCCCTTCGCGCTTGCGCAGCGGGTCTCGACGATATCGCCCCGCGGGGGCGGCATCGCCCGGGCCGATCAGGCAGGTCACGCGAGCTCGCGGAACGGCGGCTCGTAGGCCTCGCTGTACGTCGGAAAGGGGTGGACCAGGTCGGCCAGGACCTCGAGCGGCACCCGCGCCCGGATGGCCAGGGCCGCCTCGCCGATGAGCTCCTCCACGTGCGATCCAATGGCGGCTGCCCCCAGCAGGACGCGCGCTTGCCTGTCGGCGATCAGCACCAGCATGCCGGTTTTATCGCCGCGCACGTAGGCGCGCGCCGTCTCGCCGAGCGGGAAAATGGCCACGGCCACATCGTGGCCCTGCGCTCGGGCGGCGACGGACGTGAGGCCCACCGAGGCCACCGCCGGCTCCGTGTAGACTCCGCGCGGGATGGCGCGGTGATCGGCGCGCGCGTCCTTTCCCAGGAGGTTCGCGGCAACCGTCCGCGCGTGGTAGTTGGCGGTGTGCGTGTACAGCGCGAGGCCGGTGACGTCGCCCGCGCCCCAGAGATTGGACTGTCCCGCCACGCGGCCGCGCTCGTCCACGGGCAGGTAGCCGCGCGGGTCAGCCTCGACGCCCACGCGCTCGAGACCGATGCCGTCCAGGTTGGCTCGCTTGCCTGCCGCGACGATCACGCGTTCGACCGTCGCCGACCACCCGTCGCCGAGCGTGAACCGCGCACCGCCCGGGGCGGGCGCCACGCTCGCGACTTCCACGCCCAGCCGCACGTCGACGCCGTCCTCGCGCAGCGCCTCCGCGAGCGCCGCCGCCACCGCAGGCTCTTCGCGGGACAGGAGCTGCGGCGAGTGCTGCACCAGCGTCACGCGACAGCCGAAGCGGACGAGCACCTGGGCGATCTCGCACCCCACGGGCCCGCCGCCGATGATGACGGCGGAGGCAGGCAGCTCGTCACTCGAATAGAAGTGCGCGCTGGTCCAGGAGGATATGCCGGCGAGCCCGGGGATGCTCGGCTCCCGGAAGCCCGCGCCGGTGGCGATGACCAGGTCGCGCCAGCCGATGCGGGTTCCCTCCGCGATGAGGATGCCCGGTCCCTCGATGCGGCCCCGGGCCTTGATCAGGCGGATGCCTTTGTCCTCGAGGTGCCGGACGGCGCCGGCGTCGTCGCGATGCCTGGAGACGACGTCGCGGCGGGCCACGGCGGCCGCATACGCTTCCCGGTCGCCGTCGAGCGCGAGCGGACGGCTGACGGCGCCGGCCATCACGGCCGAGCGGCTGATGCTGTGCCGCAGCTCGGCGGCGGCGAGCATCGCCTTGCTCGGGATGCACGCGACGTACGGGCACTCGCCGCCCAGCAGCCCTTCCTCCACCACCGCCACTCGCTTGCCGCCTTCCGTCAGCAGCGATGCCGCGTACCCGCCGGCCGAGCCACCCCCCAGAATCACGACGTCGTAGGCGTCCATGGCCGCTACACCCAGCCCCCGTCGACCACATAGCTCTGGTTGGTGCACGCGTCGCTGTCGTCGGCGGCGAAGAAGAGCACCACGCGTGCGATGTCGGCCGGGAGCAGCTTGCGCTTCAGACATTGCCGGCGGAGCAGTTCCTGCTCGCCTTCCGGGGTGAGCCACAGCGTGACCTGCCGCTCGGTCATGATCCACCCGGGAACGATGCTGTTGACGCGGATGTTCCTGGGTCCGAGATCCCGGGCGAGGGCGCGAGTCAGCCCGGCGACGGCGGCCTTCGCGCTGAGATAGGCCGGCATGCCGCCCTGCCCGATCAGCCACGACGTCGACCCGACATTGATGATCGAGCCCCCGCCCGCGGCCGCCATCTCGGGCGCCACGGCCTGGGCCGCGAAGAACTGGTGGCGCAGGTTCACCGCGAACCGATCGTCCCAGTACTCGGGCGTCACGCTCTCGATCGCGTGGCGCTCGTCGTGCGCGGCATTGTTGACCAATACGCGGATCGGCCCGAGCCGCGCCCGCGCTGCGTCGACCGCCGCCCGCAGCGCGGCGATGTCTCGCAGGTCGCAGTGGATGAACCACGGCGCCGGGAGACCACGCGCCTCGACGGCCTGGACGAGCGCGGCCGAGGCCTCGCGCTGGATGTCCACGAACGCCACGCGGGCCCGCTGGGCGCACAGGTGCTCGACGATGGATGCGCCGATTCCACTGGCGCCGCCCGTGACGAAGGCGACGCGATCCTCGAGGCTCGGGTACGAAGCAACCCGCATGTGACCGCCCTCCCGTGCCGGCTCCACGCCAGCCGCCCGCCCACGCTAGCACAGGTGCGCGCCCGTGCTCGCTCACGTCGCTCGCCCCGAGGTCGATCTCGACACGATCGCCACGCTCATGCTCTTGCTCTTGCGGTTCGCGGCCGGTGTCGGGTGGTTCCCGTGGCGGCACAAGTTAGGGACCATCTCGCGCTCGAGCAGGGATGGCAGCAGATCGAGGCGCGCCGGACGCGGCCATCGGGGTCGTGAGCGAGCGCTCGCGACCAAGCCGGAAGAGCGTTGGAGCAGCCCTGGCGCGAAAGCGCGCGGGCCGCGCCGCTGCCGCGCGCCGGGTCCGGCCCAGCTCGAGGTCTACCGGCGGACGGTTACGATGGCAACGCCGAGCGCGGCAAGATCCGCCGAAGGCGAGTACCGGCGGCGCCCGGCCCGGCGGCGCTCGGTCACCATGGACCCGCCCTGCCGGCGGCGCTCATCGTAGCGGCGGTCGGAGATCACGTCGACATCGGGGCGTCCGGCGAAGTGCCGGCACAGGTAGGCGTGGAGCGCGCCATCGAGGCGCGAGACAATGAAGAGATCTCGGCAGTGACGGGAATGCATCAGACGAGCGGCACGCGTTGCGGAGATGGATCCGGCATGGAAAGCGGCCCTCCTTGCCTGATACGAGAGGCAATCTATGTGCCCGCGCCAAGTAGTTGATTTCCCGCCACAGGACATCCTTGGAGCTGGCCATTCCCTACGAAAATTGAAGATCGCCGGCAGAGCGTGCAGCACGGGAAAACAGGACCGGATTACCCTCTCCTTACAGCGCGCGCCACACCAAGCCCCCCATCGGCCGGATCCTGATGGCCCGCGGCCGCGACGCCGTCGATCTGGCACTCACCACGTTCGCCGGAGCGGCGGTCACCGACGCGGTGGTCTCCATTCCGCGGTGACCGGGCGAACGGGGCCGGCTGCGCGGGCCCACGACGCGCTCTGGCGCCCCGTGGCGAATCGCAAGAATCCCACCACGGTCGCCCAGTTGAGGAGGCAGACGACGTAGGGCACGGACAGGATCGCGCTTCGGCGGCGCGAGTTCCGCATGGCATGTCCGGTAAGGGCGAGCGCGTAGAAGAGCGCCTGGACCACCAGCGCGGCCCGGTACAGCGGGGCACCCGCCAGCGCCGCGCTCGCGGCGAAGGCGCCCGCGTGCAGCACGGGGCCCAGGAGACGAAGGCCCTTGTGCGACACCGTCGCGACCCAGATCCGATTCCGGTGCGGGTCGAGCAGCCACGGCTCGCGGACGAAGAGCTGGAAGTTGCCCGCGAGCGTGCGCACCTTTCGCGCGAGCTCCTCCTCCGCGCTGGCCGCGACACGGTCCCAGGCGCGTGCGGCTGGCTCGAAGAGCACGCGGTAGCCGCGGCGGACGATGCGGAGCGGGATCAGCACGTCGTCGAGCAGCGTGTCCTCCGGAATCGGCTCGAACAGTTCGCGCCGGATGGCGTAGACCGCCCCCGTCGCGCCCACCGTGGAGTCGACCCGGCTCTCGCTCTTCCGGATGAGCTTCTCGTAGCGCCAGTAGACCCCGACCCCGCGGCCCACCGCCGGCCCGTCGGGCGCCTCGGTCAGGATCAGCTCGCCGCTCACCGCGCCGACGGCGGGGTCCGCGAACGGCCGCGTCAAGGCCCGGATGGTGTCCGGCTCGAAGCGCTGCCGGGCGTCCGCGAGCACGACGATCGCGCCGCTGGCTCTCGGCACGACGTCGTTCAGCACGGCCGCCTTCCCTCGGCGCACCGCGAACGCGTGCACGGCGACACCCTCCCGCGCATAGGCCCGCGCCAGCGAGGCCGTCTCGTCCGTGGACCCGTCGGAGGCGATCAGGATCTCCAGCCGATCGCGCGGATAGTCCAGCGCCAGCAGATTGTCGATCCGCGCGGCGATCCGGCCGGCCTCATCATGCGCGACGACGATCACGCTCACGGCCGGGGGTGCCGCTGCGCGAAGCGCCGGGGGCGGAGCCAGGGCGGCGCGGACCCAGGCGAGCGCGGGATACCCGAGATACACGTAGACGAGCAGCACGGCGCAGATCCAGAACGTCCCGCCCCAGAAGGCCTGGTACGCGTCCACGCCCACGGGTGACATGGTCGTTCTGCCCCGCGCTCAGCGCGCGACGCGTTCCTCGGTCTTGAGGGCACCGGCGGCAGTGAGCGCGGCCATGTCGACCCCCGCGTCCCGCCCCGCGGCCTCGTTCCGGTAGCGGCTACGCTCCGCCAGGCGATAGTCTCCCCGCTCCTGATCCCTGAAGCCCACGGCGGCGAGCGAGGCCGGGAAGTGATTGCCGCGAGGGTAGCGGGCCGCGTCGCCGCCCGCGATCACATTGCCCTCGATCACCGCACCGGGAAAGAAGCGCGCGATCGTCGCCGTGCCCGACGCCGTGCCCGTGCCGATCATGCCGTACTCGTTGTGGGGCAGCACGTTCGCCCGGAAGACGAACCCTTCGCTCGGCGCGCCCTCGACCACGAGGATGCTGCCGGTCTGAAGGGCGGTGTTGTGCTCGACGACGACCTGGGCGGCCCCGTTCAGGATCTGGAGCAGTGCGCCGGTGCCGCCCCACCGCGGGCCGCCCACGTCGGCGAAGAGGTTGTTGCGGATGGCGATACGCCGGGCGGGCCCGCTCTGGCGAATGTCGTCGCGGCCGAGGATGTTGATGCCCGCTCCCGCGTGGCGGACCACATTGTTCTGGAACGTCACGTCCTCGACCGTCGACCACGGCGCGCCGCCGTCCTGGTTGCGCACGGTGAAGAGCACGGCGAAGCCGTTCTGGGAATCGCGCCAGTTGCCCTCGAGGAGATTGCCGTCGATGAGCACCCGCCGCGCGTTCTTCAGCTCGAGGAGATTCTTCACCGACCACGTCTTGCCTTCGTACCCCGGCTCGCCGGCCTTCCACGCGAGCGGCTTCGCCAGATGATTCCTCCGGATCTCGATGTCCGACGGGACGAGATCCTTGATCGTCGGATCCGCGCCGCCGAACATCACGTTCTCGCCCGCCGCCTCGAGATAGTTGTTCACGAGGGCGAACGGCCCCGGCCCATTCCAGCCCGCAATGGCCTGGGAGTCGGCGCCGGCCTCCTTGAAGTCGGCGAAGTAGCTGTCCGCCACGAGGACGTCCCGCGCGTTCATCGCGATGCCACGCCGCGCGCCCAGGACACGGTCGCCGTGCACGTAGCAGCGCTCGAACACCAGGTGGTGGGGCAGGCTGTCGAGCGACGAGGCGCCGACGCCGAGCTCGACCAGGTTCTTCAGGAAGACGCCGCCCCGGGGCGCGATCTCGACCCCCACGAACCGGTAGTGATGGGCGCCCGGTGCCGCGGTGATCACGGGTCCCGACGCGGAGACCAGCTTCGGCATGAGGCGCGCGTGCGACGGGCCGATGCGTTGGCCCGCGGCCGGCAGCTCCGCCTCGGGCGCCGCGGTGCGCACGACGATGAACCCCTCGCCCGACTTGCGCGGCAGCGTGAATGGCCCGGCATACGTGGCGCCTGCCTCGAGCGCGATCACATCGCCCGGCGCGGCGTGGTCGAGCGCGGCCTGCAGGCTGCCGCCCGCGGGCACCGCGGTGACCCGCCCCGACGGCGCGGCGGCCGGCGCTTCGACCGACGCGCGCGGCAGCTCGGGCGCGCCGGTCGGCCCGACGCCCAGCACGGCCAGCCCGAGCGCGGCAAGCGCGGCCCGCAGCCCGCGCGGGAGACGCCGGCTCATGAGACCGGGCTCACGACGCGGCGGGCGCGCCGGGCCGGGCGCGCGCGGCGCCCCGCGTCAGGTCGATCACGACCTGGTCGGGCCGCGCGGCCTCGAGAACGCGCGCCGCCGCCTCGCCCGCGGCGCCGACGACGAGCACCTCGGCGTGGGCGATCAGCGCCTCCACCTCGTCGCACATCAGTGCCGAGATGTGCGGGATCTCTTCCTCGATGAAGCGGCGGTTGGCGCCGACGAGCCGGGCGATCGCCACGCTCTGATCGAGGATGCGCACGTCGCAGCCCTTGCCGATGAGGGTCTCGACCAGCGTCACCATCGGGCTCTCGCGCAGGTCGTCGGTCCCCGCCTTGAAGGCGAGCCCCACGACTCCCACGCGACGCCGCCGGGTCTCCAGCACGGCCTCCACACCTCGCCGCACCTGCGCCTCGTTGGCGGGCAGGATCGCCGACAGGAGCGGCAACGACAGGTCGGCGGCGTGCGCGGCGTGAACCAGCGCGCGCACGTCCTTGGGCAGGCAGGAGCCGCCGAAGGCGAAGCCCGGGCGCAGGTATGCCTCCGACACGTTGAGCTTCCGGTCCATCAGGAAGACGCGCATCACCTCCTGGGCATCGCCGCCGAGCGCCGCGCAGGCGTCGCCGATCTCGTTGGCGAAGGACACCTTGAGCGCGTGGAAGGCATTGGACACGTACTTCGCCATCTCGGCCGAGCGGATCGTCGTCGTGACGAACGGCGCCTCGACCGAGGCGTACAGCGTGCGGAGAGCGGAGAACGCCGCCTCGTCGGCCGCGCCCGCGAGCGTCATCGGAGGCTGAGCGAAGTCGCGCAGCGAGGAGCCCTCGCGCATGAATTCCGGGTTGACCGCGAGGCCGAGCCAGCCCTCGAGCGCGCGCTCCGCGCCGCGGGCGATGGCGGGCGCCAAGCGCTTTTCCGTCGTGCCGGGAAGGACGGTGCTCCTCAGCACCACGGTGTAGCGATCGCGGTCCCGCAGCGCGCGCCCGATCTCCTCGCCCACGCGCTCGACCGCGCTCGTGTCGAGCTGGCCGTTGCCGCGCCCCGGCGTCCCGACGCAGATCAGCGCGAGGTCGGTCGCCTGCACGGCCTCGACCGTCGAATCCGTGGCACGCAACCGTCCCGAGAAGACCACCTCGGCGAGCACGTCGCCGAGGCCCGGCTCCACGATGGGCGAGCGGGCCTCTCTGATCATCTCGACCTTGTCGCGGTTGAGGTCGACGCCCACCACCTCGTGCCCCGCCTTCGCGAGACACGCGCTGGTGACACAGCCCACGTACCCGAGTCCGAACACGCTCACGCGCATGACCGATTCCTCTCCCTAGAGATCGCCGCGCGGGATGGGCGCCCCGACGGGAATGTGCGATGAGGGCCATCGCGCGGCGGTCCCCGCCGCCGCGGCCTCCTCGATCCGGTTCTCGAAGGCGCGCGTCACCATGGCCCACCCGTAGCGCGCCTCCACGAGATCGCGCCCCGCGGCCCCGAGCCGGCGGCGCCGCGCGGGATCCCGCAGCAGCGCGACGACCGCGCGCGCGAAGTCGGCCGGCTCGTCGGCGCGCAGATAGTGCTCGCCGGGGACCAGCGGCAGGCCCTCGGCTCCGACGGTGGTCGAGACGACCGCCTTTCCCATGGACAGGGCCTCGAAGATCTTGAGCCGTGTCCCGCCGCCGACCCGCAGCGGCACCACGCAGACCGCCGCGTCGGCCACGTGCGGGCGCACGTCGGCGACGGTGCCGGTGACGCGGACGTCCGCCGCCTTCGCCGCGGCGCGCAGCCGGGCGCTCGGATTCCGGCCGACCGCGGTGAGCGAGACGTCCGGCACCGCGCGTCGGATCGCGGGCAGCGTGGCGTCGATGAAGTGCAGCACGGCGTCCTCGTTCGGATACCAGTCCATCGAGCCGGTGAAGACGAGCCGATGCGGGATCTCGGGCCCCGCGCCCGGGGCGAAGAACGACGTGTCGACGCCGGTCGGCACCGCGTGAATGCGCGCGCCCGGAGCCAGCTCGGACAGCATCGCGCGGTCCGGCTCGGACACCGCCACCGTCAGCGACGCGCGCGCGCAGGCTCGTGCCTCGTACCGTCGCGTCTTGCGCCATTCGAGCTCGAGGAGCGCCCGCCGCGCCGGCCGGCGCTCGGTCCGCGCGAGGCGCTTCCAGATCTGGTGCTCGACATTGTGCTGGAACAGGAGCGTCGGCACGCGCCCGCCGAGGGGCACGCTCGGCGCCGCCGCCAGGAAGTCCGCGACGCAGACGTCGACCTCGCCCGAGTCGATCAGGCGCGAGACGGTAGCGGCGAGGCCCGGTACGCGCGCCTTGTACAGATCGACCGGCAACGGGGACGCCCACGAGCGCGCCAGCGCGAGGGCGAAGGCCGCGCTCCCTTGCTTGGCCGGGCGATGCGGCAGCGTGACCACGCGCTCGCAATCGGGCAGGGCCGTCGCCTCGCCACCGCCCTCGCCCGGCGCGTGTGTGGTGACGACGGTGACCCGGTGCCGCCGGGACAGCTCGGCGACGGTGTGAAAGCTCCGGAGCCGGCCGCCGCGATCCGCCGGCCAGAGCCCGCCCACCTTCACCCAGAGGATGCGCATCACGCGGCCACGGGCGCGGGCTCGTCCCCGTCGAGAAACACCCGCTGCCAGATCTCGAGGTTCATGAGGAGCCAGAGGCGGTCGCCATGCTGCGCCGCGCCCGCGCGATGCTCCGCCACGAGGCGCCGAAGCGCGGCCTCGTCGAAGAGCCCGCGAGCGCGGGCGCGCGGGCCCAGCACGAGATCGTCGACGACGGAGGAGAACTGCCCGCGCAGCCAAGTCCCGAGCGGCACCGGGAACCCCATCTTGCGCCTGGTGAGGATGGCCGGCGGCACCGCGTCGGCGAGCGCGGATCGCAGGACGGCCTTGGTCTGCCAGCCCCGGAGCTTGAGCCTCGTGGGCAGGGCGGCCACGCGCTCGACGAGGTCGTGGTCGAGGAACGGCACGCGGCTCTCGATGGACGCCGCCATGCTCATCTGGTCCTGCTTCATCAGGAGCTCGACCAGGTAGGTCTG
>Ga0068859_100005306_pt1 | contig 13103 bp, 9 predicted proteins | sample KBSSwiS22_FD_66585 | JGI IMG/M metagenome (GOLD analysis project Ga0068859, IMG submission 66585) | Switchgrass rhizosphere microbial communities from Kellogg Biological Station, Michigan, USA - KBS Switchgrass S2-2 | ecosystem: Host-associated > Plants > Roots > Rhizosphere > Soil ... | reverse complement strand
CGGTCGGCCAGCTGGAAGATCTCGTCGAGGTCGGCGCTGATCAAGAGCACGGCGGTTCCGCGGTTGCGGGCGTCCATGATGCGCCCACGAATCTCGGCGACGGCCGCGAAGTCGAGGCCGAAGCACGGATTGGCGGCGACGAGCAAGGCGACGTCGTCGTGAAGCTCGCGCGCCAGGACGGCCCGCTGCACGTTGCCCCCCGACAGGCTGCCAATGGGCGCGTCGGGACCGGGCGCCCGGATGCCGTACTCGGCGATCATGTTGCGGGCGTGGCGGCGCAGCGCCCGCCCGCTGACCAGCGCTTTCAGGCGCGCGAAGGGATGGCGATCGAACGTGCGGAAGCCGATGTTCTCCGCCACGGACATGGCGGGCACGCAGGCGTTGCGCAGGGGCTCCTCCGGCAGGCAGCGCACCTTGCGTGCGCGCATCTCGGCGCGCCGGGCGCGGAACGGCGCGGTCCCGACGTGCACGGCCCCGGCGCTGGCCGGGCGCTGGCCGGCCAATACCTCGACCAGCTCTTCCTGGCCGTTGCCGGACACCCCCGCGATGCCCACGATCTCACCGCCCCGCACGCTGAGCGACAGCTCGCGCACGGCAGGCGCGCCGAGATCGTCGTCGGCGTGGAGGGCCCGTATCTCCAGGACTACGTCGGAGACCGCCACCGAGGCGCGGGTTCGGTTGCTCCTGGGCGGCTCGTCACCGACCATGAGGCGCGCCATCTCGTCGGCCGAGAGCTCGCCGACCCGGCCCCGGCCCGCCAGCTTTCCCCGGCGCAGGATGGTGACCTCGTCGGCGAACTTGGTGACCTCGCGGAACTTGTGGCTGATCATCAGGACCGTGAGGCGCTCCTGCCGGGTCATGTTGCGGACCAGCCCCAGCACCTCGTCGGCCTCGTCGGGGGTCAGGACCGACGTCGGCTCGTCGAGGATCATGACCTTGGTTCCGAGGTAGAGCTGCTTCAGGATCTCGAGCTTCTGCTTCTCGCCGGCGGCGAGCATCCGCACCGGCTTGTCGGGATCCAGGCGGAACGGCATGCGCGCCATGAACGCCGAGACGTCGCGGCGCTCGGCGCGCCAGTCGAACAGGAACGGATGCTGGCGGCGGGACAGGACCAGGTTCTCGGCCACCGTCATGTTGTCGACCAGCGTGAAGTGCTGGTACACCATGCCGATTCCCAGCGCCGCGGCGTCGCGCGGGTTCTTGATCCTCGCCTCCTCGCCCCGCACCAGGACCTGGCCGCCGTCGGCGCGGTAGTAGCCCATGATGCACTTGACCAGGGTGCTCTTTCCGGCGCCGTTTTCGCCGAGGAGCGCGTGGAAAGAGCCCTCGGGGAGCCGCAGGGACACGTCGTCGAGGACCGTGATGCCGCCGAAAATCTTGGTCAGACCGACCGCCTCCAGCACCACCGGCGCGGCGGCGGCGGCGGCGACGCTCGGGTCGGTCGCGCGCTCCGACAGAAGCGCCGTGGTCAGGGGCACCACCGGTGTGGCGCGGGCCGCTGCGCCGGTCGCTGCGATTGAGGCCTCGGGGGCGCTCACGGCAGCGCCTCGATGAGCCGCCCGGACGACGAGACGCTGCCAAAGACGCCGTTCTGCATCTTCACCATCTTGACGGCCGCGTTGTGGTTGCCGACGTCGGTGGCAGCGCAACAGTCCTCGAGCAGCAGGCACTCGTACCCGCGGTCGTTGGCCTCACGCATCGTGGTGTGGACGCAGACGTCGGTGGTGATGCCGGTCAGGATGATGTTCGCGATCCCGCGCTGCCGCAGGCACAGATCGAAGTCCGTCGCGCAGAAGGTCCCCTTGCCCGGCTTGTCGATGATCGTCTCGCCCGGCAGCGGCGCCAGCTCGGGGATGATGTCCCAGCCCGGCTCGCCCCGGACCAGGATGCGCCCACAAGGCCCGGGATCGCCGATGCCGACGCCCGGATTGCCCGGGGTCTGCCGGGAGCGCCAGCGCTTGTTGGCGGGCAGGTCGGCCAGATCGGGCCGATGCCCCTCGCGGGTGTGGAAGATCGGGTAGCCCCCGGCGCGCATCCGCCCGAGGACCCGCCGGATGGGCTCGATGCACGCCCGCGTGAGCGAGATGTCGTAGCCGAGCAGGTCGATGTAGCCCCCTTTGCCGCAGAAGTCGGTCTGCATGTCGATCACCACCAGGGCGGTGTTCTCCTTGCGCAGATCGCCGTTCCACGGCCAGGCGTACGGATCGGCGGGAACGAAGGTGGACGTGCTCATTGTGACACCGGCCTTTCTGCGTTCATTGCATCTCGATCGGGGATCGGCGAAGCGGTCATCGGGCCACCCTCAGCTCGGCCGGCTGGCCGGTGAGCGCCCGCGAAGGCGAGCTGGTGGCCACGATGATGACCAGCGTGAGGACATACGGGGCGGCGTTGAACAGGTAGTACCCGGAGGTCACGCCGACGGATTGAAGCGCGGGGCCGAGCGCGCTGGCCCCGCCGAACAGCAGCGAGGCGAGCAGGCAGCGAACGGGATCCCAGCGCGCGAAGATCACGAGCGCGACCGCCATCAGGCCCTGGCCGCTCGACAGGCCTTCGCTCCAGCCGCCCGGATAATAGAGCGAGAGGAAGGAGCCCCCCACGCCCGCGAAGAAGCCGCCGGCCATGGTGGCGAGCAGCCGGACCCGGTTCACGTCGTAGCCCATCGCGCGGGCCGAGTCCGCGCTCTCGCCGACGGTGCGCAGGACCAGGCCCCAGCGCGTCCGCTTGAGCAGGACCACCACCAGGCCGGTCAGCACGAGGCCGAGCACGAACAGCGCGTTGATCTGCAGCGCCGACCGCACGGGCGCCGAGTCGCTCCACCAGCCGAGCGATACCGACGGCAGGTGCGGGACCGTCACGTCGATGAGCGGCTTACCGATGAAGAACGCCATGCCGACCCCGAACAGCATGAGCGCGATGCCGACCGCCACGTCGTTCACGCGCGGGCGGGCGCACAACGCCGCGTGAACGGCGCCGAGCACGATTCCCACCATCCCGGCGCCGAGCACGCCGGGCCAGGGGGAGTGGGTCAGGTGCGCCAGGCCGTAGCCGCTCATGGCGCCCATCACCAGCGTGCCCTCGAGGCCCAGGTTCACGCGCCCGCTCTTCTCGGTCAGGCACTCGCCGAGGCTGACGAAGAGGAAGGGTGTGCTCACGCGGACCGCCCCGCCCAGCACGGCCAGGCCCACCCCGGTCGCCGCGCTCATGGGCTCACCGCCGACACCGTGGCGGCCGCTCCGGCCTTGACCGTCGAGACCTTGCGCTTCGTCCGCGTGCGCCCGTGGAGCGTCTCGGACAGCAGAATCGAGACGAACAGGATCCCTTGCAGCACGTTCACCGTGGCGTCGGGCAGCGAAAACGCCCGCTGCAGCAAGCCGCCGCTGGCGCCGATGCCGCCGATGATGATCGACACCGGGATCACCGCCAGCGCGTTCTGACGCGCGATGAACGCCACCAGTACGCCGGTGTACCCGTATCCGGTCACCAGCGAGGCGTTGGCCGTGCCGTGAACGGCGGCGACCTCCATCGCTCCGGCCAGCCCGGCCGCGACGCCGGCCATGGCGGTCACCACCACGATCATGCGCGCCACCGGCAAGCCGTTGAGCAGGGCCGCGCGCACGTTGCCGCCCACCATGCGGGCCGAGAAGCCGAACAACGTTCGGTTCATCACGAACCAACCGAGCAAGCACAGGCCGAGCCCCCACCCGATGCCCCAGTGGACATCGAGCCCCGGGAAGCTCCCGATCATGTTCTCGTCGCCGATCGGCGCGGTGGAGGGCTTGTTCAAGCTGGCGGGATCCCGCAAGGGTCCTTCCACGAAGTGATTGAGCAACGCGATCGCAATGTAGTTGAGCAGCAGCGTCGAGATGGTCTCGTTGACCCCGCGGTAAGCGCGCAAGGCGCCCGCCAGCGCAATCCAGACGGCGCCAACGGCGCCACCGCTGACCAACATGCACGCCGCCACCGCCATCGGACCGTGGCCGTGGTTCTTGGCCCACGCCCCCGCTACCGCCGCCGCCAGGCCCCCCAGCACCATGGCGCCCTCACCGCCGAGCACCACCAAACCCAGCCGACCCGGCAGCGCCGTGGCGAGCGCCGTCAACATCAACGGCGCCGCCCGCAGCAACGTGTTCTGAAACGAGAACCAGGTCCCGAACGACCCCCGGAACATCTGCTGATAAATCTCGATCGGGTTCCGCCCAATCACCGCCATGAACACCCCGAACACCACCAGCGTCGCCAGGAAGGCCGCCCCCGGCGCCCTGAAAGCCCCCCCCACCTTCCGCAACCAATCCCCCACCGGCGACGCCGTTCCATCGCTCACCGCCGGTAGCACGCTGACGGTCATTCGTTGCCTCCGCCCTTTGGTTGCACTCAAAATCTCCGATCTGGCAGCCCGTTTTTCATGGTGTGTCGAAGGCGGGCTTCGCCCGCCGGAGAAGTCGCTCAATCAACGGATCCGGCCCCGCGCTGTCGTCCGCCTCCGGGGGGTCTCGTAGGGGGGCACCGCCCCCCTACGCTCTTTTAGTGAGTTTTCCCGACGACGCCCTCGACCAGGTAATCCATGCTCTCCAGTCCGATGTCGGTCTGCTTCAGCTCCTTGCCGGCCGGAATGATCTCCTTGCCGGTGTTGTCCTTCAGCGGGCCCTTGTAGATGACCATCGTCCCGGCCATGAACTTGGCCTTGGCGGCATCCGCCTTCTTCTTCGTTTCAGCGGAGACGGCCTTGCCGTAGGGCGAGACAGTCACGAAGCCTTCCTTCAGGCCGCCGCGGAGCAGGTGAGGGTAGGGCTTGCCAGCCTGGACCATCTTCAAATAGTCCGTGTAGACCTTGCTCCAGTTCCACTCGGCGCCGGTCAGGTAGCCCTTCGGCGCCAGCGTCGCCTGATTGGCGTGGTAGCCGGTGACCATCACGCCCTTCTGCTCGGCCAGTTCGACGATCGTCTTCGGCGAGTCGACGTGCATGGTGAGGACGTCGATTCCCTGGTTGATGAGGCTGGTGGTGGCCTCGGCCTCCTTGACGGGCATCGACCAGTCGCCCGTGAAGATCACGGTCGTGGTGGCCTTCGGGTTGACGGAACGCGCGCCGAGCGTGAACGAATTGATATTCCGCAACACCTGCGGGATGGGCTTCGCGGCGATGAAGCCGAGCTTGCTGGTCTTGCTGCTGAGGCCCGCCACGATGCCCGAGATATATTGCGCCTCGTCGATGTAGCCGAAGTAGCTGCCCACGTTCTTCGGGTGCTTGCCCTCGGTGTAGAGGCCTCCACAGTGCAGGAACGTCACGTTGGGGTATTTGACCGCCATCTTCAGGATGTGCGGATCGAAGTAGCCGAACGACGTGGGAAACAACAGCTTGGCGCCGTCCAGGTTGATCATGCTCTCCATGGTCTTCTGGACGGCCACGGTCTCGGGGACCATCTCCTCTTCCTTGACCTTGACGCCCGGGAGCTTGCTGACGGCCGCGGCGCCTTGCGCGTGCGCCTGGTTGTAGCCGTAGTCGGTCTTGGGCCCGACATAGATGAACCCCACGGTGTAGGGGTCGGCGGCGCCGGCGACCGAAGCGAATACGACCGGAACCGCGCCGGCGAGCACGGTCAGAAGGAAGCGGCGGCGAAAGGGCAGGAATCGAGAAAGGACGGGACGAGATGTAATCATTCCGCGCTTTTAGACTGGTCCGCGTTTCGGGGAGTTTTCCAACCGCGGAATTCCTCGTAACTTCGTGCAGACACTCGTTCCCGCGTGCGTGTTTCTGTTGTGAACCCACGAGCGGTCGGGCATCGTGCTCTCATGACGGCCGACGCGCTCGATCTCCACTCTCTCGCGCGCCGCTACGCCGGCGGACGAAGCACGCCGGCGGCCCTCCTTGCCGAAGTCCGCGCCCGCATCGTCGCGCGCGGTGAAGACGGCGTCTGGACCAGCGTCGCGTCGGCCGAGCAGTTGACGGCGGCGGTCGAGGCGCTCGAGCAGCGTCGGCGCGCCGGAGACGCCCTCCCTCTCTACGGCGTGCCGTTCGGCGTGAAGGACAACATCGACGTAACGGGATTTCCGACGACAGCGGCCTGTCCTGCCTTTGCCTACGAGCCGGCGCGGTCGGCGGTGGCCGTCGCCCGTCTGGTGGCCAAAGGCGCGGTCGTCGTCGGAAAGACCAACATGGACCAGTTCGCGACGGGCCTCGTCGGCACGCGCTCGCCCTATGGTGTGCCCCGCAATCCGTTCGACCCCGACCGGATCGCGGGAGGGTCCAGCTCGGGATCGGCGGTCGCCGTCGCCCTCGGGCAGGTCTCGTTCACGCTGGGCACCGACACGGCCGGATCGGGCCGCGTGCCCGCGGCCTTCAACAACATCGTCGGACTGAAGCCGAGCTGCGGGGTCGTGAGCACGGTCGGCGTCGTGCCGGCCTGCCGCGCGCTCGATTGCGTCTCGGTGTTCGCCGCGACCTGCGACGACGCCGCGGAGATCGCCGACCTGATGCAGGGGTTCGACCCGGAGGATGCCTACGCCCGCGATCCGAGCGGCCCCCTCGGTCCGCGGGCCGGGATCAGCTTCAGGCCGGCGCCGCTCGAGGCGTCCCTGCGGGTCGGCGTACCGGCTCCCGGCGCTCGCGAGTTCTTGGGTGACGAGGCCGCCCGCCTAGCGTTCGAAGCGGCCGTCGGGGCGGCGGAGGCGCTCGGCGTCCGCGTCGTCGAGGTTGACCTCCAGCCCTTTCTCGACGCGGGGAAGCTGCTTTATGACGGCCCGTTCGTGGCGCAACGGCTGGAGGCGGCCGGCCGTCTCTTCGCGGATCACCCGGACGCCATCGCCGAGCCGCTCCGGACGATCCTGCGCGGGGCGTCCACCTACAAGGCGCTCGACGCGTACCTGGCCGAAGCTCGCCTCCGGAGGCTGCGCCATCACGTCGCGGTTGGCTGGCGGGAGATCGACGTGCTCATGGTTCCGACGGCGCCGACCCTGCCGCGCATCGACGCCGTCGCCGCCGATCCGGTCGGCCTCAACGCCGCCCTCGGCCGCTATGCGACCTTCGTGAATCTCCTAGACCTGGCGGCGCTCGCGGTACCGGCCGGCTCGCGCGCGGATGGGCTGCCCGCCGGGGTGACCCTGATCGGGCCGTGGGGCAGTGACGGGCGGCTCGCGGGGCTGGGAGACCGGCTTCACCGCGCCACGACCGCCACCGTCGGTGCGACCGCGCTGCCGCTGCCTCCGAGGCGTGCGGCCGAGCCGGTCGCCACGCCCGCCGCGTCCCCCGCCGCCGTGCCCGTCCTTTCCCTCGCCGTCGCCGGCGCTCACCTGAGCGGCGAGCCGCTGAACCACCAGCTGACGTCGCGCGGCGCGACGTTGGTTCGGACTTGCCGCACAGCGCCCCGCTATCGCCTGTTCGCGCTCCCCGGGACGACACCTCCCAAGCCGGGCTTGGTGCGCGTCCCCGCGGGAGAGGCGAGGGGGGGCGCCGCCATCGAGGTCGAGGTCTGGAGCCTCGATCCCGCCGAGCTCGGCACCTTCGTGGCTGGAATTCCCGCGCCGCTCGGCGTGGGCAAGATCGAGCTCGAGGACGGCAGCCACGTGACCGGCTTCGTTTGCGAGAGCTACGCCCTGGAAGGGGCCGAGGACATCACCTCGTTCGGCGGTTGGCGCGCGTTTCTTCGCGCCCGGAAATGATGGTGTTGTTTCCTAGCGCCGTCGCCGGGGCCCGAATTAACTTAAGACTTACGTCCACGAAACATTCCGTTCATCGCGGGTTGGTACGGTCCCGAACCACACGAGAAGACAACGGTTCGGCGATTGCGTGACCCCGCCGAGCCACCATGGTTCGTGACGCACGACGGTCGGGCGGTCGCGCGGCCCTGGTCTTCGCGGCACGGTCACGAGACCAAAGGATGAGCATGGACAAGAGGACGAGAGGTCTGGCGCGACGAGCGCTTTCAACGGGGTTGTTGCTGCTCGGCGCTTCGGCGTCGATCGTCGCCTGCGAGAAGGAAGAGGCAAAGCCGGCCGCGCCGGCCGCCCCCGCGCCGGCTGCAACTGCGCCGGCCGCTCCCGCCGCCGCTCCCGCCGCGCCCGCGGACGACAAGGGCCCCATCAAGGTCGGCATCCTGCACTCGCTCTCGGGCACGATGGCCATCAGTGAAACGTCGCTGAAGGACGTCGCCCTCATGACCATCGAGGAGATCAACGATGCGGGCGGCATCCTCGGCCGCAAGCTGGAGCCGGTCGTGGTCGACCCGGCCTCGAACTGGCCGCTGTTCGCCGAGAAGGCCCGTGATCTCATCCAGAACCAGAAGGTGGCCGTCACGTTCGGCTGCTGGACCTCCGTGTCGCGCAAGTCGGTCCTGCCCGTGTTCGAGGAGCTGAACGGCCTCCTCTTCTACCCCGTCCAGTACGAGGGTGAGGAGTCCTCCTGGAACGTCTTCTACACGGGCGCCGCGCCGAACCAGCAGGCCATCCCGGCGGTCGAGTACCTCATGAGCAAGAAGGGCGGCGGCGCCAAGCGCTGGGTGCTCCTCGGCACCGACTACGTCTACCCGCGCACGACCAACAAGATCCTGCGCTACTTCCTGCACTCGAAGGGCGTCGCCGACGAGGACATCATGGAGAAGTACACCCCGTTCGGTCACAGCGACTACCAGACCATCGTCGCCGACGTGAAGAAGTTCGCGGCCGGGAAGCGCACGGCGGTTGTGTCGACCATCAACGGCGACTCGAACGTCCCGTTCTACAAGGAGCTCGGCAACCAGGGGATCAAGGCCACCGACATCCCGGTGGTCGCGTTCTCGGTCGGCGAGGAAGAGCTCCGCGGCGTCGACACCAAGCCGCTGGTCGGCCAGCTGGCGGCCTGGAACTACTTCCAGTCGATCGACAACCCGGTCAACAAGGCCTTCATCGACAAGTGGATGGCCTACGTGAAGAAGAACAACCTGCCGGGCGGCGACAAGCGCGTGACCAACGATCCGATGGAGGCCACGTACATCGGCATTCACATGTGGGCCCAGGCCGTCGCTCAGGCGCACACCACCAACGTGGACGCCGTTCGCCAGGCCGTCGGGTACCAGCACTTCAAGGGCCCGTCGGGCTTCGACATCACGATGGACGCCGAGAACCACCACCTGCACAAGCCGGTCTACATCGGCGAGGTCAAGGCCGACGGCCAGTTCCGCGTCGTGTGGAAGACGGACGGACCGATCAAGGCCCAGGCGTGGAGCCCGTTCATCCCCGACGACAAGGGCAAGATCGCGAACTGGCTGTACCCGTGGGCGTGCGGTAACTGCACCGAAGCGAAGTACAAGTAAAGGAGCTCCATCGTGCTGTCGGCCGCCCCCGCCGTTCGACGACGCCGGTCCTCATCGCCTGGCTGGCCCGGGCTCCTGGGCGCGACCGCGCTCGCCGCCTTCCTGCTGACGTTCGTCGGCGGGAGCGGCGGGGCGGGGCGCCTGGCCCGCGCCGATGCGCTGGAGGACGCCGTCAAGGGTCTCGCCAGCTCGTCGGGTGAGACCATCATCCAGAACATCACGCAGCTCTCGAAGCTGGGTGATCCGCGCGGGATCGCGGCGCTGCAGGCGCTGACGGACGATCGCCTGCGGGCGGGGGCCGACGGCAAGGCCTGGATCTTCGACAGCAAGACCCGCGAGCTGGTCGACCCGCTCACTGGCGCGCCCGCGCCGGCGAGCGCCAAGCCGGCCCGCGAGGTCGAGACCGACAACGACATCCGCCGCGCGGCCGAGCCGGTGCTGGCCGAGCTGCAGCTCGGCTCGCCCGACGCGGCGGTGCGCCTGGGCGCCGCGCAGGAGCTGGGCAAGTCCGGCTCGGCGGAGGCCGGCGCGCTGTTGCACCGGGCCTTCGAACGCGAGAAGGACAAGGGCGTGCGCGAGGCGCTGGCGGTGGCCGTCGCGCGCGTCGACGTCCAGAGCCCGGACGCGAACCTGCGCCTGTCGGCGGTCCAGCTGGTGACCAAGCTGGGCAACGATCAGATGGTCGGCGAGATCCAGCGCCTGCTGGCGGTGGGCCCGGACGGCAAGCCGGCCGAGGCCGACGAGCGGGTGCGCGAAGAGGCCAAATACGCGTTGAAGGCCATCGAGAGCCGCCGCCGCCTGATTACTGGCTTCGGAAGCGTCATTCACGGTCTGTCGCTGGCCAGCGTGCTCCTTTTCGCGGCGCTCGGGCTCGCCATCACGTTCGGGTTGCTGGGCGTCATCAACATGGCGCACGGCGAGATGCTGATGCTGGGCGCGTACTCGACGTACGCCGTGCAAACGTTCTTCCAGCAGCACGCCCCGGGGGCGTTCAAGTTCTACCTGTTCGCGGCAATTCCCGTCGCCTTCATCGTGACGTTCGGGATCGGCGTGTTGCTCGAGCGGGTGATCATCCGGCACCTCTATAACCGGCCGCTCGAGACGTTGCTCGCCACGTGGGGCATCAGCCTGCTGCTGATCCAGACGGTGCGCTTGATCTTCGGCGCGCAAAACGTGGCGGTGGCGAACCCCGACTGGCTGGCCGGCGGGGTCGAGCTGGTGCGCGGCCTCGTGCTGCCCTACAACCGCATCGGGGTCGTCGCGTTCGTCATCGCGGTGTCGATTGGTGTGTGGGTGTTGCTGTACCGCACGCGGCTCGGGTTGAACGTGCGGGCCATGACCCAGAACCGCAACATGGCCGCCTGCGTGGGCATTCACACGCGGCGGCTCGACGCCTGGATGTTCGGGCTCGGCTCGGGCATCGCCGGTCTCGGCGGTGTGGCGCTGTCGCAGCTCGGGAACGTCGGGCCCGAGCTGGGGCAGTCGTACATCATCGACTCGTTCATGGTGGTGGTGCTGGGCGGCGTCGGCCGCCTGGCGGGCGCCATCGTGTCGGCGCTGGGCCTCGGGATCGTGAACAAGATCCTCGAGCCCGCGGCGGGCGCCGTGCTCGGCAAGATCCTGGTGCTGGGGTTCATCATCCTGTTCATCCAGCGCCGGCCGCAGGGCCTGTTCGCCATCAAGGGAAGGACCGAGGCTTAAGTCGTGCTCGAACGGCTCACGCAATTCCACGGCAAGCGCGGCTGGTTGATCTTCGGCGTGCTCAGCCTGGCCGTCACCGTGCTCATCCCCGTCTTGAACGGGCTGCCCAAGTCGTTTCCGCTGTCGGTGCCCGATTCGATGATCCCGCTCATGGGCAAGTTCCTGTGCTTCGGGATGGCGGCCATCGCGATGGATCTCATCTGGGGCTACACGGGGATCCTCAGCCTGGGGCACAGCCTCTTCTTCGCGCTCGGTGGCTACGCCATGGGCATGTACCTGATGCGATCGATCGCGGGGGAGGGCGTGTACCGCAGCAACCTGCCCGACTTCATGGTGTTCCTCGACTGGAAGGTGCTGCCCTGGTACTGGCACGGCTTCCAGAGCTTCTGGTTCGCGATGGCGATGGTCGTCGTGGTGCCGGGGCTGCTCGCCTTCGTGTTCGGGTGGTTCGCGTTCCGCTCGCGCATCAAGGGCGTCTACCTGTCCATCGTCACGCAGGCGCTCACCTACGCGGCCATGCTGCTCTTCTTCCAGAACGCGACGGGTTTCGGCGGCAACAACGGCCTCACCGACTTCAAGCGCCTGCTCGGGTACTCGCTGCAGGCCCACGCGACGAAGCGGGCGCTTTACATCGCCACCGCCATCGCGCTGGTGGCGACGTACCTGATCGCGCGGTTCGTGGTGACCAGTAAGCTCGGGCGCGTCCTCCGGGCGGTGCGGGACGCCGAGCTCAAGACGCGCTTCTGCGGGTACGAGTCGACCCGCTACAAGACCTTCGTATGGACCTTGTCGGCGGTCCTGTGCGCGCTGGCCGGCGCCCTCTACGTCCCGCAGGTCGGCATCATCAACCCGAGCGAGATGCAGCCTTCCAACTCGATCGAGCTGGCCATCTGGGCGGCGGTCGGCGGGCGCGGGACCTTGATCGGGCCGCTCATCGGGGCGCTGTTCCTGAATGGCGCGAAGAGCTTTCTGACGGCGGCGTTTCCGTCGGCGTGGCTGTACGTGCTGGGTGGTATCTTCGTGCTGGTGACGCTCTTCCTGCCGCGTGGAATCCTGGGGTTGGGCGCCTTCCGGCGGTTGCGCCGGGCGGCGGCTTCGCCCGCGGAGGCGACGATCAGTCCGGTGGTCGGGTCGGCCCCGGCGCCGTCGGAGGCGGCGGTCCCGGCCGTGGCCGTGACGGCGGCGGCGGGCGGGGAGGTCCCCGCCCCATGACCGCGATCCCGCGCGACACCGAGCCGGATGCGACGGCGGTCCCCGCGCCGTCGGACGAGTCGGTGCCGACCAAGCCGTCGGTCTCCGTCACCTCGCCCGAGCCTCCTCCGCAGCCGCACGCCAGCGCCGACCCCGGACCGATCGGCCTGTGGGTCGAGGAGCTGACCGTCAGCTTCGACGGCTTCAAGGCCCTCGACCACGTGACCCTGATCCTGAACAAGGGCGAGCTCCGCTGCATCATCGGGCCGAACGGCGCGGGCAAGACCACCCTGATGGACTGCATCACTGGCAAGACCAAGCCCGACGAAGGCCACGTCTTCATGGAGAGCCGGGCCCTCGATCTGACGGAGCTGTCCGAGGTGCAGGTCGCCGAGCTGGGCGTCTGCCGCAAGTTCCAGCGCCCGACGGTGTTCCCGCAGCACACGGTCTACGAGAACTGCGAGCTGGCTCTGAAGGTGAAAGGCGGGCGCGGCGTGTTCCGCACGCTGTTCGCGCGCCTGGACAAGGCCGACCGCGCCCGCATCGACGAGGTCCTCGAGACCATCGGCCTCGCCGATCTCCGGTCGACGCCCGCCGGGCTGCTGGCCCACGGGCACAAGCAGTGGCTCGAGATCGGTATGCTGCTGGCCATGGATCCGAAGGTCTTGCTCATCGACGAGCCGGTGGCCGGCATGACCCAGCCCGAGATGGAGCGCACGGCCGAGCTGGTCCAGAAGCTGGCGGGCGAGCGGACGGTGGTCGTCGTCGAGCACGACATGGAGTTCGTGCGCAGCATCGCGCGCAAGGTGACCGTGCTGCACGAAGGCCGGATCCTGGCAGAAGGCCCCATGGCCGAGATCCAGCGCGACCCGCGCGTCATCGAGGTCTACCTGGGGACCTGACGGAGCGACGACCATCCATGGAAGCAGC
>Ga0068859_100005305_pt1 | contig 13104 bp, 16 predicted proteins | sample KBSSwiS22_FD_66585 | JGI IMG/M metagenome (GOLD analysis project Ga0068859, IMG submission 66585) | Switchgrass rhizosphere microbial communities from Kellogg Biological Station, Michigan, USA - KBS Switchgrass S2-2 | ecosystem: Host-associated > Plants > Roots > Rhizosphere > Soil ... | reverse complement strand
TTTTCTTCTAAGCAACAACCTTTACCAAGACTTAAAGATAGAATTAAAACCATATTAGAATTAGACAATGCAATAGGACTGTCGATAACAAAATATTATAGTGAAAAGACTATTGAGCAAAAGTATGAATTGACAAAACAAATGGTTCTTGGCTTGACGGGTGCAACAGGCTTTTTTGAATGGAGTACGGCACCTGAATGACTATTGCTGCCGCTAACATAGAGTTTTGCAATAGGCTTGCCTTGACGTAAGAACAATCGGCTGAAAGCTATACCGGGCTTTGATCCCATCTTGACGGACAATATTGGCTATAGAATAACAATGAGCTTTTTATTATAAATTTGGCCTTTGTACCGGCTCGACGTTATAAATACCAGCCCATCGCAAAGCCCAGAACCGTTGGTGGCAATTTTATTGACGCTTAAATTGATACAATGCATTTGAAAAAAGTTATTTCTATTCTTACGTTATTATTCTGCTGTCATTTTCTCCAGGCGCAGGATTTCAGCGCATTCAAAAAAGCATTATTTATACAGGGAAAAGATACGTTACGCTTCAGGATATTATATCCGGAAAATTATAAAACAGAAATGTCATATCCTTTAATAGTTTACCTGCATGGTGCAGGCCTGAGAGGAAATGATAATGAACATCAACTCGTTGAAAGTGGCCGTTATTTTTTAAATGACGAAGTCCGAAAAAAATTTCCGGCGCTCGTCGTTTTCCCGCAATGTCCTTCCGACAGCATGTGGTTCAGAATCCCGCCGTCACCACCATTCGATACAACAGTAGCAGTTAACCATAAGATGAACACGCTGTCGCTATCTACACCGGAACTGCTGGTAAAACTTTTAATTGACAGTTTAGCTGAACATAAAGTCGCAGACATAAAAAGAATTTACCTGGGTGGCTGTTCACTTGGTGGCTTTGGCACCTACGATTTGGTAATCCATTACCCTGATTATTTTGCTGCTGCTTTCCCGGTATGCGGGCAGGCAAATGTAGAATTGTACCCTAAAAAGGCAAAGAATGTTCCTGTATGGATTTTTCACGGCGCAATGGATAACGTTATCGACATCTGGCCTGATAGGAGCATGATAAAAGCTTTACAACAAAGCGGTGCAAAAAATGCGAGATATACGGAATACCCAGAGGGAAAACATAACATTGAGGCCAATGTATTTGCTGAACCAGGTTTGTTCCCGTGGTTATTTTCATTTAAAAAATAATGGGGTAAAAGGCGGCAATCTTGACTAAAAACTGTCACCAACATGAGGTCCTATGCTGGCTGACGGAAGAGCAATCGTCTTTTGTAATGCCATTAACTATTATCAGGCAGACGGAATTCTGTTGAGCATTTGTTGTTATCTCCATCATCAGTAATTCTATTTAGCTTCGGTTTCGGGCTCGACATTATAAATTTCGAGCACAGCAGCAGGCCCGCAACGTTGGGCGTCATTTTAGACACACAGCCAGATTGACAGGAATGCACACCTTTTCGGATTTGACAAGGAGTTCAACAAAGATTTACTTCTTTCAATAAATATTTAAATGCAACCGAGCGGGAATAGAACTGCCAAAGGCCAAAATAGCTCAAATAAGCTGACAAGTGTTCTTCTTATAATTTACATAATTGTATTATTCTGGATTTTACTCTTCAAGCTGGGGGTACAATTTTCCTATATGCCGAATAGAAGGGTAAACTTAGTTCCATTTGATAGACTTTTTCTTCCGAACGGCAAGGTCGACAAGGCCGAATTAATTTTGAACGTGGTAATTTTTGTACCTCTAGGTATTTATGTAGGAGTCTTATTTAAAAAACGGGCCTGGCGACACAAACTTTTGATTTTTGCCTTAACCAGTCTGATGTTTGAAGGACTTCAGTTTATCTTCAAAATTGGAGCCTTTGACATTACAGATATAATTACCAACACTCTAGGCGGATTAGCCGGACTACTGCTATTTGAAGTAATCGAAAAGCTCTTCAACAACGAAGCTAAGTCTCAAAACTTCATAAACGCAATTGCGACTATAGGAACGTTAACAATGATCGCGCTGCTACTATTACTAAAATTGAACATGCTACCAATAAGGTATCAGTAGAATAGTTCGACTTTTACGCATAATATTTTTTTTTGAAAAATGAAAAACGAACGCCCAGCATGCGGTTCCTATGTAAAGCGATTCTCACGGACTCCTTGACATGAAAATTGACAATTGATTTAAACAAAATGAGAAAAGTAATTGCAGCAATCAATATGACACTTGACGGGTTTTGCGACCATACAGCAGGTATCCCAGATGAAGAAATACATCAACATTATACCAAACTGTTAAATGAGGGAGATGCAATTCTATACGGTAGAATAACATATCAACTTATGGAATATTGGCAACCTCTGGTGAAAAATCCATCAGGTGAAAAAACAATGGACGACTTTGCCATCGCGATAGATAAAATTCCAAAAATAGTTTTTTCCCACACGTTGAAAAATGTAGAATGGGAAAGTGCAAGGTTAGCAAACCGGGCCATTGAAGAAGAAGTTTTGGAGCTCAGGCAACAACCGGGTAGAGACATTTTAGTTGGCAGTCGGAGTTTAATTATACAGCTAATGAAACTTAATTTGATTGATGAATACCAACTTTGTGTTCACCCTGTTGTTGCAGGAAGCGGTTTGCCATTATTTGAAAATATAAACGACAGAACTATTCTTAAGCTCATAAAGACCAAAACCTTTAATGTTGGTGCAATAACGCTTTACTATGAACCGACAAAAAATGACCGATAACATGAAACAACACAGCTTCGGACAGACAGAAGCACGAACCGCTAACATTGGTATTGCCATAGTGAGGCTGCCCAGCAGCAGTTCCGGGCAGACGAATAAAAAATTCCCCACCGTCGGCAGTACCTGTTCGTTAACGGTCAGGCTATGATAACCGTAGATTTTAACAAGTGAAATACGAAGAATGTTAAATGCAACTTTCACAGCTTTTCCAATTTTGACAACCGAAAGGCTTACTCTTAGGCAACTAGTAATTACTGATGAACAAGAAATCTTCACTTTACGTTCTGACAGTGAAATAAATAAATATCTTGACAGACAGGTAAGCACTATTATTGATGATGCAAGGAATTTTATAAATAAGGTTAATGAGAACATCAATAAAAATAACTCCCTGTATTGGGCAATAACTTTGAGCCACAAAAACATATTGATTGGAACAATTTGTCTTTTTGGCTTTTCAGATGAAAATGACAAATGCGAAATCGGCTATGAACTATTGACAAACTTTCAAGGGCAAGGAATAATGAGGGAAGCTGTAAAGAACGTCATTGAGTATGCGTTCAATACGATCAAAGTTAGAAAAATTGAAGCATTCCTGCATAAAGACAATCAAAGTTCTATAAAGCTCTTGGAGAAATTATCGTTTAGGAATTCAAATGATCCTGCTAACACAAATGCTGATTTAATTTGTTACCATTTGACAAATTCAATTGATAACCTTAAATAATCAAAAATGCCCGAACCGCTAACATGGGGCTTTCTGCTACCTGTTTGAAGCAAGTCACTCTATTAACCGATTGCGACAACTATGGACAAGACAACTAAAAATCACTGGGAAACAGTCTATGAAAGCAAGAAGCCCGACCAAGTTAGCTGGACACAGGCTGTTCCCAAAACTTCTTTAGATTTTATACATTCTTTCGGTTTGACAAAAACTGCAAGCATTATAGACATTGGCGGCGGCGACAGCAAACTTGTAGACTATTTGCTTGCAGAAGGCTTTACAAATATTACCGTACTTGACATCTCATCCAGGGCGCTCGACAGAACAAAAGAGCGTTTGGGTGAAAATGCTGAGAAAATAAAATGGGTTGTCAGCGACATCACGGAGTTTCAACCCACGACCACCTACGACGTCTGGCATGACAGGGCAACCTTTCATTTCCTGACAACCTCTGAACAAATTGAAAAGTATATTGACATCGCGCGAAAATCGGTTACAGGTTATCTGATTATTGGAACGTTTTCAGACAGCGGTCCTAAAAAATGCAGTGGCCTTGACATCAGGCAATATACTGAACAAGCATTAACGACAGAACTTCAAAATGGATTTGACAAATTAACCTGCATAACAGAAGACCACACAACACCTTTTGGCACGACTCAAAATTTTCTTTTTTGCAGTTTCAAGCGACATCTAAATTGACAATAATCAAAGGCAGCGGCTAAGCACCGCTAACTTGTTCTTATATGGTTTGTACTAACGGACACTGCAAACTCATTTACCGCTCAAATAAACCGTTCGCTTTTGTATATGTAAATCCGGGTCGTTTTAATTACGCCCGCAGAATGGCCTTAAAATGACCTGTTTTAAATCAAAAAACTGAGTTCTTAGATGAACTGACGTTGGTGGCGATATTCAGATCTCGGCCAAGTATGACAGTCTTCAAATTATGAAAGCCTATATTTCAGTAAGTTTCAGCAATAGAAAATCGATAGACCAACAAATTACCGCAATTACAGACACATTAGCTGCGTTTAAAATCTCATCTTTTGTATTTGTTGACAATTATAAATTTGAATTGACACAAGAACGAGAATTGATGAAACAGGCCATGCATGATTTGGACAATTGCGACATATTACTTGCAGAAACATCTGAAAAAGGAATTGGAATAGGAATAGAAGTAGGCTATGCAAAGGCAAAGGGAAAAACAGTAATTTATTTACGACAAAAGGACAAAGAACATTCAACAACTGTTTCAGGAATCAGTGACTTTCAAATTGTTTACCTTGACACTGCCGATTTGCAAAAACAACTTGCCGACACATTAATCAAAATAAAGAAACACCATACAAAAAAGCCCCAACATTAAACCACCAAAACAAAACAATAACAATGACAAAGATTTTCCCACTTGCTTCAAGCCTTTTAATTAGCTTATCAATTCTAAGCAGTTGTACCAATACTGACACTTCCAAAATGACAGCAGATAAGGAAGTAAAAACAATTCAACCTGATACACCGGAATATTTTAACCTACGACCAAAACTTGAAAAAGATTATGGTTATTCACACGCGGTAAAAATCGGTGACGACCTTAAAATTTCAGGAGCTGTAAGTATGAATGATTCAGGCATTATTGTAGCTCCAGGCAACATGGAGCAACAAATGAAAAATTGCTATAGTGACTTAGAGAAAATACTGCAACACTATGGCTACACGTACGACGACGTTATTGCAGAAAATATCTATACCACTAATATGAAAGACTTTATAAAAGCATCAGGCTTCCGCAATTCAATTTATAAAAAACAATTTCCGACCGGAACCTGGCTTGAAGTAAAAGGATTGGCAGTAACAGGACAATTAATTGAGATTGACATGGAAGCTCATAAGATAAAATAAATAAGTTTAAGTCGACAAAGATGCAGTACGAACGCGCAACAACCGGTTTGCTGCTATGCTGGCGCGACGGAAAAACACTCGACATTTGTAATGCTATCAGCTAATATCAGGCAGGCGAATTCTGATTAAGCATTTATTATTAACTTCATTATCAACAATTTTATTTTGCTTTAGCTCAGGGCCGGGCATTATAAATTGCCAGCACAGCAGCAAGCGGTGGACGTTAAATGGCATTTTCCCGACATCCGGAATTTGCGGCCAACAAGCAAAATATTGTCTTAGTACCATGACCTACCCGAGTAAACTATATAGAACCAAATTATTCTGAATTCAAAAAAATTATTTCATTGACAAATAAAAGAATAAAGCGACTATTTCTCTCTTCAATTTTCTTCATTGCCATTACCCTTTCAGGAATGTTAGCCTATTCTGGCTTAGAGCACAGATATCTATTCGCAGACAGTATCTTTAAGATATTGGGTACAATTGCAGCATTTCCAGCTATATTCATACTTGCTTTGACAAAATCTCTAAATGACTTTACATTTTATGGTGGCATAGCATTCGACTCATTTTTCTATGCAATTCTGATCGAAATATTATTTTGCATTCTTGAAAAAAGAGGAAATCAAGAGAACGCAACATAATCGACTAATCAGGCAAAACTTAAAAGTACTTAGGCTTCTCTTGCCTGACGGCTTAGATGAAGAACAAATTAGTAATCGTCTAAACAGAATCGAAAATGAACTTTTTCCTGTTGCAGAACAAAGGTTGTCCGAATTATGCACAGCAGCAGGATTTGAAGCACCACTTCGTTTTTTTCAATCGTCAATCTATATGGGCTGGTTAACGAAGAAGAAATGAACAACAAAACAACGAACCGCTAACATAGGTATTAGCAAAAGCCGGGCAGACGGAAGTTCAATCCAGGCAGTTTATTGCTATTCAGCATCAGCCGGCAGCTTGACCGTTTATTATCTGACTTTACGTTTATAAAAATAATCTCGGTTCTTTTGTAAGTTTAGTGGCCGGCTCATACTTTATTGGCAATAACCCTAATTTTGGGTTCAAATCATCAGTTAACGGTTGGACGAAAAACCTACAATTAATAGGTTAAATAAAAAATATAATCCTTTATCTTTTAAACCATTCCAAAAACGCAATAAGAATTTTTATATTAAACTAATGCTTATGCCAAGAAAAAGAACTGTTATCCTCAACGAGATACGGGAAACCAAAACTCGTTGCGACACATTGACATGGCGAATTGGACAACTCAACGGTGCATGGCAACTCAATTATGACAATGCAGTGTTGGGTGAAATCACTCAAAAAAAGCAAGAACATCACCAAGAAATATCACATCTAAAATTACTAGAAGAAGAGCTAGCCAATTCAACTGATTAAGCTACATTTTATGACCCGGAAAAAGAAGGCCGCATATAACTTGCAGTTTGCTGCCAGGCTGGCGACACGGATCACAGCATGCCAGCCCGGCAGCAGGCCGAGTACGTTACTGGCCATCTTAGACAGCCTTCACCAATTAAAACAATCATTATATCTCAAGTAATACAATATAATTTATATGATAACTAAAATTAATTTCTTCTCGCTCCTCTTCGCCTTTATAAGTTTGATAAGTTGCAAAACCAGTCAATTGAAACACTCACCCACCCCGGAAACCGGGATGTTTAAGGTGTCGATACTTTACCCGAATGGGGAAGATAAGACCTTTGACATGGACTATTATGAAAAAAAACACATGCCAATGGTAGCTGGATTTTTAGGTAAAAATTTAAAATTCTATGAGATTGATAAGGGCATAGCCGGCAGAACAGCGACTGATAAAGTGCCTTTTGTGGCTATCGGTTATTTTTACATTACTGATATCGCTGAATACAATAAAGCGATAGCACAAAACAGGGACGCAGTTATCAGTGACTTTAAAAATTATACCAATATCCAGCCTATTGTACAGATTAATGAAATTAAACAGTTGGTTACAATAGCAAAAGCTAAAGAATAGAAAGAGCTATTGAACATTGGGAGATCTGGATAACAGTACCGAATGAAAATAAACTGCCACCAAGATTGGGTTTTCTACTATGCTGGCCCGATCGTTGTTGCAATCAACATCAAGTCTTTACTCTTCAGCAGTCGCAGCGTGGGCTTTGCAGATTCAGTTCGGTATAATTTTACGTTTATTTTTTAACGGGGCCCTGTTGTTCGGCGAACGGATCACAGAATGCCAGCCCAGCAGCCTCGGCTGCAAGCATTTGTTGCACCAAAATCGTTTGATATTTTTCGCTTGACTAAGAATCCTTGGTCGAACATATTGCTCAGACAACATCATCATGACAGAATTGAAAGAGAAAGTAAAAGCTCTAAATCAACTAATCATAAGCGGGGATACAATAAAAGCTATGGAAAACTTCTATTCCGACGACATTGAAATGCAGGAAAACGAAGAAACTCCAAGAAAAGGCAAAAATGTTTGTATCGACACAGAAAGGGACAATCTGCAAAAGGTAAAAAATGTTGAAAGCAATCTACTTACCCAAGTTATTGACGACGAAAAAAATATAGTTTTTAGTGAATGGGTTTTGGCGATTACCTACAAAGACGGCAGCAAATTTATTTTGACAGAAGTGTCTGTTCAACATTGGTTAAACGGACAGGTTGCAAAAGAAAAATTCTACTATAAAAGTTTTCGCAAAGTTGACTAAAACAGTCTTTGAGGGCAAATATGCCAGCAGCGACCGTGGACGTTACCGGCAATGGCAGTGACAATCACCAATTAACTAAAAAAAACGTTATGACACTAATACCGATTCTCTTAATTATCATCATAACGCTCTTATCAGGACTTCGAATTGCACAAGAATATCAACGTGCAGTTGTGTTTAGACTCGGACGCTTTCAATCTATAAAAGGCCCTGGACTCTATTGGATAATCCCATTTATTGACAGACAACAAAGAGTTGACATTAGAACAAAAACCGTTGACCTTGAACAGCAGGAAACTATTACAAAGGATAGTGTAACAATTAAAGTGAATGCTGTGCTTTGGTTCAAAATAACAAATCCTGAAGACGCAATTATTAAAGTAGCTGACTATAATAAAGCAGTTTATCAATTTTCAGTTACGGCCCTGCGAAACATTATCGGACAACACACACTTGACGAAGTGTTGAGAGAACGGGAACAAATAAATGGAACTCTTCAAAAAATTGTTGACACCACAACCGAACCTTGGGGAATTAAAATTGAAATGGTTGAAATGAAAGATGTTGAAATCCCAGAAGCAATGCAGAGAGCAATGGCACGCGAAGCAGAAGCGATCAGAGAAAAAAGAGCCAGAATTGTAAAGGCAGAAGCAGAATTAGAAGCGTCCATAAAATTGACACAAGGTGCAAAAGTAATGGAAGGCAGCCCTATTGCCCTTGAGTTAAGACGGATGCAAATGTTATCTGAAATAGGCATTGACAATAATACTACAACTGTAATTCTTATGCCGTCAGACTTCACAAATGCCGCGAAAAGTTTTACAGAACTCGTGAATAAAAAGAAACTGGACGAATAAGCCACATACCGCTAACACGCGGCCCTTTGCTGCTATGCTGGCTATATGGTATTGCAATCAGCAGCGGCTGCAGGGCGGGCTTTATAAACTTAATTTACAATAAATTCAAGTTCATTTTTTAGCCTTGTTCTGTATATGGGCGGGACGGATCACAGAATGCCAGCCCAGCAGCAAGCCGGGATTTTATGGGCAAGTTTGACAGCGCGCTGGATATTGGCGACCAACCGAGCCTGCAGCGATACTTGTCGCGGAAAACAGATTTTACAATTCAGGTTTCATAAAAATACGCGACGTTAGAACAGATGAATTGACACTGAAAAACAGTTAAATTTGGGACCTAAAACGCTAACAAATGCCAAAGTATGTAATCGAAAGAGAAATCCCCGGTGCCGGCAAATTGACCGCAGAACAATTAAAAGGGGTTTCCCAAACTTCCTGCAGCGTACTTGAAAATATGGGCCCTCAAATCCAGTGGCTGCAAAGTTATGTGACAGGGGATAAAATCTATTGCATTTACATTGCACCGAATGAGGAAATGGTTCGAGAGCATGCAAAACAAGGAGGATTTCCGGCGAACTCTGTAAGTCAGGTAATGACAATTATCGACCCCACAACAGCCGAATAGCCCGGCTGGACAACTTCTAAACAGCTCAATTGGACAGGAGAACCTGTCCATAACGTACGCGGTTTGCTGCTATGCTGGCTGGACGTTATTACAATCAGCAGTAAATCTTTAGTCAGCAGAGGTCATGGAGCGATTGAATAAAACTTACTTTAGAACAACTACAAATTCAATTTTAAAACCTGGTTCTGTAGCCGGACTCGGCGCTTTTCAAATACCAGCCCCGCGCAAGCCGTAGACGTTAGCGGTCATTGTTTGGCGAGATCCCGCAAAATAAATCGACAGGTATGGATAAATATATTCCGACAGTTGAAACCCAAATGCTCATTAGAAAGCCCGTTTCCCTGGTGTTTCAGGCCCTTATTGATCCTACTATTACGACAAATTTTTGGTTTACAAAATCAAGCGGCCTCTTAGAAGTCGGTAAGACAGTAACCTGGGAGTGGGAAATGTACGGCGTTTTAATAAAGGTTTTTGTAAAAAATATAATTCAAAACAGAAATATATTAATTGAATGGGGCAACCCTGCGACAACCGTTGACTGCATTTTTACTGCACTGACAGATGACACTACATATCTTGTAATAAAAAATTACGGCTTTAAGGAAACCGGGGACAAATTGGTTCAGGCGATGATGGACAGTACAGGTGGCTTTACGACAGTTTTGGACGGGCTTAAAGCTTATCTTGAACATAACATAAACCTGCATTTAATTGGCGACAAATTTCCAAAAGGAATTAGCAATCACGGACGTTGAAAGCCGCGGACGTTAGTGGTCATTGTAAAAAAACAATAATAAGACATAAACAACAATAAAAAATAGGACTATATGAGAAAACTAATTTCGTTTATGCACATATCGCTTGACGGTTTTGTAGCAGGACCGAACGGAGAAATGGACTGGATTAAAGTTGATGAAGAAATTTTTGATTATGTCGGTAAGCGGATAAGCGAAGGCGACACTGCAATGTATGGACGAGTAACTTATGAGATGATGGAAAACTACTGGCCCACCGCAGGAGACAAGCCGACAGCGAGCAAGCATGACATTGAACATTCAAAGTGGTATAAGAAAGTTCGCAAAGTTGTTTTATCAAACACAATGAAAGACGCGGGTTTGACTAACACAACAATTATCAGCAACAACCTTTCGGACAGGATAATTGAAATAAAACAACAGGCAGGTGAAGATATCTTGCTTTTTGGTAGCCCGACAGCAACACATTCACTTATTCAACTGAACTTAATTGACGGCTACTGGCTATTTGTTAACCCAATTATTCTTGGACGAGGCATTCCATTGTTTGTAGACATCAAAGACAAAATAAAACTAAAACTATTGACTACCCGACAATTTACCTGCGGGGTAACTGAACTGAATTACACAGTGGACAGACAATAACAACGAACCGCTAAACAGCACAAAGTAGAAACATGGGAAAAATAGTGCGGCACTAACTGCCAACATACTGTTTGCGGTTGCGAGGCATATCGACCACTCGCTTCAGCTCACATTTCAGCATATATTTTTCAGAATAACAATTTAAGATGGACCAATTTCAAATCGCGCAAATCAATATCGGCCGCATACAAGGAGTAAGTATTAACGACCCAATAATGAAAGAGTTTGTTGACAATCTTGACAGAGTCAATAATCTGGCTGAGAATAGTAAAGGTTTTGTATGGCGCCTAAAAGATGAGACGAACAATGCGACAAACCTAAATCCCTATAACGACGAACAAATAATCATCAATCTTTCCGTTTGGGCGACAATTGAAGATTTGGAAAATTTTGTCTATAGAACATTTCATACTGACTTTTTGAAAAGACGAAAGGAATGGTTTCACTCTTTTGGTAAAGCGTATACAGCTATGTGGTGGGTGCCGGCCGGACAATTTCCAACAATTCAGGAAGCAACCGAAAAGTTGGACTATCTCCAAAAAAATGGTGCCTCAGGGATCGTATTCGACTACAAGAATAAGTTTCCAAGACCTTAAAGCACTACAGCTCAATTTTCAGCCCGGTTTTGTAGCGGACGAACGGATCACAGAATGCCAGCCCCACAGCAAGCCGTGGACTTCACTCATTAGCAACAAGTTCAAAGAATAATGAATAACGACAATCTTTATCTAATCGCCGACGTTCCCGGTTTTACACCGCAGGTAGGTCGACTTGTCTCAATGATGAATTATGTCCGGCATACCACTCTTTCAGCAGTTGAAGGCTTGACAAAAAGGGAGCTGGACTATTTAAATGACACAGATGGTAATTCAATCGGCTCTCTTTTGCTACACATTGCAGCTGCTGAAGTCGGCTACCAAACATCAACTTTCTATAATCGACAAATGACAGAAGAAGAGAAAAATCAATGGGGTGCGGTCCTTGCCCTGGGGGAAAAAACGCGTCAAGAAATCAAAGGCCACGAGTTAGACTATTACATACATCAGTTGAAACAGGTAAGGACAAAAACGCTTGCAGACTTAGCCTGTCGTGATGACCTTTGGCTTGATGAACAAACATCTTTTGGCGACAAAAAAATTAATAATTATTTCAAATGGTTCCATGTATTGACCCATGAAGTTAATCACAGAGGGCAGATACGTTTGTTACGCAGACAAGCGAAGGGGAAGTACAGCGGCGCCTAAGATCCGGTTTGCCGCTATCCTGGCTCGACACTGTTGCAATCGGCAGCAAATCTTTAAACAGCAGCGGCAGCAGGGCGGGCTTTATAAACTAAGCTTAGAATTCGCATATACAGAGGCAATCCATACGACAACGAATGTGTTCTTAACTTAATTTGTTTCGAAATAGAAACGTACCTATCCAGGCTTCCTAACCTGATTGCTTTTAGAGAGCCTTTGCTAACAAAAATCGAAATCGCATTTAAAGAGCCAAAAGCTCCACCAAACTAAGCTACAGTCAGCCAACAGCAGCTGCAGGGCGACTCTTATAGACTTATTTTAATATCGTTACCAGTTCAATTTTATATCTTAGTACTGTGTATGGGCGAACGGAACACAGAATGCCAGCTCAGCAGCAAGCCGTGGACCTTGGGCTCCATTTAAACAATGCAGCAATGGCAAAAGTAAATCCTTATCTGACCTTTAATGGCAATTGCGAAGAAGCATTCTGCTTGTATAAATCAGCCTTCGGTAGAGAATTTCTTTATATCGGTCGTTACAAAGATGTACCACCGCCAGATAGACAAATATTCCAGGTTGAAAACGAAGACAGAATTATGCATGTCTCTTTGCCAATTAGCAAGGAGACAATTTTAATGGGTTGCGACAGTCCGGAAGCTTCCGGCCAAGAAATTATTTTGGGCAATAACATTTGTCTTTCTATCAGCACAGACAGCAAGGAGGAAGCCGACCGGCTTTTTAAGGCGCTTTCAATTGGTGGCCAAATAAAAATGTCAATGAATCAAACTTTCTGGGGAGCCTACTTTGGTGTGTTTACTGATAGATTTGGGATTACCT
>Ga0068859_100005300_pt1 | contig 13111 bp, 8 predicted proteins | sample KBSSwiS22_FD_66585 | JGI IMG/M metagenome (GOLD analysis project Ga0068859, IMG submission 66585) | Switchgrass rhizosphere microbial communities from Kellogg Biological Station, Michigan, USA - KBS Switchgrass S2-2 | ecosystem: Host-associated > Plants > Roots > Rhizosphere > Soil ... | reverse complement strand
GCCACTTGAGCAAGGCGATCACCTTGTCCTGCGGGATGGCGACGCACCCGCCGGTGGGTTCGTAGTTCGTGACGTGCAGGAAGAATGCGCTGCCCTCGTGCGGGACGACTCCCGTGGGCGAGTTCGCGGTGTTGTAGTCGATCAGCGCGGCGTAGTTGTACAGCGAACCGATCGCGCTGAGGTCCTCGCTCGGCGGCCCACATGAGCTGATCCTGGCGCTCGGGCAGGACTGCAAGGTGTTGTAGTACTTGCTATTCGAGTCGCCGACCCAGATGTCGTTGCTGTCGACGTGGTGGTACGGCAGGCGGGTGCCGGGATCCGACTTGTTGCCGAAGGCGAACGTCAGCGTAAAACTGCCGGCCGGTGTGCGCGAGTGGTTCTCATCCGCATTGCCCACCCCTTGGGCGCCGACGTAGGCCGTCAGCCCATCGAAGCCCTTGACCTTGACCCAGCCCTTGGATGCGGTCTTCGTCCAGGCCGAGAGGGTCGCGGTGGTGGAGCCGGCCGACGGGGACGAGACGGTGATCAACTGTGTCGCGTTGCCGGTGCCGTACTTGCGCGCGACGACCGGCGTGTAGGCGGACGTCGCCGTGGTGGCCGGCCTCGGCGCGGGCGTCGTGCTGGCCGGCTTCGGCGCGGGCGTCGAACTGCTCGAGGTTCGCGGCGCGGCCTTGACGGTGGTCCGGGGTGCCACTGTCGTCGCCGGCACGGACGAGGTCGACGGCGCCGCGGTGCTGCTCGCGGGCACCGTAGTGCTCGGCGGTGGCGTGGTCGAGGTGTCGGTGGTGACCGGCAACGTCGTCGCGGAACCGCTGAGCGGCTGGTAGACGCCTTCGTAGGTGGTGCCCGACAGGTCGGCGTCGGTGCCTGTGGAGCCGGTCGCGCAGGCGGTCAACAGCAGGCCCACACTCAGGGCGAGGACGGCGGGACGGGCTCTCCTGGGGGATCGCATAGCCCCACCACCATGCCACGGCGGTCGCACACCGTGACAAACCGACTCGCCGTCACTCCTGGCTGACTGCCGCCAGCAGGTCCCCCGCGGCCAGCGCGGACGCAGTCATGGTGACGTGGTGGATAGCTCCCCAACGCGGCGTAGTAGGGTTCACGACACACATGACAGGGGAGCGCCACGAGGCGCTGAGAGTGCGGTGTCCGCCGCAGACCCTTGAACCTGATCCGGTTAGCACCGGCGGAGGAAGTCGCATGACTCGACGTATTGCTGTCCTTGTCCCTGTCGCCACTGTCGGCGCACTCGTGGCGGCGCTCACGGCCTGCTCGTCCAGCGGCGGGAGCCCGTCCGACACCGGCTCAACCGACGCCGGCTCGACGACACCGCCCCCGAAGGACGTCGTGATCGCCACCCACGACTCGTGGGCCGCGCCGGACGATCTGATCAAGGCGTTCGAGACCCGGTCCGGCTTCAAGGTCACCATCCTCAAGAACGGTGACGCCGGCACCCTGACCAACAAGCTCGTCCTGACGAAGGACAGCCCGATCGCCGACGCCGTCTACGGCATCGACAACACCTTCGCCTCGCGGGCCGTGGACGAGGGTGTCCTGGCCGACTACCGCTCCCCCGGAGTCGCGGCCACTCCGGGCGGCTCCTCCTCCCCCGCCTCCACCTACGACGTGCCCGGCGACGAGAAGCAGCTCACCCCGATCGACTGGGGCGACGTCTGCGTCAACGTCGACGACGCCTGGTTCGCCAAGAAGAAGCTCGCCGCGCCCAAGTCGCTCGACGACCTGATCGCGCCCGCGTACAAGAACCTGTTCGTCACCCCAGGCGCCGCGTCCAGCAGTCCCGGCTTTGCCTTCCTGCTCGCCACCATCGCCAAGTACGGGGTGGGCTGGAAGGACTACTGGACGAAGCTGATGCACAACGGCGCCAAGCTCGACAGCGGCTGGTCGGACGCGTGGAGCGTCGACTACACCGCCGGCGGCGGTAACGGCGACCGCCCCATCGTGCTGTCCTACAACACCTCTCCCGTCGACACGATCCCCGAGGGCGGCGACAAGCCGACGACCAGCGCGCTGCTGGACACCTGCTTCCGCCAGGTCGAGTACGCCGGCGTCCTGTCCCACGCCAACAACCCGGTCGGCGCGAAGGCCTTCATCGATTTCCTCTCCGGCAAGGCATTCCAGGAGTCGATGCCGGACAACATGTACGTCTTCCCCGTGAACCCCGACGCCGCGCTCCCGGATGCCTGGGCGAAGTGGGCGCCGCCGGCGAGCAAGCCATGGAGCGTGCCGCCGGCCGACATCGCGAAGAACCGGCAGGCGTGGCTGACGGAGTGGAGCGACATCACCAGTTGATCCGACGTCGCGTGGGCCTTGCCGCGCTCGCGGCGCTCCCGCTCGCAGTGCTGGCGATCTTCTTCGCTCTGCCGCTGATCGGGATGATCGGCCGTGGCCTCTGGCCGGACGCCCACCTCGACCTCGGCGGCGCGCTCGAGGTCCTGGGGCGCGCGCGCATCCGCAAGGTCCTCTGGTTCACCGTCTGGTCCAGCACGCTCGCCACGCTCATCACGGTCGCGCTCGGGCTGCCCCTCGCGCACGCCCTCTACCGGCTGCGCTTTCCCGGACGGGGCCTGCTGCGTGCGCTGGTGGTGGTGCCGTTCGTCCTACCGACCGTCGTGGTCGGCATCGCGTTCCGCACGCTGCTAGTCCCGTCCGGGCCGCTCGGCTTCCTGCGGCTGGACGGGACCGCGCCGGCGATCGTCGCCGTGCTGGTGTTCTTCAACGTCGCCGTCGTCGTGCGGACGGTCGGGACGGCCTGGGAGGGGCTGGACCGGCGACCGGGTGAGGCGGCAGCAGCCCTCGGCGCCTCGCCGCGTCAGGTGTTCGCCACCGTCACGCTGCCTGCGCTGCGGCCTGCGATCGCCGGCGCCGCTGCGGTCGTCTTCCTCTTCTGCGCCACGGCATTCGGCGCCGTCCTGACCCTCGGCGGCGAGCGGTACGCGACCGTCGAGACGGAGATCTACCTGCAGACCACCCAGTACCTCGACCTGCGGACCGCGGCCGTCCTGTCCCTGCTGCAGTTCGTGGTCGTCGTGGCACTGCTGGTCGGCGTGACGCGCGTGCCCGCGGCCGCGATCGGGCGGCTGCCGTCGGTGGCACGACGTCCGTCACGGCGGGACCTCCCCGTGCTGGTGATGACGGCGCTCGTCGTCGGGGCACTCGTCCTGCCCATCGCCACCCTGGCGGTCCGGTCGCTGCGCTCCGGCGGAACCTGGACGACCGTGGGCTACCGGCAGTTCGGTGGCGGCGTGACGACCGCCCTGCGGAACTCGCTGACCACCGCCGTGATCGCGACCGGAGTCTCCGTCGCGCTCGCCCTGCTCATCGCGGTGGTGATCACCCGACCGCCGAGGGGCAGCGGCGAGCGGCGGGTGTTCCGTCTGCTGGACGGGCTGTTCACGCTGCCGCTGGGCATCTCGGCGGTGACGATCGGCTTCGGCTTCCTGATCACCCTCGACCACCCGCCACTGGACCTGCGGCGCTCGGCCGGCCTCGTGATCGTGGCACAGGCACTGGTGGCGCTCCCGCTCGTCCTGAGAGTCGTCGTCCCTGCCCTGCGCGCGATCGATGACCGGCGCCGCCAGGCCGCGGCGACCCTGGGGGCGAGCCCGCTGCGGGTGTTCGCGACCGTCGACGTACCCATCGTCGGGCGCCCGGTGCTGGCCGGGACGGGGTTCGCCCTGGCGGTCTGCCTCGGCGAGTTCGGCGCGACCAGCTTCCTGGCCCGTCCCGACCGGCAGACCCTGCCCGTGCTGATCTACGAGACGATCGGCAGGCGGGGCACGGAGAACTTCCAGCTCGCCCTCGCCGCGTCGGTGCTGCTGGCGGCGATCACGGTCGCGATCATGATCGGCGTGGAGCGGCTGCGGGTCGGATCGGTGGGTGCGTTCTGATGCTGGCGGTCTCCGGTGCCACCGTCCAGTTCAACGGCAAGGCCGCCCTGGACGGAGTCGACCTGTCGGTCCGCGAGCGCGAGGTGGTCGCCGTGCTCGGGCCGTCCGGCTCGGGCAAGTCGACGCTGCTGCGGGTGATCGCAGGCCTCGAGCCGCTCGCGCAGGGGACCGTGTCGTGGAACGGCACGGACATCAGCGGGCTGCCCACCCACCGGCGCGGCTTCGCGCTGATGTTCCAGGACGGTCAGCTCTTCGACCATCGCAGCGTCGCCGGCAACGTCGCGTATGCGCTGCGGGTCCGGCACGCTTCACGGGCGGAGATCGGCACCCGGGTCGAGCAGATGCTGGAGATGGTCGGACTCGCCGGGTTCGGCGACCGGCGTCCGGCGACCCTCTCCGGCGGCGAGCGGCAACGGGTGGCGTTGGCCCGCTCCCTGGCCGTCCGCCCTCGCCTGCTGCTGCTGGACGAGCCGCTGTCCGCACTGGACCGGGCGCTGCGTGAGCGCCTGGCCGCGGACCTGCGCGGCCTGCTGACCACGACCGGGACGCCGGCGATCCTCGTGACGCACGACGAGGCCGAGGCGGACGTGATCGCCGACCGCGTGGTGCGGATGGATCACGGCCGGCTCGGCCCGTCCGGCTAGCTGGATCGCCGGTTCGCTCGCGGTCGTGTCATGCGAGACCCGCCGCGGCGAGGTCGCCGGGTGCGGGAGACTGGAGGCCGTGCGTACCAACCCCGCGGGTGCAGCTATGACCGCTCCGGTCGTCGTCCTGGGGGACGTGATGCTGGACGTCCTCGCCGAGCTATCCGGGCCGCTACAACTCGGCTCGGACATGCCGGCACCGATCCACTTCCACGGCGGTGGCTCGGCAGCGAACACTGCGGCTTGGCTGGCGCAGTCGGGCATACCCAGCGCGCTCGTCGCGCGGGTCGGGGACGACGTGGCGGCACGCAGCGCGCTGGCCGGCCTGCGGGAACTGGGCGTGGAACTGGTGGTGTCCACGGACCACGAGCGCCCGACCGGCACCTGCCTGGTGATCGTGCACGGCACCGAGCGCACGATGATCCCGAGCACCGGCGCGAACGCGGCCCTGACCCCCGACGACCTGCCGGACCTGGCAGCCGCCCGGCATCTGCACGTCTCGGGCTACTCGCTGTTCACCGGCGCCCGGTCCGCCGCGCTCGCGGCGATCGCCGCGGCCCGGGCGGCGGCGGTCCCCATCTCGGTCGGCGCCGCCTCGGCCGGCCCGCTACAGGAGTGGGGCGCGGAGGCGTTCTTCGACGCGGTCGGACCTGGCGTGCTGCTCTTCGCGAACGGGCACGAGGCCGCGATGCTCAGCGGCCGAAAGGACCCAGCCGAGGCCGCCCGCGTGATCGCCGGCCGCACCGGTGAGGCGGTGGTCACGGACGGCTCGGACGGTGCGTACTGGTCCGACGGGACGACCCTGGTGTTCGCCGAGACGTTCCCGTTGGACACCCCGAACCCGGTGGGGGCCGGTGATGCGGCAGCCGCCGGCTTTCTGGCCGCCCGCCTCGCCGGTGGCAGGCCGAGCGCTTCCCTGGCCGAGGCGCATCGCCTCGGGGCCGAGGCCTGCCTGCGTCCGGACGGCCGTCCGCCCTACCGCGCGTAACCGCTTCGCCTCGGTCATTCAGACGCCGGCGGCGTCCATACCGCGCAGTTCCTTCTTGAGCTCGTTGACCTCGTCCCGCAGGCGGGCCGCGACCTCGAACTGCAGTTCACGCGCGGCGGCCAGCATCTGGTCGTTCAGCTGCTGGATGAGGTCGGCCAGCTCGGCGCGCGGCATGGCGGCCACGTCCAGACCCCGCTCGGCGTGGGCACCCACCCCGACGACGCCGGGGGACGCGCCCTTCTGGGCATGCTTGCCGGACTGCTTGCCGCGGGACTGCGAGCGGCCGCCTCCGAGCAGCTGCTCGGTGTCCTCGGCCTCGCGGGCGAGCTGGTCGGTGATGTCGGCGATCTTCTTGCGCAGCGGCTGCGGGTCGATGCCGCGCTCGGTGTTGTAGGCGACCTGCTTCGCGCGGCGCCGGTTCGTCTCCTCGATCGCCATCGCCATGGACGGGGTGATCTTGTCGGCGTACATGTGCACCTGGCCGGAGACGTTGCGGGCGGCGCGTCCGATCGTCTGGATCAGGGAGCGGCCCGAGCGCAGGAAGCCCTCCTTGTCGGCGTCCAGGATCGCGACCAGCGAGACCTCGGGCAGGTCCAGTCCCTCGCGCAGCAGGTTGATGCCGACCAGGACGTCGTACTCGCCCATCCGCAACTCGCGCAGCAGTTCGACACGGCGCAGGGTGTCGACCTCCGAGTGCAGGTAGCGGACCCGGATGCCGAGCTCGAGCAGGTAGTCGGTGAGGTCCTCGGACATCTTCTTGGTCAGTGTGGTGACCAGGATGCGTTCGTCCTTCTCGGCCCGCAGCCGGATCTCGTGCACCAGGTCGTCGATCTGCCCCTTGGTCGGCTTGACGATGATCTCGGGATCGATCAGGCCGGTGGGACGGATGACCTGCTCGACGACGTCACCGCCGACCCGGTTCATCTCGTAGTCGCCGGGGGTTGCCGACAGGTAGACCGTCTGGCCGATGCGCTCGACGAACTCGTCCCACTTCAACGGCCGGTTGTCCATCGCCGACGGGAGCCGGAAGCCGTGGTCGACCAGCATCCGCTTGCGGCTCATGTCGCCCTCGTACATCGCGCCGATCTGCGGGACGGTCACGTGCGACTCGTCGATGACCAGCAGGAAGTCCTCGGGGAAGTAATCGAGCAGGCAGTTCGGCGACGAACCGCGTTCGCGGCCGTCGATGTGTAGCGAGTAGTTCTCGATGCCGTTGCAGAAGCCGACCTGGCGCATCATCTCGACGTCGTAGTTGGTGCGCATCTGCAGCCGCTGCGCCTCGAGCAGCTTGTTCTGCCCGTGGAGTTCAGCGAGCCGCTCCTCGAGTTCCTTCTCGATGCCGTTGATCGCCCGCTCCATGCGCTCGGGGCCGGCGGCGTAGTGGGTGGCGGGGAAGACGAAGACCTCCTCCACCTCCCGGACGACCTCGCCGGTGAGCGGGTGCAGGTAGTAGAGGCGTTCGATCTCGTCGCCGAACATCTCGACCCGGATCGCCAGCTCCTCGTACATCGGGAAGATCTCGACGGTATCGCCCCGGACCCGGAACGTGCCCCGGACGAAGCTCAGGTCGTTGCGGCTGTATTGGATGGTGACCAACCCGCGCAGGATGTCGTCGCGCGGCACGTCCTGACCCACCCGCAGCCGGACCGAGCGGTCGACATACTCCTGCGGGGTGCCGAGGCCGTAGATGCACGACACCGTCGCCACCACGACCACGTCCCGCCTCGTCAGCAGCGACATCGTCGCGCTGTGCCGTAGGCGCTCGACCTCGGAGTTCACCGAGGAGTCCTTCTCGATGTAGGTATCGGTCTGCGGGACGTACGCCTCTGGCTGGTAGTAGTCGTAGTAGCTGACGAAGTACTCGACCGCGTTGTTCGGCAGCATCTCCCGCAGCTCGTTCGCCAACTGCGCGGCGAGAGTCTTGTTGGGGGCCATCAGCAGCGTGGGGCGCTGCAGCTTCTCGATCAGCCACGCCGTCGTCGCGGACTTGCCGGTACCGGTAGCGCCGAGCAGAACCGTGTCGCGTTCGCCGCCCCGGATGCGCTTCTCGAGGGCCTCGATCGCCGCCGGCTGGTCGCCAGAGGGCTCGAAGTCGGAGATGACCTCGAACTTGCCCGTCGAGGGCGTGATGTCGCTGTTCACCCGCATCCTTCGAGCCTACGGTCGAGAACCGACAACGCCGAGTTCGGCGGAACTCCCAGGGGCTCCAGGTCGTCTTCACAGCTGACGCTGCGGTTCGCACCGCATCGTGGTTCCCACAGCACGTCCAGCCCGTACGAGTGAGGACCTTCACCATGGCCGACGACAACGAGCAGCCGCCCGTCACCCCGGCCGTGCCCTCAGCCGAATCCGTACCTGTTGCGGATCCCGCAGTGCCTGCGGAACCGGCGGCGGATCTCCCTCCCGCTGCCGGTCCGCAGGCCACCACTGCCGTGGACTGGACGCTGCCACCCAAGCAGGTGCGCCAACGCTGGGTCAACCCCAACCGTCGCGGCCGGCTCGCCGCCGCCGCGGTCGCGGGCGCGATCGTCTTCACGGGTGCCGGTGTCGCCATCGGTTACGGCGCGTTCAGCGACGACCACGGTTCCCGGCACGAGGTGGGGTGGACGTCCTACGGACCGGCCCGGGACGCACTGCCGAAGTTCCCCGGCAGCAGGGGCTTCCCCGGCGTCCCGCCGCTTCCGGACAGCGACGGCCGCTGGGGTGGCGACGGCCGCTGGGGTGGCGACGGCCGCTGGGGTGGCGACGGCCGTGGACCGGGCAGTCAGGGCGGCCCCCGTGGCCAGCAGGACCAGCCGCCGGCGGCGCCGTCCGCCCCAGTTCCGTCCCCGTCGAAGACGGGCTAACGCCGTTACAGTTGCGCCGTGGCGCAGCACTCGGACTACACGGTCGAGTTCCTGGACGGCCCGGACAGGTCTGACGGGCAGGCGGATCTTTCCGTCCCGCCCCCGCTCCACCGGCCGGACGACGTCGCGGGCGTTCCCCTTCTCTGGACACCGCGGCCGTACGCCGCCTACGCCGCCGTCGCTCTCTGGGCCGGTGCGGCGGTCCTGCTCTGTCTCGCACCGGGCAGGCCGCTGTACGCGTCCAGTTTCATCGACAACGTCCAGGACTTCCCGCTGCACGTCCGTTCTGGCTGGGACGGCTGGGGCGACCCCCTCGGCGGGAACGCCGGCGACGGGCCGCGGTACGGGATCGCACTGCTGGCGTGTGCCGGCCTGTTCGCGATGCTCGTCGTGTTCGTGCTGGTGTCCACCGTCCGGCGGATCCCGCGCACTCCCCTGCTCACCGCAGCAGTCGCGGTACCCGCCCTGCTCGCCGGGTTCGTCCTCGTTCTCGGCCTCGGCGTGCGCGGCAAGGTGCCCGACTACACGGGCATGAACTTCTCCGAGGGGCCGCCGACGGACGTTCTAGACAACATGCCGACCGGTGGTGGCTTCGGTTCGAGCCTTCTCATCACTTTCGACGGACCGAGCCTGGGCGGCTGCTTCTGGCTCTCGGCGGCAGCGTTGGTCGCGGCCGTGCTGGGCACCGCGACCTACCTGACTGGCCCTACCCTGTCCCGGCGGTTCTTCGCAAATCGGACGGCCGTGGCAAGGGCCGGCTGACCCGTCTGGCAGGGTGGGGGCATGGAAGTCTGGCCGGGGAACGCGTATCCGTTGGGGGCGACCTACGACGGATCGGGAACGAATTTCGCACTCTTCAGCGAGGTCGCCGAGAAGGTCGAGCTCTGCCTCTTCGACGCCGAGGACGTCGAAACGCGCATCGAGCTGCCGGAGCTGGACGGCTTCGTCTGGCACGGCTTCCTGCCCGGTGTCGAGCCCGGCCAGCGGTACGGCTTCCGCGTGCACGGCCCGTACGACCCGGACTCCGGCAGACGCTGCAACCCGAACAAACTGCTGATCGACCCGTACGCCAAGGCCGTCGACGGCGCCCCGAAGTGGGACGAGGCGATCTTCGGCTACCACTTCGGGGACGAGAACAGCCGCAATGACGCCGACAGCGCGCCGTTCATGCCCAAGTGCGTGGTGATCAGCCCGTACTTCGACTGGGACTCCGACCGTCCGCCGCGCACGCCGTACGCCGAGAGCATCATCTACGAGGCCCACGTGAAGGGCCTGACCCAGCTGCACCCGAAGGTGCCGGACAATCTGCGCGGCACCTACGCCGGCATCGCCCACCCGGCCATCGTCGAACACCTGCGTGACCTGGGCGTCACCGCCGTCGAGCTCATGCCCGTCCACCAGTTCATCGATGACGGGCACCTGCTGGACAAGGGCCTGTCGAACTACTGGGGCTACAACACCATCGCGTTCCTGGCGCCGCACTCGGCGTTCGCGGCCTCCTCGACCCCGGGCGGCCACGTCCAGGAGTTCAAGACCATGGTCCGCACGCTGCACGCGGCCGGCATCGAGGTCATCCTCGATGTCGTCTACAACCACACCGCCGAGGGCAACCACCTGGGCCCGACGCTCTCCATGCGCGGCATCGACAACGCCGCCTACTACCGCCTCGTCGACAGCGACGAGCGGCACTACATGGACTACACCGGGACGGGCAACACGCTCAACGTGCGGCACCCGCACATCCTGCAGCTGATCATGGACTCGCTGCGGTACTGGGTGACCGAGATGCACGTCGACGGATTCCGATTCGACCTCGCCGCCACGCTGGCACGCGAGTTCTACGACGTCGACCGCCTGGCGACCTTCTTCGAACTCGTGCAGCAGGACCCGGTCGTGTCGCAGGTGAAGCTGATCGCCGAGCCGTGGGACGTCGGACCCGGCGGCTACCAGGTCGGCAACTTCCCGCCGCAGTGGACCGAGTGGAACGGCAAGTACCGCGACACCGTCAGGGACTTCTGGCGCGGCGAGCCCGCGACGATCGGCGAGTTCGCGGCCCGGCTGACCGGCAGCGCCGACCTCTATGAGTCGTCCGGCCGCCGTCCGGTCGCCTCGATCAACTTCGTCACCGCGCATGACGGCTTCACCCTGCGCGACCTGGTCTCCTACAACGAGAAGCACAACGAGGCCAACGGCGACGACAACCACGACGGCACCGACGACAACCGGTCGTGGAACTGCGGCGTCGAAGGCGACACGGACGACCCGGAGATCAACTCGATCCGCGCCCAGCAGCGGCGGAACCTGCTGACGACCCTGTTCCTGAGCCAGGGCGTCCCGATGCTCTGCCACGGCGACGAACTCGGCCGCACCCAGCGTGGCAACAACAACGGCTACTGCCAGGACAACGAACTCAGCTGGGTCGACTGGGAGAACGTCGACGACGACCTGCTCGCCTTCGCCAAGCGCCTCTCGGAGCTGCGCCGCGAGCACCCGATCTTCCGCCGCCGCCGCTTCTTCGACGGCCGTCCCATCAGCCGGAAGGGACGCAAGGGCCTGCCCGACCTCGCGTGGTTCGCGCCGGACGGCCGCGAGATGACCGAAGCCGACTGGGAGTCGGGCTTCGGGAGGGCCGTCGCGGTCTACCTGTACGGGCTCGGCATCCCCGACACCGACCTGCGCGGGCAACCAGTCCTGGATGACTCGTTCTATCTGTGCTTCAGCGCGCACGACGAGCCGATCGACTTCAAGCTCCCTTCGGGCGAGTACGCGCGGAACTGGACGGTCGAGTTGGACACGATGCGTCCGGACGACGGCGAGGCGACTCGGGGCTTCGGCGAGACGATCAGCGTCGGGCCGAGGGCGATCACCGTGCTGCGGCGGGTGGACTGATGGCAGTGCCTTCATCGACTTATCGACTGCAGGTACGCCCGTCCTTCGACCTGCACGCCGCCGCAGTCGCCTCGGACTACCTGGCCACCCTGGGTGCCGGTGCGCTGTACCTGTCTCCCGTCCTGCCCTCGGCGCCCGGGTCCGACCACGGCTACGACGTCATCGCGTGGGACCGCATCGACCCGCAGCGCGGCGGCGCGGACGGCTGGACGCGCATGCTGGCCGCGGCACGCTCGCGTTCGCTGGACATCGTGGTCGACATCGTCCCTAACCACGCGGCCACCGACCGGCAGGACGTGGCGTGGGCCTCCGTCCTGGACGAGGGCCAGGCCTCCCCCTACGCGCACTGGTTCGACATCGAGTGGTCCGAAGGGCAGTTGGCGCACTACCGCAGATTCTTCGCCGTCGACGGCCTCGCCGGTCTGCGGGTCGAGGACGAGTCGGTGTTCGCGGCCACGCACGGCGAGATCCTGCGCTGGGTCGCGGAGGACGGCATCGCCGGCCTGCGCGTCGACCACCCCGACGGGCTGGCGGATCCGTCGGGCTACCTGCGACGTTTGCGTGCCGCGGTCGGCCCGGACACCTGGCTGCTGGTCGAGAAGATCCTCGAGCACGGCGAGCTCCTGCCGCCTGAATGGCCCGTCGCCGGTACCACCGGCTACGACGCGCTGTCCGAGGTACAGGCGCTGTTCCTGGACCCCGAGCAGACCGAGCCGGTCACCGAGGTCTACCGGCAGCTCGGACGCGACTCCCGTTCGTTCGCCGAGCACGCGACCGACGGCAAGCGCCAGATCGCCAACACCATCCTCTGGCCGGAGGTGCAGCGGCTGGCCCGGCTCGTCCCGGACGTCCGCGACGCGGCGCAGGCCCTGCTGGAACTGCTCGTCTGTTTCCCCGTCTACCGCTCCTACCTGCCGACCGGAGCGGACTACCTGACCGAGGCGCTGGATTGGGTTCGGTACGACCGTCCCGACCTCGCGTCGGCGATCGACGCGCTCACGCCGCGGCTGTGCGACCCGGCGGACGAGCTGTGCGTCCGCTTCCAGCAGACCTCCGGCGCGGTGATGGCCAAGGGTGTCGAGGACACCGCGTACTACCGCTACTCGCGCTTCGTCGCGCTGAACGAGGTGGGCGGCAACCCTGCCCGCATCGGCGTCACGGTCGGCGAGTGGCACATCCTGCAGGCGGCCCGCCAGGCCGGTGCGGGACGGTCGATGACGACGCTGTCGACGCACGACACCAAGCGCGGCGAGGACGTGCGCGCCCGCCTGGCGGTCCTGGCCGAGGTACCGGACGAGTGGGCCGGACTGGCCGGGCGGCTGATGGGAGCCGCCCCGATCAACGACGTCCAGTTCGGCTACCTGCTCTGGCAGACCCTGGTGGGAGTGGGCTTCGTCGATCGGTCACGGCTGCACGCGTATGCCGAGAAGGCGATGCGCGAGGCCGCCGTGCTCACGACCTGGATGAAGCCGCACGCCGAGTTCGAGGCGTCCGTCCACGCGGCGATCGACCGCGCCTACGACGACGCCGGGCTGCGCTTGGCCGTGCAGTCGTTCCTCGACCGCATCACCCCGTACGGCTGGTCGAACTCGCTCGGACAGAAGCTGGTCCAGCTGACCATGCCGGGCGTGCCGGACGTCTACCAAGGCACTGAGACGTGGGAGGACTCGCTCGTCGACCCGGACAATCGTCGGCCGGTGGACTTCGCGAACCTCGAGTCGAGGCTGACCGCCCTGGACCAGGCAGGCACTCCCCCGCCGGTCGACTCCTCGGGCGACGCGAAACTCTGGCTCGTCTCGCGGGTGCTGCGGCTGCGGCGGTCCCGTCCGGAGC
>Ga0068859_100005299_pt1 | contig 13112 bp, 7 predicted proteins | sample KBSSwiS22_FD_66585 | JGI IMG/M metagenome (GOLD analysis project Ga0068859, IMG submission 66585) | Switchgrass rhizosphere microbial communities from Kellogg Biological Station, Michigan, USA - KBS Switchgrass S2-2 | ecosystem: Host-associated > Plants > Roots > Rhizosphere > Soil ... | reverse complement strand
GAGTCGGCCGGCGGCACCCCGCCCGCCTCGCCTGCGCCTGTCCCGCCGCCGGTCGCCGGTCTGACGGCCCCGCTGGCAGGGCCTACCCACGTTCCAGGCGCTGCGGCGCCCCCGGCCGCCCCGCCGCCGGACGGTGCGCCGTGGGGCGGCGTCGCGCCGGTGCCCGCGCACTACGCGCAGGTACGCGGGCAGGTCGTGTTCGACAGCCTCTGGTGCCCCGTACGTGAGGGGCGTACCAACGGCTTCTCGATGATGGGGACTCGTCAGCTGCTGCTGACCGACCTGCCCGCGGTCTACGTGCACGACACCGGCGGGCTCGGTGCCGCGGTCCTGAGCGCACTGGTGCCGGCGTTCGACCCCGTCGCGACGGTCGAGCTCCTCGAGGGCAGCACGCGGCTCGCCGTCGACGTCGCGTTCCCCGACGGGCGGACTTACCAGGCCGCGACCGTCACGCCGTTGCCGCCGGAGCTGCGCACCGCGCTCACCGGTCTGCTCGGCCGGATGCTGCCGGACGCCTCGTCCGCGGCGTTCGTCAGCCCGTGCGCCGTGTCCGTCACGCCGTACTACGAGCAGGACTCGACCGCGGACGCCACCGTCAGGTCCACCCCGCCCCAGCGCCCCGCTGCCGTCACCCCGCCGCCTGCCGCGTCCGGCACCGGGGTGTTCTCCGCGGCCGCCGTCAAGGGCGCCGCGGCGAGGGTCGCGGCCTCGACCCGTGGCGCCGTGGCGAGCGCCAGCCAAGGACCCGCGGCCGCCACGGGCGCTCCCGCCGGGGCATTCACTGCCTACGTCGTGGTGAAGGAGGGAAGGCTCGAGCTCCGCTCGCGGGGGCGGACGCTTGTCGACTGGCCCCTCAACAGGGTCGTCGTCAAGCAGGCCACCCCCACAAGCGCGGCGGTGCGCGGCGGCGCCGTACTCGACGGGTTGTTTCTCACCGGCGTGACCCTGGATCTGGCCACCCCGGAGGTTCTCACCGCCTTCCTGGCCAGCGCGTACACCGAACGACGCGAGGTCGATCCGGCGGCCATCGGCACGTCCGCGCCGGTCTGGGCACGTGGGCTGGGCGGTGACGCGGCTCGCGGCCGGGCGGACTGCGTGCTCGGCGACACCGTGCTCGAGCTGCAGCCGCGGGACGCCACCACGACGCTGGCCCGGTTCGACCTGACCGACTCCCGGCTGCGGATGGCGGGGTCAGCGCAGCGGTTCGTCATCTTCGACCCGGAGCACGGCCCCGTGGTCGTCGAAAGTGACTCGGAGGCGTTCGGCGCGCGGGTGGCTGCCCATGCCGGGGTGCGGACGGCCGCCGAGCGAACGCTGGCGGCCGGACCCTATCCGGCGCAGCTGGCCGGCGGCGGGCCGGTGGCCTGTGCCGTCGCGACCGGCGCGCTGCGGGTCAAGGGGCCCGGGGCCGACCTGCGGGTGCCGCTCGAGCGGATCCGGTCCGTCGAGGGAGCCTGCGACGAGACGTCTGCCAGCCTGCGGGTGGCGGCCCCGGACGGGGAACTCACGGTCGTCGGACAGTTGGAGCTGGTCCGCGCGCTGCACACGGACATCGCCGCCGGCAACTACGCCACCGAGGACCCCCGCCACCTACCCGACATGTTGCGGGCGGCCGCCGGCCTGGAGGACGACTACTTCCTCTACACGATCTTCGGCCCGTTCTACGAGCTGCACGCCGCCCTGCTCGGCGACGCGTCCGCGGGCGGCCTGGCCGCCACGGTGCGGCTGCCGGCCGACGACGAGGGGCGGCTGCGCACCGCCGCCGCGCTGTCGGAGGGCCTTGACGAGCTGCGGCATCACCTCGACCAGGTCGGCTCGGTCCTGCCAGCCTTCATCCGGCACCGCGACGGGCTGCTGTTGGCGCCGGTCACCGGCGGGCGGCCCGAGCCGGAGTGGCTGAAGGCGCAGGAGGCGCGGCTGCGCGCGGCGCTCGCCCCGGCGCAGCGCGCGGCGGCCGAGACCGGCGCGCTGGCGGCCCAGGTGCAACGGCTGATGGACCTCGACCCGTCCGCGCTGCCAAAGGCCAACTACGCCGGCGCGGCGGTCGCGCTCGGCGCGGCGCTGTTGAACCCCGTTTTCCTGGTCTCCGGCGCGACGCAGGCGTTCAACCAGTACAACCAGCGCGCGCAGCGGTCGGCGCTGATGAGCACGCAGGCGGCGAGCGGCTGGGCGAGCGCCCTCGACCGGTGGAACACGCTGGTCGCCGTCACGCTCCCGGTGCTCGGCTATGTGCTGACCGAGAACCTCTTCACGCCGCGCTGGGAGACCGCCCGACTGCTCGCCGACGAGTTGCGGCGAGCGGCGCCGGAAGCGCGGGGACCAGTGATGAGCGGCGTCGCCCGGCGGCTCGCCCGGCTCGACGTGCAGCGCCGCTACCCGGCGACCACCGGCATCCGGCTCACCCGCGGCGAGATCGCGCATCATCTTCGCGTCGCGCGCGACTCGGTCGCCACCCCCCGGTTCGCCGATTTCTGATTCCCTCACTGGAGCCGCGAGGAAGCCATCATGTCCATTTTCGCGAGCCAGTTCGACCGTGCTCGGGTCTACACGGGCATCTACACCGGCCCGGCGGATGACACGACCTGGCGCACTCCCCGCGGCGCGGCCGGCGGCGGATTGCTCGCCGTGGGCGTGGTCTCCGCGCTGGCCGCGGGCGGGATCGCCGTCGGCCTCGCCGCGGCGGCGACCGTCGACGCGTTCTTCGACAGCGACCCAGGCACTGGCCACGACCCCGACAGCCACGCCGATCCCCATCCGGGCCATGGCGGCGTCATGGCCCACGCGCACACCGTCCCCGACAGCGCGCCGTCCCACGAAGCGAGCGGTGTCGAGCCCGCGAGCTCGAGTGCGACGGAAGCTGGCGGTGGGCACTCCGGCGCACACGCCGACTCCTGGGGTGCGAACTGGGGGGACGGCTGGGAACACGGCTGGGATGCCGAGTCCAGCCACCGGCTGGCCACGAGCGGCCACGTCGACGCCGCGGCCTTCCACACCGGGGCGCGCGGCGTCGGGGACACGCCCGACCAGGGCCACGACGACCCCGGCCATGGCGGTTTTGGCGACGGCGCCTCCGGCCACGACAGCCCGGTCCACGACGATCTAGGCCACCACACGTTCTTCCACGGCGGCGCCGGTCATGACCAGCAGATTCTCGGCGGACACGCGGACACCTGGGTGCACGACCCCGGTCACCTCGACGCCGCGTTCGGCGACGATGGCCATTCCTCCTTCCACGGCGGCGTGTCCTGACAGCGTGAAGCGGTCCCCGCTGCCCGTCGCGTCACGCCCCGACGGCGCAGCGGGCGGCGAAACGCCGGAGGCATAGGTCCTGACAGGAGTTGGGTGATCGTCACCGGGCGGACAGTGTCGGACGAACGCCAGCCGCTCGCGCCGGACACCTCGCAAAGAACGGCCCAGAGGCGATCACACTCGCCGTGCCGGCTGCGGCGACCGAGCCGCGGTGATCCGCCAGGCACCGCGCTCAGCCGCAACCCGGAACACTTGGCGCTGCGCTGATCCCCTAACGGGGGTGATGCCGGGCACCCTCCGGCGTCGGGAATGACCTGCCGAGAGATTACCCGTGACCAGCAGAGAACACAGCCGCCGATCATGGTGACGGGCTGGCCCCGGCGGTCACGGCACTAGCATGTGGATGGAGCCGAGTCGATCAAGCGAGGAGTGTCGTGCGAGAGATCGCCGTGTTCAGCGGTAGTGCTCACCCCAAGCTGGCGGCCGAGGTGTGCACACACCTGGGGGTTCCGCTGAGCCCGGTTCGGGTGAACCGGTTCGCGAACGACTGTCTCGAGGTGCAACTGCAGGCGAACTGCCGTGAACGGGACGTCTTCCTGGTCCAGCCGTTGGTCACTCCCGTGCAGGAGAACCTCGTTGAGCTGCTGCTGATGTGTGACGCCGCTCGCGGGGCCTCCGCCAGCCGTATCACCGTGGTGATGCCGCACTATGCCTATGCCCGCTCCGACAAGAAGGACGCGCCGAGAATCTCTATCGGCGGGCGCCTGGTGGCGGACCTGCTGGTCACCTCTGGAGCGAGCCGTGTTCTGGCGCTGACGCTGCACTCGCCGCAGGTGCACGGGTTCTTCTCTGTTCCGGTGGACCATCTGCATGCGCTGCGGGAACTCGCGCAGCACTTCAGCCGCTACGACCTGACCAACACGACGGTCGTGTCCCCGGACCTGGGCAACGCAAAGGAGGCAGCAGCCTTCGCCCGACTGTTGGGCGCGAAGGTGGCTGCCGGGGCCAAGCAGCGTTTCGCCGATGACCGGGTGAGCATCAGCTCGGTCATCGGGGACATCGCCGACCGGGATGTCATCGTGTTGGACGACGAAATCGCCAAGGGCAGTACGGTCCTTGAGCTCTTGGACCGCCTGCGTGAGTTGGGAGCGCGTTCGATTCGTGTTGCCTGCACGCACGGACTTTTTTCGGCGGGAGCCCTTAAGCGGTTGTCAGACCAGCCTGATGTGCTGGAGATCGTGTGCACCAACACCGTGCCGATACCGATTGAGCACCGCACCGACAAGTTGCGGGTTCTCTCGATTGCCCCGGCGTTGGCCGAAGCGGTCCGGCGCATCCACAACGGCGAATCAGTGAGCGCGCTGTTCGACGCCTGAGCGCGCCGCTCATGTCGTCGGCGTCGTGACGGGGGTCGCCGCGCTGCGAACCCTGGCAGCCTCAATTCTGCAGTGCCCATATACGGTCTCCGCAGAAGGAACATCAACAAGGCTCGGTTGATCAACCGCGCACGATGCATCTCCGCGTGGAACGTCGTCAGCCTTCCGTGTACAGATCCGATGGACCGACGAGCATGATGTCCGGTGACTCGGCGGCGGCCGTCGCCAACTGCGCGCTGAAGCCCGCGGCGCTGAAGCAGGCGAGTCGGGCAGTGGCCGCACCCGGGCGGCCCTGAGCACTGAGGAGGTCCCGTATCCGCCTCAGTCGATCGAGGTGGGCGAGACCCATCGTGTCGCCCCACTTGGCCTCGCCGATTGCCAGGATGCGTTCGCGGTCCTGGTCGTCGAAGCCGAAGGCAACGACGTGGAGCTGGTGGCTGGTACGGGCGGACGGATCGTTGACGACACCCGAGGTAACCCGGCTGATGAGATCAGCGCCCATCCGATCCGGCGGAGCGTGGTGCGCGGTCCAGTATCGGCACACCTGCTCGAAGTGCGGCCCGAGAACGTTTCCGATGAACCGGCGCTGGCCGATCAGCCAGAGCTGGGCGATCCTGCGGTTCCCGCGCGCGTGTTCCAGATCGGACCACATTGGCCGCATCACGGCGTGGTAGAAGGTCACCAGCGGCTCCGCGATGCGGAACTGGGTCCGGTTGTCGCGAAACGCGTCTGGCTCCCGTGTGATCAGCCCACAGTCGGCCAGGACAGTGAGCCGATGGGCGAGGTCGCCTGACTTCCGGCCGAGGTAGGACGCAATGCCGCCACGAGACGCATTGCCCTCGGCGATCGCAGTCAAGACCGAGTGGTAGAGCGCGGTGTCACGAAGGTCCGGTTCGTCCGAGAGGAGGTAGCGGCCCTCGCGGAAGAGCGCGCTGGTCGGCGACAGCACCGTGCGGGTCACCCAGGCGTCGAAGTCGTCGGCGCTCGCGGGAGCGTCGTCGCGGGCGAACTCGCGCCGGTAGGCTGGCGTGCCGCCGACGATCGCGTTCACCTTCAACGCGGTGACGGGGTCGTCGATGCCCCAGAACCGAGCAGCGAGCTGGTGGTCCAGGGTCGGGACTACGAGCTCGAGACCGGCTCGACCGCGCAGCGGCGCGCTGCCAGCAAGCAGCCCGCCCATGAACGACATCGCCGAGCCGCAGAGCAACAGCCGAGCCTGACTGGCATCCCGCTGCGCGTGGCGGGGCGCCAGTACATTCTGGACAATCGACGGCAGTTGCGGGTTGGCTCGGGCGAGGTAGGGGAACTCATCGATCACCACGGGTACCGGACGCTCACGGCCCAGCTCGAGGAACGCATCGAAGACCTGGTACCAGTCGTCGAAGGCTAGCGGCGCGGGCGCGTTCAGCCGGTCGGCCAGCGAGGCACCAACCCGACGCAGCGACTCGCTGTCCGTGGCCTCGTCAGCCCCGAAGAAGAACCCACCCGTGACCTCGCAGAGAGCGCGCAGCAGAAACGTTTTGCCCTGTCTGCGTCGGCCAGACACAACGCCCAGTGTGGCCCCCGCCGCCGCATCGGTCACGAACCGCGTCAGCGCCTCCCACTCGAACTCCCGGTCGAACATGTCATCGGGTCGCTCCAGCGTAGCCAAGCAGCTACCACCTTCCAATGTCCATAAGTACAGATCTCATAAGCACACCTATGGAAGTTGGCCAGGCGCCGGTTCGGGCCACCGACTCCTCGGTCCGTGCCAGGTGGAGGACCACGTCGGCGACGCTCCAGCGCCGCCATTTCCCGGCTCCGTTGCGCCCGACGACGAGTGTCACCCCCGGTCGCGGGGCGAGCCGGAACCAGGTGCGCTCGCCGATCCCCGGTAGTCGGTGACCGCGACCGACTCCAGGTAGATCCGCCCTGTCGCGGTCGCCACGGGCGTCTCCACCGCGGCGAAGGTTTCTGACAGCAGAGCCCGCACCGACCTGGACATCGTGGCCGCGGCCAGCCGCGCCGCGGCGACCTCGGCGATCGGCGGTGGTTCGCCGGCCGGCGGCGCCGCGGCGGTCCGGGCAGTGGGCGCGGGACCGACCGCACGGGCAGCCGGCTGGTTCATGGCGGGCGGAGCGGTGTCGGTCACGACATCTCCCAGGGTCCGGGTGGCGGAGAGTTCGCAAGACAGCGAGCGGCAGGGGAAGGGAGGAAGCAGATCACCACTGCGGGGCGACCGGGCAATCAGAGCGGCAGACAGCACCTCCGTTCACGCGGTCCGGCCTGCCCATGACGCTGCGGCAACCGAGAATGGCGCGTGGCCCGGACAGCGTGGCCAGTGACGCCGAAAGGCAGGGTTTCAGACGACCGTCGAGTTGTCCTGCAGATCGGGATAACGCCACGGCCAAGTAGAGGGCCCACGGCCCGTCTTATTCGAACGCACGAGCGAAAAATGTAGGCGACCGTCCGCTCAGCGCGTCGACTCTTGGCTCTGAGTAGAAACCGATGTTCACGCGCCTTACCGCTCTATGATCTGGGTGGCTGGATGCGAAGGGTGGTGACGTGGCCGCGACCGGATCGCGTGTAGGCCGTCCCACCGGATCGAGCACTCCTACGCCCGTTACTCCGCCGGCAGTGGAAGTCCGCGATTACCCACCGGAACCGTCGGCGCTGGCCAAGGCGGCCCAGCTTGCCCAGGAGATTGACGGAATCCAGCGCCAGATTCTGCAGCTCAACGACCTTCTGACGCAGCTATGCCGGCATCGCGAGAACTGGGCGGCCGGCGGGCGGGGCGAGCAGGACGTGACGCGTGTGCTCGTCGGGATGGACGACGCGGGGTGGCACGTCCTTCCGGACCGGCAATGGCCCGGCAGCCGCCGGGCGAATATCGACGTGATTCTCGTCGGGCCCGGCGGGGTCTTCGTCATCGACGTGAAGAACTGGCGGGAGGCGAGAGTCGACGGCGGCCGGCTGTGGCGGGGCGACGCCGACGAGGAGGACCACCTGCACAAGCTGATCCGGCAGACGGTCGCGGTGGAGGAGGTGCTGGCCGAAGCGGGCCTACCACCGACCGAGGTGGTTCCCCTGCTCGTTCTGGCTGGTCGGCGAAACCTCAGGGCGCCCCTGGGCCGAGTGCTTGTGATCGGGCAGGAAGACCTGGTCCGTGAGCTCGTCGCGCGTGGTGGGCGGCTGGCACCGGAGATCGTCGAGTGCCTGCTGAGCCGCCTGGAAGAGGGCTGCCCACCGATGCCGCGGGCGGAAGCCACCGCGCACCAGCCTGCTCTCCCTCGGATGGCGACCACAACGCGGTCAGCCACCCCCACGGCACCGCCCGCTTGGGTCGAGGCGAGCCGCACCGCCGTCAGGCGGGACCACCTGGTTGCCGCGCCAGCCTCGGGATGGACGCCGTCGACCGAGACCGCGCCGCGGCGCGCTCAGTCGACCCAGGACGCATTGATGAGCCGGGAGGAGCTTTGGCAGGCGCTCCTCGACGCCGCCGCGCAGGAGCCGGTCGAGTCCTGGATGACCTGGCTGCACCCGATGCAGGCTCGGCTGCCGGGCCGCCGTTTCTCCGGCCCGGCCCGGATTCGGGGCGCGGCCGGCACCGGCAAGACGGTGGTCGCCCTGCCCCGTGCCAAGTACCTGGCCGCTCGCGGCGACCGGGTCTTGTTCACGTCGATGGTGCGCACGCTCGGACCGGTCTACCGCCAGATGATGACCAGAATGGCCCCCGACCAGGTCGAGCGCGTGGAGTTCGCCAGCGTCCACGCCGTCGCGCTGCGTTGCCTGCGCGAGCACGACCTCGCGCAGCGCCACAAGCCGGAGGTCGCCGAGACCTGCTTCTCGCTTGCCTGGGCGCAGGTAAGAAGGCATTCGGTCCTGCCCGGGCTCGGCCTCGCGCCGCAGTACTGGAGGGAGGAGATCGGCACCGTCATCAAGGGCCGCGGGCTCACCACGTTCGACCAGTACGCCAAGCTGGCGCGCATCGGCCGTCGAACCAGGCTGCTGGCGGCGCACCGCCAAGCGGTCTGGGAGCTGTACGAACTGTATGAGCGGCTGCGAAAAGAACGCGGGATCCTTGACTGGGACGACGTGCTGTTGCTCGCCACTGAACTGGTAAGGGCGAACGCGGAGAGTCGGTACGACGCCGTCATCGTTGACGAGGTCCAGGACCTGACCTGCGCCGGCCTGCGGTTGGTGCACGCGTTCGTCGGCGACCGTCCGGACGGCCTGCTCGTCGTCGGCGACGGGCAGCAGTCCATCTACCCCGGGGGTTTCACGCTCGCGGAGGCCGGCGTCTCGGTCGTCGGCCGCTCCACAGTGCTTACCCGCAACTATCGCAATCGCGAAAAGATCGTGCGGTACGCGCAGGCGGTCATCGCGGACGACAGCTTCGACGACCTCGACGGCGTCCAGGAGAGCGGCAGGCGCGCGGTCGACATCGACCAGCCCGGCGGCGATGTCCACGAGGTCGCGGTCACCTCCGAGGCCGCCCAGGAGAAAGCACTGGGCGACCACCTCGTCCACCTGCACACTGGCCGTCGAGTTCGGTACCGCGACATGGCCGTTCTGGTTCCGACCAACGCCGCCGTCAAATCCTGGCTAAGGGAGCTGGCACGGCGCGGCATTCCCGTGGTGTCGCTGGAGGACTACGACGGGAGCGGCGGCGACGCGGTCAAAGTCGGCACCTACCACCGGGCCAAGAGCCTCGACTTCGCCCACGTGTGCGTCCCGGACCGCAATCGCTTTCCCGAGCCGCGCCGCTCCGCCGAGTCCGCCGAGGCGTTCGTCGAACGAACCCAACTGGAGCGCCGGCAGCTGTATGTGGCCATCACGCGGGCACGAGACAGCCTGTGGGCGGGCATTCGTGCCGATCCCGGGACCGACGAGGCGCCTCACTCCTCGGCTACCCCGCGCCATGTCGCGCCGTCGGCGAGCGGACGCTCCGGATGAAGCGCGCGTTTATACACACTGTCACACTGCCGAGCAGCGGGCGCCGGCGTCACCGAATCCGGGCCTCGCGAGATCGATGTCGATCGTGGCGCCCGCGCGGGGGATGAAAGAGCGGCCAATGATGCACTGCTGGTGCGTGGCGGTGTCCAGGATGTAGATCTGCTGCCCGCCGGCGTACATCGCGCCGCTGTCCCAGTGGCCGGTGCCCGTGCTGGTGACGACCGCGAACGAGGCGATCCGGTAGCCGGTCGACGAGTGCGCCTCACCACCGAAGATCGTGATCCGGGCGCGGCCCGGGGCGACGGCCCGGCCGGCGTCCGTCAGCCGTCCGCCGAAGTGCGTGGTGCCCGGATCGGCGAGTGTGGCCAGGGTGATGCGGCCCACGGCCGGCGAGTACGCCCAGCCGTTGGCGTAGTGGTCGAACCGGCTGACGTCGAACCGGGGATGGACGTACACGGAGTCGAGGTCCTGCTGTGGGTAGAACTCGACCGACAGGGCGGTGGCGCGTGCTCCCCAGTCGGTGGTCAACGTTCCGCCATGCACCAGATCGGGCTGTGTGTTGCCCATGAAGTAGCCGTGTGGGAACAACAGCCCGCCGCCGACGGGGAACCGGGTGTAGGTGGCGTAGCTGCTCGGGGTCTGGCACGCGTTCACGAACGTGTCCCCGGTGCCGGTGGACGGATTGAAGTTTTGACATGGCAGATACTGGTTCGCGTTCGACCCGAACACCAGGTCGACGCCGACGGCGCCACTGATCGGCACCGGATTTCCGTGCTGGTCGGTGTATCCCTCGAAGGGAATCGCCACGCCATTCCCGCGGGTGAGATCGATGGGGTACTGGGTTGTGTCCGCGGCCAGCGCCGTGCTGGGCAGCAGGACGAGAAGGGCGACCGTGGTCACCAGCAGTGGCATCGCCTTTCGCAGCGCTGAGACCACCAGCGACATCCTTCCTGTTCGCGCGTTCAATGTCAATGGCGAGTACATCCGAACGACTCGGGCGCATGGCCATACTTCCCCTGCTGGACACCGAATCGTCGGTCTGACGCCATCTACGCCGGTGGAGCGGTCACGTCCGCCTCGCCCGCCGGGAAGATCGATATCGAATTCAGCCATCGCCACCTGCGCAGCATAGCCGCCGAGGCGTAAGTGCTATCGCAGACACATCTCGGCCGCCGTTCCTACGATCATGAGACGTTGAGGCCCGCTGCCGGCTGAGCAAATGCAGGACCGGCGCCAAGGCGCGAAGTGGTGGCGGTACGCGATGTTTGGTTCACCAGCCCATTGACGACGGTGGCGCCCAAGGCGCCGGGTACGTCCGGTCACGACGCCTCGTGTCGGCGGGCGTGGTCACTTTCACTGACGCAACCCGGTTACCGGAATATGAAGGCATGACCGTCGCGGCAATTGTCGGCGGCGGCGTTGGCCTGATGATCCCCTGGCGGCGCCGAGAGCGGATGTGCCGGTTCGGAGACTCGGTCACGGATCGTGCTGGTGCTGTGCGTCGGAGGCGACGAACGGGACGGCCGCGGCTGCGGCCGGGGTGTCGATTGCCACGGTTGCGAAGCAGCGGACCGGTTTCCGCCAGATACCTCATGATCTTCGAGCAGAAACCCGCCGAACGCAAACGTGTCGGGACGGAAATGCTTCAAGGCGATGGCGGCCCCAGCGGGCGGACCATCACAGTCGCCCGCAGCTGCGCCGAACAGGTGGATGGCTACGGCTTTGCCTGGGGCCGGAGCACGGGGCGCGGCCCGGGTCCAGGCACCGGCCTGCCCACGGCGCCAGGGACGGCCGCCGGGACGCGGGCGGGCTGGGATGCGGGCACGGAGGTTGGCGGCGCCGGCGCCAGGGTGGCTGGCCGGGAGGTTGTTAGCGGCAGCGCCCGGGGAACGCCGGCCCGCGCTGCCGCGCCAATGGGAGGAAGCAAGCGAAGGAGGTCTTCGGTCGCGCCGAGCGCGGCCCGCAGCTCCGCGCCGCACGCGAGCGCCATGGCGGCAGGGACAGGTCCGTATCTGTCGGTATGCGCCGAGACGTTCAGCAACTGGTGGGCGACGCCCATCGTCGCCAGTATTCCCCGGGCGAACCGATGAGAAGGGAACGGAAAACCAGAGTTTCCGGCGAGGACTCCAAAGTAGGGCTCGAACACGCTAACGAGCGGGAGTTTGGTACTGTCGCCGGGGAGCAGCTCGAACCTGCCCTGCTTCCAGCGGAGCTGGCTTTCGTCGCCGAGTGCGAGCGCGCCGGCCAGGTCCTTGGCGGGCTCTAACAGCCGCTCAGGAATCGTCTTCCGCCACAGGTCGGCGAGCCGCGCGACGAGGTGATCACCCTCGGCAATGCTGGGCCGGAATCCGGTCGTGTTACCGACCTCGTCGCGGGCCTGGCGGAACTGTTCGAGCAGGCGGGCGAACCCGTCGGCATCCTTTGCCTCCCGGCCCTTCCGGATCCTGGAGTGCAGGGCGGCGACCCGGGAGTAGTCATGGGCGAAGACGTGCGTGAGGCGGCCCAGGAGCGCCTCTTCGAACTCCCACAGCTTCTGGTGGACGCCGGGGAGATCGACCTCGGGATCGTTCAACTCCACCCGCGCGCGGAACTCAAGATCCTCAATATACACCAGTTTCTCTTGTCCGCCGAGCTCGGGAAACCAGGTCGGCATCAGCGCCGGAGACGAGGACTGGTCGGTGCGAAACGGGGTTCGGGCTAGCAGCACGAACGAGATCCGCGACCAGCCCGACGGAACGCCGCTGAGTTGGCGTTTGCATTCTTCCTGGTTGCCCTCGACAAGTTTGACAAAGTCGTTCATAAGGTCGTTTCCGTTGTCGAATCGCACCGTGCGGACGATGAGGACGATGACCGGCAGGTCGCCCAGCGCCGCGCGCAGTCCCTCGGCAAACGCATTCCGGTCGCCGGCAACCCGGACCCAGCAGATATCGAGTTCGTTGCCGTCCCTGCCCAGCCGTGCGCGGACCTCGTCGGCCACGTGCGCGATACTAAGACCACTGTGCCGCAGGCTCATTCGCCGCTCCCTCGGGCGACCGCGCCCGCGATGCGGGCGAGCAGTCTTGTGCGTGGCCGGACGATGTCGCCGTCAATCCTGAAGAAGTTCGCGTCGCTGGCCGTCGCGAGAACGTAGCCGGCATCCAGCGGCCCGTCCGCCCGCCCCCAGCCGGTGTACCGGCCGAGGATCGCGACGGCGTCGTCGGAGGTGCAGGCGAAGGATCCGCCCGCGCGGGCGATGTCGCGCAGCCCCTTATAGACCGCGTACAGCCAGGGGTTGTCCCGGCGACCGTCATCGCTCATCGCGCCGAGGGCCGCGGTGGTGAAGACCGAGTAGCTCTTGGTGCGCAGGAGCAACTCGGGTGCGAGCCGCTGATCGGTGAACCGCTCGACATCCTCGGCCGACAGCCGCAGCGACACCGCCGGGCGCTTGTCCGCGATGATCCAGTCCAGCAGCTCGATCAGGAGGCTGACGGTGAGATAGGGGTGTCCGCCGGTCTCCTCATAGACCGCGCTGGCGAACGACGGGTCGAACGGGACCTGCCTGGTGAGAACCTT
>Ga0068859_100005298_pt1 | contig 13113 bp, 10 predicted proteins | sample KBSSwiS22_FD_66585 | JGI IMG/M metagenome (GOLD analysis project Ga0068859, IMG submission 66585) | Switchgrass rhizosphere microbial communities from Kellogg Biological Station, Michigan, USA - KBS Switchgrass S2-2 | ecosystem: Host-associated > Plants > Roots > Rhizosphere > Soil ... | reverse complement strand
TGGAGAGTCTCAACAAGCTCCAGGAAAAGGTTGCGCGCAGCCGCGTCGGTGAAGCAATCCGCGAACTTCTTCACAGAGACAGAACTCCGCTGGCTCTCTCTGAGCGAGAGCGCATGGTTAACGAAATCGTGGACGAACTGTTCGGGTTGGGTCCGATCGAGCCTCTGCTCGCCGACGCCGCCGTATCCGACATCCTCGTCAACGGACCTGACCGGATTTATGTCGAGCGCGGAGGCGTTCTCGAGAAGACCGACCTCTTCTTCAATGATTCGCAGCACCTGATGAGAATCATCGACAGGATCGTATCGCGAGTCGGCCGCCGCGTTGATGAATCGTCGCCGATGGTGGACGCAAGACTGCCGGATGGCTCGCGTGTCAACGCCGTCATTCCTCCTCTTGCCCTGGATGGTCCGTCGCTGTCCATTCGGCGTTTTGGCGGACACAAATTGTCGGTCCAGGCCTACGTTGAAAACGGCACGCTGACCAAGCAGATGATCGACATGATGGCGGATTGCGTTAAAGGCAAGCTGAACATCATGGTTTCCGGCGGAACAGGCGCGGGTAAAACGACGCTCCTGAACATCCTGTCCTCATATATTCCGGACAACGAGCGAGTCGTGACTATCGAAGACGCGGCGGAACTGCGCCTGAAGCAGCATCACGTCGTTCGACTTGAGACGCGACCTCCAAACATTGAAGGCAAGGGAGCGATCAAGCAAAGACACCTCGTCATCAATGCCCTCCGTATGCGGCCCGATCGCATCATCGTCGGCGAAGTCCGAGGCGAAGAAGCAGTAGACATGCTTCAGGCCATGAATACGGGTCATGAGGGATCGCTCACGACGATTCACGCGAATTCACCCCGTGACGCCCTGTCCCGCCTGGAGACCATGATCGCCATGGCGGAACTGAATCTTCCCGAACGCGCCGTTCGCCAGCAGATTGCTTCCGCAATCAATCTGATCGTGCAGGTCTCCCGACTTCCGGACGGGTCCCGCAGGGTGACGAACATCTCCGAAGTAACGGGTATGGAAGGACCTGTCATTACGACCCAGGACCTCTTTGTTTTCGAGCGTTCGGGTTTCGACGAGAAAAATCGTGTACGCGGGAGTTTCCGGCCTATCGGGATCCGTCCCAAGTTCACGGAAAAGCTCGAATCATACGGAATTCGCTTCGATCTCGACATGTTCTTCAAAGAAGCCTCAAAGGGAGGACGCTGACGCATGTTGCCGGTGATCGTCATCCTGGCGTTCGTCATCACTTTCGCGCTGGCCACAAGTTTCTTTTTCTTCTTCGTAGAAACTCCCCTGGCACGCAAGAAGATGATGACGCGGCTTTCCGCCCTGCAGGAAGTCCATGCACGAGGCGAGGACCTTCCGGATGTGCTGCGCAGGGAAATGCTCAGCGACATGCCGTTCCTGAACAATCTTCTCGCGACAGCGCCCGGTATCCGCGACCTTAAACTGCTTCTCGAACAGGCTGCAATCAACATGCAGATCGGAACGTTCGTGCTGATCTGCATTGGACTCATGTTGCTCGGCCTCGTTTTCGCTCTCTTTCTTGGTCTCCCGATTTATCTGGCGGTGGCTGTGGCTGCGATCGGGGCCGCCATTCCCTTCATCGTGGCGACCGTGATGCGCCAGAGAAGATTCGACAAATTTGAAGAACAGTTCCCGGAGGCGATGGACCTGCTTGGACGCGCTGTGCGCGCCGGTCACGCGTTCACAACCGGGTTCGAGTTGATCGGCAAGGAACTGCCGGATCCCGTGGGCCAGGAATTCAGAACAGCTTTTCAGCAGCAGAGCCTGGGTCTCCCACTGAAGGACGCTCTTGGAAACCTGGCAGTGCGCATGCCGCTTCCCGACATTCGAATCTTTGTTTCTTCGCTTCAGATTCAGCGCGAATCGGGCGGAAACCTTGGAGAGATCCTGGATACGATGTCCGAAATCGTCAGGGAACGATTCAAACTGCGACGGCAGATACGCATCTACACCGCCGAAGGCCGGCTGTCGATGTACTTCCTGACCGCCATTCCAATCGTAGCTTTCCTCGGTCTTTCCATATTCCAACCTGGGTATTTGGCACCAATGCTGACGGACCACCGCGGACATATTGGGTTGGCCGTCGCCGTGATTCTCCAGGTCATCGGCTATATCGTCATCAGCCGAATCATTAAGATAAAGGTCTGAGAACTCCATGGAAGCGCTCCCAATAGCAATCGCCGTCGGTCTCTTGATTTTCCTCGGTGTCACGCTGGCACTGTTCGGAATCGCAAAGAAGCGTCTCAACCTGGGTCAGCGCCTGAATAAAGATGTTCCGGCCGAAGAAGAGGGCGCCATTGCGGGTATGACCAAGCAAGTTGAGCGCGCCCTGGTTTCCATTGGAGAGAGAGTTCCTCGATCCCCTACAGAGATGTCGCGGCAGGAACGCCGCCTGGTGCAAGCCGGATATCGGCGGAAAGACGCCGTGTTGCTGCTCAACGGTTCTCACATCGCCGTCTTCCTGCTGATGCTGGTTATTTTCGCGAGCGCGGGATATCTGTATCGCCAACCGGTTATCTCCTTCGCGCTGTCGATCTTTCTGGGAGCCGCACTTCCGGACCTGTGGGTAAGGAGAGCGATCCTGCGCCGCCAGGAGAACATCCAGCATGGAATGCCGGATGCAATGGATCTGGCCGTGATCGCGGTCGAAGCGGGCCTCGGACTGGATCAGGCCTTATTGCGTGTTGGCGATGAGATAAACGTCGCACACCCAGACCTGGCTGATGAACTGCGCCTTCGCAACCTCGAAGTCAACATGGGCCGCAGCCGCAGCGATGCGTTGCGAAACCTGGCAGAACGAACCGGAGTTGAAGACCTCAAGGCACTGGTCGCGATTCTGATTCAGACCGACAAATTCGGAACCAGCGTTGGCCAGGCGCTCCGAACATTTTCGGAATCTCTCCGCGTGAAGCGCAGGCAGCGGGCCGAGGAGCAGGCCGCGAAGCTGGCGATCAAGATGGTCATCCCGATGGTTCTCTTCATCTTTCCGGGCGTTTTCATCGTCATCCTTGGTCCCGCCTTCATTGCGATTGTCCGTGATCTTCTTCCGACGCTCAGTGGCACAAAGTAGCATTCGCGAGTTCATGAGGAGATCATGAATCGTCTGAAGCCAATCCTCCTGCCCGGTTGTGTGATGTTGCTGCTGACCAGCGGATGCGTCAGCCACACCGTGCCTCTCACGTCCCAGCTCCCACCCTCACAACAGGCGGTCAAACCTTCCTCGCTGTCGGACTACATCCGCGGAGTTTACAAGCTCTCCGCAGAGGCAAGCCGGCAAACGGAACAGCGAGAGGCCCTGGTTGCCGAGGCGCCGGAACTGGAGGAACTCGTGGCACGGGCCGAACAGGACCCGCAGGACACCGAAGCGCGCTCGCGGCTTGTCATGGAGTACATGTCGCGGAAGCTCTACTGGGGCGCTTACGAACTTCTGACCAATGCCTTGCAGACAAGCGTCAATGATCCCGACGCCAATCTGAATCTTGCCGTAATCTGGGATGCATGGGGCCTGTACGATCTCGCGCAGCAATACGCAGAACGCGCCATCGAGAACGGCGCCACGACGCCGAACGCGTACGAAACGATCGGGAAAATTGCCCTTCACCGAAATCATCCGGAGGAGGCACTCCTCTGGTACGGCCGTTCGCTTGAGAGCGTTCGTACGGCACCGGTCCTCGCGAACATCGGGTACGCCCATATGTTGCAATCGGAGTGGGAGAGTGCGAAAGCCAGCCTCGAGGAGGCCACACAGCTCGATGACTCTCTGGAGCAGGCCCACAACAACCTGGCGATTGTCCTGTCGAAAACCGGCAACGAAAGTGGCGCACTGGCCCACCTCCTGCGGACAGGTCGCCCGGCGGTCGCCTTCAACAATATGGGTGTCCTTTATCTGCAGGCACAAAAGCCTGGAGATGCTCAGCAGTATTTCGAGAAAGCGCTGCGGCTGGAGCCGGACTACGAAGTTGCCAGGCGGAATCTGACCGCGATGGAAACCGTGCTCCCCGCCCCCGCGATCCTTCAATTGCCTGCCAATGCAAATCAAGCCGTTGCGGTCCCTCAGGCTGGGGACGTTAGACTTGCGGCGGAGCCGCAAGCGCCGGCTGAACCGAAAGCACCGGACTTCAGCCGGGACGAGGCTGGGACTAGTGCGGGAAACTGACCGAACAGTCATCTGACGGGAGTTAAACAATGAAGCCTTATTTGAGATCCATGGCGCTAGGGCTGCTTGTGTTGACCAGTTTTTCAACCCACGCCTTTGCGCAGAAGTATGAACTGCATCCGCTTGTTGGAAGAACCGCTCCCGACAAATGGGCGGACCTTTATTCATTGAAGAGCGTGAGTGTCATTGGCGCGAAGGCGGCTGTATTTGCCACCGACACGACCCAGGTCGAAGGGGAGTTCGAGTATCTCCCTCACTTTGAATTCAGAGGAACGGACCCAAAGACTCGCGGTTGGGTTTGGGGAGTCAGTTTGTCGCGCAACGTGTTCCTGACGAAGTCGAAGGTGATTCCGTTTTTCCACTTTGGCGGTGGGGGCATAACTGCGCGGAATGATCCGCCCGGTTCAGTTACCACCACATTTCCGGATCGGACCATCACTATCGACCACAATGACACCTTTGCCTTCATCAGCTATGGCGGCGGTGTGAAGTTCCCGCGCGTAATTGGCCCCGTTGGCCTGAGATTCAACATCATGGGCCGTACCATGCCCAACTTCTTCGGACGTGGAAATACATGGGCAGAGTTCACAGGTGGCCCGGTTTTCGTCTGGGGTAAGAAATAGGATCGATAGCAGAAAGATTGAACGCAAAAAGGCCACCCTATTCGGGCGGCCTTTTCATTTCAGGCCGACGCTTAGCTCGTTATGGAAGCGGTTGTGGACAGAGCGCACAAGCCCCGGTTGATTGCGAACAGCACGAGTTCGACGCGGTTATAGACCCCAAGCTTGTCGTAGATGTTCGTCAGGTGATGCTTCACCGTGTACTCGCTGATACCGAATGTCGTGGCAATATCCTTGTTGGTTTGCCCATCAACAAGGGCCCCGATGATCTGTACCTCGCGGCGGGTGAGACCCAGGCGCGCGATCTCCACTTCGGAGGCACCGGCAGTCTGAATGACTGTCGCTGCATTCGCGTCCGCACCGTCGCCATCGGTCTTGCCACGTCTCTGGAGCGCACCGCCCTCACGAATGATGTGAACAAAATCCGCAACCATTGCTCGACTGACCCAGAATCCGCCCTCAAGGACGGTATAGATGCTCTTGGTGAGCAACTCTTGTGTGGTACGCCGCGGAACAACGCCGTGGGCCCCATGCCGGAGAACTTCAATGACGCGGCTGCTGTCCAACACGTCAGACATGACGAGAGATCGAACGGGACGCGTGGTGTGAATCTGATCAAGAAGAGCGCAAAGCTTTTCCCATTCAACATTCAAGTCGAGAACGACGAGCTTCGGTTCGAGTGACTGCAGGAGAGAGACGACTTCTGATTCACTACTGGCGCAGCCCACGACCTCAATGCCAGACACCTGTTCGAAATGCGATTTCAGGCTGTCCCGCAAGATGGGGAAGTCACTGGCTAAAAGGATCGGTAACGAGGAATTCGATGTCACAGAGCTACCTCCATGTAGCAAAAAACCTTCCTATGAGTCCGGAGCCTCAATGCTACCGGTTTGAGTCTTCCATGTACTCGGGACTCAGGTCCCATAAGGTAAACGCAGGTCATACCTGTGTCAACAACCTTATCGGCGCGCTCTGTGAGGTCTGTAGTTTATAAAGTCTACGGCCGGGCTGCCCCGGTCCGTTTGTCAATGTACATTCGCTGGTCCGTCTCGAATAGCATGTCCTCCAGAGAAGTCTCCGAATCGCCTGGGTAGTGCGAAAAGCCGATGCTCAGAGACAGGCGATAAGGGCGCGTTTCCGACACAGAATACGTTTCGAGGCCCGCCTTGAGGCGCGCATGGAGGGCCTCAGCCGTAGGCGGGGACTGGGAGATCCACAGAATCGCGAACTCGTCTCCGCCGATCCTGGCGATGATGTCGGATTCTCGAAACGTGTTTTTCAGGATCGTGGAGATGTCCTTCAGCGCAAAGTCTCCCCACATGTGACCACACTTGTCGTTGATGGCCTTGAGCCCGTCGAGATCTGCAAAAGCCAGAGTCACACCATGCCGCTCACGCCGCGCGATCTTGATCTGATGTGTCCCGAGCGTCATGAATGCGCGCCGGTTGTACAGTCCCGTAAGTTCGTCGGTTTGCGAAAGGGCCTGCAGCTCGCCAATGCGGCGATGGCGCGCTATCGCATAACGAACCGCACGAATCATGTTGTGCGTGTTCACACTCTCCTTGATAAAGCTGTCCTCGGCACCGGCCAGAAGGACATCAACACCGGCGACACCAGCAGATTCTTTTGTCAGAGCGATGATCGGGATGTCCGCGCGGTCACTGACTCGCCGGATGGACTCGATTCCCTCAGAGTCCGGGAGAAACAGATCCAGAAGCATCGCATCGAAAGCGTCTTTCCGGAGATGTCCCAGAGCATCAACAAATGAAGAAACCCATACGACTTCCACCGTGTCACCCGCGCCGCGCCGGATCAGATTGAGAAGTATCCTCGCATCGGTTTCGTTATGTTCCACCAACAGCAAACGAAGACGGCCATCCCTGGCTGCAGGCGGGTCCGTTGGTGCATCGTGAAAAGGGTCCATATCTCCAGTCCTTTGGAAATCAAGAGACTTCGAACTCGCGAGGTGAATCGTAAGAGGGGGCTATGGGAGCAGGAATAGCACTTAGGTTGTACTGCAGTCCCAAATTACGAGCGCGAGGTGCCAGGTCAAAATCCTGACTCTCCCCGAAGTTGTTGAAACCAGTTGAACACAGGGTCGTCAAGAAATTCTTCGTGCCCTCTGATGCGGATGGTAGCCTACTGCGCATGAGAAAACTGGCACGCCTTTTCATCATTGTTGGTCTTCTTGTCGCGCCTGCTCTTCCGGCTCAGCCTTTCCAGCAGGGCCAGCCGGCTTCCCAGGCAGCCGCGGCGCCAACCCGGGTGACGTCGGTAGAGGGAATAACCGAGTACCGCCTGGCTAATGGGCTTCAGGTACTCCTGTTTCCGGATGCCTCAAAACCTACCGTCACCGTGAACATGACCTACATGGTGGGATCTCGACACGAAGGCGCTGGAGAATCCGGGATGGCGCACCTGCTTGAACACATGCTGTTCAAGGGGACGCAGCGGCACAACGAGATCATGGGCGAACTGCAGTCGCGTGGCGCCGACTTCAACGGCACCACGTCGTACGACCGGACGAACTACTTCGAAACGCTGCAGGCAACGGACGACAACCTGCGATGGGCCCTCGATCTCGAAGCAGACCGGATGGTGAACTCGAGGGTTTCCCGCGAAGATCTCGACAAGGAAATGACGGTCGTCCGCAATGAGTTTGAAAGAGGCGAAAACAGTCCGTCCACGGTGCTCTATCAGCGCGTCATGTCCACCGCATATCTCTGGCATTCCTACGGACGCTCTGCGATCGGCGCGCGCAGCGATATCGAGAATGTTCCAATACCTCGCCTGCAGGCGTTCTACAGAAACTACTATCAACCCGACAATGCAACGCTGGTTGTCGCCGGCAAGTTTGATCCGGAAAAAACTCTGGGGTGGATCCAGGAGTTTTTCGGAAGAGTTCCTAAACCGACCAGGCAGCTGATTCCGACCTATACGGTTGAGCCCGCTCAGGACGGTGAACGCGTCGTCGAACTGCGCCGCGTGGGCGATACAAAATCCGTAATGATGGCCTACCACATCCCTGCGGTCACACATCCGGATTCGGCCGCTTTCGATGTGCTGACGTTCGTGCTGGGCGATGAGCCGACCGGCCGGCTTTACAAAGCGCTGGTCGAAACGAAGAAGGCCACGTCAGCCGATGCCGGCGAACTCGAACTCCACGATCCCGGCGTGTTCATCGTCGACGCGGATCTGCTCAAGGACGGCTCCATTGAAGATGTCGAAGCGACGATGAAGAAGGTCATCGACGATGTCATCGCCAACCCGCCGACTGCGGAAGAAGTCGACCGCGCGAAGACACGGATCCTCAAGGGCCTGGAACTTGCACTGACGAACTCGGCCCGCGTTGGCCTGACGCTGAGCGAGTCTATTTCCTCAGGCGACTGGCGGCTTCTGTTCCTTGGTCGCGATCAGCTCGAAAAGATCGAACCAGCAGACGTGCTGCGCGTGGCGAAAACCTACCTGAAACCCACGAACCGCACGATTGGAAGGTTTATTCCGGAAGCGGCCTCAGATCGCGTCGAGGTTCCCCAGGGCGTGCCGGTTGCCGAACTCTTGAAGGACTACAAAGGCAAAGCCGCTATCGAAGAGGGCGAAGTTTTCGATCCGTCTCCGGCCAATATCGAATCTCGAGTAACCCGCGTCACTCTTCCCAGCGGCATCAAGCTGGTGCTGCTGCCCAAGAAGACGCGCGGCGGAACGGTTGTGGCGGCGGTCAATCTGCACTACGGCACGGTTGAAAGCCTCCGCGGACGCTCCATGGCCGCGCAAATGGCCGGCTCCATGCTCATGCGCGGCACAACAAAACATACGCGCGCCCAGCTTCAGGATGAATTCGACAGGCTCAAGTCCAGAGTTTCAGTAAGTGGTTCGATCAGCTCCGCAAGCGCGTCCATCAATACAGTTCGCGCGGGACTCATCGGTTCTCTCCGCCTTTCTGCCGAAATCCTAAAGACACCTTCGTTCCCGGAAGCGGAGTTCGAACAGATCCGCCAGGAGTCTATTGCCGGTCAGGAAGCCAGCCGCAGCGAGCCACAAGCTATCGCAGGGGTGGCGCGCAGCCGGCACGTGAATCGTTATCCTGCCGACGATCCCAGAGCTGTCCTGACGATTGATGAAACCATTGCGGCCCTGAAGAAGGTCACTCTTAATGAAGCAAAGGCGTTCTATACGGACTTCTACGGAGCGTCGAATGTTGAGATCGCAGTGGTTGGAGACTTCGATCCGGCAGAGGTCCGTGCTGTAACCGAAGAACTCTTCGGTTCCTGGAAGAGCCCCAAACCTTACGCCGTGATCAAACGAGACTGGCAGAAGCTTCCCGTCGCCAATGAAATGTTCGAAACGCCGGACAAGACGAACGCGTTCTTCACGGCCGCCACAACGGTAGCGATGGATCAGCAGGATCCGGACTACCCCTTGCTATTCCTGGGCAACGTCATTTTCGGCGCGGACACGAAGAGCCGGGTTTGGAAACGCATCCGAGAGAAGGACGGCCTCAGCTACGGCATCAATACCGGATTCTCGGCAGGGGCTCAGGAGAAGTTCGCGCAATTCGCTGTGGCTGGAATCGCGAATCCGGAAAACATTCCAAAAGTAGAAACCGCCTATAAAGAGGAACTCGAAAGGCTGCTGAAGGACGGATTCACCGCGGAAGAAGTCGCGGTGGCGAAATCCGCTTATCTCCAGGATGCGCAGGTCAATCGCGCCCAGGACGGCTCTCTCGCCGGTCTTCTTGCTCGTCAGGCCGAACTTGGACGAACGATGCAGCGGGAGATCGACGTCGAGAAGAAAATTGCGGACGCCACTCCAGAACAGCTGACGACGGTCTTTCGCAAGTGGATCGATCCATCAACGATTTCTTACTTCAAAGCCGGAGACTTCAAAAAGGCGGGCGTCACGAAATAGGGAACGCTGACGACTAAAATCCCTCATCCGGCCCTTCGGGCCACCTTCTCCCGGTGGGAGAGGGCAATGTTGAGGACTATCCTTCTCCCACCGGGAGAAGGTGGCCCGAAGGGCCGGATGAGGGATTTTAGTCTTAACCGCTATACTCCCTGCATGAAAGGCAAAGTAGTCGTCATCACGGGCGCAACGTCCGGAATTGGACAAGTCGCTGCGGAAAAACTGGCGGCGATGGGCGCTCGCATCGTCTTTGTCGCTCGTGACAAATCTCGCGGCCACGCCACGCTCGAGCGTTTGCGCGCGGTAAATTCCAGCGTGGATCATCGTGCGCACTATGCGGATCTCTCGCGTCTCTCCGAAATGAAACGCGTAGCCACGGAGATTGCTGCCGCGGAACCCCGAATTGATGTCCTCATGAACAACGCCGGCGCCATGTTCAGCAAGCAGCAGTTGACGCAGGACGGACTCGAGCGCACGTTCGCGTTGAACCACATGTCCTATTTCACCGTCACTCAACTGTTGCGGGAACGGCTGCTTGTGACACCGGGCGCGCGAATTGTAAATACATCTTCAAATGCCCACCGCGGCGCCCATGTGAACTATAACGATCTCCAGATGATGACCGGTTATCGGATGTTCAAGGCCTACTGCTTGTCAAAGCTCTACAACATCCTCTTCACGCGCGAACTGTCACGCCAGCTTCAGGGAACCGGCGTTACGGCCAATTGCCTTCATCCCGGTTTTGTTGCGACGCGGTTTGGGGACAGCACTTCAGGTGCCGGAGGTCTGCTGTTTCGACTGATCAAATTCTTTGCGATCACACCGGAGCAGGGAGCGGAAACGCCGATATTCCTCGCATCGGCCGAGCAAGTGAAAGGCGTCACGGGCGAGTACTTCTACAAATGCGCACCCACACCGCCAACAAAAGATGCCCTGGACGACGACGCGGCGGAGTGGTTGTGGGCCGAATCCGAAAAAATCATGCAGTCTGCGAATTGGCTGTCTAGGGCAGAAGATTCACGACACCCACACCAACAGCAAGAATAAGGACGGTGCAGGCAAACAGCCGGCGAAGACGATATTCGGCAAGGCTATTCGCGACCATCGTTCCCAGCACCATTCCCCCGAGCGCAAACATGAGGAATCCGCCAAGCAGTCGCCAGTCGAAACTCTCAAAGCGAAGATGGCCGATGATGCCCGTCACCGAGTTGAGAACGATAACGGCGAGCGAGGTTCCAGCCGCCATGCGTGAATCCAGCCCTGCAAAGAGCACGAGGGCAGGAACGATCAGGAAGCCGCCACCTATTCCCAGAAATCCCGTCAGCAGGCCCACCGCAAATCCGATCGACAGACATCGCGCGGCGTTGAAGGTTCCACACTTCTGGGCTTTTCCGGTGGTTTGCCACATTCGGATGCCGACGATCATCATGATGACTGCAAACAGCAGCATCAAACCTCGGCTGGAAACCAGGTGAGTTCCGTACGCGCCCAGGTACGCGCCGACGGTCCCAGTAAGGGCAAACAAGAGACTCGGCTTCCACGCGACATTGCCGTTGCGCATATGAAGGACAGCTCCCATGAGGCTGGTCGTCCCCACAATCACGAGAGACATTCCCACCGCCTTGTCGGCCGGAACACCCGCAACGTAAACGAGCAGTGGGATCGTGATAATTGACCCTCCACTACCCAGGGCTCCCAGCGACAAACCGACCAGTGTCGCCAGCATCATGGCGACGATTTCACCCCATTGCATCGATGGATTTCCTCAACCGAGAGTGGGCAATCTACCACGTTTTTGTGTAACAACTCGCGCACTGGACGAAAGCGAGGCTCCATGAGTGAGAACACTTCATCGCCACTGGCGCGGCGATTAGAAAATCCAAAAGTGGAAAGCTTGAATTGAACTTAGCCAATCTCACTGGAACCAAGTCCAATTCAAGATTTCGACTCAGTGCTGTCCGGTTAAAAGTCGAATAACAGCAACTGTTTAGCGGAGGGCTCATTTTCGTTTTGCTCTCGGTATCGCTGAAACACAAGCGGGACGGGAGTTTTCTCGAAAAGCGTTGTGGAGAGAATTTGCAAAATTGTGTGAAGAGAGTACTCGAGACGGAGCTCTTTTTTGAGAATGGCGATGAGCAGATAGACGGCCACGGCTATCCAGACCTGAACCTTCACGCTGTTGGGCGAAGTCCCAAAGAAACGCTTGATGCGCAGGTGCTGCTTGATCCATTTGAAAAAAAGCTCGATCTGCCATCGGCAACGATAAGTTTCGGCAACACTCAAAGGCGGCAGAAAGAAATCATTGGTGAGAAAGACGAATCGTTTGTCGATGTCCTGGGCGTAATAGCTGATGCGGCGAAGTGGAGCAGGATAACGCTGAGAAGTGAGCGGCCCCGTTAGCACGATCGTTTGATCGCTTCGCAGACCAACGGATTTATCGACCGGCAGGGAACGACGGCGCTGGTACTGGAGATTGTCTTTGGCTGGGATGACGAAGTAGGTCAACGACTGGTTCAGATGATAGAGGCGCGCAAAATCCGTATAGGCCCGATCCATGACCACATATGAACCGGGTTCCGGAGAGATGTGATCTAAGGCTTCGACATCATGAGTTTTGCCGTGGGTAATGTCGATGAAAACGGGGATGGCGCTTTGGACATCCATCATGGTGTGAAGTTTCACGGCTCCTTTGGCTCGGCGAAAGCTTGCCCAAGGAAACAAAGCCAGGCATAAGTCGATCGTGGTGGAATCCAAAGCATAGACGCTACGCTGCAGATCGAGCCCGAAATCGACATTGGTGTAAAGTGGCCGCGCGATCTGAATCAGCGTTTGCGCGAAATCGGCGTAGATTCTCCAATCTCGCAGTTCGTTAGCATCGGCGAGGGTGGATCTCTTGATCGATGATCGGAACCCCGAGTGGTACAACTTTTGGCGATGCACGGCTAAGCTGACCTCGATATCGCGGAGACTCTCGCGATAGGTCAACTGAGCGAATGCCATCGCCAGGAACTGCTCCCAACAGGTGAGCTTGCGAACGCGATGGTCTCCATCGTAGCGTTCAACGCATCGATGGAATTCATTGTGAGAGAAGTACTCAATGATTTGGGCGAAAACGGTACGACCACGGTTCATTCTGGACTCCTTTAACTGGAGTCGCGAGAGTCTTTCGAACCTCTGCAAATTTCAAATCGTTTAAACCGTCTTTCGCCCCTTACCCACTGAATAATTTCAACTTGGCCGGTTCCTGAAAATGCTTAACCGGACAGCACTGTTACAAGATCTTAAATTGGACCGATGCCTGACGCTGAATTCGCCAGGATGGCTATGGGCCGGGAAAAGGTCCATCAACTCCACCAACGATTGATTCGCGAAGATGCTCCCGGATGTCGAG
>Ga0068859_100005295_pt1 | contig 13118 bp, 15 predicted proteins | sample KBSSwiS22_FD_66585 | JGI IMG/M metagenome (GOLD analysis project Ga0068859, IMG submission 66585) | Switchgrass rhizosphere microbial communities from Kellogg Biological Station, Michigan, USA - KBS Switchgrass S2-2 | ecosystem: Host-associated > Plants > Roots > Rhizosphere > Soil ... | reverse complement strand
TGGGGCCGGAGATCGACCCGACCGGGCTGGCGCGGATTCGCGGCTATGTCGGTCGCGCCAACTGGCATCCCACCTGGATGCACGCCGCCCGCGCGCTCGCCGCCGCCAATGGCGACGTCTATCCGCGCTACGACGTCGAGAATTGGCTGGCGATGGCGAAGCGGCTCTATCGTCTCAACAACGCCGGCCGCATCGTGCTCGATTACGACATGAAGATCGCCGAGCCGTTCCGCGTTCCCGGCAACGAAGCCGGCCCCGACATGTGGCGCGCACTCGAGGCGCTGGGCGATAAGCCGGTCCTGATCGTGCGCGGGGGGCATTCCGACATCCTGTCGCCGCGCATTGCCGAGAAGATGTGCGACGCGCTGCCCGGCGCCGAGCTGGTCACAGTGCCCGATGTCGGTCACGCGCCGACGCTCGACGAGCCGGAGGCGCTAGCGGGAGTCGAGCGGCTGCTCGCGCGGGTAGGTTAGCGCCGCGCCGGATCGAAGGCGACCGGTTCGAACAGCTCGATCAGATTGCCCGAGGGATCCTGGAGCAGGACCTGCTTGCCGCCCGGGCCTTCGACCAGCTCGTTGCGAAAGGGAGCGCCAGCATTGCGCAGGCGTGCCACTTCGGCGGCGATGTCGTCGACGATCAGGTGGATGCGATTCCATCCGCCTGGTCCGGGCTTTGCGCCGTCGGCCATCGATCGGCCGGCCGAACTTTGTGGTCCGCTCAGCAGCAATCGGAGGCGCCCGCGCACGATATCGGCGAACGCCGGCGGGAAATGGGTCAGGACCTCGAAACCCAGGAATTTGGTGTAGAAGGCGATGGCCTGCTCGACATCGTCGACCATGTAGCGAACGCTGACCATGTCACTGGGGTCGGGCACGTGATTCTCCTCGTGTCGAAGCGAACGCCACCAGCATAGCCGAACAGACCGCCGCGCTCGACCTCCGGCATGACACCGCCGAAATTCCTCGCTATGCGCGCCGCTCGATGGCCGCGCCAATCCACATCCTCCACTTGCATTCGACGTTTGCACTCGGCGGCAAGGAGGCCCGTGCGGTCCGGTTGATGAACGCGTTCGGCGATCGCGCGCGACACACGATCGTGTCGGCGCTGCCCGACCAGCTCGGTGCGCGCGATGCGATTGCCAAGGGCATCCGCTATGAGATCGCGCAGAATCCGCCCCCGCTGACCGGCAAACCTTCGGTCAAACGCTATGAGGCGATCGTGCGCTACATGGCGCGGTTCGACCTGGTGCTGACTTATAATTGGGGCGCGATCGACGGCGTCATGGCGCGCCGGGTGTTCGTGCGCACCAATCGCGGACTGCCGCCGGTGGTGCACCATGAGGACGGGTTCAACGAGGACGAAGCCGAGCGGCTCAATCCCGTGCGCAACTATTACCGCCGCTTCGCGCTGCCCGCGGCGGCGGCGCTGGCGGTGCCGTCGCACACGCTCGAAGCGATCGCGCTCCATACGTGGAAGCAGCCGCGGGAGCGGGTACATCGTATCGCCAACGGGATCGCGACTCAGCGCTTTGCCGGAAAGCCCGATCCCGCGGCGATCCCCGGCTTCAAGCGCAAGCCGGGCGAAGTGGTGATCGGGACCGTCGCCGGATTGCGGCCGGTCAAGAACCTTCAGATGCTGGTCGGCGCGGCCGCCGGCGTGGTCGGGCGCGTGCGGCTGGTGATCGTTGGCGAGGGCTCCGAGCGCCAGGCGATCGCCGATGTCGCCGAAGGGATGATGTTCGACGACCAGGTGGTGATGCCCGGTTTTCTCGCGGAACCGCACCGCTACATGGGGCTGTTCGATATCTTTGCCCTGTCTTCGCTTAGCGAGCAGGCGCCGACCGCGTTGATCGAAGCGATGGCGGCGGGCCTGCCGGTGGTGTCGACGCCGGTCGGCGACGTCTCGCAGATGGTGGCGCCAGAGAACGTGCCCTATCTCTGCCCGACGTTCAGCGGAGTGCAGTATCGCGACCATCTCCAGGCGCTGGTCAAGCATCCCGAAGCGCGTGCGGCGGTGGGCAAGGCGAACCAGGCGCGCGCCCGCGCGTTGTATGAGGAGGGCGAAATGGTTGCTGCCTATGCGCGGCTATACGGCGAGGCTTTGGGCAAGCCGGGTCTCCTTACGTAAATCTGCTCGCCAAGAGTGGCGATAGTCACTAGGTTCTCGCGACTTTTTCGGAGTGAAATGTGTTCAAGGGGCTGAAGCCGATCCTGTACAACGGCCGCGAGGTCTGGCCGCTGATCGAGGGCGGCAAGGGCGTCGCCGCCACCAACCACGCCAGCGCAGGCGCCTGGGCGGCAGCCGGCGGGATCGGCACGGTCAGCGCGGTCAATGCCGACAGCTATGACGCTGAAGGCAAGATCATTCCGCAGATCTACCGCGCGCTGACGCGGCGCGAGCGGCACGAGGAACTGATCGCGTTCGCGATCGAGGGCGCGGTGCAGCAGGTCAAGCGCGCGTTCGACGTGGCCGGCGGCAAGGGCGCGATCAACATCAACGTGCTGTGGGAAATGGGCGGCGCGCAGCGCGTGCTCCACGGCGTGCTCGAGCGCACCAGGGGCATGGTCTCGGGCGTCACCTGCGGCGCGGGGATGCCGTATAAGCTCAGCGAGATCGCGGCGTCGTACAACGTCAATTATCTGCCGATCGTGAGCAGCGGGCGTGCGTTCCGCGCCTTGTGGAAGCGCGCCTATTCGAAGGCACAGGAATGGCTCGCGGCGGTGGTCTATGAAGATCCCTGGCTCGCCGGTGGGCACAACGGCCTCTCGAACGCCGAGGATCCACGGCGGCCGGAGGATCCGTACCCGCGCGTCAAGGCACTGCGCGAGACGATGCGCGAAGGCGGCATTCCCGATTCGGTGCCGATCATCATGGCCGGTGGCGTCTGGTACCTGCGCGACTGGAACGATTGGATCGACAATCCCGAACTGGGACAGATTGCTTTCCAGTTCGGCACGCGCCCGTTGCTGACGAAGGAAAGCCCGATCCCCGAAGGCTGGAAATCCAAGCTGATGGAGATCGAGGAAGGCGAAGTGTTGCTGCACCGTTTCTCGCCGACCGGCTTCTATTCGTCGGCGGTGCGCAACCCCTTCCTCAAGAACCTCGAGGCACGCTCCGAGCGCCAGATCGCCTATTCGACCGAGCACGCTGGCGACCATGTGTTCCAGCTCGATGTTGGGGTGAAGGGTAAGAATTTCTGGGTGACGCGCAACGATCTGCTGCGCGCGCGCGAGTGGCACGGGCTCGGTTTCACTGCCGCGCTCAAGACGCCCGACAACACTTTGGTGTTCGTGACGCCCGAAGAGCAGGGCGTGATCCGCAAGGACCAGGCCGACTGCATGGGCTGCCTGTCGCAATGCCAGTTCTCGAGCTGGGCGGATACCGAGACCAATTCGACCGGCCGGCTCGCCGATCCGCGCAGCTTCTGCATCCAGAAGACGCTTCAGGATATCGCGCACGGCGGCCCGATCGAGCAGAACCTGATGTTCGCCGGCCACGGCGCATATAACTTCAAGCGCGACCCCTTCTATTCGAACGGGTTCGTGCCGACCGTAAAGCAACTGGTCGATCGGATCCTCACTGGGGATTGACGCGTTCGCCGGCGTCCACAATATTGCGCATTCTGTGGACGAGGTGCCATGACCAAACCCGTAACACTCAATGTGCGTGTCTCCGGCGCGCTCGGTGAATTCGTGCTGGCCAATGTCGGCGAGCAAGGCATCTACGAGAATGTCAGCGAGTATGTTCGCGACCTCATCCGGCGAGACAAGGAACGAGTCGAAGCCGAGGCATTCGATCGCCTCAAAGCGGAATTGCAACGCGGCTTCGCCACGGCAGAACATGAATATGTCACGGTAACCGCCGAAGAGGTGATTGCGCGTAACCGGCGGGCATGACCGGGTTTCGCCTCGAGCCCGCCGCCGATCGGCGACTGGACGAGATTTATATCTACAGCCGCGAGCGCTGGGGTGAGATCCAAGCGAACTCCTATATCCGGGAGATGGTTGGCGCTTTCGATGATATCGCCAACCGCCGAGTCCCGTGGCGGCGGATTCCCGCGGAGTTTGGGATCGACGGCTATTTTCGCCGGCATCGCGAGCACGTCAGCTATTGGCGGTTGGGCACCGGCGAGACGGTCTTGTTCTTCGCAATCTTGCATGTTCGGATGCATCAGACCGAACGGCTACGGGACGAGTTGGAACACTAGGCTTCTTGCGATCTCTGGAAGCCCCAGAAGATCATGATAATATGGACCCATGTTCCCACCGTGGCAGAAATATCCCGAGATCCCGCTGGGCTCGATCGGTTGGCGTATGGGTCGAGGTGAGGATTACTGGGTCGAGTTCAACGACTGGTTCATGCGCAAAACCCTTGATGCCAAGAGGCGTGATGCCGCTGAAAACCCCGAACCAGACGGCTGGGCAGGCTTCTATGCCCGGAAGAGCGCCACGCTCGCCTGATCCCACCGCTTTATGGGTTCACGACAAAACCGGCGGTTGGAGCCGGTGACCATAAACGAATTCAGAATCGCGCCATTCGGCGGGCGGCATGCAAAGCGATTGACGCGCCCGGTCGGAGCGGCTTGAAGCGAAGCGCAATGGATCGGATTGGCGGGGAAGCATTGGCGGCAATCGCGCGCCTCGGTTGCGTGCTGCTGGGTGTCGGGCTGCTCCTGTCGGGTTCTGCCCAGGCGCAGCGTCGGCTGCCCTATTGGGCGTCGATCTCCGCCGGCAAGGCGAACATGCGCGCCGGACCTGGCAAGAACTATCCCACGAACTGGCTGTATCGCCGCGCCGACCTGCCGATCAAGGTGATCGGCGTATACAAGGAATGGCGCAAGGTCGAGGATCCGGACGGCACGCAGGGCTGGATGCTCGCGAACCTGCTCTCCGAGAGGCGCACCGCGATGGTGATGGGCGCCGTGCTCGAGATGCGGGACGCTGCGCAGCTCAACGGGCGCGTGCTGTGGCGCGCGGCACCGGGCGTGGTCGGACGGATCAGCAAGTGCCGAAGCGGCTGGTGCTGGCTCGAGGTGCAAGGGCGAGCAGGATATGTCGAGACATCGCACATCTGGGGCCTCGATCCCGGTGAGACCGTCCCCTGAGAAGTGCGGCCCCGCGACCTGACCGTTAGAACGCGCCGCGCAGATCCCGGATCGTCAGAGCAATTCGACTGCCATGGCCGTCGCTTCGCCTCCGCCGATGCAAAGCGAGGCAAGTCCGCGCTTTTGACTCGTTGTTTCGAGCGCTGAAATCAGCGTGGCGAGGATCCGTGCGCCGCTCGCACCAATTGGATGGCCGAGCGCAGTCGCGCCGCCATGGATGTTCACGCGGCCATGATCGAGTCCGAGATCGCGGATCGCGATCATCGCCACTGCGGCGAACGCTTCGTTGACTTCGAACAGATCGACGTCGTCGGCGGTCCAGCCGGCCCGCTCGAGCGCCTTGCGCATTGCGAATACCGGTGCCGTGGTGAAACGCGCCGGGGCATGCGCATGCGCGGCATGCGCGACGACGCGCGCGACCGGATCAAGCCCCAGCTTCTCTGCGATGCTCGCGCGCGTCATCACCAGCGCGGCGGCGCCGTCCGAGATCGAGGAGGCGTTGGCCGCCGTGATGGTGCCGTCCTTCGAGAACGCCGGCCGCAGGGTCGGAATCTTGGCGGGATCAGCCTTCGACGGTTGTTCGTCGACGAAGACGCTGCCGGAGCCCTTTCGGCCCTTGATCTCCACCGCGACGATCTCGCGCTCGAACGCGCCCGAGGCCTGCGCCGTCTGCGCACGCGTCAGGCTTTCGATCGCATAAATATCCTGCGCCTCGCGCGTGAACTGATATTCCTGGGCGACTTCCTCGGCGAAATTGCCCATCAGCTTGCCGGGTTCGTACGCGTCCTCGAGACCGTCGAGGTACATGTGATCCATCAGCCGATCATGGCCGATCCGTGCGCCCGCGCGGTGGCGGAGCGACAGATAGGGAGCGTTGGTCATGCTTTCCATGCCGCCGGCGATCAACAGGTCGACCGAACCTGCGGCGAGCGCGTCCGCGGCGAGGATTGCCGCCTGCATCCCCGATCCGCACATCTTGTTGACCGTGGTCGCTTCGATATGGTCGGGCAGCCCGGCCTTGAGCGCCGCCTGACGTGCCGGTGCCTGTCCGAGCCCGGCGGGGAGCACGCAGCCCATGTAAATGCGTTCGATGGCATCGCCGGAAACGCCGGCGCGTTCGACAGCGGCCTTGACCGCGGCCGCGCCCAATTCGGTCGCACTGGCATCGGCGAGGCTGCCCTGGAACCCGCCGATCGGGGTGCGGGCATAGGACGCGATGACGATCGGATCGATGGACATATTGGCTCGCTCAGTGTTTGTGCACGGCATCTAGGGTTCGGCGGGGCGCTTTACAAATGAGGCAAGGATGGCGCTCGTCGATGTGCTCAAATGGTCGGCTTCGATCAGCGGAATGGTCGCAGCGCTCATGGTTTCGCTCGATCTCGGACGGCGCGTCACGGGCTGGGGGTTCGCACTGTTCCTCGCGTCGAGCCTATGCTGGATCGGCGGCGCACTGATGTCGCACGACGAACCGCTCTGGTCGCAGAATCTGGTGCTGTTCGGAATCAACCTGCTCGGCGTTTACCGCTATCTGATCCGCAAGAAGGTGCATGGTTGACGTCTGGGTCTGGCCGGTCGGCTTGGGACTGCTCGGGTTGCTCCTGGGCAGCTTCATCGCGACGGTGGTGGTACGCTGGCCAAAGGGGGAATCGCCACTTGCCGGGCGGTCGCAATGCGACGCCTGCCGCCGTGTACTGAGCCCGCTCGATCTCGTGCCGGTGCTGAGTTTCATTCAGTTGCGGGGACGCTGCCGCAGCTGCGGTGCGACGATCGGACCGGCACATCTCGCGGTTGAGCTGTCGGCGGGTGCGATCGGCGCGATTGCGGGCTGGGCGGCGCCGGGGTTCGAAGGCGGTTCCGCTGCAATCTTCGGCTGGTTGCTCCTGACGCTAGCCGCGCTCGACCTTGCCGCTTATTGGCTCCCGGATCTGCTCACCGGCACATTGGCGATCGCGGGCCTGTGCCTGGGACCGATCGGGTTTGCGCCGGGGATCGGCGAACGATTGATCAGCGGCGTCGCGGCGTTCGGGGTGCTGTGGCTGATCGGCTGGGGTTACCGGCGGTTGCGTGGGCGTGATGGGCTCGGCGGTGGTGACCCCAAGCTGTTCGGCGCGATCGGAATGTGGCTCGGCTGGCGCGCGCTGCCGTTCGTGCTGCTCGGCGCCAGTATGCTCGGGCTCGCCGCGGTGCTCTTGCTGCGTGCGTCCGGGCGGCGGATCGGCATGGACGACCGGGTTCCGCTCGGCACGATGTTGGCCGCCGCGGCCTGGCTGGTGTGGCTGGGGCAGGCTTTAGCCCTGGTCTAGCGCCGCTCGCTGGCGTTCGAACCAGCGGCGTTCGGCGGATTCGGGCGTCAGCGCCAGCGCGGAATCATAAGCGTCGCGCGCGGCCTCGGACAAATGGAGCCGCGCCAGGAGGTCGGCGCGAACCGCGTGATAGGGGAGGAAGCCTGCGAGTCCGGGATGATCGAGCGCGTCAACTTCGTCGAGCGCAGCGGCCGGTCCTTCGATTTCGGCGAGCGCCACCGCGCGATTGAGCCGGACCAAAGGATCGTCGCGCAGCCGCAGCAGCGCATCGTAGAGCGCGAGCACGTCACGCCACGGCGGCGGCGCGGACAGCGAGGAGCGCGCGCTCCATTGGCCATGGATCATCGCCTGGATCAGCCGCGGCGTGAGGCGCCGCAGCGCCGCACCGCGCAGTACCAGGGCATGGCCTTCGGCGATCAATGCGGAATCCCAATCGGCCGGATCCTGCTCGCTCAGCGGCACCATCATGCCGTCCGCGTCGGTGCGCGCAGGGCGTCTCGCTTCGGCGAAGCGGACGGTCGCTGCGAGCGCGAGCACATCGGGTTCTTCGGGGAGGAGTTGCGCGAGCACTCCAGTGACGCCGAGCATCTCCTTCGCATAGCCGGCGTGCGCACCGGTTCCGCCGCCGTCGGCATGCGCGCGCGCATAGGCGACGTCGAGCGTCGTCAGCACGGCATCGAGCCGTTCGCTCCAGGCTTCGGGGCCGGGCACTTCGAACGCAATTCCCGCGCGTGCGATCTTGTGCTTGGCGCGCACCAGTCGCTGCGCCAGCGTAGGTTCGGCGAGAAGGAACGCCTGCGCGATCTCGGCCGTGGTCAGCCCGCACACTAATCGCAAGGTGAGTGCGGCGCGCGTATCGGCCGCGATCGCGGGATGGCAGCAGACGAAGATCAGCCGTAGCCGCTCGTCCGGAATGATCGCCGCATCGTCCATCAGCCGTTCCTCCGCGCTCGGCTCGGGATCGGGGGCGGGGAAGCGTGCCGCTTCGCGCACTTCGCGACGGCGCACCGCGTCAAGCGCCGCACGCTGCGCCACCCGGTAGAGCCAGGCGGCGGCGTTGCGCGGCGGATCGCACGGCCATGCCGCGGCGGCGCGGGCACACGCTTCGGCATAGGCTTCCTCGGCAAGGTCGAGATCGCGGAAGCGGGCGGCGAGCGCGGCGATGACGCGCCCGCCGTGCTCGCGCGCCGTGCGGTCGAGCAGGTTCAATGCTGCATCACCGGTCGCACTTCGACGCAGCCCGCGCCCCGGATCGGCACCCGTTTGGCGATCGCAAGTGCGGCATCGAGATCGGGCGCATCGACCAGATAGTAGCCGCCGAGCTGCTCGCGCGTTTCGGCGAACGGGCCGTCGTGGATCGACTTGGCGCCATCGGTTGCAGTGCGAACTGTGGTTGCGGTCGGGGTGCGCTGCAGCCCGGCACCCCCGTTGAACGTGGCGCCGAGCTCGCCAACCAACGCCAGGTGCTTGGCGGTGATGTCCTGGAGCACGGCGGGGTCCGCGAACTGCGCTTCGTCTTCATAGATCAGGAGCATATATTGCATGGCTGGTCTCTCCGCTTGGCGATCGCCGGATTGCGAGCGTACCCCGGAGACGCGCGACGATCAGCCAAATCGACAGCCGCGCGAAAAAATCCAAAAAAAAGGCCGCCCCGAGGGGCGGCCATGAAAGTCTTAGGAGAGGATGCCTGAAAGGCCCGTTCCTTGTGCAGCGCAGCAGCATTTTGTGCAATTGCGGAATCGTCCTGATGGATTGCACAATTTGCAAGCTAAGCATGCCGTAGCGTAAACATGCGTAGTTTGCATGTTTGGCGCGCCGATCGCACGATATGCCATGACTTCGCTCCGCCTCGACTCGTTCCTGCCCTACCGCCTGTCGGTCGCGTCGAATCGCGTTTCGGATGTGATCGCCTCGGCCTATCGCACCTTGTTCGGGCTGCGAATCCCCGAATGGCGGCTCGTCGCAGTGCTTGCGGAGGGTGGGCCGATGAGCCAGCAGGCGCTGTGCGGGCGCACGCGCATGGACAAGGTGACGGTGAGCCGCGCCGCACAGGCGCTGGGCGAGCGCGGGCTGGTCGAGCGTGCGCCCCACGCGCGCGACCAGCGCTCGCATCTGGTCAAGCTGAGTGACGCCGGCTGGGCATTGTACGAGCAAGTCGCACCCAAGGCGCTCGAGCTCGAAAAGCGCATCTTCGCGGTGCTCGGCGATGGCGAACGCGAACAATTGCGCGCGATGCTCGAGCGGCTCGAAGCCGCCGCGGCGGCGCTGGACCCCGACTAAGCGTCTTTGCGGGGGTGCTGACAAAGGTGTAAGCGGACGGGCGAGGGGAGGCGCCAAATGAGCGAGCATTTCGACGTGGTCGTGGTTGGCGCGGGGCTGTCGGGCATTGGCGCCGGCTATCATCTCCAGACGCGCGCGCCCGGCCGCAGCTATGTGATCCTGGAAGGCCGCGACCGCCTTGGTGGCACCTGGGACCTGTTCCGCTATCCTGGTGTTCGGTCGGACTCGGACATGTTCACGCTCGGCTTCGCGTTCCGGCCGTGGACCGAGAGCAAGGCGATCGCCGACGGCCCGTCGATCCTGCGGTATCTCACGGACACGGCGCGCGACTATCGCATCGATCGGCACATCCGCTACGGCCATCGGGTCACGCGCGCCGGGTGGTCGACCGCCGACGCATGTTGGACCGTGACCGCCGAGAGTGGCGATGGCGAGGCGCGCTTCACGTGCAACTTCCTCTACCTATGCGCCGGCTATTACCGGTACGACCGTGGCTATTCACCCGAATTTCCAGGCGCCGATCGCTTCACTGGCCGCATCGTGCATCCGCAATTCTGGACCGACGACATCGACTATGCCGGCAAGCAGGTGGTGGTGATCGGCAGCGGTGCGACCGCCGTGACCCTGGTGCCTGAACTTGCCAGGCAGGCGGCGCATGTCGTGATGCTACAGCGCTCGCCGACCTATATCGTCTCGCGTCCATCGGAGGACGCCGTCGCGAACCGCTTCCGCCGCTGGCTGCCGTCGCGGCTCGCCTACGCGCTCACGCGGATCAAGAATGTGCTGCTGCAGCAATATTTCTACCGCCTCGCGCGCAAGCACCCGGAGAAGGCCAAGGCGGGGATCGTCGATCTGGTGCGCAAGCAGCTGGGCTCCGACTATGACGTCGGCACCCATTTCACGCCGCGCTACAATCCCTGGGACCAGCGACTGTGCCTTGTTCCGGATTCGGACCTGTTCGAGTCAATTCGCCACGGCAAGTCCGAAGTCGTCACCGACACGATCGAGAGCTTTACGGAGAGCGGCATTCAGCTGGCATCGGGAAGGGAACTGCGCGCCGATCTGATAGTGACGGCGACCGGGCTCGACGTGCAGATGGTCGGTGGCCTGGCGCTCAGCGTCGACGGCGAAGCGGTCGAGCCGAGCACGCGCTACATCTACAAGGGGATGATGTTCTCGGGCGTGCCCAATCTCGCCTTCTGCTTCGGCTACACCAACGCGTCGTGGACGCTGAAGGCGGACCTGACGTCGCGCTATGTCGCGCGGCTGCTCAATGCGATGCGCCGCCGCGGCGTGCGCCAGGTGACGCCGCAGCCGAATGCGCCGGTCGAGCCGATGCCGTTCGTCGACTTCACCTCGGGCTATATCCAGCGTGTCGCCGAAACGCTGCCCAAACAGGGCGCGCGCAAGCCGTGGCGGCTCAACCAGAACTACGCCAAGGATTTGATGGCGCTACGCTTCGGCCGCGTCGACGACGAACTGGAGTTTTCGAATCCCGCTCCGAAGCGCCGCGCCGCCTGAGGCTCAGCGTTCGGCGAGCTGCAGCTTGAAGCCGAAGTGGCTCTTCTTCCAGCCCATGCGCTCATAGAAGCGGTGCGCATCGGTGCGCGTGTTCATCGACATCAGCTGGACCATGCGGCAGCCGCGCGCGCGGCAGTGCTCGACCGCCCATTCGATCATCCGGCTGCCATAGCCGCCGCCGCGCAGGCCCGACGCAATGCGCACCGCCTCGATCTGCCCACGCCACGCACCGCGGAACGCGATGCCGGGGATGATGGTGAGCTGCATCGTGCCCACCAACGTGCCGTCGAGCTCGGCGACGATCAGCTCCTGGTTGGGGTCGGCGGCGATTGCCTCGAACGCCGCGCGATAGCGCGGATCGAGCGGCAGGCCAGGCAATTCGCGGCCGCGGCTTTGTTCGTCGTCGTCGAGAAGACCGATGATCGTGGGCAGGTCGCTCGGGGTGGCGTCGCGGATGATGAAGCTCATGCGGCCTTCTCCACGCGGACGAGCAGCGCGCCTTCGCTTACCTGGAGGCCGGGTTCGGCGTTGAGTTCGGCGATGGTCCCGTCGAATGGAGCGGTGAGGCTGTGTTCCATTTTCATCGCTTCCAGGGTGACCAGGCGCTGGCCTGCGGTTACAGCGTCGCCAGCCGAGATTTCTACCGCCACGATGCGGCCGGGCATCGGCGCGAGCAACGCGCCATCGCCAGCCGCACCGCCGGAGATGCCGGAGCAGCGGGGGGTGGTGAACCGCCATGTCTTTCCAAGGATCGTCGCGAACACCGCATTCCCATGTTGTTCCAGTGTGATTCGGGTGCGCCATTCCTTGGCGACCGGTCGAACGAGCGATCCGACGAAAAACGCATCGCGGTCCGAAAGTCGCACGATATCCACGCTGTCGGCGTTGAGTCGAAAGCCAGCCACGGGCACATTGGTAACATCCGAAAGGGTCTGTGCCGCGAGATCGAGCATCGGCTGTGGTGGGGGCGGATCGATCGCGAGCTGCGGCGACCTTCGTTCGATTAATCCCGTGTCGACCTGACCTTCAAAAAACTGCGCATCACGGAGTATCAGCGCGAGAAACGTCGCGTTGGTGTGTACCGGCCAGATCGACACGTCGTCCGCAACCTGCGCAAGCGCCGCGACCGCGTTTTCGCGGTCGTCGGCATGGCAGATCAGCTTCGCGATCATTGGATCATAGAAGGGTGAAATCGTGTCACCCAGCTCGACGCCCGCTTCAACGCGCACACTTGCTACGACGTCGCGTGTGTCGAGCGCCAAAGGCAGCAGGAACCGCTCCAATTTCCCGATCGACGGAAGAAAACCTCGCGCTGGATCTTCGGCATAGAGCCGCGCCTCGACCGCGTGGCCGTTGATTGCAAGCTCGTCTTGCCGCCGTGGCAATGTTTCCCCCGAAGCCACTCGCAGCTGCCACTCGACCAGGTCCTGGCCGGTGATCTCCTCCGTCACCGGATGCTCGACCTGGAGCCGCGTGTTCATTTCCATGAACCAGATGCGGTCGGCGCGAAGGCCTTCGGAGGCGTCGGCGATGAACTCGATCGTGCCCGCGCCGACATAATCGACTGCCTGTGCCGCACGCACCGCCGCGGCGCAGATCGCTTCTCGCGTCGCCGCGTCCATGCCCGGGGCAGGGGCCTCCTCGATCACTTTCTGATGGCGACGCTGTAGCGAGCAGTCGCGCTCGAACAGGTGCACGACATTTCCGTGCGTGTCGCCGAACACCTGCACTTCGATGTGCCGCGGCGAGAGAATGTATTTCTCGATCAGCACGCGATCATCGCCGAACGACGAAGTGGCTTCGCGACGGCACGACTGCAGCATTTCCGGAAATTGCTGCGCAGCATCGACGCGCCGCATGCCCTTGCCGCCGCCGCCCGCGACGGCCTTGATCAGCACCGGATAGCC
>Ga0068859_100005294_pt1 | contig 13118 bp, 13 predicted proteins | sample KBSSwiS22_FD_66585 | JGI IMG/M metagenome (GOLD analysis project Ga0068859, IMG submission 66585) | Switchgrass rhizosphere microbial communities from Kellogg Biological Station, Michigan, USA - KBS Switchgrass S2-2 | ecosystem: Host-associated > Plants > Roots > Rhizosphere > Soil ... | reverse complement strand
GCGAGTTCGGTCTTCCCCACGCCGGTGGGGCCGATCATCAGAATGTTCTTCGGCATCACCTCCTCGGCCATTTCGGGGTCGAGTTTTTGACGGCGGATGCGGTTGCGCAAAGCGATGGCGACGGCGCGCTTGGCGTCGGCCTGGCTGATGACGTACTTATCCAGCTCGCGCACGATCTCACGCGGAGTGAGTTCGTCGAGCAGCGGCGTATCCTCGGCGGCCTGGGCGGGCAGATAAATCACCATTTAGCCCAGTTCCTCGAACACTACTGATTCATTGGTATAGATGCAAATCTTGCCCGCAATGATCATAGCTTTTTCCACGATGTCGCGCGCGGAAAGCTTGGTGTTCTCGAACAGCGCGGTGGCCGCGGATTTGGCATACGCGCCTCCCGAACCGATCGCGGCCACGGATTCATCCGGCTCGATGACATCGCCATTCCCGCTGAGCAAGTAGGTGTTCTCCTTGTCGGCGACCAGTAAGAGCGCTTCGAGATGGCGAAGAGAACGATCGGTTCGCCATTCCTTCGCCAATTCCACCGAAGACCGCGACAGATTGCCGTTGTGCTGCTCGAGCTTAGCTTCAAACCGGCCGAACAGGGCGAAGGCGTCCGCGGTGGATCCCGCGAAGCCGGCTAAAATCTTGTCTTTATAGAGCCTGCGGAGCTTTTTTGCGGACGACTTGAGTACTTCCGAGCCCAGGGTCACCTGGCCGTCGCCCGCCATCACCACCTTGCCGTCGCGCCGGACGCACAGGATGGTCGTAGAGCGGATCTTTTGTCGCATGTGTGAACTTTTAGTGTATACGGTCAGTGTTGGAGGAACAGATTGCCCGCACTTTCCAGGTAGAATCGCCATGCGGGGGGCACCAGCGTGGTCGATCCGTAGTCGAGCACGAGCGCAGGCCCGCTGCGCGGAGTTTCGGCGAGTTGATCGCGATTCCATACAGGAATCCGGCGCCATGACCCGGAGATCCATACTCGCCGGAACTCCGTGGATCCTTTTCGCATCACCGGGCGGGTGATGCGTGGCTTCACCGTTGGAACGCGGGCGCGTACGCGGATGGTCACCACTTCCACCTCCCGATCGGGAAGCGAATATCCATAAATGCGGTGGTGCTCGCGATGGAACCGCGAGACGGCGCGTGACCATGGAACGTTCAACTCATAGCTTTGACCGTGATAGCGGAGATCGGCAGAGCGTTCGATCCGCGCTTCGGGTGATTCGCGCCGAGCGCGTTTCTCCAAAGCTTCCAAAGTATCTTCGAGGTTTTGGTGGCCGAGCACGCCGGCGGCGTAATCACGCACGGAATCAGCCATCAGCATGCCCAGAGCCGACAGGGCTCCGGCGTATTGCGGGACGATCACCGAACGCATTCCCAACTGTTCCGCGATCTCGCAACAATGCAGGCCGCCGCATCCGCCGAAAGCCACCAACGCGAATTCGCGAGGATCGTAACCACGCTCCACCGAAACGATGCGGAGGGCCCGCTCCATGTTGGAGTTGGTAACGCGTAAAATGCCGCCCGCGGCGGCAGTCCGCGTGACCTTGAGGCGGCGCGCGATGCGATCGACGGCGGCAGCGGCCCGGTCCACATCCAGATTCATATCGCCACCCAACAGCGACTGTATACGGCCGAGCACGACATGTGCGTCGGTGACCGTAGGTTCCGTGCCGGAGCCGTAGCAGGCTGGACCGGGCTCGGCACCCGCGCTCTGGGGACCCACGCGGAGAAGTCCGCCTGCGTCGATGCGCGCGATAGAGCCGCCGCCCGCGCCCACGGTGTGGATGTCGAGCATCGGCACGCGAATCGGGAAACCGTCGACGGATGCTTCCGTGGTTTCGCGCGCGGCGCCGTCGGCCAGGCTCACGTCGGTGGACGTGCCGCCCATATCGAATCCCAGGATCTTGCGGAATCCGCTGCGGCGGGCGGTTTGGATCGCCCCGACGACGCCTCCGGCCGGGCCGGAAAGCACGGTGCGCACGGCATGTCTTCGCGCTTCGCGGGCCGAGAGAAATCCTCCGTTTGATTGCATGACGGCGATCTGGAACCGGCTGGTGCGATCGAGTTCCGCCAAGTACGTTTCCATGAGCGGGCCGACATAGGCGTTCACGGCTGTGGTGGAGCTGCGCTCATACTCGCGGAATTCGGGGCTGACCTCGTGGGACGCACAGACATAGACGCCATTTCGCTTAAGAGCCTTGAGCACAGCGCGCTCATTGGCCGCGTTTTGATAGGCGTGCAAAAAACAGATCGCGATCGAACGGACTCCCGCGAGTTTGAGCCGCGTGGCCAGGCGCTTCATCTCGGCCTGTGCCGGCCGCAGCGCGATCATTCCATCGTGATAAATACGCTCGTGGACGCCGAAGCACAGATCGCGGGGGATCAAGGGCCGGCGTGGCGTAGGTGTGAGGTTGTACAGCTCGGGACGATTCTGACGGCCGATTTCCAGAAGATCCTCGAAGCCGGCGGTCGTGACGAAAGCGGTCCGCGCGCCCTTGCGTTCGAGCAGAGCGTTGGTGGCGACGGTAGAGCCGTGAACCACATTGATATCACGGCGCTCGCGTCCCGAGACCCGGTGCAGGCCTTGGAGAATCACACTTGCGGGAGAACGTGGATTCGACCGTAGCTTGAACGTTTCCAGACGTCCGTTGTCGTGGAGCACCACGAAATCGGTGAACGTGCCCCCTGCGTCGACGCCAATCCGCATTAACTCACGATTGTAAGCCGCGCGCGGGGCCAGCGTCCGCCCTACCCACTACAATGTTGATATGTCGCTGACGGCCTCTACCATGCTGGAACTGGGGACTGAGATTCCTTCGTTCTCCTTACCGGATGTACGCACAGGGAAGATGATTCAGCCCGGCTCGGGTCAACCGATCCTGGTGATGTTCCTCTGCCGGCACTGTCCGTACGTGGTCCACGTGAAGAGCGAGCTGGCGCGGATCGGTCGAGACTACGCAGGCAAGATCACGATTGTGGCCATTTCATCCAATGACGCGGAATACAATACAGATGATTCTCCGGAGCGGCTTAAGGAAATGGCCGAGGAAAACAGCTTCAGCTTTCCGCTGTGTTACGACGAGTCGCAGGACGTCGCGATCAGATTTTCGGCAGCCTGCACGCCGGATATTTTCCTTTTTGATAGGGACCGGCGGCTGGCGTACCGCGGACAGATCGACGGCAGCAGGCCGGGCAACGGAGTGGCGGTTGATGGCCGCGATTTAAGGGCGGCGATGGACGCGTTGCTCAAAGGCGCACGTCCTGCAGCCGAGCAGCGGCCAAGCACCGGATGCAACATCAAATGGAAGGCCGGAAAACAGCCCGTGTACTATCACCGCGCGCTTGTGAACAAAAAGTGATTCGAACCGCCGTATTATTTGTCGCCGTAGCCGCCTGGGGGCAAGCCCCCCACGAATACGAAATGCAAAAAGTAGCGGCTGGCTTGCGTTTCGCGGATGGTCCTGTGTGGTCGCTGGACGACTTTCTACTGTTCAGCGACACGGTCATGGACAAGCAGCACAAGTTCACACCGGGGAAAGGGGTTTCGGAAATCGGCAGCCGGCCCGGCGGCACGGCGGGTAACGCGTATGACGAGAAAGGCAACCTGTACACCTGCGAATTCCGCCAGCGGCGCGTGACGCGGACTACCAAGAACGGCAAAGTGGAGGTGATCGCCGCGCGCTTCGAAGGTAAGCGTCTCAACGCACCGAACGATGTGGTGGTGAGGCGCGATGGCAATACATACTTCACCGATCCGGCCTTCGGCAATCAGGAAGACACGCGGGAGTTGGATTTCAACGGCGTGTTTCGGGTGACCACCAGGGGACAGATCGAAGCTGTTGCCAAGTGGAAGACGCGTCCCAACGGGCTCGCGCTTTCGCCCAACGGCAGGACACTGTATGTGTCGGATTCGGACGGACAGTCGATTCACGCCTTCGATCTGGATCGCACGGGGGCGGCATCGAATGAGCGGGTGCTGGTCTCCAAGATTCCGGGTGTGCCCGCGGGGCTGCGAACCGATGAGATGGGTAACATCTACGTCGCCGCCAAAGACGTGCTGGTGTATTCGCCGCAAGGCGAGTTGCTGCGAACTTTCGAAATGACGGAGAAACCATCCAACCTGGCGTTCGGCGATCCGGATTTTGCGGCGCTGTACATCACCGCGCGGACATCGGTGTACCGGATCCGCCTGGGAGTGAAGGGGGCGGTGCCGTATTCCCCGTAAAGTTTCTTCGCCCAAGTCTTCAAGCCGGCGGTATCCCGCGCATCCCCTGCCGGGTGTGGGCGCGCTGATTTTCCGAGGGCGCGGGAAACGCGGACCCATCTTGTTAGTCGAACGAGGTGGCCAGCCGCTCAAAGGCTACTGGTCGCTGCCAGGCGGGTTAGTGGAGACCGGCGAGAGTCTTGAGGATGCGGTCCGTCGCGAGATTCGGGAGGAAACCGGGCTGCGCGTGAAGCCCGTGGAGATGTTCGAGGTTTTCCAACGGGTCATGAAAGATGCACGGGGCCGGGTTGAGTATCACTACGTGCTTCTCGATTATGTGTGCAAAGTCACCGGGGGAAAGATTCAGGCGGGCGATGATGTGGCGCGCGTGGAATGGGTTGCGCGTGAACAGCTGGGTGATTATCGGATGACGGAAGGGACTCGCGAGGTGATCGAGCGGGCGTATTCTGGTGCAAAGCGAAAGCCCATTTAAGCTAGCCGCAGGCGCGCTTGAGTTCGAACATTTGCGCGCGCTACTCGGGCGCTATGTTCGCAGTCCGATGGGGCGGGTGGAACTGCTGGGCATCAAGCCCCTGGTGGCCCGCGCCGAAATAGAAACTGCCCTGGCCGATGCCGCCGAAGCGATCGAGTATCTACGCGCGGCCTCCCATCCGCAAACAGCCAGCCGGGGAGCGGCCATCCGACCTCGTTTCGACGTGGCGGCTGATCCAGCGCCTCTAGTGGCGCGGCTGCGCATCCAGGGTGCGACGCTCGAAGCTACGGAAATCTTCGAGCTGGCGCGACTCCTGGACGTCGCCTCGGAAGTGCGGTCGGTGATACTCTCCGCTCGCGAGCGTTATCCGCAGCTAGCGGCGCATGCTTCATCGATTGCCGATTTGCGCGAGCTGGCGCGCGACTTTCGCGGCAAGATTCTGCCGGACGGCACACTGGCGGACGATGCCAGCGTCATGCTGGCACGCCTGCGGCGGGATAGCGAACGGCAACGCCGCTCGATCGAGGAATCGCTGGCGCGCTTTCTCCGCACGCACCACGAAGACGGAACCTTGCAGGAAGACTTCGTCACCATTCGGAATGACCGCTTTGTGGTGCCGATCGTAACCGGCCGCGAGCGGCGCGTGGATGGCGTGATTCACGGATCGAGCGGATCCGGCGCGACGGTGTTCGTCGAACCGTTGGAGACCATCGAGCTCAATAACGAACTGGTCCGGCTGCACGAGGAAGAGCTGCGCGAGGTGCACCGCCTGCTGCGCGAGTTCACCACGCGGCTGCGCGAGCACGCGGCCGAGATCGCGGGGTCGGTACAAGCCTTGAGCCGCCTGGAGCTGCTGTTCGGCAAGGCCGAATTTGCGCTCGAATTCCGCTGCATCGTGCCCCGCCTGGGCCCGCCTGAATCTCGGAAGATCGTCCTGCGCGGTGCGCGGCATCCTCTGCTGGAGGACATCCTAAAAAGCCAAAGGAAAACGGTGGTCCCGGTTTCACTGGAGCTGAGTGCGGCCCAAAACACGCTGTTGATCAGCGGTCCCAACACGGGCGGCAAGACTGTGGCGCTCAAGACCATAGGACTGCTGGCGCTGATGACCCACGCTGGTTTGCCCGTCCCGGCCGAACATGCCGAATTCCCGCTGTTTGATGATGTTTTGGCGGATATCGGGGATCACCAATCGCTGGCGGAGAGCCTCAGCTCGTTCTCGTCCCACATCGTTGCGGTACGTTCGATGCTCGAGCGGGCCACCGGGGAATCGTTAGTTCTGCTCGACGAGTTGGGCCGCGCCACGGATCCAGCGGAGGGCGGAGCGTTGGGCGTGACGGTCCTTGAAACGTTCCGCGCACGGGGTGCGTTTACGCTGGCATCGACGCACTTGATGGCGATGAAAGTTTATGGCGCCTCCACCAGCGGGGTGCTGAACGGCTCCATGGGATTCGACGAAGCCACGCTTGAGCCCACCTACGTGCTGCGGCTGGGAGCGCCGGGGAAATCGGCTGGTCTGGACATCGCGAGCCGTCTGGGGCTCGATCCCGCGTTGATCGAAACGGCGCGCGGGAGAATGGCGGCATCGGATCGGGATGTCGCGCAGTTTTTGGCGGAGATGCATCAGCGGCTGGAACGGCTGGAAGCCGAAAGCGCGGAGATGGCTGCGCGGAGCCAGGCGCTGGCGGTACGCGAAAACGGAATGGAGCAGAACTGGGAGCGTAAGTACGCGGCCAGGATTCGTGACGTGGAGGAACGGGCGGCAGAGTTGTCGGCGCAGTTTGAACGGCGCGCGCAGGAAACCATCGAGGAGCTGAGCCAGAAGGCGCGCGCCAAGATCGCCAAAACCAGGCGCGAGTTTCAGGAGCAAGTCGCGTCGCTTGCGCCCGCACAGGCCGGGGGAACCGCCCCGGCGGTACTGAAACTGGAGCCGGGCGCACTGGTGCGGCTCAAAGGAATCCGGCAGCCGGCTACTGTCCGGCGTGTGCTCGCCAGGGGCGAGCTGGAAGTTGACGCTGGGTATCTGAAGATGCGCGTGCCCGCGGCGGACGTGGAGGAAGTGATTCCGAAAGTCGCCACGCAGACGCGGAGTCAGAGCATCACCTATAGTCAGGGTCCGGAGTTTGCTACCTCCATTCGCGAAATCAATCTCATCGGCCAACGCGCCGAGGAAGCTTGCGAGCGTGTCGACAAGTTTCTCGATACCGCTGCACTAGGGCAAGTGGAGTTGGTGCGGATCGTGCACGGACATGGAATGGGGATCTTGAGAAAAGCGATCGGTGAACTACTGGCGACGAATCCGCACGTCGCGAAGTTTTATTCGGCCAGACCGGAAGAGGGTGGGACGGGGGCGACGATTGTCGAGTTGAAATGAACTGCCCCTAATCCAATGAATCCCGGCTCAATCAATAAAACCCGGCTCAATCTATGAAACCCTTCCAGGTATTGCCGCGGTCGTCACGCAGGGTGACGTTTCCGCCGCTTGAGATGCCACTGAGCGCATTTCCCTGGGGATCGCGGAAGCGGTACACGACGGAATTGTCGGGATTGCTTACGGCTGAACCCACCCACACGTTCCCGTATTCGTCTTTCAGCTTGATGTGATCGCCGTGTCCGTAACCGAAGACACGAGTCTTGGTTCGTTCCTCTTCCAGGTGGAAGAAGCCGCCGGGCATTTGGCGTTTCTTACGAAGCTTGGCGTAGATCATGCTTGGCATAAATCATGAGCTCATACGTACTGCCGGTCCCATTATGTGGCGAATCGGTTGGGCGAGCGATAGGGTTTCTACCCTAGTTCGCGGGGTACACTCTCCGGTATGCGTGCCGTGATCCAGCGTGTGTCATACGCCAAGGTAGAAGTCGAGGGAGCCATCCGAGGGGAAATCGGGCCGGGCATGTTGGTATTGCTGGGAGTTTCGCGTAGGGATCGTCCGGAGGATGCGGAGTTTTTAGCCAACAAAGCAGTACACTTGCGAATCTTCAATGACGACGGGGGTAAGATGAATCGCAGCCTGGTGGACACCGGCGGGGCAATGCTGGCAGTCTCGCAATTTACGCTCTACGGCGATTGCCGCAAGGGACGGCGGCCCAGCTTCGACGATGCTGCGCCGGCGGATCAAGCCCGGCAATTGTACGAAGAGTTCGTCACAGCGGCACGGGGCTTGGGAGTGCGCGTCGAGACCGGAGTGTTCCAGGCGGACATGGCGGTGACGCTGCTGAACGATGGGCCGGTGACGCTGATTGTTGAAAGTGCTATGAATACTCCCAGTGGAAACGCTGGATAACCTCCATCACGTCGCCTTCTCCGGCGATCTGTCCGTGATCGAAGAACACCGCGCGGGTGGCCAGCGCTCGCGCCAGATTGGCATCGTGGGTGACCACCACTTTCGCCTGCGGAAGGCTTCGCAGCAGGGCAAGAAGATCTCGGCGGGTGGGCGGATCCAGGAATGTGGTGGGTTCGTCGAGCACCAGAATCTCCGGGTCCATGGCCAGCACCCCGGCAATCGCGACGCGTTTCTTCTCCCCGGCGCTGAGGTGATACGGCGCGCGTTCGAGCGCATGCGTCATACCCACGCGCTTCAGGACCGTGCGCGCGCGGGTCTGCGCGTCTTCCGGGGACAGGCCCAGGTTGAGCGGGCCGAACGCGACGTCTTCTAAAACCGTGGGCATGAATAGCTGCTCGTCAGAATCCTGAAACACCACGCCGACCTTGGAGCGGATCTGCTCGAGTGTTTCGTCAGCTAGCGGAAGTCCGCAGATTTCGATGGACCCTTCGCCGCGCAGCAATCCGTTCAAGTGCAGGACGAAAGTCGTTTTGCCGGAGCCGTTGGCGCCGAACAGCGCCACGGATTCGCCGGAGTCGAGATGAAAGTCGATGCCGTTGAGCGCCTGGGTACCGTCGGGATACCGGTAGCGAAGCCCTTGAATGTGAATGGCTCGGCTCACAGCAGTATGCGGATGGCGAGGCATCCGGCCAGACAGGCGAACAAAAACAGCGCATCGATGGCGTGGAATGGCGCTAATGGGGAGGGCACGAAACGTCCGCGGAACCCACGCGCGAGCATGGAGTGGTAGACGCCGTCTGCGCGCTGCCAACTGCGCGCGAAAAGTACACCCACCAGGCCCGCCGCTAAGCGGAATGAACCACGTCCACGGCATAAAGCCGCCCAACGCATGCGCTGGGCCTGCTCGGCGATGACGAACAAGTAGCGGTACACAAATTGAATTACCAGGATCAGCATGCGGGGAGCATGCCAGCTTTCGAGCGCAGCGGTCCAGCCGGTAAGGGGCGTGGTGCTCACCAAAAGTAAGGCGGCCAGGCCCGAAAGGAAGCTCTTCTCGATGAGCGCCAGGGCGCGCAGGGAATCGCCCGACCACCAGGTGAGCAGCGCGAACGTCGCGGTGAAGGGCAGAACCAGCGCGGCGCGTCCGGCCAATCCACGAATCGGAAGGTGGGCGAGCTTCGCCGCCAAAAGCAGCAGGATCGCGTACGCGGCGAAAGCCCCTTGCGCCGGCGGAAGGGTGGTCGACAGCGCGATCAGGAAGACCAGCAGTGCCGCAAGCTTGGCGCGTGGGTCGCACTGATGCAAGGGGCTGGTCCCGCGGCTCCAGCGATCGATGACGAGATGATGCACGCTTAGGCGCTCCGCCGGCGCGCTATCAGTTTCCCACCCAGAAAGCAGAGAGCCAGGATCATCGCGATACCCATCACTCCACCGATGGCGCTCCGAGGCCACGTAGCTGAGTCAACGCCGGCTGCGGTCAGGCGCTCAATTCCGTCAGGCGCGGCCGATGCAACCAGGGTGCCGATCACCACCAGCAGGAGCGCGGCCAGCGCCACACCTGCCAACGTCCGCGAAGATGCCGGCCGGGGACCAGGTACCCACTCGGGATTCAGCCGCTCGATCGCGCCTACGGCGGCGACGGTGATCGCGCCTTCCATGAGGGCGTTTACCAGAAAGAGCGCCAACGATGCCCACAGCAGGCCGCCCCGCATCGGGACGCCCGAAATCAGGAGTTGCCCGAGAGCCAGGCAGGCGCTGGTCATGAGGCTGAGCGCGCCGGCGGCGAAAATCGCGACTGTGCGTCGCTCCGCATGCCATAGCCGGTAGGGAAGATATCCGGCGGCGACTCCCGCAAGCCCCATGTTGAACACGTTCGCGCCCAACGCCAGGACGCCTCCATCCTGAAAAATGAGCGCCTGGAGTGCCAGAATCGCTGTCATCACCAGGGCAGCCGCCGCAGGTCCCAGCACGATCGCCAGCAGCGCTCCGCCCACCAAGTGCCCGCTGGTCCCGGGACCCACGGGAAAGTTGATCATCTGCGCTGCGAAGACAAACGCGCCCATGACGCCCAAAAGTGGGATGCGATGATCCTGCGTATCGCGCTGGGCGCGGCGAGCGACCCAAGCGACGGCCGGGGCGCTGACCACGTCCAGCGTGGCCCATACCGGCGTGCTTAGAAATCCGTCGGGGATATGCATGGAGGAACGACTGTGCCGCGTTCCTTCATTGGTAGCACGATTGCCAAATCGGTGTCATCACGTAGTTGCAATGTCGTGGCTTACAATCGACACATGCGGCGGTGGATGTGATCGTCGGAACGGGTGTCGACTTGTGCGAGGTTGACCGGATCAGGAAAGCGATTACATCGCCGCATGGGCCGCGTTTTGTCGAGCGCGTATTCACGCCGCGAGAAATTGCGTATGCCCAGCGGCGGGCGAACCCTTACGAACGCTACGCGGCGCGCTTCGCCGCCAAGGAAGCGGGGATGAAGGCGCTCGGAACGGGCTGGCGCGGCGGGCTGGGATGGCAGGATCTGGAAGTGATCAATCTGCCTTCGGGCCGTCCGACGCTCCAGTTCCATCGCCGGGCGGCGGAAATCGCGACGAGGCTGGGCGCTGTGAACGTCGCCTTGTCGATCACGCACACCGCCGAGCAGGCGCTGGCGATGGTGATCCTCGAAGGTGCTTGATACAAAGCCGCCTAACTACCGACGAGTCACTACGACACTCCGCCAGCTGGTGTTACCGAACGTATCGGTTGCGCGGATGATTACCTGGTTCAATCCCACCAGGAGTGGGATCGTGGCGCTCCATCCGGTTGTTCCAGACGCCGTCCCAGCCGCGCCGGTGTTGGTCGACCAGGTCACGCTCGCCACTCCGGACCGGTCCGACGCGGTGCCCCTGAAGATCAGCGAGGCTAGAGTTGTCGCGAACGACGTACTCGACGGGTAAATGATTGTTAACGTGGGTCCGGTGGTGTCGGGTCCTCCGGTGGGCGGAATTACGGTCCGGGTGATGCTCACCGTTTGCGACACACTACCGGTCGCGTCGGAGGCAGTCACCGTGATGGTGTTCAAGCCGATCGCCAGCGGAATACTGAATATCGTCCAGCTCACGCCGCTGATCGACGATCCGTCGGATGCACCCATGCTGGTAGTCCACGTCACCGCTGGCGAGCCGCTACCGCCGATCACGGTTCCCGATAATGAGATCGCCGTCGAGGTCGTAGTGGCTGGAGGAGTGTTGATCGTCAGGACGAGCGGGTTGGGCGGTTGAACGAGCGTCCGGGTCACGCTCACGACGCGGGAGACAGTTCCGATCGCGTCCCTGGCCATTACGGTGATCGTGTTCACGCCGATCGCCAGCGGAATGCTCAAGATGGTCCAGTTGTCGCCGTTGATCGACGACCCGTCGAACGCGCCTGTGCTCGTACTCCAGCTCACGATGGGCGCGCCGCTGCCTCCGGTTACGGTTCCCGAGAGCGAGATGGTCGCCGCCGTCGTCGTGGCCGGGAGGGCGTTGATCGTCAAAGCTAGAGGAGCGGGCGGCGGGACGACTCCTGTCTGCGCAGCATACATACCCAGGATGGCGGTCTTGTCGCCGTCGGCAAGGGTGGAAACGATTTTGAAATAGGGGTACATGACGTCATTCGGATTGTCGGAGTGGCCCAAGCCCAGCGCGTGGCCCAACTCATGCAAGGCTACGCTGAACACATCGATGTTGGCGCCGATGTGCCAGCTTTCCGCGTCATCGAAGTGCATGTCGCCCGCGATCGGTTCCGGATTGGGAGGGGCCGGATAGAACGTGTGGGCCACAACGCCTCCGGGCCCATCGAACGGGAAATCGTCGCCATGCGCGCCCAAGGCGAAGAGAACGTTCATGGTACGATTGCCACTCGCGCCCGAGCCAGGCAGCCAGGTGAGCTGAATGACCTTGGACCATTCCGCCATCGCGCGTACAATTTCGGCCTGCGGCGCGCCGGACGGCAGCTCTGAGGTGATATGGTCGAAAACGTAGTTCAGTGTCGTGGCATTCAGCCCCGGACCATCCCAGCCATCCCCGTTGGTGGCGATGATCTGGCCGATGGGCCCGAGTGCGGTCAGTGCACCACCACACACGTTTGCAGGGATTGCAGCGGCCAAATTCGCCGAAGCGGGGAAGACATACGCGACCGGATCCTGGGTGGCCAGAGACTCGAGTGTTTGACGCGCGTTGCGGCCACGGGGAGTGTACACCATCAAGTGCTGGCGTGCCAGATCGGGGTTCTCACGCAGTTCGAGGCCGTCCATGTTAAGAATCAAGCGGCGCGCTGCGGCGGGATCGACATCAGGATGGAATTCGACCAGGTAGAAGCCGCTGCCCAGTGAGGGATTTCCCTCCGCGATCAAGGGGCTGATTTTGGAACGCGGGTCGACCAGCGCGGCGGAGCGAATGCCCAGGTGGTCCAACGCTACATCGCCTTCGGCCGACACGAGTACGCCATTGTCCGGCAGATCCTGCATCACCGTAGCGCCCCGGCTCGTCAGCGCGACCAGGATCTCGGCGGACGGGGGTTGATCGAACTCGAGGATCACGTGGGATCGGACGTGCAGCGGCAAGTGCGGAAGCCGGTTGATGGGAACTTCGCGTGCGGGGACTTTATAGTGCAGCGCAGGCTGGGCGAAGACTAGCGCGCAAGAACAAAAGAACATGACCGAGCGAAATAAGTAATTCATGGCGACCTGCAGCCGACTCATCGCCCAGTGCTGAGAGAATCAGAGCGCTAAATGTACTTACTCCTATGCGAGTTCTCTTCGCGCTATTTTTGGCGGTGGTGTCCGCCACGGCGCAAGGCACCGTCTACACCGCCGCGACCTTCACGGGCAGCGACTGGGTGGGCGATCAGGGCCCGGCGACCCAGGCGCTTCTGTTCCAGGCGGAGGGGTTAGCTACTGATGCCGCCGGGAACCTGTACATCGCCGAGGCGCAGGGGCACCGCGTGCGGCAGGTTTCACCGGCCGGCGTGATCCGGACCATCGCCGGCACCGGGCGTCCCGGATTCGCAGGTGACGGCGGACCGGCAGCTAAAGCGCAGTTGAACTCGCCCTACGGTTTGGCATTCGATGTCCGCGGGAACCTCTACATCGCCGATTTAGGCA
>Ga0068859_100005292_pt1 | contig 13121 bp, 21 predicted proteins | sample KBSSwiS22_FD_66585 | JGI IMG/M metagenome (GOLD analysis project Ga0068859, IMG submission 66585) | Switchgrass rhizosphere microbial communities from Kellogg Biological Station, Michigan, USA - KBS Switchgrass S2-2 | ecosystem: Host-associated > Plants > Roots > Rhizosphere > Soil ... | reverse complement strand
CCGGAGCACGCCCCGCAAGGCGACCCGTGTACCAAGTGCGGCGCCACTCCGGTACAGCATCGCAACCGCACCATCGCCCGACGCTTTTACCGGGCTGTGTACGACCGTGCGCGCCCCAAGCGCCGAGTCATCGACCGAATCATCGGCGTAGATGGCGAGGGGTTTGGACGCCGTCCCCACCTTTACACGTACCTCGGCGGCAGCGACGAAAGCGGCGAGCGTTGGCGCGCGTCCGTTCCGTACACACACAATTCGGACGGTACCTATAGCTACGCCCGAGGTCTCTCGACGTCAGAGAATCTCGACGCTTTGTTGGCGTTGCCGGAACGCGCGTTGGTGGTCGGCTTCGCGTTCTTTTACGACCTGACAAAAGTTCTCCAGGACATGATTGCGACCGCCGACGGTCGGCAAGCGCTCTATTACCTACTTCACGAGAAGTTGCGCGCAGTGCTCCGCGGCGACCGCATCATCTATCGCCCGGTCACATGGAACGGCTACCGCCTTAATTACATGAATAAGCGGTTTACGGTGGCCAAGGGCAAGCGCCACCGAACGGTTTGGGACGTCTTTGCGTTCTTCCAATCGAAATTCACGAAAGCGCTCAGTGATTGGAAGACGGCGCCGCAAGAGGAAATTGACTACATCGAGCGAATGAAAGACCAACGCGCGGACTTCACGCGTGTGGATCCCGAAGAGGTCCGAAGGTACTGCGACACCGAATGCACGCTGTTAGCCAAGCTCGTTCGGCAGCTCCTAACGGCGCACTATGAGGCAGAAATACCGCTCAAACACTATTACGGGGCGGGGTCCACGGGTAGCGCGGTGTTAGACAAGCTGGGCGTAAAGGACAAGCGCGGCGAGCAACCCGAGGCAATGAAGGATCCCGTTGCCCGTTCGTTCTTTGGAGGTCGGTTCGAAAATTCGTTTAGCGGGCCCGTCTATGAGCCGGTCTTCAACAACGATATTTCGTCGGCATACCCGTATCAAATTACGTTCCTGCCTTGTTTGGCACACGGCCAGTGGTCCCACTGTAAGAACCCCACTGATTACGACCTCGCCAATGCATCATTAGCGCTCATTCATTGGCACATCCCGCTTGAAGCCATTTCCTCAGTAAAGCGTGCACCGGCGTTTGGTCCCTTTCCCGTCCGTTCGTCGAAAGGAACAATCGCCTTTCCGTTGGCTGGCAAAGGTGGTTGGGTATGGCGTGACGAATTCTTTGCTGGCCGTAGGCTGCAACCGTTTGCGCAAGCAACGGAGGCTTGGCTATTTCATTGCGAGTGTGACTGTAACCCGTTTGCCGAGCTGCCGGAGATCTACAAAGAGCGGCTCCGCTGGGGCAAAGAGGGGCGTGGTATTGTTCTCAAGTTAGGGCCCAATGCCTGTTATGGTAAAGTCGCACAGTCGAAAGGTCTTTTCCCCCCGTATCAGTGTTGGGTATGGGCTGCAAACATCACGTCAGGCTGCCGCGCACAGCTCCTCGCGGCCATTTGTGCAGCCGATGACCCGTGGGATGTCTTGATGCTGGCAACGGATGGTGTGTGGTCGCGGAAGCCGCTCAAGTTGCCGGCACCGCGTGACACTGGCACCGACGTTGACATTCTCGACACCAGTACAAACGAAATGGTGCGCAAGCCGCTTGGGGCGTGGGAGTCGAAAGAGATCCCCAATGGCGTGATGTGCGTTCGCCCGGGAATCTATTTCCCGCTCAACCCAACGTCGAAGCAACTCAAAGAAGTTCGCGCGCGTGGCGTTGGCAAAAGAGAGCTGTACGACCGTTGGCAATCGGTTTTGGAAGCCTGGAAAGCAGGCGCCGATCACATAGAGCTAACCGGTCTTACCCGGTTCATTGGAGCAAAGTCGGCTGTGCGCATGGTTGGTAAGGGTGCCGAACGCGAATTCGTTGTTTCTGACGACTATGGAGAATGGATAGACCACAAAGTCAAAGTGAAGTTTGGCGCTCACCCAAAGCGTGACTGCATTCTTGAGAGTGGCCGTATGAAGCCGTGGGGATATTTCGATTGGGAGTCTGAGCCGTATAAGGCGGCAATGAAGGGGCCGGAAGCGTTGGCCATCATGCAAGCCGAGATCATTGCACTTGAGCAACCTGACGCTGATTTAGGCAATCTGGACACTGACGACACACGGGGGATGCAATGATCCTACAAGACGAATGCGTTTCATGTAGCGAGGGGACTCCTAAAAATGAGTGTCCGAAATCAAACCGGCCTTGTGGCCACCATTGCAATTGTTCCTGGACACAAGACGAATGCGATTGGTGCGGCCAGCGCTTTGACGGTGATAGCCCAGAACGCCAGACCGTAAATTAAGTGGCGCGCCAGCGCAACTATAGGGCCGAGTACGCCCGCCGCGTGCAGCTCGCAGAGCTGCGCGGCTATTCGCGTAGCGTTGCCCGAGGTCATCCGAAAGGGGATGTCATCGGGGTCAAGCTGGCGCGCGCCCTGGGCGTCAAGCCAGGCACTCTCAAGAGCGCCCGGCCGGCGTACGTCGCACCCAAGGGAGAAACGCTCACCCTTCAAGAGCGGCTAGAAGCGGCAGGCTTCAAAGACTACTTCCAGGAACGACGGGAGGAATGGCTAAAAGGGCACGCGGACGTCGAAGATCTGAAGTTCACATCAACGACGCAGCAAGAGTTTCTAACGGTGGCGATGAACGCCGGTCTGAGTGAGCGGGAGGCTTACGATCTGTGGTTTTCGCCAAAGTGAGGGGAGGTCTCGGTCATGGCTTGTTACTGTGGCAAGGTTGGTCCGTTGCACGTGCTGTTACCCAAGTCTGTCGGCGGCGGTATCGTTCGTCGCTGTTATGAGCACGGCAAGAATTTAGTTAGGGACATTCCAGGCGCGCAGCTCGTTAGCCCTGACGATTTGATATTGACACTTCAGTCAACTTTCCGGAAGAAAGTGAGGCGCAAATGATTCCATGTGTTCCGGCTGATATGCCATGGAGGCAATACGATCCAATCCCGTACATTCCTAAACTACCCGGTGACGTGTGTTGGCGTACCGTCTGGTTTCACGTCGGCGGAATACATGACGCTTGTGGCGTATACGAATGCATGCGGAGCCATCGTTGGAAGGCTGTGCTTTACGTTTGGTCGGTCATGATTGTAGCGAAGTTCGGGATCTATTGGCGACTGACAGACAATCGGCAAAACTTCCGGTGTCCTTACTGTGACTACCCGGCCGACCGGTTCATTCCCAACTTCACCTTTGGCGTCACGTTGACGGTACCTCCGCGGCAGCTCGGACCGTGGGACGGTTCGCTTTATTCCAACATGCAAGGCACATACATCCCACTGTCGTATTTTCCGCACCGTCTATTTCCGTGGGAGTAGACTGCCCTCCATGCCACTCGTTCTAGCCGTTCTCGTCGCAATCGTGCTCTTCTTTCCCTACGAAGGGCAAACGATAGCGACGCAAATTCTCGGGGCCATCAAGAAAGGGGCCCGGCTCACTCGAACGACGTCCGAAGATGATGAGTTGATAGACCAGTCGCCACAATCGATTGCGGAGCAAATGGGTGTTGACCTCAACCGCGCGACCTTGGCAAGGGTTATCAGCTCAGAAGAGGGTAACAGTGAGAAAATCAGGCAACTGGCCATTGCATACGTCACGTTTAACAATGGGGGGCAGGGGCCGGGCGTCTTCACGTATGCGTGCGGCTCGGGTGGCCGGTTTGGCCATCAATCTGGATCACGTCGTCCGGTTTCTACGTTCCTTGACGCCTACGCCGGGCATTTGGAGCTTGCGAATCTCATCTTTGACGGTGGCATTGGAGACCCTACTAACGGCGCGACGAATTTCTATGGTCCGGCGACTCAAGACAAGCTCAATGCGAAAGACCCCGAGAAATACGACAGTGCGGAGGAAATCGATAGACGTTGGACGTCGCGGGGTCTGGTAGCAGTTGACGTGGACGGCATTGATAGTCGATATTTGAAGTTCTACCGGCCCGGTTAGATTTCCTCAGGAAACTCCGAATGCTCGATAGGAGAGACCACAATGGACAAAGCACAGCTACAAACCGACATCGAAAAGGTCATTGACCTTCTACCCGCTGAAATTCCGCTCACCTTGGCGATGATGGTTCCGAAGTATTGGAAAGAGATCGCCGAAAAGGTGCCGGAGCTGAAAGACCTCATCGCGCCGCATGTCAAAGCGGGCGCGTTCGAAGCTTCGATCGGAACGCTCGACATGGCTGACGTCATGGGCGCTATCGAGGCAGCGTTACAGCTCAAGTTGCCGCAGCTCGCGGCGGCGATGCAAGCGGCCGACGACAACAACGGCCGCGACGTCGTGCCGGAGTCCTAATGGCGCGTCCAGCGGATACCCCGGGCAAGTGGCGTGTACGTCGTCGCGTTGACGGCGATTGGCTATTGTCCGGCCTGACCGACGCAGGGAAGCGTGTCCGCCAGCGCCACGGATCTGAAATGGACGCCCTACGCGCAGGGGCGCGCCTGTTTCCTCGGGAGGGGTCGGAGTCGTTACCTCCAACCGCGCCGAATGCGCCCGGCGCCCCCACTCCGGCTCCGGCCCCTCCCACTACTCCCACGCCTTTCGACGATTGGGACTTCCCCCGAGTTGCCCAAGGCGGCGGCGACTCCGTTAACAAGATCTTCGGAATTCATCAACAGACCACGCCGCCGCAGCAACCGCCCGGAGCGCCGCCCAAAGACGAGGTCAAGGCAGCTCGGGATTCCAAGGTAAAGAAAGAGAATCTCGAACGCTACAAAGAGCTGTGCGACCTTTTGGGTATCGGATGGGTGATGGGAACGCGCTTCCTGTCCGAGTGGGCCACTCGTCAGGTTGGCAAAGAACCTTGCAAGATCAGTCCCGGACACGCGAACAAACTACGTGAGGCAGCCCGAGACACGTTTGTTGAACTTTTCGGAGAAAGGCAGCTGAAACCATGGCAACTGATGATCCTCTACACACTCGCAATGCCGGTGTCGATGATGTTGCAGTCGAGGGCAGCCGAGAAACCGGCACAGTCGCCGGCCTCCCCTGCGAATGCTCCCGCTGCATCGCAGCCGTTGAAGGTCGTATCGAACGCCCAAACGTAATCGCTCGTTACGTCACCGGGACGACGCTGGCATCCGACGGGCTGTTGGCGACGCCCCAGGGCATTGTGTTGCAGCTCCGTCGCGAGATGAACGACGTTTGGCTTTTCATCGCCGGTTTTGTCGCCTTCGTTGTCTTCCTGGTTATCGCCGTTCGCCGGTAAACGACCATGGCAGACAACGTATCAGCATCCGTCGAAGTAGCTTCCGGCAACATCCAAGGGGGCAGCATCGACGGCGCACAACTCAACAACTGTTCCGGAATCATGACCACAAACGGCGATACACAGCCATTGCATTTGGAATTGACCTTGAATGAGCCGTTGCCGATTCCGTTCTATCATTTCAGCTGCACGGTTTACTCGCAGATTGGGACGACTATCCAAATTTCGGCGGTGAGTGACACCGTGTTTGCTTTGACCCCGTACGAGTCCGATGGTGAGACCCCGGCGGAAGGCGCGCCGTTCTCTTTCATTGTCTGGAAGCTCGGTCCCCGATAAAACCATGCCTCGGATTGCGCCGGCGGATTGGGCCATCATCGAGCGGATTTTGGCCCCCTCGGCCCCAATCGAAAAACATGGGATGGTGGTCAATGAAGGGTTCCGATACTGCGCGTTCGGCAAGACGAAGAGCGGAAAGACAAGCATCATGCGAGCCGTTGTTTATTCGGCTATCGCTATGGGTTATGCGAAGATTGCTCTTGTACATGACACAAAGGGCATCTTCCCCGAGTACCCTCACAGTGTCATGCTTCCCAACGTCGCGGCCTTTCGTCGACGTGGCGTACAAGGTGGTGACATCCCGGTCTATTCGTTCCGAGGGGATCCACGTAGGGATGTCCCATGTCCAGCTGAAGAGGTCGCGGCGCTCGCCAAAGAGCTAGGTCAGAAGGGGACCGGCGACGGCGGGTTGTGGCTCCCCTACCCGACCGTGACTGTCATTGAAGAGCTTGCGGAAGCTTCAACCGCCAGCGGCAAGGCTTTGAAGGCACAGAGGGGGAAAGACGGTCAACAACAGCAACCGGCCGTCGCGTGGCTCGCCTTTGCCGGCCGGAAGGTCGGCAATTCCCTTGTAGCGACGACGCAGCGGCCGAAGAAAGCGGCCGAAGATGTCATCACGCAAGCGTCCGCAACTACGTACGGAAGATTAGAGCCGGCCGACATCAACTATCTTGCTGACCGTCTCGACTTGCCGGGCGCGTTAGTTGATGCCGTACGAGGTCCCGATGGTGACGGATTGCCTCCGCACCATTTCGTTTTGCGGACTGATGATGCGCCTTGGGACGGGCAAATTCATTGTCTTGACAGAGCTACCGTCGCAATGTTCGAATAGTCACGTTTGCCCCACTAGTGCGGTGGTTGGGGTTTCCTCAGGAAAGCGGGAGACACAACCATGGCCGAAGGTCCAGTCGCACAGGTAGAAAAGGGAGCCAAGCAATTTTTCACGGCTCCGTTGGTGGCCATCACGACGGCACTAATCGGCCTCGTGTTGGTCGTCCTCATCGAGATCTTCAAACCCGGGCTCATCACGGGCCCCATTCGCCGCGGCCTCGGTTTGGTCGGGTTGAAGGGCAAGTAAGAACATGGCCCTTCAATCAAACCAAATTGACCTCAAGACGGACGGGGGCGCTCGTACCGTAACGGTCACGCCGGGTAACTCGGCAACGTTCAAGATCAACAGCACGCAAGCGCGCATCGGCGCCGGGGGAGGGGGTGGGGCCGGACTGTGGAACTACGTCAGGCGCATCAACTTGCAATTCTTCCTGACGTTGGTTCGCAGCTCCGGCGGGACGACTCCGATTTGGGCGGAGCAATTCCCCCGTTGCATCAAGTCTATCAACCTCAATACGCCCATGCATGGGACGTTGGTGGATCCCGCGTTCGTCAATGGCATGGTTGCCAAAAACATCATGGAGTGGATTTCGAACGGCTATCGGCACATCGGCATCAACCGGCAGCCCATCGCCGGCAGCGACGCCACCTACACCCGGGCGTTCGAGATCTCCCTGTGTTTCAGCCAGTATTGGAACGACTGGCCGGACCACTTCGCTTGGTGGCTCGGGTGGCTCAATGACGGTGAGCTTGAAATCACCGTCGAATCGGCCGCGCAACCCTTCGGCATCTCGGGAGTCACCATCACGTCGGTCGTCTGCAAGGCGCACCTAGAGACGGTGCCGATGTCCGAGGTCATCATTCCGCCTTACGTGCTCCTCCGGAAGTACGAAGCCACGGCGGCGGCGTCGTCCTCGGGCCCCATCCTGACGGGTGTTGGGAACCCGGGGTCTCTCCAGGGCGCCGAGGACGCTTCCCGGCTCATCGCATCCCTCTATTCTCACCAGTCGGGTGGTTTCGTCGGCAGCGGTACGGCCGATCAGATCTCAACCATCGCCCTGGCCTGGAGAGATCAGGCGGTCACTCAGTTTCCCGATGCGTTCTTCCTGCGATGGCTGGCGGACACGCGGGAACAGCGCATGGGCTTCAACACGTCGGGTGGCTCGGCAACCGACGGCTTCGACCTCACGTTGCCGTATCTGTCGGCTTCCGCTCCCGCCAGCGCCGCCGTCGTCAACAACTTGAACGACCCGGCTGCGTTCTATACGCCACTCGTGTGGCCGAACAAAGGGCAGCTCATCACTCAGTTTCAGAAGGTGAAGGGTATTTACCCGTACGACATCACGTACTCTGCCGCGCAGTCCAACGTGTTCCGTATCTACAACGAAGAGCTGAAGTATTTCGGTCAGGCCAAGGTGGCCGAGATGCTGGCTTCGATGAGCATCGACCCGGGCGCCGTCGATCTCGTTCCCAAGCTCGGTCGGAAGAACTTCAAGCCGATCAGTGTCGACAAGTTGTGGGGCCTGCCCCGCAACATCATCACGAAGAAGGCGGCCTAGAGCTGCGTTCGCCGCAACCGCTCTCATAGGGGGCGGTTGCGGCGGACGATGATCGGAGCATCCATGTTTGTCGTCATCGTCGGTCTTGTCGCAGTGGTCGTTTTCATGGCGCTCAAGACAAACCAGGTTGCGCCGCCGCCCGAATCAGGCGCCGTCGGTCCGCCCGTCGATGCAACCGCCAGCAACGTCCAGGCTGTACCCATCGACACGGCAATTCCGCCCGTCGGTGCGGCAACACCAGTTTCTCCCGCAACTCTCGACGGCGCCGGCGCCGCAGGAACGCAGTACAAGCAACGCTTGTTTGCGAACTACGGTCTAGCCGGAGTCTCGGGCAACTATTACATCCCCGGCCGAATGGTGTTGAAGGTCGGCGGCGCGACCTCGCCAACCCCCGACCGTGATGAGGCAGCGGGGCGCCTTGTCACGCAAACCGGTGTCGAAGTGGTCGGCTCGACAACGGCATCCCTGAAAGGCAGCAAGCTCTAGCAATGGCTTCGCCCGAAGCCATCGCCGACGGCATCAAGACCAACCGACAAGCGCGGCAGGTCATGGGTCTTGTCGCTGAGATGCTCCGGCGCGGTTATGAGCTTGTGCCGACTATCAGCGCCGACTTTGCCGAGATCTTCACCGATTCAATCGAAGAGCTGCGCGCTCAGGCAAATTCGGCGCTGGACCTCGACAACGCGCGCGCACAAGGGATCTATCAACTTCTCCCTGACAATGACGACGTCATGGAGGAAAAACACCGGCCTCGTATTCAGCTGGCCATCGAGCAAGCGCAAGGCGACATTTCGAGCATTAGCAGAGCGGCGGCAGAAATGGCCGTTGACTACACTGACGAAATGGCTTCCATCGTTGTCCCGATTGTGAAGCGCATCGTTGACAAGGTTGCGGAGCTACCGAAACAGCTCTCAAAGGGGATTCTCGCTTCGATTTGGCCGTTGCTGCTAGTCGCCGGCATCGTGCTAGTCATCATGTGGCGAGTCAGAAAGGCATCGCCAATATGAGCACCAAAGGCGGGACGACAGGTTACCGTAAAGGGGATCTCTATCGGCAGCTCGACCCGGTGACAGCATTTACGCTAGTGAGCGGTGGTGGGGGAGACGCTACGGGGATTGTCGAGCAACGGCTGCGCCTCAAAGGCTTCAACGCCAACCTGACGATTTCCATCGGCGCCGCGGTGGTCCCGCCGTCAGGGTCGAATCAGATCGAATTGCCGGTGTTGCCTGGCACCTTCGAAGCCATACCGGCAATGAGACATCCCGATTCTGATTACATCTTTCTTCGGCCGTTGAAGCTCATACCGCCCAACATCCCCTATCAGTACGTCATCGGCGTGGGACATGTCTCAGGCGCCGATGATGGGATCGCTGCCTTCGGTGACATTATCGAGTTTCGCGTTGTTGTCGACACCGCACAGTGGAGTCAAACCGTTGTCGATGGCAGCATCAAGATTGCAGCTCGCGTCGATTACACCGGCGCTTGGTGGAATCCGGACACCATTGCGCGCTTGATTGGTGATGTCACCTTCGAAGGGGTAGAACCGATCAGCATCTCGACCGGAGGGGAATAGCAATGAACGAAAAAACAGTGGTGGTCGTTCTCGTTCTCGTTCTGGCCGGCGCCGCCGTGTTCTACTTCGCCACCCGTACGCCCGCGAAGCCTGCCGCCAAAACGGGTGGTGGCAACGCAGCTCTCAGCGCAGCGTGCACTGCTCTAGGACTTCCTGCGTCGGCCTGTACGGCATTGGCGCCGCTGGCCGGAGACATCACGGATACCGGCGTCAAGGTCGGCAAGGATGCGTTGGGGGTTGTGACAACGGCATCTAGTGAGGGCGCTTCAACCGTCAACACTTTCATCAAGGCGGGCGGCGGCGCGGTCCGCGATACGGCCGGATACTTTGCCGAAGGCGGCAAAGCATTCTTGAAGTACGGAACCGGCGTTGGCCAGACTGCCCTAGTCGCCAAGGAAGGCGCCAAAGTGGTTGAGGGCGCCGTTGCCATTGGCGAGGGGGCGGTAAAGAAGACGGTTAGCGCTGTATCCGACGTCGGCAGCGGCGCAAAGAAGGTTGCCGAGAAGGTTTACGACACAATCAAGTTCTGGTGAGCGCACATGTTAGAATTGGTTTTTGTCGGGTTGATGCTTCTCGGGATCGCCCTTCTCGTGTTTGAGGTCGCGCTACAGCTCCGGGAAGTTGACCCCGAAGCTACAATCAAGGTGATTCCCAGAAAGGTCGGCTAAATGAGGGTACAAGGCTGGCACATCGTCGCGGTCGTGGCGTTGACCGGGATTGCGATCTACCTCTACACCAAGACCAAAGCCAAGGGCACAGTCACCGTTGACGAGAACACGGTTACGATGACCTTGACCCCGGGTGACAAGGTCGAAGGGCCGAAGGGCAATTACGTTGCGCCCGGGTCACGGGATCCGAATGGCGCACTTGGCGACGATTTCGTCACTGTGCCGGGTGCGCGCGCTGGCACTGTCGGCTACGCCTACGCGTGACCCATGGTTAGCGTCATTTGCGCAATCATCATCGGCGTACTCATCGTTGTCATTGGTGAGTATGCCGTCAAGAAATTGGGCATTCACAGCGGTTGTGGCTGCGGTAAGTAATTTCCTGAGGAAAGGCACACGATGATCCTTGTAGGGTTTCTAGGCGCAGTGATCGGTGTGCTCCTCGGGCTGGCGTTCTGTTACTACAAACAGATCAAGTCGGCCGTTCAAAACAAAGATAAGATTTCCGCCGGGCTCAACCTGGTACAAGCTGGGGCGAATTTCCTCGAACAATTCGGCGTCAAGCTCTAACGAAAGGGACCAATCATGTTGGAAGTTGTCGAGAAAAGCGGCCCGCAGCTCGGGGGCCACAAGCGCGTGATTGCCAAGGTGACCACGCGTGAAGAGGGGCTCAAGTTCCTTCAATCGCACGTGGGAGAACGGAAGGTCCCTTGGATGAGTTACGAGATTTCGGAGCCGTCCGCCGATGAAGAGCGGCTCGACCTCGCGAACCTGGAAGCGCAGGAAAAAGCGCTCGACCTCGCGGAACGGCGCATGGCCTTGGAAGAACGGCAGGCGCGTCTCGACCTCGTCAAGCGCATGGCTGCCGGCTCCGTCAAGGCGCCTGTCAATGCGGAGGAAATGGTCAAGGATTTCTTGGCCGCGGGACCTCCCGATAAGGTCGGTGTGGTCGAAGGCGAGACCCCGAAGACAAACGAGCCGAAGTAGGCGCGCGTGGCCGTTCACTTCCATCCGCGGGGCGGAGGGTCGGTTGACAACACATCGTCAATCGACCCTACCGCGTTCATTCAGCGTGACCCGTCCTCACCTGCAACTGTAATGGTGGGGGCGCGGTCGTTCGTTGGCTCCGGCTCGTTCATCGGTATGGACACAACAGTCGGTGACGAAACCGTCATCGGCCGTCAGGTTTATATCGGATCCGGTGGTGACATCGGCGATAACGTGCTCATCGCCGATGACGTCTACATCGCCAATGGGATCACTGTCGGCGATGGCGCATTCATCGGTACCGGAAACAGCGTTACTGTCAATGTCGCCGCTGGGGAGGTCATCCCGCCCGCGTGCTGTGATGGGAGTAGTTCGAACATGGGTAACAGCAACGTTCTCATCAACGGCGGGTTTGGCATCGCGCAACGGCAAGCGTTCATCACGCCCACGTTGCGCGCGTCCACGACCAATCGCGACTATGGACATGATCGATGGGGGCTGACCACCGCGAACGCTAGCGGTTTCAACGTGTCCAGCGTCGACACCAGCACGACGCCAGTCACCGGGACGACTGAGCGCTACTTCGCGCGCCTGACGGCCGTCACGAACGCACAGAAGTTCATTTACAGTCAGGTCATCGAATCGGTCAACGCGCAACCGCTCCGGGGACGTCAGGTCACATTTCAGGTCAAGTTGAAGCGGGTAGGGGCTGGCGCCGTCACGGCTCGCGTTGGTTTCTTGCAGCTCGCCGCCGCTGGTACCGTCGACACCATCCCGGCCGGGTTCATCTCTGCGTTTGGAGCTGCGGGAACGGATCCCACGTGGGGCACCGACCTCGCCGCCATCACTCCTAGCGCCGCGCATGGGACCGGCGCCGCCATCGATGGGAACTTTGTGGAGGTCGCGCTAGGGACGACATTCGTCAACGTCGGAGCCACTGTCACCGTTCCAAGTGACGCGAAGAACTTGATTGCCATTGTCTTCACGGACGGCAACGTGCTTGCGACGGAGTCTGTAGATCTGTCGGAGGCTTGTGTCAGTCAGGGCGGCGCGCTGGTGACGTGGTCCAGTCCGGACTTTGCGACGGAGCTGCAACGGTGCCAGCGGTACTATTGGAAGACCTTTGCCCAAGGCACCGCACCGGCTCAGAACATCGGAACTTTGACCGGCGAAGTGATGGGCTTCGCTCCGTTTGCTGGCGACGACGCGCATACGTTCGTTGGCGTTGACTTCGCTGTGCGGATGCGGACGACGCCCACCGTTACCTATTTCAGCCCCGGGACGACAAATAGCAGTCCCTGGAATGAAACACAGGGAGAGTCGTTGGGGGATCCTCAGAATACGAACCTGAATGACAAGCGCATCTATGTGGACTTCGAAGGTTCGGTTAGTCAGGAAATTGGCGATTTGATCGGCGTGCACGTGACCGCCGTTGCGGAGCTTTGACCGGAGCCCCCCTTGACCCCGCACGGTTGAGACCTTCGGTCGAAAGCCATCCCAGGTAAGGCTAGAACCTGGGGAGCGTAGGCCCCCAACGTCGCAGCTGGCTTTCGAGCGGCAGGCAACGACGGCGGGGGCCTTCGTTCGTCCCGTGATATGATGGTTCCGTAATGGACACGGCAAGCAAGGTTCTAATCGTGGTCTCAATCATCACCGGCGGTGGTGCCGCTTCGCTTATCGGAGCTGCAAGTCAGTACCCTTGGATCCCTCGATGGGTGTCCGTTGGGTTGCTTGCCATAGCTCAGGTAACTGCCCTTCTCGTTCGGTGGACCAACGGCCACGTTGCTCCGCTGCCGCAGGAAGAACGCCGCCCCGAGCTGCCGCCGTCACCGCCGGCGCCGCTGTAGAGCTGCGCTAGATGTCCCAGGCCCCCGCCGGCGGAAGCTGACGGGGGCCTTTTTGCGTACGCCGGCTCCCTATGACATC
>Ga0068859_100005288_pt1 | contig 13122 bp, 15 predicted proteins | sample KBSSwiS22_FD_66585 | JGI IMG/M metagenome (GOLD analysis project Ga0068859, IMG submission 66585) | Switchgrass rhizosphere microbial communities from Kellogg Biological Station, Michigan, USA - KBS Switchgrass S2-2 | ecosystem: Host-associated > Plants > Roots > Rhizosphere > Soil ... | reverse complement strand
CCGCGTTCAGGTACTTGTAGGAGCACCACACCGCGAAATCGACGTCCCAGTCGTGCAGCGACAGCGGCACGTTGCCGGCCGCGTGCGCGAGGTCCCACCCCGCGATCGCCCCGGCGTCGTGCGCCGCGGCGGTGATCGCCGAGATGTCGAGGAGCTGCCCCGTGTAGTACTGCACGCCGGGAAGCAGCACGAGCGCGAGCGTGCCGGCCTCCCGCTCGATCGTCGCGACGACGTCCTCGGTGCGGAGGAGCGTTTCGCCGTCCCGTGGGGCGACACGCACGATCGCGTCCGCGGGGTCGAGCCCGCGCGCCTTCACGCGGGACTCGACGGCGTACGCGTCCGACGGGAAGGCGCCGTCCTCGATCAGGATCTTCCGCCGCTCCCCTGCGGGGCGGTGGAACGTCTCCATCATGAGGTGGAGGTTCACGGTGAGGCCGTTCATCATCACGACCTCCCCGGGAACCGCCCCCACCAGGCGCGCGCCGCTCTCACGAAACACCTCGTGGTACGCGTACCAGGGAGTCTTCGCGCGGAAGTGCGCGTCCACCGCGAGCCGCGACCAGTCGTCGAGCTCCTGGGCCAAGGCGCTCCGTACCGACGCCGGCATCAATCCCAGCGAGTTGCCGTTGAAGTAGATGACCGGCTCGCCGCCGGGCCCCACCGGGATCTCGAAGCGCTCCCGGAATCGCCGCAGCGGGTCGCGCTCGTCGAGCCGCTGCGCGAAACCCTCGCTCTCCTCGAACATCGGGATCATGAGAACCTCGAGCGGTCGACGGCCAGGAACTCGAGCGCGGTCCCGCCGAGCAGGCGTGCGCGGGTCGCCGCGTCGAGGTCGTCCATCGACTCGATGAGGGCGCCGGGGACCGCTTCCCCGAGCGGGAACGGGTAGTCGGACCCCATGGCGATCCTCTCGGGGCCGAGCAGGCGCAGGAGGTAACGGAGCGCGTCGGGATCGTGGACGAGCGAGTCCACGTAGAAACGTCCCAGGTAGCGCCGCGGCGCGTGCGGGTTGTCGATCGCGCAGAGGTCGGGGCGCGCGTGGAAGCCGTGGTCGATGCGCCCCACCGTGCCCGGGAACGACCCGCCCCCGTGCGCGAAGGCGATGCGGAGCGAAGGGAGGCGCTCGAGCACTCCGCCGAAGATCACCGAGCAGATGGCGAGCGCGGTCTCGGCAGGCATCCCGACGAGCCAGGGCAGCCAGTATTTCGTCATCCGGTCCTTGCCGAGGATGTCCCAGGGATGGACGAACACGGCGGCCCCCAGATCGGCCGCGGCCTCGAAGATCGGGAACAGGTCGGGATGGTCGAGGCTCCACCCGTTGATGTGCGTCCCGATCTGGACCCCCGCGAGCCTCAGGTCCTTGGTGCACCGCTCGAGCTCGTAGATCGCGAGGTCGGTCTTCTGCATGGGGAGCGTGCCCAGGCCGACGAACCTCGTCGGGAACCGCTCGACGACCGAAGCGACGTGATCGTTGAGGAGCGTCGAGAGGTCGAGCGTGTGCTCGGGCTTCGCGGCGTAGTTGAACATCACCGGCACGGTCGAGAGGACCTGGACGTCCACGCCGGTCGCGGCGCAGTCCTCCAGGCGGCGGCGCGGATCCCAGCAGTTGTCCTCGATCTCGCGGAAGAGCGCGCCGTCGAGGATCATCCGCGCGCACCCCGGGGCGTGATGGTCGAGCTGGATGAACCCCGGCGTCCCGTACCGCTCGGTGAGGTCGGGAAGATGCTCCGGCAGGATGTGCGTGTGGAGATCGACCTTGAGCGGCCGCTGCTCCCCGCCCCCGGTCACCCCGTTAGACCGCCTTCGCGGGCTGCGGCGGCTCGAGCACCGTGCCGCACTTCGAGCACGTCCGCTTCGCGACGTCGGCGAAGAAGCCCTCGATGATCGGCTTCAGCTGCGTCCCCAGGTCCTTGCAGTGGAACGTCGCGTCGTGCAGCAGGTTGCCGCAGCTCTCGCAGAACCAGCGGAGGTGGTCGATCTCCTTCTCCTCGCGCATCCGCTCGACGACCATGCCGACCGTCCCCGCGGGACGCTGCGGCGAGTGCGGGATGTGAGGGGGGAGGAGGAAGATGTCGCCCTCGCGGACGACGACGTCGCGCGGCTTTCCGTCCTCGATGACCTTGACGACGATGTCCCCTTCGATCTGGAAGAACAGCTCCTCACCGTCCTCGATGTGGTAGTCCTTCCGGGCGTTGGGGCCGCCCACGATCATCACTTGGAACTCGGTGTCCTGCCAGACGAGCTTGTTCCCCACCGGGGGCTTCAAGAGGTGGCGGTGCTCGTCGATCCAGCGCTTGAGGTTGAACGCGGCCAGGGCCATGGCGGATCCTCCCGGCGAAACATCGGGATTGTAGCGCGACGCCCCGCGTTCAGTCCGTCAGCGCCTCGATCAGCTTCGGGCGCAGGAACCAGCGCAGCACGGCGTCGCCCTCCGCGAGCGACCGCCAGGTCGAGGCATCGGTCTCGAAGCCGATGAGCCCGGCCGTGGGGCACGTCAGGAACCCCGGCGCCGCCCCGGTCAGCGCGGCCGCCAGCTCCTCGATCCCCGGGTTGTGCGCGACCAGGAGGCCCACCTCGGCGGACGCGGGGAACCTCCCGAGGACGGCGATCCACTGCCTCCCCGGCGCGTCGTAGAGGACCCGGTCCTCACGGATGCCCCCCTTGTAGCCCATCGCGGCGGCGGCGTCCGCCGCCGTCTCCTTCGCCCGGGCGGCGGGCGAGGTGACGATCGCATCGGGGACGAGCCTCATCGCGGCCAAGGCCCTCCCCACGCGCTTCGCGTCCTCGTGGCCCCGCGGGGCGAGCGGCCGGTCGAAGTCGCGGGAGAGCGAGCCCAGGGGCTCCGCCTTGGCGTGACGCAGGAGGAGGACCGTCTTCATCTCTGCGAGAGTACACTTTCGCGCTTGATCCGCACCGACGCCCCCTTCGTCGCTTCCGTGGAGCGCGCGGTGCGCGACGCCGAGCGCGGGACGACGGCCGAGCTCGTCGTCGTGGTCGCGGCGCGCTCGGGAACGTACCGGGACGTCGCGCTCCTCGCGGGGGCGATCGCGGCGGCGGCGGTGCTCCTCGTCGCGCTGTTCGCGCGGCGGATCTTCCCGCCGGTCGCCGTGGCGTTCGAAGTCCCGACGACCTTCGCCCTCGTCGCGTGGCTGGTTCACCGGCTCCCCTCCGTCCTGCGGGTCTTCGTTTCCGAGGCGCGCGCGAAGCGGCAGGTGCAGCGCGCCGCGGCGTGGTGGTTCGTCGAGGAGGCGGTGCACGGCACGAAGGCGCGCACCGGCGTGCTCGTGTACGTGTCGCTCCTCGAGGAGCGCGCAGCGATCGTCGCGGACCTGGGGCTTTCTGCGGTGCCGATGCCGGAGCTCCGGTGGCGCAGCGCCGAGGAGGTCGTGCGCGGGATCGGCGCCCTCGGCGCGCTCCTGCGCGAGCGTTGCCCGGGGACGCCGTCCGACGCGAACGAGCTCCCCGACACGCCGCGGATCGTGTCGTGATCGCGTTCCTGGCCGCCGTCGCCCCGGCGCTCGCGCGCGTGGGAGGCGGCGGCGGTTACTCCGGCGGTGGAGGCGGGGACGGCGACGGCGGCGACGCCGGGATCCTCTTCGCGCTCGTCCGGCTCCTGCTCTGGCTCGTCTTCCGGCATCCGCTGATCGGCATCCCGGTCGTGATCGTCGTCGTCATCGTCGTGATCAACATGGCGAGGTCCGGGCGCTTGCAGCTCTCGACGCGCGAGCGCCCCCGCGTCTTCGAAAAAGGGTCCGACCCCTTTTCCACGCAAGGGGGTCCGACGGTCAATCTCACGCCCGTCCGCACCTCCGATCCGTACTTCTCGGAGCCGGCGTTTCTCGAGCTCGCGCAGCTCGTCTTCGTGCGCGCGCACGAGATGCGCGGCACGGGAAACCGAGAGCCGCTCGAGCCATGGATGGCGCCGGCGGCGATCGACAAGCTCTTCGCGGATCGCGTGGAGCTTGCCGCGGCCGGCGACGTCATCGTCGGAGCGGCCCGGATCGCGCGGGCGTCCACCGAGCAGGGTTTCGTGGTCCTGGAGGTGTCGTTCGACGCGAACGTCACCGAGACGCGGCGCGGCGCGCGCTCCCAGATTCTGTGCGAGGAGCGCTGGGCGTTTCGCAGGAAGGCCGGCGTGGTCTCGCCGCCCCCGTCGCGCCTCCGCGCGCTCGGCTGTCCGGGATGCGGCTCGACGCTCGAACCGAAGCCCGACGGCACGTGCGCGAGCTGCGGTGCGCCGCGTCGCGGCGGCCTCGCGATCTGGGAGGTCGCGAGCATCCCGTACGCGAACCGCCGGCCGTTGACACCCCCCGAGCTGCGCACGCGCGGGGGCGGCGTCGAGGAGGGCACCGAGCGTCCGACGCGGTACGACCCGCGCCTCCAAGCGTCGCGCCGCGCCTTCGAGGGACGGCACGCCGATCATGCGTGGCCGGCGTTCGACGCGCAGGTGCGCGAGGTCTTCCTGCGGCTGCAAGCCGCATGGTCCACGCAGGACTGGGGCCGCGCGCGCGCCGACGAGACCGACGCGCTCTATCAGACCCACCGCTTCTGGATGGAGCGTTACCGCGCCTTCGGCCTGCGCAACCGTGTCGAGCAGGTCGAGGTGTCGCGCGTCCTGCTCACCCGCATCGACGTCGACGCCTTCTACGAGTCGATCACGGTGCGGATCTTCGCGCGGGCGCTCGACTGGACGGAACAAGCCGACGGCACCGTGGTCTCGGGTGACGAGAAGCGACCGACGAGCTTCTCCGAATACTGGACCTTTCTCCGCGGGACGACGACCGATACCGCGGTGCGCTCCTGTCCGTCCTGCGCGGCGCCCCTCGACGCGTCCCTCGGACCGGCCGCCGTCTGCCCCTTCTGCGGCGCGAAGCTCGAGTCCGCCTCCACGCGCTGGGTCGTGTCGCGCATCGAGCAGGACTAAAGGGGTCTGACCCTTAGAGCTTCACGCGCTGGCCGGCGCGCAGCGCTTCGAGCGGGTAGAACGTGCCGCGCCAGGTCACGCCGCCGTCCGAGAGCACCCGCCATGCGGAGCGCAGCACGAAGACGCCGAGCACGAACGCCCCCCAGCCACCGAGGAGGAACGGGAGCACCGAGCGTCGCGTCCGCGCCGCGACGACCACCGCACCGGCGGAAAAGAGCAGGATCGCCGAGGCCCCCAAGATCGGAAGCCACGGCCGCGGCGGAAGGAGGAGCGCCGCGACCGGAGCGGGGAACAGGAGGAGCGCGAACGCCGCGAGCGCGACGAGCCGGCTCACGCGGTACCGGCAGAACGCGCCGAACATGTTCTTCTCGAGACCGCGCGCCATCGCGGGGAGCGACTCGTACCACGCCACGCGCACGTCGGAGAGCCCGACGGCGAACGCCGACCTCCCGCCCGACCGTTTGATCATGTAACCCAGGCCCACGTCGTCCAGGACCTCGAGCTTCAGCCACTCCCATCCCGGCGTCGCGGCGAGCGCCTCACGCCGCACGAGGTTGAACGCGCCGACGCCGACGAACGCGCTGGAGCCGGGCTTCGACACGTCCACCGCGCGCGTCCCGAACAGGAACGACGACGCGAACGCGGCACCCACCGCGTCGTGCGCGAGATCGATCGGCTCGATCTCCGGCGCGACCGCGAGGTGGTCGAGCCCGGCGTGCACCGCGTGGGCCACCGCGTGCCGCAACGCTCCCGGCGCGAAGTGGACGTCGGCATCGGTGTAGAGGATCCACGAGCCGGTCGCGACCTCGGTCGCGCGGTGCATCGCGTGCACCTTGCCGAGCCAGCCCGTGGGGAGGCTCGTCACGTGGATCGCTCGCACGCGCGGCTCGCGCGATGCGACCTCGTCCACGATCCGACCGGTGCCGTCCCTGGAGCGATCGTTCACGACGACGATCTCGAGGTCGGGATAGTCCTGTCCGACCAAGGTCTCGAGCGCGGGGCCGATCGCCTTCTCCTCGTCGCACGCGGCCACGACGACCGTGAGGCGCGGCCACCTCGAAGGCTCCGGCGCCGGAAGCCGGCGCAGCGTCTTGAACACGAGCGCGGAGCGCAGCCCCGCGATGCCGAACGCGCACCAGAGGGCGGAAAACGCACCGGCCCAGATCGCGAGGATCACGGCACGCGCCTCAGGGTCACGAGGAGCGCTTCCGGCGGGCAGGCGAAGCGGATCGGCAGGCCCGACACGCCGAACCCCCGGCTGACGATCAGCTCGGCGCCGGGCACGCGGTAACGTCCCTCGTCGAGGCGGTACCGGCTCATGCGCACGAGGACCGGGCGCCCCGGGATGCGGACCTGGCCGCCGTGCGTGTGCCCCGCCAGCACGAGCGCGACACCGTGACGCGCGGCGTCGAAGAACGCGTCCGGGTTGTGCGAGGCCAGCACGATCGGAGCGTCGGGCGCTTCGACGCGCGCGCGGAAGAGCGCGTCCTCCAGGCGCGGCCGCCCGATGTTCCAGTCGTCGATCCCCGCGAGCGCGAAACGCGATCCGCCGCGCTCGATCGCGACGGCGTCGTTGTGGAGCACGCGCGCCCCACAGCTCTCGTAGAGGTCGCGCAGCCCGTCGAGGTCGTGCGTGTAGTGGTCGTGGTTCCCGAAGACGGCGAAAGCGCCCAAGGGGCCGGTGAGCCTCGCGATCGCTTCGGCATGGACGCGGCACTCCGCGACGTTGGACGTCGCGAGGTCGCCGCCGTGGATCACGACGTCGGCACCGAGCGTTCCGAGGCGACCGAACGCCTCGGCGACCGCGCCCCGCGAGACGAACGGGCCCGCGTGGACGTCGGAGACGAAGAGGAGGCGGATCCCGTCGAGCCCCGTGCCGAGCCCGGCGATCGGAACCTCCGCCTCCGCCACCACGAGGGCGCCGCGGAGGATCCAGCCGTACGGCCAGGACGCGCCCGGGAGCTTCGGGTAGACGCTGCGGCTGAGGTAGAGGCTCGTCGCGCGCTCGATCCGGCGGAACCAGCCGCTCCGCGGGTTGAAGTGCGGGCGCGGCTCCTCGTGCGCCGCCGTACGCGGGGGATCCAGGGTCCTGCGGCGCATCGAGAGCTATTATCCGCGGATGGCCACGATCATCGCCCCCACGCCCGACAACCTGCGGCGCGCCGCGGACGCGCTCCGGCGCGGCGATCTCATCGGGATGCCCACGGAGACGGTCTACGGCCTGGCCGGGAACGCGTTCGACGCGGGCGCGGCGGCGAAGATCTTCGCGGCGAAGGACCGCCCGACGTTCGACCCGCTCATCGTCCACGTCGTGCGGCCGCCCGGGCCGCTGGAGCGGGAGGTGCTCTCGGGCCTCCACGATCTCGGCCTCGTGAACGTGAAGGCCCTGCCGCAGCTCGCGCGCGAGCGTGCGGACGCCCTGCTGCGTCGCTTCTGGCCGGGGCCTTTGACCCTCGTGCTGCCGCGCGGCGAGAGAGTCCCCGACCTGGTCACGAGCGGCCTGGCCACGGTCGCGATCCGCATGCCGTCCCACCCGGTCGCGCAGGCGTTGCTCGCGGAGGCGGGACTTCCGATCGCGGCCCCCAGCGCGAATCGGTTCGGGCGGATCAGTCCGACGACGGCCGCGCACGTCGTCGAGGAGCTCGGGAACCGCGTGGGCATCGTGCTCGACGGCGGACCCTGCTCGGTCGGCGTGGAGTCCACGGTCATCTCGATCGATCCCGGCGGCGAGCTGACGCTCCTGCGCCCCGGCGGAACGCCGGCGGAGGCGATCGAGGAGGTCGCGAGCGCCCGCCTCGCGCGCGCTCCGTCGCTCCGCGAAGGCGCGCCCGCTCCCTCCCCCGGCATGAGCGCGTCGCACTACGCGCCGCGCACGCCGCTGTCGCTCTTCCCCGGCCCCGCGGAGCTGCCGTCCGGCACCTCCCGGATCGGCGTGCTCGGCGTCTTCGACTCGCCCGACGCCGCGCGTGCCGCGGGGGCCGACGCATGGCGGCGCTTCGGCGTCCCCGTGGTGCTCGAGGCCCTGACGGAGCGAGGCGACCTGGAGGAAGCGGCGCGGAACCTGTTCACGCGCCTGCGCGAGCTGGACGCGGGGGACGTCGGCCTGATCCTCGTGGTGCCGCCTCAGGGCGAGACGGGCTTGGCGCTCGCGTTGGCCGACCGCCTGCGACGGGCCGCGCACTGAGTGCCTGAGCTCCCCGACGTCGAGGTTTACCTCGACGCGCTGCGCGCGAGGATCACCGGTGCGGCGCTGGAACGGATCCGTCTCAAGAGCCCGTTCCTGCTCCGAAGCGTCGATCCGAAGCCGGACGAGGCCGAAGGACGCGCCGTCCGGGGCCTGCGCCGCGTCGGAAAGCGCCTCGTGTTCGAGCTCGAGGGCGATCTCTACGTCGTCTTGCATCTGATGATCGCGGGCCGGCTGCACTGGAAGGACAAGGGCGCCCCGCTCACCGGCAAGATCGCGTCCGCCGCGTTCGACTTCTCGACCGGCACGCTGACCCTGACCGAGGCGGGGACGAAGAAGCGGGCGTCGCTCCTCCTCGTCCGCGGGGAGGAGGCCATGGCGGCGGTCGATCCGGGAGGGCTCGAGCCGCTGACCGCGGGGCCCGACGCCTTCGCGTCGGCGCTGACGCGGGAGAACAGGACGCTGAAGCGCGCGCTGACCGATCCCACGATCTTCTCGGGGATCGGGAACGCCTACTCCGACGAGATCCTGTGGGCGGCGCGCCTGTCCCCCGTCCAGCTCACACGGAACCTCGACGCGGAGGAAACCGAGAAGCTCCGGCAGGCGGTGCACGCGACGCTCCTCTCGTGGCGTGACCGCCTCGCGGCGGAGGCCGGAGGAAATTTTCCCGAGAAGGTGACCGCGTTCCGTCCCGGCATGGCCGTCCACGGGCGCTACCGGGAGCCGTGCCCCGCCTGCGGCGCCCCGGTCCAGAGGATCGTCTACGCGGAGAACGAGGCCAATTACTGCGCGACCTGCCAGACCGGGGGCCGCCTGCTCGCGGATCGGGCGATGTCGCGCCTCCTCGGCAAGGACTGGCCGAAGACGCTCGACGAGCTCGAGCGGCGCACGCGCGAGATTAGGACTTCCCCGCCGCCTCGATCTGAGCCATGATGATCGGTCCTGCGGAGGAGACGCTCATGATCGCCCGCACGTGGCACGGACGCGTCGTGACCGAGAAGGCCGACGCGTACCTCAACTACCTGAAGCGCACCGGCCTGCACGACTTTCGCGCCACGCCGGGGAACATGGGGGTCTACGTCCTGCGCCGCGACGAGGGCGGGATCACCCACTACATGGTGACGACGCTCTGGACGTCGATGGACTCCGTGAAGAGCTTCGCGGGGGACGACCCGGCCCGGGCGCGGTACTACCCGCAGGACGACGAGTTCCTCCTCGAGCGCGAGCCGCTCGTCCAGCACTTCGAAGTCCTCATGGCCGTCACCGGCCCCCCGACCGCATGAAGGAGACTGCCGTGAAGACCTGGATCCTCGCCTCCCTCGTGGTGCTCCTCTCCGCCGGCGCCGCGCTCGCTCAGAGCGTGGACACCGATCACGACCCCGCCGTGGACTTCACGAAGTACCACGCCTACGTCTGGGTGGACGGCAAGACCAAGGCGCAGCCGCTCAACCACGAGCGGATCGTGAACGGCATCGACGCGCAGCTCGCGGCGAAGGGCTGGAAGAAGGTGGACAGCCAGGATGCCGCCGACGCGGTGCTCATCTACAACATCGCGTCCCAGCAGGAGCGCACGCTCAACACGATGTACACGGGCGTCGGCGGGGGATGGGGGTACGGGGGCTGGGGCCACGTCGGGATGGGGAGCACGACGACCTACGAGAACGTCTACACGGTCGGGACGATGATCCTCGACATGTACGACGCCAAGACCCAAAAGCTGCTCTGGCGGGGGACCGCCTCCGACACGATTCCCGAGAAGGCGTCGTCGCTCACGAAGAAGATCGACAAGGCGATCACGAAGCTGTTCAAGAAGTTCCCGCCGCCGCCCGCGGCGCCGAAGAAGTAGTCGATCAGTCCTCGAGGAAGTACTCGACCGTCGTCACGACGCGCACCTTCTTCACCTCGGGCGAGAACTCGTCGCGGTCCTCGATCGCGAAGTACCCCTGCTGGGCCTTCCGGATCGCGCCCACGTGGCTCCCGCTGTCGCTGGCGAACTGCTCGGCGGCGCGGCGCGCGTCCTTCGTCGCCTCGACGATCATCGGCGGCTTGATCGACTCGAGCGCCGTGTAGAGGAAGCGCGGCGAGGATCCGTAGTCGTTGCGGAGCGCCACTCCGGAGCGCACGAGCTCACCGGCCGACGCCATCGTCGCCCGCACGAGATCGACTTTCTCCGACCGCAGCGTCACCGTCGATTCCGCGGCATACCGATGCAGCGGCCGGTCCTGGCCGCGGATCCCCTGCGCCTCGAAGTCGTTGACCCGCGGGGAGGAGACCGAGAACTCCTTCTCGTCGAACCCCTTGCCCTTCAGAAAGGCCGCGATCTTCCCGGTCGCGCCCTCGAGCGCCGACTGGACCTGCCCCAGGTCGTCGCCGGCGACTCCGAACGTCATCGTCCACATCGCGAGGTTCGCGGGGACTTCGCGCTCGGAGAGGCCGCGCACGGTGACGTAGCGCTCGGTGGCCTTCACACGGTAGATCGCGCGGCCGACCAGGCCGCCACCCACCGCGAGACCGAGCGCGAGGAGCGCCCCGAGCGCCGCGGCGGCCGGAAGACGATCGTCCTTCATGCGTGACCTCCGTCCGCCCAGTCGCGCGGCACGAGGAAGACGTCGGCCAGCTCGGCCTCCCGCGAGCCGGGCTCGGGCGTCCACCCGTAGCGCCACCGCGCGCGCGGGGGGAGCGACATCAGGATCGACTCGGTGCGGCCGCCGCTCTGGAGGCCGAACAGCGTGCCGCGATCCCAGATGAGGTTGAACTCGACGTAGCGTCCGCGGCGGTAGAGCTGGAACTCGCGCTCACGCTCCCCGTAGTCGGCGTCGCGCCGCCGCCTCACGATCGGCAGGTAGGCGTCGAGGAAGGCGTGGCCCACGCGCTGGATCAGCTCGAAGCAGCGCGGAAAGCCCCACGCGTCGAGGTCCTCGAAGAAGAGTCCGCCGATCCCCCGCTGCTCGCCGCGATGCTTGAGGACGAAGTAGTCGTCGGCCTGTCGCTTGAAGCGTGGGTACACCTCGGCACCGAACGGCGCGCACGCGGCGCGCGCGACGCGGTGCCAATGCTCGCAGTCCTCGCGGTAGCCGTAGTACGGCGTCAGATCGAAGCCGCCGCCGAACCACCAGACGGCGTCCGCCGCGGGCGGCCGCGCGAGGAAGAAGCGGACGTTGAGGTGCGACGTGGGGACGTGCGGGTTCCGTGGATGCATGACGAGCGAGACGCCCATCGCCTCCCACGGAGCGCCCGCGAGCCCCGGCCGGTGCGCCGTGGCGGCCGGGGGAAGCTCGTCGCCGCGAACGTGGGAGAAGGCGACACCGCCCTGCTCGAAGACCCCGCCGTCGGCCAGCACGCGGGTGATGCCGCCGCCCCCGCCGGCGCGATCCCAGGCGTCTTTGTGGAAGCGCGATCCGCCGTCCTCGTCCTCGAGCTCGCCGCAGAGGCGATCCTGGAGCTCCAGGAGGAAGGCGCGGACCGCGCCCGGGTCGATGGCGGCCTGGGTCACACCGCCATTATCGCCGCTAACTTCCGATCGAGGCGATCTTCACGCCGCCGCCGCTCGTGTAGACGGTCAGCGTCTCGCCACCGGATCCGAGCGTGCCGTGCAGGCTGGAGCCGCCCACCTTGCCGATGACCTTCACCGGGATGTCGGTCGAGACGCGGCCGCCGCCGCACGACGCGTCGATGGTCAGGTTCACGTTCGGGTCGAGCATCACGGTGATCCCGCCGCCGGAGCTTTCGATGCGGCCGCCCTTCCCGTTCCCCTTCGCGAACGAGACGTCCACGTGGCCGCCGGACGTCTCCGCGTCCACGCGTCCCTTCGCGTCGGAGATCTCGATGCTGCCGCCGGAGGTCTCGACCTTGATGTCGCCCCCGACGCCGCCGACCGTGATGTGGCCGCCCGAGGTGTCGCCGATGAGACGACCCGTCACGCCGTCCACCTCGATGTGGCCGCCCGAGGTGTCCACCGTGGCGTCGCCCGTGATCGACTTCAGCGCGATGTGTCCGCCCGAGGTGTCGGCGCTCACGTTGCCACGGAGGTTCGTCACCTCGATGTGGCCGCCGGAGGTGTCGACGACGCTGTCGCCCTCGAGGTCCTGAACCGCGACGTGGCCGCCGCCGGTATCGATGTTGGTGAGCGTGCGGGTCGGGACCTGGATCTCGAACCGGACGCTCGAGTTCCTCCCCCAGTTGAACCACGAGGTCAGATCCTTCTTCTTCTTGACCGTGATCTTCACCTCGCCGGGAAGCTCCTGCATCGACACGTCGAACCGCTCCTGGAAGTCGTCGTCCTTGGCGGTCATCACGACGTGCGCCCCGGATCCGCTCTTCCCGGTGATGTCCACCGAGCCGACGTCGCTCAAGATCGTGAGCTTGCCGCCCGACTCGAGCTTTAAATTCTTTTCGACCCGTGTCTCGGCGAGAACGGGGAGCCACGCGAGGAGTGAGAGCGCGAGGGTGCTCAGCGCGATTCTTCGAAAACGCATGACGAGGCCTCCTGTGTCCACAGGTGAGAACGTGGAGACCCCGGGGACAGTTTCAGCCTCTTGCGGGGAACGGTTTCGCGCGGGCGGTGGACGGTCGATCGGCGGGGACGAGCGGTCGAGGCGTCAGCCCTGCTCGAGGGCGCGGACGACGAGGCGGATCGTGATGAGGTCCTCGTCGCTCTCCGGGTAGAAGAGCCCGCCGCAGGCGGAGCCCGGGCCGTTCCCCGGCGTCAGGTGCATCGGCAGCAGGTCCCCCCGGAACGTCCGGCCCGCGATCTGCGCCTCGATGCCGCGAATGATCGCGCCCACGTGCAGCCCGGGAATCTCGGAGGGAAGGATGAACGAGAGGCCGGACAGGCTGACGTCACGCACCGGCGTCGCGAAATCGGGCCCTCCCGCCGGGTGGCAGAAGCGGAGGACCGCCCCGGCACCGGCCGGCAAGGGAAAGCGTTTCTGGAGGCGTCGATTCCGCTGCGACGCCTCGATCTTCGGCTCGGCCACGATCACCCCCATGATCGCCCGCCTCTCGGCGGGTGCGG
>Ga0068859_100005287_pt1 | contig 13123 bp, 10 predicted proteins | sample KBSSwiS22_FD_66585 | JGI IMG/M metagenome (GOLD analysis project Ga0068859, IMG submission 66585) | Switchgrass rhizosphere microbial communities from Kellogg Biological Station, Michigan, USA - KBS Switchgrass S2-2 | ecosystem: Host-associated > Plants > Roots > Rhizosphere > Soil ... | reverse complement strand
GAATACGCCCCGGAGCCGAACTTCGTGCAGTCGATGCGCTCGACCTTGCCCGTCTCGAGGTCGGTGTCGTTGACGATCAGCTCGCCGGCGATCGCGCCGCCGTGCTCGTCGGGGATGTACCGGAGCTGCTCGCGGCTGACGCCTTCGACGGAGAACATCGCTTCGATGTCGTCCATGACCATGTCCGACTCGCCCTGCTCGTCGAACATCGCCTCGCCCCAGTTCTTGGACTGGTAGTAGGCGTCTCGCTTGGTGGCGAAGTCGCTGGTTTCGACCAGCTCCTTGGACAGCGCCATCATCTTGAGGGTCTGCGCGAACGTCTTGGCGGTGTTCACGGTGAGCGCGCGGACGGATTTTCCCTTCCCGATCTCGAAGAACCCTTTCTTGGGGTCGTAGCGGACGTTGCCGAGGGAGCGGATCGGGAAAGCGACTTCCGGCTTGCCGCGTTTTTCGATCTTCGCTTCGATGCCGCGCGCGACCCCCGTGATCGCCGCCACGGTGACCTTGTCCAGGCGTTCCTTCTCGGAGCGCGGCGACTTCATCGCAGGCTACAGCTCCTTGAGCAGCACGTCGGCGACCTCGAGGCCGACCCGCGCTTGCGCCTCGACTGTCGACGCTCCCACGTGCGGGGTTGCGATCACGCGCGGATGGTTGACCAGCGCGAGGTCTTTGGGGGGCTCGACCTCGAAGACGTCGAGCGCCGCCCCCGCGACCTTGCCGGAGCCCAGCGCGGCGAGGAGGGCCGCTTCGTCGACGACGCCGCCGCGCGCGCAGTTGACCAGCATGACCCCGGTTTTCATCTTCGCGAATTCGTCGGGGCCGATCGCGGCGCGCCCCATCGGCTTGGGCATGTGAAGCGAGATGATGTCCGCGCGGCTGAACACGTCGTCGGGGGGCAGGAGCGTGAGCCCGTCGATCGACCCGGCCTGGCCGAGGGCCGGATCGGCGCCGATGACCACCATCCCGAGGGCGGACGCCTTCCGTGCGAGCGTTCGCCCGATGCGGCCGACGCCGATGACGCCCAGAGTCTTCCCCTCGAGCTCCATGCCGGACGCGAAGCTCTTCTTGTCCCACGCGCCCGACTTCATCGACGCATCCGCGCGCGGGAGCTGCCGCGCGAGGGCGAACATCAGCGCGAGCGCCAGCTCGGCGACCGACGTGGAGGAGGCGGACGGGGTGTTCATCACCCGCACGCCCTCGGCCTCGGCGGCGGCCACGTCGATGTTGTCGACGCCGACGCCGCCGCGCACGATGACCTTCAGCCGTTTCCCGGCGGCGATGTGGGCCGCCTTGATCTTGGTCGCCGAGCGGACGACGACGGCGTCGTATTCGCCGATGGCCGCTTCGAGCGCTTCGGGTGAAAGGCCGATCTTCTCGTCGACGGCCAGGCCGCCGGCGCGCATCCGCTCGACGGCGTCGGCGGCGATCGCGTCACAGACCAAGACGCGCTTCGGCTGCGAGGTCATCGGGTCAGTGCCCCAGGATGCGGTCGATCACGGCGAGCAGGCCCCGGATCTCCCACTCCTGCGTGTCGCCCATGTGCGCGATGCGGAACGTCTTCTCTTTGAGGTCGCCGTAGCCGTTCGAGATCGCCGCCCACTGCTTGCCGAGCTCCTTGTTGAGCGAGCCGACGGAGATGTTCTTCGTGTTGGCGATGCAGGTGAGCGTCGGCGATTCGTAGCCTTCCTCGGCGAAGACCGCGAAGTGGCGTCGCGCCCACTCGCGCACGATCCGCGCCAGCGCCTCGTGCCGGGCGAAGCGGCCCTGCGGCGTTTCGGCGAGGAAGTCGTCGAGCTGCGCGTCCAGGGCGTGAATCTGGGGGATCGCGGGTGTCGCGGGGGTTTGCTGCCGCTCGTGGTACTTGAGCATGTCGAGGAAGTCGAAGTAGTACCCGCGATTCGGAATCGTCTTGGCCTTGTCCAGAGCACGGCGCGACACCGATGCGATCGTGAGGCCGGCGGGGAGCGAGAAGGCCTTCTGGAGCCCCGCGAGGCACACGTCGATGCGCCATTCGTCCACCGGGATCCGCATACCGGCCATGGACGACACGGCGTCGACGAGGAACGACACGTTCGGGTACTTCCGCATCACGACGGCGATCTCGTCCAGGCGGTTCATGACCCCGGTGGACGTCTCGTTGTGCACGACGGTGATCGCGTCGTAGCCGCCCTTGGCGAGCTCTTTGTCGATGGCCTCGGCGGTGATCGCGCGGCCCCATTCGACCTTCAGCGGGACGGCTTGCTTGCCGTTGCTCTCGGCGACCTTGAGCCAGCGGTCGGAGAAGGCGCCCTGCATGCAGCACAGCACGCGCTCGGAGACGCAGTTGCGGATCGCCGCTTCCCACACGCCGGTCGACGAGCAGGTGAACAGGAACACGGGGTCTTTGGTTTCCAGGAGCGTCTGGAGCTTCGGGACGACGCGGCCGTACAGCTCCTTGAATTCGTCGCTGCGATGGCCGATCTGGGGCTTCGCCAGGGCCGCGAGGTTCTCGACGCGAACCTCCGTCGGGCCCGGAATGAACAGTCGCTTGTGCGGCATGCGGGAACCTCTGTGAGTGAAGGCCGGGAAATGTAGCACGCGAGGAACGCGGCAGGCGAAGCGGAGATCGCTACGAGCGGGCGACCGTCGTCGTCGCCCTTTCGATGACGGCGTCGATCCACGCCAAGAAGTCATCCGCCCTCAGGGCGCCGTTGTTCCGGGCGATCTCCCGCCCCTCTCCGTCCAAGACGACGATCGTGGGATAAACCTCGACCGCGTAGCGATTGGCGAGGTCGACGCCCTTCACGCCCCCGCGCGCGACTTCTTCTTCGGCATCGACGCGGACCGGCACGACGTCACGGAGGCGGCTCATCACGCGCGGGTCGCGGAACGTTTCCTTTTCCATCATCTTGCACGGCCCGCACCACGTGGCGTAGAAGTCCGCGAGGATCAGCTTGCGGTCTTGCTTGGCGCGCTTCTGCCCGTCGGCGAAGCCGTACCAGGTCACGGGCGCGGCCTTCGTTTTTTCGGACGGGGGCGCGGGACGCGCGGGAGAGGCCTTCGACCCCTCGCCCGAAGGCGACACGGCGGCCGCCGCTTCGGGGGCAGCCTGGGGGGCGCGCGCGACCGCCCACGCCGACGCGGCGAGAAATCCCACGATCGCGACGGACGCCGCCCCGAACAGGACCCTGGACGTCGCGGATGTGGCGGGCGCGACGGTCGCGGGGCTGACACGGCCGGTCGCGGGAACGACGAGGAGAACCGCCACGGCGGCGGCCGCGAGCGCCACGGTGAGCGGGAGGACTCCGGACTCGGAAAGGAACATGTCCATGGCGAGGGCCGCGAACGCGATGCCCGCAAGGACCCCGAGCCAGCGGGCCCAGGATCGCTTCGTCAGCAGCCCCGCCGCGACCGCCAGCCCCATCACGATGAGGCAGAGACCCTTGACCTTTTGAGGCGCGCTCGCCGCGCCGAGCAGCCGTGCTCCGAGCACGGATCCGAGGATCCCGAAGACCATCGCCCCGAATAGCGAGCCGAACGGCATGCTAAGGTCCTTTCGATGAGCGGACGCCGGGTGTTTGTACCTCGCACTTCGCTTGCGCGCAACATCGCCGTGGTGCTCGCTTCCTGCACGGCGATGGCCGCAGCGCCGGAGTCCGCCCCGGCCGCCGCGCCGCGCACCTTCGCCCGGGCGTACGAGCCGGGCGAGATCGTTCGATTCGCGGTCGATTCGGACGAAGGGACCTCGTCGGTTCGCGGAGAGTTTCTCGGCAAGCCCGTGAGCTTCGCCAAGGAAGGGTCCGCCGCGGAAACGCGCACGTGGATCGGGTGGGGCGTCATTCCGTTGGATGCGAAGGCTCAAGCCGCGGACTACAGCATCACCGAAAAGCTTGCGGACGGCTCGGCCCGGGTCGCCCACGGGTCGATCACGATCGCGGGCAAGTCGTTCCCCGAGCAGCGCCTGACGGTCGAGTCCAAGTTCGTGAACCCGCCCAAGGCCGAAAGCGCGCGCATCGAGCGCGAGCAAAAGCGCCTCGCCGCGATCTACGCGCGCCGCAGCGCGGGCCCGCCCGCGGCGTCACCCTTCGTGAAGCCGGTGGACGGCGACCCGACGTCGGAGTTCGGCACGCGCCGCTTCTTCAACGACGAGCCGCGCTCGCCGCATCCCGGGATCGACCTGCGCGCCGCGACGGGAACCCCCGTTCTCTGCTCGGGCCCGGGACGGATCGCTCTGGCCGCCGACCTCTACTACTCCGGCGGAACCGTGATCGTCGACCACGGCGGGGGGCTGTTCACGATCTACGCGCACCTGTCGAAGATCGAGGCGAAAGAAGGCGCGAAGATCGCGGCCGGGGACCGGGTCGGCCTTTCCGGTGCGACCGGACGCGTCACGGGGCCGCATCTCCACTGGGGGGCGCGCGTCGGGTCGGAGATCTTCGATCCCCGCGCCCTGCTCGATCCTCGCCTGTTCGGGTCTACTCCCTAGACGCGGCGTCGACCGCGGCGCGAAGCGTGGCCAGCCGGTCCTTCCGCTCGGCGGCGAACCGGCGGATCCCTTCGAAGATGTGGCCCGGGCCCAGATGGGCCTCGTCCACGACCTCTTCGACCGTGCCGCCGGTGCGCCAGCGGTCGTCCCAGTCGCTCGCCAGCGAGTAGCTCGCCACGACGGGGTTGGCGATCCACTCCCGCATCGTGCGGAGACTGCGGTTGGTGATGCACATGGCGTCCCAACGCTCGGCGGTCCCGGCGATCGACTCGCGATAGGCGGCGTCTTGGAGCGCAAACAGCTGCGGGCTGATCACGGCGACGATGCGAACGTTGATCCCCGCGTCGTCGAGCTTGGGCAGGATCGAGACCAGGTTGGCCGTCGTCAGCGTCCCCTGGATGAACACGGTCCCCTGCCTCGGGACGCCCGGCTTGAAGTCGCGCAGGAGGTACGCTCCCCGCGCCGCCTCGAAATGGCTGGCCATGCCCAGCTTCTGGCGATCGGGGATCGTCACCGGCGGCCGGGTCAGGTGAAGGGCCACGATCGGCGCCTTCTGCGCGAACGCGGCGCCGAGCACGACCGGGACTTCGTTGTACTCCCACGGGTGCAAGTCGATGACGTGCCCCTCGGGGAACAGCTGCGTCACCGCGGTCTCGAAGATCCCGAAGTGCGTGCGGGAGTCTTCGGCGGTCTCAGGACCGGAATGCCCGGCGATCCACAGGACGCGCCCCAGCTTCAGCTCGCAGTCTTGCGCCAGTTGCGAGAACAGCCGCATCGCTCCGTACTTCAAGTACGAGAACGATCCGTACGTCGAGCACGCCCCCCAGAACCCGTCGAAATCCTTCATGGGATCCGGCGCCAGGTTCACCGAGGCGAGCCCGACCGTGATGCCGGCGTTCGAGAACTCCGTGATCTGCTGCGGGAGCAAGCTGCCGCGGGGGTTCTTGTCGCGCTCGTACCAGCCCCAGCCCGTTTCCCCTTCGAAGTCCTTGGCAAAGCCCGAGATGTTCGTCGAGTCGGCGAGGTCCGCCGAGCAGGCGATGAACAGCGGCCGCCCGTAGTGCTTCTTGGCGTACGTGTTGACCCAGGCCCCCCACGTCGAAAGCGCGGCGCGGTTCGGGTGCTTCTCGCCGGGCGCCTTGAACAGCGACTTCGGGTAGCTTACGAAGTCGAACACCGCGGGATCGGAGAAGACACCGGCGGTTTTCCCGCCGAGATAGACGCCGCTGATGCGCTCGGGGACGCTGTCGGCCGCCTCGGCGAGCCGCTTCCCGACGGTCTCCACGACGTCCGTCCGCTTCTTCAAGACCGAAAACGTGACGTCCAGGTTCGCGATCAGCTGCGCCGTGCGGTCGGCGGGGTCGGCGGGAGCCGGCTCGTCGACGCCCCGGTATGAGACGCCGTACTTGTCCATGAAGGCTTTCCGCCCGGCCCAGAACTCCGGGGCGTGCATCGGCCACGGGGTCCCGTGCGACTTGTTGTCGTACTTGCCGTAACCACGGCCCTTGCGCGTCTTCCCCCACACCATCGTGGGGACGTTGTCCGGGTTGTCGCCGCGAGCGCCCTCCAAGACCGCGCGCGTGATCGACGGCCAGTCCGAGCCTTGCTCGGTTCCGACGACCCGCCAGCCGTACGGCGCGAACCAGTCGACCGGCGTTCCGTGCACGACCGACGAGATCGCGTTGTCGTCGATCCCGAAGTCGTTCCAGTCGATCAGGAAGACGAGGTTCGAAAGGCCCAGGCCCCATGCGGAGTTCTTCGTCTCGTGCGAGGCGCCGGGCGTCAGCCCGCCTTCGCCTTCGACCACGAAGACCTTGACCTCACCGGCCCCCGCGAGCTTGAGCGCGACGGCTTCGCCCGCCGCCGGCGGCATGCCGTGGCCGGACGGTCCGGTGTTCCACTTGAGAAAGAGGGTCTTGCCTTCCATCTCGGCGTGGCCGGGAAGGCCCCCGCGGCGGCGCAGCTTGGCGAGATCGGGATACGTCAGCGCCCAGCGCCCGCCGTCGGGGAACGCAAAGCGGGCCTCGCCGGCATCCGCGCGCTCCTTGGCGATCTGGTGGAGCGTCGCGAGGGTGGCGTAGATCAAGGGCACCGTGTGGCCGGCGCTCAACACGAACCGGTCGCCGTAAGGGCGCCACGGCTTCATCAGGTCGAAGCGCATCGCCCCGGAGAGCATCGTGGACAGCAGCGCGTGGACTTTCGACCGCGACCCGCCGGGATGTCCCGACTGCCGGTAGTTGAGCATCAGGTCGATGCACTCGTCGACGAGGTCCTTGACGACCTCCCACTGCGCGAACTCGGGCTCGGCCTTGGCGAACAGCAGGTCGGCCGCGCTTCCGGCTTCGGTGGCTTTCGTCATCGCGTGTTCTTCTTCATGAAGCTTGCGATCCTCTGCAGCCCTTCGTCGATCGCCGGAAGCGACGATGCGTACGAGAAGCGGATGTGCTGCCCTTCGCCGGGGACCGGAGTGCCGAAGTGGATGTCCGCCAGCACGGCCACGCCCGCTTCGTGCAGGAGCCGCTTGCGGAGCTCCTCGCTGCTTCCGGCCCCGACCCTCTTGCACGCGTCGGTGACGTTCGGCCAGACGTAGAACGCGCCGCCCGGCGTCTGACAGCGGAATCCGGGGATCTCGTTCAGGCCGGCGACGATATGGTCGCGTCGCGTCAGGAAGACGTCGCGCATGTGGTCGGACGGGCCTTGCGCGTCGTTCAACGCCGTGACGACCGCCCACTGGTTGGGGTGCGGCGCGCACGAGTCGGTGTTGGTGACCCAGCGCGTGAACACGGGAGCCAGCTTCGCGTTGGCCGCGTAGCCGATCCGCCAGCCGGTCATCGCGTAGGTCTTCGACGCCGAGTCGGCGATGATCGTCCGCTCCATCATCCCGGGAAACGCCGCGATCGACTGGAAGCCGCCGTCGTAGACCAGCCCGGAGTAGACCTCGTCGGAATAGATCCAGAGGTTCTCGAACGGCGCGCACAGCGCGGCGATCTCCGCGAGGTCTTCGCGCTTCAAGAGGTTCCCCGTGGGGTTGCCGGGGCTGCACAGGATCAGGAGGCGGGTCTTCGCGTTGATCTTCTTCTTCAGCTCGTCGATGTCGAAGTTGAACGCGCGCGACTCGCGCAGAGGCAGCGGCACGCACACGCCACCGTGAGCCTTGACTTGGGCCTCGTAGATCGGAAAGCCGGGCGTCGGGAAGATGACCTCGTGCCCCTCGCCCGGATCGACGACCGACAGGATCGAATAGCCGATGAACGGCTTGCCGCCGCATCCGCAGACCACGTCGTCGGAGGTGACGGTGACTCCCCGGGTCCGCGTGAAATACGCCGCGACGGCGGACCGTAGCTCGGGGATCCCGGGCGAGGGTGTGTAGCCCGTCTTTCCCTCGGTGATCGCGCGGATCCCGGCAAGGCGGATGTGGTCGGGGGTGGGGAAATCGGGCTGTCCGATGCAGAACGAGACGATATCGCTGCCTTCGGCCTGGAGCTTGGCGACCTCGCCCAGGACGACGAAGGCGTTCTCGGTACCCAGCTCACGGGATCGCTTCGAGATTGGAAGCATTTCACCCTCCCCACGACAAGCTCGCGATTGTAGTGGGGAGGGATCGGGAGGGGCAAGGCTTGCCAGAGGCCGCTTAGGTCCTCAAACGAACTGCACCAACGACAGAGCCGCGGGGGTGGGGGGAGCGGGCGTGGCCGGGGGCGCGGGCGGTGCCGGAAGAGCGGGTGCCACGGCCGGAGCCGGAATCGCGACCGGCGTGGGAGCCGGAGCGACAGGCGCGCGCGGCGCGAGCACGGGCAGCCCCCAGAGGGAGGCACGAGGCCCCGTCGGCTCGTCCTCGGGCTCGTCGATCTTGGGGAGAACCGCCTTCATGTGCATCGTCCGCTTGTCGCGGACCACGTCGAGCTCGACCGTCTTGCCTTCCTTGCTCGAGATCGCCTCGCTGAGCTCGCCGGCATCGGACACCTTCTTGCCGTCGACCGTCGTGATGAGATCACCGACCTTCAGGCCGCACTTTTCCGCCGCGGTGCCGCTCAAGACCTTGCCGACGAGGACACCGGCGTCCTTCGTGCCGCCCATCGTCTCGCGCAGCTCGGGGGTGGTTTCGACCATCTCGATTCCGAGCAACGGCCGGTCGTTGCCGAAGAGCATCAGGCCGTGCCGCCCGGGCGAGAAGAACTTCATCTTGCCGACGCGGCTCTGGAGACCGGGGAGCTTCTCGTCCAGGCCCCTCAAGGACTCTTCGAGCGCCTTTTGCTGCTGCTCGTCCATGGGGGCGCCGTCGCCGGATTGCACGCGCCAGCGAACGGGACGTCGCTCGCCGAGCTCGACGGTCACCTTTTGAATCCGGTTGTCGCGGCGAACGTCCAGGACGACCTTGTCGCCCGGCTTCGATTCGCGAAGCTTTTCTGAGACTTTCGCCGGCCCGCGGACCACGTCGCCGCCGAATCCGACGATGACGTCACCGTCCTTCAGGCCGCCCTTTGCGGCGGGAGAGTCGCTGACGACGTGCTCGACGAGCGCTCCGCCTTCGCTGTTTTTCGTGTCTTCCCGCATGGACAAGCCGAGGTAGCCGCCCTTCCCCCCCGTGCCGTTCCAAGAGGTGGACCACGCCTCCGGGGCTTCGGAGTCCTCGGTGTCGCTCCCTTCCACCGTGATGACCTGGACGGACTTGGTCTTGTCTTTGTCCTTGGTCTTGTCCTCCGCGAGGCCATCCGTCGAAACCGCCAGGAAGAGTCCGAGGCTCAATGCGGCCGCACCGGCAACGGCCGAGGCGGCTGCGATCGTCCACGAGCGATTCGTTCGAGCTTGCATCTATTTCGTCTCCTTGATGGCTTTGTCCGCCCGATCCCTCACGATCGGGCATTCCTTACTACGCGCCACGGGATCGGAAAGTCGACACGGCGGAAGGACGGGCTTTTCTCGTCAAAGCCCGGGGGCGGAGGCGTCAGGACGCGAACGGGAAGGCTTGGGGGATGAACCGGCGGACGGCGGCGACCAGGGTGGCGTCGTCGAAGGGCTTTTCGATCATCATGTCGCAGCCCGAGGCGATGACCCGGTGCCGGCCGCCGTTTCGGATGTCGGCGAGCAGGACGACCGGGTGGAACTGGCCGGCGGGAGAGCTCTTGAGGGTCCGGCAGAGGTCGATCCCCCGCCTCTTCGGGATCAGGTCCTGAATCAGCGTAAGGTCGGGGCGTGCCCTGTGGAACTCCCGCTCGCCGGCATCCGCGTCGGTGGCGAGCAGCGTCGTCACGCCGAGCGACGCCAGGCACCGGCGGATCGCGTCGATGCTTCGCGGGTCATAGTCCACGAGCAGAACAATCTTCGTCATCGCCTCTCGTCCGAAGGCGGCCCACGCCGTGCGCAGAAGTGTCCGGTGGGTTCCGCCGGCGGTCAACGCCGTGATTCGTAATCGCCCCCTATACTCGCGCGCACGATGACCTTGACGACCCGCATCGTCGGCGCGTTGGTCCTCGCCGCGCTGATCCCCATGGCGGTCGTGCTCGCCGTCCCGCTGTCGCAATCCAAGAAAACGGCGGACGACCAGACCGCGGGCCACCTCGCGCGGGTGCGGGAACAGACGGAACGGCTGATCGCCGGCGAGCGCGCCTCCGCGAAAAAAGCGGCCGACCGCGCTGCGGAGGCCCTCGGAAGCGACCATGCGTGGCAGACGGACGTGATCCGCGGGCCGGAGTCGGTCGCGCAGCCGGTCGCGGCGGCCCTCGCCTCCCGGTTCGGCCTCGACCGGGTGAAGATCCTCGGCGGCTCCGGCACGACGCTCGCGTCGTACGGAACGGCGGCGCAGGCGCCCATCGAGGCGTCCCTGGACGAGCGCCGCCAGGTGGCGGCCGAGGGGGAAACGCTGACGCTGATCGCCGCTCGGTCCGTCGGCGCGGCGTTCGCCGAAGAAGTCTCCGCGATCACGTTCGGGGACGCTCACCTCCAGGCGCCCGGCGGCTCGTCCTGCCACCCGCCGAGCGTGGAGCTTCCCGTCGCGGACGGCGTGGCGCTGTGCGTCGGCGTGACGCCCTCCGATGCCCGCGAGCTGCGGGGAGCGCTGTTGCGAAGCTTCGCGGGCGTTGCGCCCTTCGCGTTCATCGCGGCGCTGGCGGTCGGGCTGATCCTCGCCGCGCGCATCTCCCGCCCGGTGCGCGAACTCGCCGTCCGAGCGGAGTCGATCGCGGCCGAGCACACGCGGCCGATGACCTTGCTGGACGAGCCCGACGAGACCCGGAGGATGACGCTCGCGTTCGACCAGATGCTCGACTCCCTGGAGGCGAGCGAGCGCCGCCGGCTCGCCGCGGAGCGGGTCGCGGCGTGGGAGGAGATCGCGAAGCGTTTGGCGCACGAGATCAAGAACCCGCTCTCCCCCATCAAGCTCGCCGTCGAGAACCTTCGGAAGACGAAGGACCGGTTCCCGCAGGAGTTCGACGAGGCCTTCGCCGTCGAGACCCGGACGATCCTCGAGGAGGTGGCTTCGCTCGGGGCGCTGGTCGACGAGTTCGCGCAGTTCGCGCGGCTCCCCCGGCCCCAGCTGACGCCGTGCGCGCCGAGGGCGGTCGTCGAGTCCGCGCTGGCGCTGTTTTCGGCGCGCATCGAAGCAATGCGCGTCACGGTCACGGTCGACGACGCCGCGGCGCCAGCGACGATCGCGGCCGACGCCGAGCAGATCGGCCGCGTGCTCAAGAACGTGATCGCCAACGCCCTCGACGCGATGGAGGGCTCGGGAAACCGGCGCTTGACGATCGGGGTCCGCGCCGAGGGGGACCGCGTCCTCTTCGAGGTCGCCGACACGGGCCGCGGGCTCGACGCCGAAACGCTGCGCCGGGTCTTCGAGCCGTACTTCACGACGCGGTCGGGGCGCGGGGGAACGGGGCTCGGCATGGCGATCGCCCGGCGGATCGCGGTCGAGCACGGCGGCTCGCTGGTCGCGAAGGGCGCCCCGGGGCGCGGCGCCACGTTCACGCTCACCCTTCCGGTCGCGGGCAACCCGGGGGAAGCCGCGTAGACTCTGTCCGGGAGAAGAACCGACCCGATGCCGACCGTGCTGATCGTCGACGACGAGAAGAACATCCGCGCGACGCTCGCGCGCAGCCTTCGCCTGGAGGGGTATCGCACCGACGAGGCCGGAAACGGGGTCGAGGCGCTCGCCGCTTTCGACGGGGGCGGGATCGACCTGGTTCTGCTCGACGTGCAGATGCCCGAGATGGACGGCCTCGCGCTCCTGTCCGAGATGCGCCGCCGCGGGCTTGCGATCCCCGCGATCGTGCTGACCGCGCACGGGAGCATCGAGCGCGCCGTGGCGGCGGTCAAGCTGGGCGCCTCCGATTTCATCGAGAAGCCGCCGTCCATCGAGCGCGTGCTGCTGGCGGTTTCGAACGCTCTCGACCGGGACCGCTTGGCTCGCGAGAACCGACGCTTGGCCGAGGAGACCGGTCGCGCCGACGAGATTCTCGGCAACGCTCCGGCGACGCGTCAGCTCAAGGCCACGTTGGCCACGCTGGCTCCGACCGAGGCGACGGTGCTTCTGACCGGCGAGAACGGCACGGGCAAGGAGCTGGCGGCCCGCGCGATCCACGCCGGAAGCGGCCGCGCGAAAAAGCCGCTCGTCGTCGTCAACTGCGCCGCGATCCCCGACACGCTCTTCGAGAGCGAGCTGTTCGGCCATGTGCGCGGGGCGTTCACCGGCGCGACCGACGCCCGGCGGGGCAAGTTCCAGCAAGCCGACGGCGGGAGCCTGTTCCTCGACGAGATCGGCGAGACGCCGCGGGCGCTGCAGCCCAAGCTGCTGCGCGCGCTCGAGTCCGGCGACGTCGAGACGATCGGAGGGCGGGGCCCCGAGCGCGTGGACGTGCGGCTGATCGCGGCGACCAACCGCAATCTCGAGGCCGAGGTCGCCGCCGGCCGCTTCCGGCAGGACCTGTACTACCGGCTCGCCGTGGTCCCGGTGCAGCTCCCCCCGCTGCGCGAGCGGCTCGACGACGTTCCCATGCTGGCCGCGGCGTTTCTGGACGCCGCCTGCCGGAAGAACCGCGTGAGGGCGAAGCGGCTCGACGCGGACGCCGCCGCCGTGCTCGTTCGCCATACCTGGCCCGGAAACATCCGCGAGCTGCGCAACGCGATGGAGCGCGTCTCGATCCTCGTGTCGGACGAAAACGTGCGCCCGGCCCATCTCGCGTTTCTGTCGGCGGAGGCCGCGGCGCACGCGCCGGCGGCGGGCGCCGGGTCCGGCACGGGCGCGCTCGCCGGGCTGATGGAGCAGCACGAGCGCGCGCTCGTGATGGCGGCGCTCGAGCGCAACCATTGGCGCATGACGAAGACCGCGGACGAGCTGGGCCTCGAGCGCAGCCACCTGTACAAGAAGGTCAAGGCGCTCGGCATCGAGCGGCCGGTCGTCGACTAGCCGCCTCCCGGACACACGGCGTGTCCGCACCCCCACGGCCGAAGGCAAAGGCGCGCGGATTCTCGCGGGAATCCGCCTGAAGAACCGTGGCACGACGTTCGCGGTGGAGCGTTCCCAGCCCGGCCTCCCCCAACGGAGATTCCCCGGGCCGAAAGAAGGCCTGCCATGAAAGAGAAGACGCTCCAGAACATCGTGCTCGTCGGAATGGTCAGCGCATCCGCCGTCGTGGCCGCCTGCGGCAACAACTCGGGCAGCAA
>Ga0068859_100005285_pt1 | contig 13127 bp, 14 predicted proteins | sample KBSSwiS22_FD_66585 | JGI IMG/M metagenome (GOLD analysis project Ga0068859, IMG submission 66585) | Switchgrass rhizosphere microbial communities from Kellogg Biological Station, Michigan, USA - KBS Switchgrass S2-2 | ecosystem: Host-associated > Plants > Roots > Rhizosphere > Soil ... | reverse complement strand
CGGGAAAGCCGTCGAATATACGGCACTGGAGCGCGAAGCCGCCAGCAACCGTGACGTGCTCGACAGACTGCTGCAACGGTCGCGAGAAATTACTCTTTCGCGTCAGCTCGAAAGCACCGCGGTGAGGGTCGTGGATTGGGCCGGCGCTCCAGACACACCCGTACTACCGCGGCGACTGCGCAATTATGGTCTCGGGTTCGTCGGTAGCGGGGTCTTCGCATTAGCGCTGGTCTTCGGACTGGAGATTTTTAGCACGCGTGTCAGAACACCCGAAGATGTCCGACGCCACTTGCGCATTCCCGTCCTGGGCGTAGTGCCGAACGTCAAATCGCAGAGCGGGCGGGCATCGGTGTTTCTCGGCAACGGCGCACCAGCGCAATTCTCCGAGCTCATTCAAGCGCTTCGAACAAATCTCCTGATGGCACCAGAACTGGTGGACGGCCGGACCTTGCTGGTGACGAGCGCAGAACCGGGCGAAGGCAAAACGGTGGCGGTCGCCAATATTGGCGTTTCGTTGGCGCGGCTAAGGCAGCGCGTGATCCTTGTGGATGGCGATTTGCGGAAACCGCGCCTACACCAGCTATTCGGCGAGGAGCAACAGCCTGGCCTCGCAAACGTGCTGACGGGGAATACGACAGCGCACGACGTGCGCAAGACGAAGATTCCTGGTCTGTGGCTGATGCCGGCCGGCAGCTTGAAGCAAAACCCCGCCGACCTGCTCGGCTCGGAACGTCTCGAAAAATTGGTCGTCTACCTGCGGCAACATTTCGATTGGGTCATCATCGATTCGCCGCCTGCCCTGGCGGTGACGGACACCGCCCTCATCTCGCAGGTCGCCTCTGGTGTCCTCGTCGTCATCGACTGCGCCCGCACATCGCGCGAAGTGGCATCTGCCGCTGTTGAACGGCTCGAGGCTGTCCGCGCTCCGCTTGTCGGAGCGATGCTCAATCGGGTTGCGTTGGATGATGATGAGGACGCGTATTTACCGTATTACCATCGCAAGAGCGGAACCTACTACCCCGAGCAGGACGGTACGTTCGCTCTGCCTGAGCTGCCGGGAACTGCGATCAAGAGCGAGACCGGGACGGACGCAAACGTCTGATAGCGGCCGCGGAGTAGCTCAACTCCGCTGCCGAGCGTAGCGGTCGCAGGCTGGGCATCCGCGGGGAACACATGTATCAAGAGTTCTATGGCCTCCACTCCGCGCCTTTCGACTTGACGTCAGACCCAGAGCACCTCCTTCTGACGCCCACGCATCGCGAAGCGTTGAACATGCTGCAATACGGGATCAGCGCCCGAAAAGGAGTCGTCCTTCTGGTTGGCGAAGCTGGAACCGGTAAGACAACACTCCTTCGCAAGTCGTTATCGCTGAACCGGCAAGGGTCTGGTGCACCTGGCGTCGATATGGCGTATTTGGTGAATCCCACGTTGTCGCGCACAGAGTTTTTCCAGCAGTTAACCGATGCGTTCGGTTTTGATTCAGCGGTCGCGACCTCGATGCCCACATTCTTCAAACACCTGAAGCAGACGCTGATCGCGCGACGGGACGCGGGGCTGAATACCGCGCTGATTGTCGATGAGGCTCAGCGTCTGTCGGATGAGCTGATCGAGGAGCTGCGGCTGCTGGTGAACATCGAATTGGACGACGCGAAACTCCTCACGTTAGTCCTGGCGGGGCATCCCGAGCTGGCGGACCGTCTCAACGAGCACCACTTGCGGCAGTTCAAGCAGCGCATCGTGTTACGGTACTGCCTGTCAGCGTTCGACGTGCAGGATACCGCAGCATACATCATTGGCCGAATGCGGCTCGCCGGGGGTGATGCGACGCGAGTGTTTTCGCGCGAAGCGCTCCTTGCCGTCCACCAGGCCTCCGGAGGAATCCCGCGCACGATCAGCGTTATCTGCGACAACGCCCTGCTCACCGCATTCGCGCTGCAGCGTCAGCGCGTGGGTAAGGAGATCGTCGAGGAAGTGTGCCGCGATCTGCATCTGCGCGGCGTGGCATCGCACAACGGTGCGACACAATCGGATGAGAAATCGCAGCCGGCGGATGGAACCACAACGCGCGCTAGCGATGTCGCGCGGCCGCTGCGAATCACAAGCCGGACCTGGTGGTCGCGGAGGGCACAATGACTCGCTTCGCCGAAGCGAGCGCGCGCGCTGGACGCGCGGTACCCGATAATTCGGCTGTTGACTGGACGAAGGAGCGCGAAGCCGCCGAGAGTCTCCTGAACGGCAGCGCACCCGCGCAGGTCCCGCCCTCACGACCCACAGCCGCTGCTTCACGCAAAATCGATTCGATCGAGCAGACCGCTTCTTCTTCTCGGCCACTTGAGTCCATCGAAGAAATATTTCAATGGCCCCCGAAGTTCGATCTCGATGCCGTCGATCTCTCGGGTGATGCCCATGCCCGCAAGTTCCGCGGTCGTTCGTCAAGAACGCAGGCGCCTCAGGTCGAGCGACGCGTCGAATTTGATGACGAGAGGGCACCTCATGATTCGGCGTGGCGCCATGGGTCGGTCGCGTCATCTGTTCCTGCAGGTATGAGTTCGGTAGCGGTCTCACCCCGAGAACCCGCCGTGGCATCGAGACGTGGCACACACCGTGAGCTCGCTCGTGCGGAAACCCGTCGCGTCGCACCGCAGTGGGTGGTGGTCGCCATAGGTATCACGATCCTCCTGGTGGCATTAATGCTTCTGACGTACTGGCTGCGACGTCCTCAAGAAGCCGCCGGGTCAGCAGATGTCCGGCCGTTGGCGTCGGCATGGGTGGCCCCAATCGCTGTCGATGTGACCCGTACCGCGAGCGGTCCTTCCTGATCGCCGCCGTTACTACGCTCCGTAGCTCATAATGCATTCCCACACGCGCATCCGCGGGAGGCAGTCGCATGTCTGTGTACGCATTCGACGGTACCTGGAACGAGGCGAAGGACGGCGATGATCCGGACGACACCAACACGAACGTGTTCCGCTTCTATGACGCGTACAAGCGGCACTCGAAGCGGCCGGACCTCGATTTCTACGTCCCGGGAGTCGGCACGCGCTTCAAGGCGATCGGCCGCGCGCTTGGCGGCGTCTTCGGCCTCGGCGAGCTGCCGCGCATCAACGAAGCCTACGACGCGCTGTGCACGGCGTGGGACCAGGGGGAGCGTGACATCGACATCGTCGGCTTCAGCCGCGGCGCGGCGACGACGCTGGACTTCTGCCACTGCATCCAGGAGCGCGGCATCCGCAAGCCCGGCAGCGACCAAGTCGTCGAGCCCTCGCCGAAGATTCGGTTTCTCGGTGTCTGGGACGTCGTGGCGTCGTTCGGGCTTGCCAATCTTGGCAACACTGCGCTGAATATCGGACACCATCTCTCGCTGCCGAAGTCGAACCTACAGTATTGCTTCCACGCGCTGGCGCTCGATGAGCGTCGGCCATCGTTCCTCCCGATCCGAATCGAGGGCGCGTGCGAGGTCTGGTTCCGCGGCGCCCACTCCGATATTGGCGGCGGCAACAAGAACCGGGGTCTCAATGACGTGACACTGCGCTGGATGATGCGCAAGGCGATGGGCGCGCAGCTGCCGATCCTGCAGGAAGACATCGACGCGCTGAAACCCGATCCCGCGGCCCCGCCTTCTCCTGCCGGCGGGCACAAGCTACCGCTCGCCATTCGGACGGTCTCGTCGACCGATCGCCGTCACTACACGGTGACGCCGCTGAAAGGATGGGCGAGCCTGCCCGACACGTGCGCCATCGAGGGCGAGTCCGACGAGTCTGCTGCTGCGGAGATTGGGAGCAACGGCATCGAAGTCTTGCCGCTCGAGGTGCGCCGACGCGTGCTGGCGATGTGGGAGGCCGCGCAGCAGATCGCCGCGAGCGAGGATATGCCCCTCGACGATTCCAAGGATCTACTGTTGACGCTGTTTCAGGGTCGCGTGCCGCTCGTCAGGAATGACGACGACTTGAAGCGTGCGCAAATCGGCGCGGCGCAGCTCATTGCGAATGCCGTCCACGGCGCACGCACTCGCGGTGAGCATCACCTCGCACCGTTTTATGTCAATGAGGCGCTGTTCAATACACGACACCTCTTCCCGCTGACCGATTGAACCCGATCGAGTGTGAGGATGCCATAATGGCCGCATCGCCTATCGCCACCTGACGCTCCGAAGGTGCGAAGAACGATGACGAAGAAGCGACCAGCGACTGGAAAGCGCCGAGGCCAGCGGCAGGATGGACCCGTCAAGACCGCGCCGCTGCACGCTCGTCAATCGAGGAAACCGAAAGACCCTGTAACGAGGGCGCTGAAAGCGGATTTCGATGCCACGCACATTGAGGGGATGCGAGCGCTTAACGAACACGACTTTGAGCGCGTCTCGAAGGCTATCGACCGCGAACGGAAACTGATCGGCGAGCAGCGGATCGCCACGCAACGGGCCAAACAGGCGACCCGCAGCAAGTAGCCAACGGCGTATGGCTAAGCTCGTGTTCGGAATGAATCAGTCCCTGGACGGCTACGTCGACCATATGGCGTTTGCGCCAAGCCCCACGCTCTTCCGTCACTTCATCGAGGAGGCTCAGGGGCAGGCGGGAAGTGTCTACGGTCGCCGAATGTATGAGGTTATGCGTTACTGGGACGACGATCATCCTGAATGGGATGCGGAGGAACACGCCTTCGCGGCGGCGTGGCGGAAGCAGCCGAAATGGGTCGTCTCGAGCTCGTTGAAGTCGGTCGGCCCCAACGCCAGGCTTGTTGAGAACGATCTGGAGAGCGCGATCCGCAAGCTGAAGGCCGAGCGCGACGGGGAGATCGAAGTTGCTGGCCCGGACCTGGCACAAAGCCTGACCGAACTTGCCCTGATCGATGAGTATCGAATCTACCTGCACCCCATCGTGCTTGGTCACGGCAAGCCATATTTCGCCGGGCCCCGGCCGCCGCTCCGCCTTATGGCTATTGATCGGATTGGCGAGGATGTGATCAGGCTGGCTTACGTTCCTGCTTAGTCCGCGACCGAAAGCGATTCGTACACGCTACGGCGACGCAGGAGCGTCGGCGGGTGCGCCAATCAGGAGTCGGTTCTGCGGCGTAATGTCCTGCGGGATGCGCTGTGTCCAGATGTGATATCCCTGACTTGCGAGGCGGCGGGCGCGCACGACGTCGATCGCAAGCGCATGGTCCATCCATCCGGAGAGCGCGCCGGCGTCGCAGACATCGACGTCGTGACAACACGGCAACACCGCCACGCGCGCACGGGCGGTCGTCGCGAGTTGGAGCACGACATCCGTCAGCCCGCCACAGGCATGAACGGATACGACAATGTCTCCCGGCAGAATCTCAATCACATCCAAGGGACTTGCCACGAACGTGAGCCGCCCGGCCAGCCGTGGCCAACAGTCGACAAGCGCCTGGTGCAGCGTGGCGGCCGACGGTGGCACCACGGTGTCGACCACCAGCGCACACGGCGACGTGTCATCGAGAATCAACATCAATTGCGCGAGGAGCCCGTGACCCGCGGCGAGATCGACGATGCGGCCGCCGCGAAACAGCCGGCGCACACGGCGCGCGGTCTCCCATGCTTCATATAGCTCTTTGCGTGGAAGACACCCGGCATGACAGACGGCGCGGCCGACGCGATCGAGGAGTGTTTCACCTGGAAAGCGCGCACAATCTCGATCGGTGAGGCGCCCACGCGACGAGCGGGAGAAGCGCACGGGCAAAAATTATCTGAGCGATCGAGACGTCTGTTTCATCGCCCCATTTTCGAGATACACAACCCCGTTGGATGCCGGGCTGATGAATTCAGCGACAAAGGCGCGCGCGATATCGTCCTGCTCAATCGTCCCGAACCGGCCAGGAATCAGACGCCCAAGCCAGGCCGCATAGCCCGGCGTGTGGACGTTGCCGCCGATGATGCCTGGCCGAAAGATCGCCAGGCGTTTGAAGCCTATCGCTTGAACCGCTTCTTCTTTCAAGCCCATCATCCGCGCATAGCGAATCCGGCTCTGTACGTTGCTTCCGACTGCGGAGAGCAGCGCAAACCGCGTGATCCCTCCGGCGTGACACCCACGGGCAAAGCCACCGACCACCCCGATTTCGAGAGCCTTCAACTCCTCCTCGCTCCACTGCAGACTGCCCTTGCCGACGCCAACACAGGACGCTCCATAGACAGGGTCGCCTTGCGCCACGATGGTCTGCGCAAGCATCGTCACGTCTCCTGGAAAGTGAGTAGCAGCCGTATCAAGAATCACCTGCCGCAAGCGAGGACCTGCCGGCAGAGGAATTGCCTTGCGATTGACCATCACGACTTCAGCGCAGGACGCCTCTGCAGCGAGCGCACGCACCACCGCAGTTCCGACCTGTCCCGTGCCGCCGATGATCAAGACGCGAACTGCCACTCTCTAGGCTTTTCTTCTTCGAAGGACCGGGAGACGGTCAACGGGACGCTCCCCTAGCGAGCCACATGGTGGCGCGCGCATCGGTGTTCCGATTCTCCGAATAGCTGATACCGACAACTTGGCCGCCACTATTCACCAGGAACGCATCGCTGTAAGCGTGGCCAGCCAACGGGGCGAGGTCCACCATTCCCTCAGACGCCGTCCATACGAACGCATGGCCGGCTAGGGCTTCCACCGTCTGGCTGTTGCCAACGACCTGACCTTGATCGTTCACGGCATACGCAAGACTGTTCGCGCCGCCGAGCGTGCCGAGGTCCACCATCCCGTTGGTGCGGGTCCACACGAAGGCGTGAATCTCCGTGTCTCCGGTGGTGTAGCTGTATCCAACGACCGCGCCGGCTTCATTCACGTCGTAGGCATAGCTGCTCGTGCCACCGAGCGTGCCGAGGTCCACCATGCCCTCGGTCGACGTCCATAAGAACGCGTGATAGGCCAAGCTTTCGTCAACCTCCGTCCACCCCACGACATTGCCGTTCTCGTTTATGGCCTCTGCTCCGCTCGAGGGGCCGCCGAGCGTGCCAAGGTCCATCATCCCGTCGGCCGGCGTCCACAAGAACGCATGCAGAGGCCCGCGAAAATCCGAATCGTTGGGCAGGGAGCTCGAGCCTACGACTTGGTCGGCGTTGTTGAGGGCAGAGGCTCCAACTCTCGGGCCGCCGAGCGTGCCAAGGTCGACCATCCCATCGCGCGCTGTCCACGAAAACGAGCGAAAGCCCAACGCTGGTCCGTCGTAAGTGCCAATGACCCGCAGGCGGTCGTTTATCGCCGCAGCGAAAGTGCCTAATCCAAAGCCCGAAAGTATCCCGAGGTCGACGATCCCATCTTGCTTGGTCCACAGGAAGGGGTGAAAAAAGTGAAAAGCTGGGCAGCACCGAGCCACGCTCGAACCAACCACAGCTCCCCGATTGTTCACAGCTGCGGCAAGACTGCTGCCCCCGAGCGTACCGAGATCAACCATGCCGTTCGTGTCGGTCCACAGGAACGCGTGCCTCGTAACTTCATTGCCCGTCGTGGTGGTTGTGCCGACCACCTGGCCGCGGTTGTTCACGCCAGATGGAGAGCTGAAAGACCCACCGAGAGTGCCGAGATCGATTGGCGCGGGCTGGGCACCAACGCCGTCTGCGGCGAACAGCGTGAACCCGAGAAATAGCGGAAGGGTGAGTCTCAACATAACAGTCATTGCGAAGTCCTCCTTCAACCGGTTGGCGCATCGGTTGCGCGATTGTCCCGCCAAATCAGGCCCGCCGAGGCTCTCGAACGACAAAACCATGAAAGTACTAACGTCGGCGGCCGTAGCCGCGAACGTCATGTGTAGGGGTAGAGGGGGATTGGAGGACGGTCGAGCTAGAGCGAGCCAGAGTCTATCGGTTCAACGGAGGCCCTCACAGCCGACCTGCGTCGAAACAGAGCGACGTCGACGGGCGGCCGTTCGTGCGACCGACTCCGCGACCCTTCGGGCAGTCGCCGGGCATCCGGCGACAAACCGATACAGCGGGCCAAAGGCGTGCATAGACGTCAGACCGACAAAATACAGACCGCGCACGCTGCTCTCGAACCAATGACTCAAATGTGGAATGTTCCCGTGGGTCTGAATGACCGCCCGCAGGTGCGGGTCGATCATCGTCAATCGATTGATGTCGACTCCATAGCCAGTCGCCAAAAGAATGTGATCGGCACGGATCATCGACGCGTTTGAAAGCGTGACGTCGACATGGTCGTTGCGGACGTTCAGCGAAACAATCTCTTGTCCTTCGTGAAGGACCGTCTTGTCGACGACTCTGTCTTTCAACCACGCAGCGGCCGACGCCGCCCAATGACTGTTGTGTCGATCCTTGAGATGCTGCGTCAATCGATAGAAGGTGTACGGCCGCTTCTCCAGCATCCAGTTGATCCAACCCGGCGCGAGCCCATTGGCCGGCGCGAGCATCCGTTCCATCAGCCGGCGCGTGTCGGTTCGATCGTGTTCGAGCCAGACGATCGGCCGCCTGGAAACGACGTGAACGCGCGCGCCTGCCTCGTGGAGAAGACCCGCGGATTCGATGGCGCTCTGCCCGGCGCCAATCACGACAACGTGGCGGCCTCGAAACGCACTAAGGTCGTTGTGATCGCTCGAATGGGTGACGAATGTCGACGGCACGCGGCTGTACCATCCGGGCCGCTTGGCGTAGTATCGAGGCCCCACCGCCATGATCACCGCCGAGGTCCTGACGAAGCGCCCATCCTCGAGCGCGATGAGAAAACCGTTTCCATCCCGAGCGACTGATGTGACGTAGGTCTCGTCCACGACCGGGACCGCACGCTCCTGAAACCACTGGCCGTACTTAATGAAGGTCTCAATCGGAACGGGATAACCGGGGCCGTGGCCGGCGGCGGATTCGAAAAACCGATCGAATCCAAACCGACGTGAAGGATCCGACAGATGCGTCGCCCACCAGTGCGAACGCAGCAACATGCCTTTTGGCATGTGCTGCCGCCAGAATTCCAGCGTCTTGCCAAACACGCCAACCGACAGGCCGCGCCCGAGCAGATGGGCGGAAACCGAAAGACCGTATGGACCGGCGCCCACCACAACGGCGTCGTAGTGCGGTTCGGCCAGTGACATGCGCGGAACCATGGACGGGCTGTAAGACTTCATGACACCGCCCTATTGAAACGCGCGTGTGAACGCGACATTCGCGGCCTCTCGCACGAACGCCGCGATCGCTTTTGCAGCGGGAACCGGGTCGCTCCAATCCAGGTAGTCGTAACTCATGACCTGGAAAAACGACATGCCGAAGCCCACAACGGCCGCAAGCGGCGACGAGACCTCGGGCCTTCCGCGATGCCGCACCGCGGCAAGCGTGGTCATGATGTCTCCACGCAGGTGACGCATCCATCCGCCCACACGGTACGTGTCAATCACATCGATGGGGCCGCCACGAGCCCACTGGTGCAAGAGATAAGGAAAATCCACGCCCGAACGAACCGCCACTTCAACCGAGGCTGAAAGCCGGGGATTGATCTCCATCAGGTAGGGCGTTCCGGCTTCGTCACGGCGAAATTCGACTTCGGAATACCCTTCCAGACCGATCTCACGTACGAGCCGCTCTGCCTGTTCGCCGATATCGGGTGGAATGGCAATGCTCTGGCGGAGCACCGATTCTCCACCAAGCGGCGGTGCGGTCCTCTTGGCCCACTGCGCGAACCGTGCGTGGATTCGACCGTTGGCGTAGAGAAGGCTCACGGCCTCTCGTCGTCCCGACAACAGAGGCTGAACGAGTGGCGTCCCGCCCAGGCGAGTCAAGGAGGCAATTGCCTGCAGTGCTTCGTCTGGCGTCGTCACAACCGTACAGACGACGCGTGTTCCCTGCCCACGACCGCGCACCCATGACTCGCTCGGCTTGACGACCGCAGGCAGACCGATCGTTTTCAGCGCGAACGGCACCTCGGCGACGGTTTCGACCGGAACGGTCGGAGGGACACGAATACCCAACCGGGTTGCGATCGCGAGGGTTTGCTGCTTGCTGATGGCAACAGCCAGAGCGGCTTCATTGGACATCGCGATTCGCACGCGTCGTTCAAGAACTTCGCGATGTTCCCGCAAGAACGCAATCGTTCTATCCGATGACGGTACAAGAACGTCGATAGGCGTTCGGTCGAGCAACTCTCTCAGGTGGGCGGTATAGCCGGCGGATTCCTCTGCGGGACAGATGAATGCTCTCCGGCACCAGCGCGACGAGAACGCAGGAAGGCCGTCGGCCGCATCGAGCGCCGCGACACACAAGCCGCGTTTCCCGAGCGACCGGACGCTCACCAGGGATTGTCTCAGGCTCGCGTCGAGGATGAGCGCATCGAAGCACTCGGCGCCCGAATGCGCCGTGGACGGCGTCGGTTGGAGCCACCCAGTCATCGACACGCAGTCAAGGCAACGCGCGTACCGCTGTCCTTAGCGTCCTCGCTTCGCTCATCGCTCACGGCGAGACCGCCCGCGGTGATGAGCACCCCGTATTTCGTTGAACGCCCCTCGTTGGATTAGAAGGACTCCTTCACGGTTCAGCCTTGGAGGGAGGATTGAACGGGCGCACGCAGGTACTCAGTGCGTGCAGCCGTCGTCCCGCAGGTTGGTCGCCTCTTTAGTCCTGCAGACGTGTGTAGGTGAGCGACAGATCGGTTTGCCATGCCGCGCCATCCTCCGATCGCCGACCGCTGCCGATTAAGCGGTCGCCACCGCCGTCAACTCGCAGCCGCATGATCTCGTCGAGCACTAGGCCGACATCCCCCAACGCGGGACGCAGGCGCGCGATTAACCGTCGCCGGCATCGGTTGGCGCAACGCTGCGGGTGGTTCGCGACAGCAGACGGACGCCGATGCGCTCTTTGAGCCCGCGCACCGCATGACTGAGCGCCGACCGAGACACGCCGGCTCGCTTGGCGGCACGCGTAAAGCTTTGCTCTTCCGCGACGGCGAGAAAAGCGGCCAAGACGTTCAAATCGTCGAGCTGCATTGGTGAATGGTACTCACATCCTCATGCCGATTTGACGGACTTCTCAACAGCGGGACCGACCGCTACGCTGTGAGAGTGACAAAGGAGCATGCAATGCAGCAACGCCGGTTGGGAACAAGCGGACTAAACGTGTCGGCTCTCGGCTTCGGATGCATGGGCATCAGCTTCGGATATGGCCCCGCAACGACCCGAGAAGACGGACTGGCCATTATCCGGGCGGCATTTGAGGCCGGCGTGACGTTCTTCGATACGGCCGAGGCGTATGGCCCATTCACCAACGAAGAGCTGGTTGGCGAAGCACTGGCGCCCATGCGCGATGAGGTCGTCATTGCGACCAAGTTCGGCTTCAAGTTCGAGAACGGAAAACAGGCCGGCCTCGACAGCCATCCGTTCCACATCCGCGAGGTCGCCGAGGCATCGCTGAAGCGGCTCAAGATCGACCGGATCGATCTCTTCTATCAGCACCGTGTCGATCCGAACGTCCCGATCGAAGACGTCGCGGGTGCGGTGAAGGACCTGATTCGCGAAGGCAAGGTCAAGCACTTCGGACTGTCCGAAGCCGGCGCGCAGACCATTCGACGTGCGCATGCGGTTCAGCCGGTCACCGCGCTCCAGAGCGAGTATTCACTGTGGTGGCGAGAGCCGGAGCACGAGATTCTGCCCATGCTCGAGGAATTGGGGATCGGCTTCGTGCCGTTCAGCCCCCTCGGCAAGGGTTTCCTGACGGGCAAGATCAACGACAGCACGGCCTTCGATCCGACCGACTTCCGCAACACTGTTCCTCGATTCACAGAAGAGAACCGGCGCGCGAACCTCGCCTTTGTCGCGTGGCTGAAGACGTTTGCCGAGCAGAAGCAGGCGACGCCTGCGCAAGTCGCGCTCGCGTGGCTGCTCGCCCAGAAGCCCTGGATCGTCCCAATCCCCGGCACGACGAAACGACATCGACTCGAGGAGAACCTTGGTGGTGCGCAGATCGAGCTGACCGCGGATGATCTCCGTGAGATCCAAGGCGCCGTTTCACAGATTGAAGTCCGCGGGGCCCGCTATTCCGAAGCGGCCCAGAAGATGGTGGGACGGTAATGCACACACCAACATTGGGGCGGAACCTGGAAGTGTCGGCGCTCGGAATGGGGGGCGATGGGTCTCAGCTTTGGCCTGGGCCGGCGGCCGACAAGGAGGAAGGGATCAAAGTGCTCCGCGCCGCCGTCGAGCGCGGCATCACCTTCTTCGACACGGCGGAAGCGTATGGCCCGTTCACGAACGAGACGCTCGTCGGCGAGGCGCTCGCCCCGCTGCGAGACGGCGTGGTGATCGCGACGAAGTTCGGATTCAAACTGGACCCGACGACAGGTGCCACCATCGGCGTTGACAGCCGTCCCAATCACATTGCACGAGTCGTCGATGCCTCGCTCACGCGTCTGCGCACCGACACGATCGACCTCCTGTATCAGCACCGCGTGGATCCCGAAATCCCCATCGAAGATGTGGCCGGCGCGGTCAAGGACCTGATCCAGCGTGGCAAGGTCCGCCATTTCGGTCTGTCGGAAGCCGGCGCTGCGACGATACGGCGGGCGCACGCGGCGCACCCTGTGACCTCGCTCGCGGCGGGATCGACATCCCCATGCGCAAGCTCCTGACCTTCAGCATGCTGGCTGCACTCGGCGGGTGTGATTGGCCAAGGACGAACTTTCTGGACCGCGTGGTGCCGGGTACCGACGCATGATCGAAGGCTCTGTGGCCAAACGGGCCGGGACGCCGGACGAAGTCGGTGCCGTCGGCGCGCTGCTCATGGGTCCGGACGGCGGTTTTGTCACCGGCAGCGACTTCCTGATGGACGGCGGCGTGACGGCTGCGTATTGGTACGGCGACGTCGCGGAAGTGCGCACGCCGTAGGCGAGGAGTTGGAGAACACCATGGAGATTTCCAAGAGCGGATCGCAGCCGTCGGCCAAAGGTCCCGCAGACTGGTTCACGGGTGTGGTGCGAATCGACTCGCCGTTTCAGCGATCGTCACCGGCGCGCGTCGGCGGAGCGACCGTGACCTTCGAACCCGGCGCGCGGACGGCGTGGCACACACATCCGCTCGGACAGACGCTGATCGTCACGGCGGGTTGCGGACGCGTGCAGCGCGACGGTGGACCGATCGAGGAGATTCGCGCCGGCGACATTGTGTGGTTTGCGCCAGGCGAACGGCATTGGCACGGCGCG
>Ga0068859_100005280_pt1 | contig 13135 bp, 9 predicted proteins | sample KBSSwiS22_FD_66585 | JGI IMG/M metagenome (GOLD analysis project Ga0068859, IMG submission 66585) | Switchgrass rhizosphere microbial communities from Kellogg Biological Station, Michigan, USA - KBS Switchgrass S2-2 | ecosystem: Host-associated > Plants > Roots > Rhizosphere > Soil ... | reverse complement strand
TTCGCAGTGAGGTAAAGGCCTCCGGTGGCCACAGTCACGAACATCACCCAAAGAATGTAGAAGTGCGGCCGCAACAGCATCTCTCCCGTATTGAAGTTCTGAGCGTTCCGCCGTGACTTGGTCGCTGCTACGCCGGCAGCTGGCTTCGGGGCCACGAAGCTTGCATCGGGGTGTCTCAGAAACTGAGCGACAAGCGTGATGATCGCCCCCTGGATGATGCCCGTGACGAGAAACGTGGTTCGATACCCATGTACAGGAATGAGGTACTTCTGAATGATGAGGCTGAAAAGGCCGCTTCCTCCACCGAAGCCGGCCGCGATGAGTCCTGCCGCGAATCCTCGACGAGTCGGATACCATTTCAACGCGGAGCCGACGCATCCGCTATACACGAAAGCTGCGCCGACGCCAGCGAACGCGTAGTACAGATTCAGTTGTGTCAATGTATCCGCCTGGCCCATGAGACTCCAGCCAACTCCGCACAGAATCCCGGCAATGGTGATCAGGAACCGCGGCCCTATCCGGTCCATCAGCCATCCATCCAGAGGCTGAACAAACGTCTGAAGCAGAATGAAGAGGGCAAATGCGGCCTGCACTTCACTGCGTTGCCACAAGGGCATGCCATTGACGCCCAGATGGGCAGCGCGTATCGGCTCGACAAACAACGACCACGCATATTGCAGATTCGCGATCATGACCATCGCGATCAGCGATGCCGTCAGCTGAAACCAGGGTTTTCTCATCGGGCTCCTCTTTTGATCCTGTCGAGCAGCTTCGTGCACGCGTACAACGCGCGCGTCTGCGGCATCGCGGCTACAAGTAAGTTGTTCATGGTGCCGGGAAGATAACATAAAATGACCACGTTCCCAGCCGGTGTAAATCCTATGAAGCAGCCTGACAGATTGAAGTGCGCAGGTGTTCTTCTCGGCCTGCTATTCGCGTGTTCGAATGCGTTTGCGCAAACGCCGCAAGACCGCTTTGTCACTGTGAATGGAATCCGCCTTCACTACCTTGACTGGGGCAATGAGACGAAGCCGCCGTTGATCCTGTTGCATGGCATCGGGAGGGTTGCGCATACATTCGACCATCTCGCACCACACTTCAGCAGGGACTATCACGTGATGGCCGTCGATATGCGCGGACACGGAGACTCCGGATGGTCTTCGGAGGGCGCTTATCTCGTCGAGGATTACGTGAAGGACATCGAAGGAATGGCCAGACAACTCGGATTGCGAAACATCGTGATCTGGGGAAACTCGACAGGCGGCCGCGTGGCGCAGGTGTTTGGAGGGATGCACCCGGAACTGGTGGCGGCCGTGATCTCCGAAGATGTGGGACCGGAGCGGCCGAGAGAGATCGCGGACAGCGGAACGAATCGCATGCGACAGGAGGATGAGCGGGGCTGGGCGTCGGAGGACGAACTGCTGTCGCAGTTGAAGACGTCCAATGCGCGAACGAATCCGGAGGTTCTCGAGGCTTACGTGAAGTACGGCTCGAAGAAGCGCCCCGACGGGCGCGTGATCTGGAAGCGTGATCCGAAAATTGCAAATGGGTTTGTCCCGACGGAACTGTGGAGGTTTGTGCGGGAAATCAAGTCGCCGATCATCTATGTGCTGGGCGGACGGAGCACGATTGTCCCCGCCGCTACGCAGACAGAATTGAAGCAGACCCTTCCGCAGGTGCAGATTGTCACGCTGCCAGGATTAGGGCACTACCCCAGTGAGGAGAACACGAAGGATTTCCTGGAAGTCGCGGACAAGTTTCTGGCCGGCGTAAAGCGGTAAGAAAAATCTGGGCCGATTTTTCTAAAAGGGTATTCGTCCGGCTAGGTTCGATTATTTCCGTTGATCGCAGACCTGCGAATCATGGATCGTCCCCTTGCCGGCTCTTTCCCATAAACTATTCCTCCATGACTACCGACGTCGCGATCATTGGAGCCGGGCACAACGGACTCGTTGCCGCAATCCTGCTGGGGCGCGCAGGCCTCAAGGTCACAGTGCTGGAGGAGAAGCACGAAATCGGTGGAGCTGCCAAAACCGAATACCCATTTCCGAAAGCTCCCAATCTCGGAACATCGACCGGTGCGTACCTTCTCGGCGTGATGCCCCCGGAGCTTCTCGCAAAGCTCGGCGCGCGTCTGACTCTCATTCGGCGCGATCCGCACTACTTTCTTCCCACCACCGGCAATCGCTATCTCCTGTTTGGCTCTGACGCCGATGCGATGCGGCATCAATTCCTCAGCTTCTTCTCCGAGAAGGACTGGCGCGCCAACCAGGCGTTGACGCAGGAAATCGGCCAGATTCGCGATGATCTCGCCCCCGGATTTCTTGAAGAGCCTCTCTCGCTCGAGCAAACGGCGGAGCGGTACATCCGGCCTGCACTCCAGCAGACCTTCATGAACCTCGTAACGCAGCCCGTCGAGAACTACCTCCACCGATTCGGCTTCGAAACCGATCTCCTGCTCGCGATGTACGCCGTTACCGATGGCTTTTCTGGTCTCACTGCCGGCTTCGGCGAAGCCGGCACGGGCCTGAACTTTCTTTTTCACAACATGTGTCGCCTTCCGGGCTCTGACGGAACGTGGATGATTTCAAAGGGCGGAATGGGAAGCGTGACGAAGGAGCTTGGCCGCCTTGCCACAGAGGCAGGCGCGACATTTCTTACAAGTGCTCGAGTGGATCACATCCTCACTCAGGGCAATCGCGCAATCGGTGTGGCGCTTCAGGATGGCCGTGAAGTGAACGCCTCCACGATTCTCAGCAACGCGGATCCTTTTCGAATGCGTGATCTCGTCGGCGCCAGCAAGTTTCCCACCGACTTCAACTCCAGGCTGGATGGCTTTAAGAGAACCGGCACGACGCTCAAGGTGAATATGGCCCTGGATCGCCTGCCGACGTTCCGGTGTCTTCCGCAAAATCGCGGCCAGCACAACGCGACCACCCATCTACTTCCTCAGGAAAAAGATGTCATCGGAGCCATTCGGAAAGCCTATGAAAACGTGAAGGCGGGACGCCTCGCGGATTTTCCAACAATCGAGTGGTACATCCATACCCAGGCGGATCCCTCTCTGCAGGATGACCAGAAACGGCACAACTCGGCGTTCTTCGTGGAGTGGGTCCCTTATGAACTTCACCAGGGATCGTGGGATGACCAGGAGTCCCGTTATGTCCAGCATCTCTTTGATATCGCGGAGCAGTTTGCGCCTGGTTTTACAAGCAGTGTGGTCGATACGTTCACTCTGACGCCACCAAAGATCGAGCGGCATTTCGGTATTCGGTACGGACATATCCACCATGTCGACAATACTTTCGGGTTTGATCGACGCATGCCTTACGCAACGCCGATATCGGGACTTTATTCGTGCAGCGCGGGATGCCATCCTGCGGGTTCAGTAATGGGTTGTGCCGGCCATAATGCCGCCAATAAGATTCTCAAGGATTTAGCGGTCAACACGACGAGTTAGGAATTCGTTCCCACAAAAACTCCTCCGCGGTTCCGTCCTTTTGCTATAGTTAAGAGCTGTTGTTCGCCTGTTGGAACTAGCTGAACCCATTGGGGTAGTACAGCGAATTAGGCGAACTAATACTAGAAACTAAAGGAGAAGAGTCAACCGTGTCAGATCAGTCTCCCCAAGCTGTTTTGGAGGAGGACCAGCGAAGCGATACGAAGGAACTGATAATAAACGATTTCAGTATTCAGGTAGCCACAGTCAACGGGTCCGGAAGTCAGTCTTCCAACACTGTCCTCATGCGATCGATCTTTCAGATGGGGATCCCCGTAAGTGGAAAAAACCTCTTTCCTTCCAATATCGCTGGCCTTCCCACCTGGTTTACGATCCGAGCCAATAAGGCCGGATGGATTGCCCGCCGAAAAGAAATCGACTTCCTCGTAGCCATGAATGCAGACACAGCACGCGAAGACGTGATGTCTCTGGAACCGAACCGCGTAGTGGTTTACGAAGAAACGTTGAACCTCAAGCAATTGAGAAAGGATCTTCACTTCTTTCCCATACCGTTTGCGAAACTCGCATCGGGTATTACCACCGACGCGCGGCTCCGCAAGCTCCTTGCCAACATGATTTATGTCGGCGTGGTGGGAGAGTTGATGGACATTGACCCGGCGGAGATGGAGATTGCGCTGACCAAGCAGTTCAAGGGCAAGGCGAAGGCCGTTGCATTGAACAAGCAAGCGCTCGACGTGGGACGGAAGTTTGCCGAAGAGCACCTGGACCGGAGTCTCGTTCCTTATCGATGCCAGCGGATGGATGCGACAAGGGGCAAGATCATCATCGACGGCAACTCCGCCGCAGCTCTGGGATGCATGTTCGCCGGAATCACCGTGGCCACCTGGTATCCGATCACACCATCATCGAGCCTCTGCGAAACGCTGGCCGATTACATGTCGGAGTACCGCCACGAAGAGAACGGCAAGGCAACGTATGCGATCGTCCAGGCTGAAGATGAACTCGCCGCGGTCGGCATGGCTATCGGCGCGGGCTGGGCGGGTGCGCGGTCGATGACTTCGACGGCAGGTCCCGGCATCTCGCTGATGAACGAATTCATCGGACTGGCCTACTACGCCGAGATTCCTATCGTGATCTTCGATATAACGCGCGTCGGGCCCAGCACCGGACTGCCGACCCGTACGCAACAGTCGGACATCCTTTCGATCGTGTACTGCTCTCACGGCGACACGAAGCACATCATGCTGCTGCCCTGCAGCGTATCGGAATGCTTCGACATGGCCGTGGATGCCTTCGATCTGACGGAACGATTTCAGACGCCCGTGTTTGTGATGAGTGATCTCGATCTGGGCATGAACAACTGGATGTCGGATACCTTCAAGTATCCCACCCGGAAACTCGACCGCGGCAAGGTGCTCAGTGCCGAAGACCTCAAAAGGCTCGGAAGTTTCAAGCGCTACGGTGATGTGGATGGCGACGGGATCGGTTATCGCACACTTCCCGGAACGGATCATCCCGCGGCGGCGTACTTTACGCGCGGCAGCGGCCATAACGAACGCGCTCTCTACAGTGAACGGCCGGACGACTATAAGAACAACATGGACCGGCTGGCGAAGAAATACGACACGGCGCGCACCGCGGTCCCTCAGCCGGAGATCGACTACAAGAAGGGCACCAATATTGGATTCCTGGCCTTCGGCACCACGCACTGGGCCATCATTGAATCGCAGGACCAGCTTCAGAGGGAACACAACACGGCCATCAGCTATTACCGTCTGCGCGCGGTCCCATTCACTCAACATCTTGTCGAGTTCTTCCAGAAGCACGACCGTGTCTATGTCGTCGAACAGAACCGCGACGCCCAGATGGCTTCGCTGATCAAGCTGGAACTATCGCCGGAGCTTGGCGCAAAGATTCGAAGTATCCTGCATTACAGCGGGCTGCCGATCGACGCGCGCTTCGTGACTGATGCCGTTGTAGCCGCTGAGAAGGGAGAAAAGAAGTAATGTCCACCACGATGCAACCACCCGCACCACCCAAGCAGGTCAACCGTATTGGGTTGTCGGTAGCGGATTACAAGGGCGGCGATTCCACACTTTGCGCGGGATGCGGTCACGATGCCATCACGTCGCAGATCATCAAGGCGTTCTACGAGTACGGCGTGGACCCACGACGAGTCGCAAAGCTCAGCGGTATCGGCTGCTCGAGCAAAACCCCGGCCTATTTCCTGAGCCAGTCTCACGGATTCAACGGTGTACACGGCCGCATGCCGGCGCTGGCGACCGGAGTGATGCTCGCCAACCAGACTCTCGTTTCGATCGGCGTGAGCGGCGACGGCGACACCGCATCCATCGGCATGGGACAGTTCGTCCATCTGCTGCGTCGGAATGTTCCGATGATTTATATCGTTGAGAACAACGGCGTCTACGGTCTGACCAAGGGACAGTTTTCCGCAACCGCGGATTACGGCTCAAGGGCCAAGGGCGGCGCGCTGAACGATCTGCCGGCAATCGATATTTGCACCATGGCAATCGAGCTGGGCTGCAACTTTGTGGCTCGATCCTTTGCAGGCGACCCGAAACAACTGGTCGCTTTGCTGAAGGCTGCGCTCGCCCACAAGGGCACCGCAATGTTCGACGTGATCAGCCCGTGCGTGACCTTCAATAACCATGAAGGATCGACAAAGAGCTACAAGTTCGCGAAGGACCATGAAGAACTGCTTCACGAGATTTCGTTCGTGCCGTTCTTCGAGCAGATCACCGTGGACTACAAGGAAGGCGAAGTGAAGGAAGTGGAGATGCACGATGGATCCAAAATCCGCCTTCGCAAAGCCGACGTTGACTTCGATCCGACGAATAAGGTCGAAGCGCTGAACATGCTGCGGCGCTGCTACGATTCGGGCGAATTTTTCACCGGGCTGATTTACGTGAACGAGGAAAAGCCCGACTTCCTGACCCAGCTGAACATGGTCGAGGAACCGTTAGCCACCTTGCCGCAGGAGCGCGTGCAGCCCACCGCCGAGGATCTCAAGGAGATCATGGCCGAGTTGATGTAGTTACGAAAATCGGGGCCAGACCACCTGGTTCCTGTTTTCTTGCCGCGAGTTCACGGAACTCACCGAAATTTGACTGGCAAGAAACGAGGAACCAGGTGATCTGGCCCCGATTTTCGTTCCCGAGTCAGACTGTCTTCGTGGCATGTTGGAAGCGATGAAGCGACACTTCCATCATTGCGCAGTAGCAATCGCCATTCTCGCCTTTCTTTCGGCATCGCCAGCTCAAGCGCAGCAATCCGCCCCCGCCTCGCCTCGAGGCGTTTCCATGAATCAGATCTGGAGTTCGCTTCCGGACTTCGTCTGTAACGAGAAAATCGTTTCCAGTCTCGTCGAAAACGGAAAGACCAAACAGCAGCGAGCTATTGAGTCGGTCTTCATGATCCAGCGCAAGACGAAGGAAGGCACCGCGATCCACTCCATCGTCGAATCGAGGGAACTGACGGCCATAGGAAAGAAACCCGCTGCAAAGAATGCGAAACTGCCGGAACTGCCGTTATCTTTCGATGGGCTCGCCGCAAACATTCTGTTCATCTCAGATGTTCCGGGGTACCGGCCAGGCGCCACTGGAGACCTCGAGGGTCGTCTTTCGGTACGGATCGCATTCTCGACTCGGAAGTCGCAGGAGTTCGTGCAGCTGGAGTTTCCGGCTGTGATCATGGGAGCTCAGATCGACACGCAATCCAGCGGGGCACTTCACGTCGAAAACCGTCTGGCATCACTGCAGAGGGCCGGTGGCGTACCGGTATCGGCCGACTTTCAGAGTGTCGTGATTGACGGCAAGCCATACTGGCTTCCACGCCAGGTGAGGGCACAGGCCGCAACCGGCAAGAATCAGAATGCGGTATATGTTGCGGAATATACGAACTGCAGGAAGTTCGAGGTCACGACTCAGATTCGGCCAGTGTCCGATGTCCCGACACCTTAGCAACCCTTTCGGAACCATCCGGCCAAGCGCAATTATTAACGAACAACAGTCAATTAAGCCGACTATCGGAACAATGCCTTCCCTCCTCAATTGAGGGGACAGCCTCCGGATTCTCGTTCTTCGATTCACTCACGGTCGCGCGACACGGAAACAACAATGTTTGAAATCGTTGAACCAGCAGTCACGACCACGGGACGGCCTAACTGCTCAAAGCGCGCCATGAATTGCGGGTTTCTCTCGGCACCCGCCGGAAGATTCTCCCAGGCGAAGACCTTGTACTGTCCTGGGGCTAAGCTACCCAAAGAAAACTTGCCGTCGGCAGAGGTTGTCGCCTTTTTATATAGAAGGAAATTCTCTCGACGACGGCCGTCAGGCACCAACACAACTTGAGCGGAGGGAACGGGATTGTTCATCGAGTCTTGAACCGCACCCTGAATGGTCCCGGCAGAACGTGCGAGAACTATCTCCACTGGAGCCGGCTGTTCTGTTCCGATTACGATAGTGCCGTCCTCGTAAAGACTCTTCCCCCCTTGTCGGATATCCGCGACATAGGCATCTCGTAACGACTGCAAACCAGAATCCACGAAGTATCGCCCTTCTGTAATACCGGTGAACTTCGTCCCATCGGCGGGGTTCCCGGAGACCGCCATCGCCGCTCCGAATGCCCGATCTCTGGCTTCACCGGTAAGTCCGGCCGTTGCAGCCGCCAACGCGGCGGTTGTGGCGTTTCTCGGTGACAGCGAAGACGGCAAGAAGTCGCGCGAACGTACATTTATTGGAGACAGAATCTGGTTTCCAATCTGTGGATCGCCATTGCCAACAAATCGCACTTGCAGATCGAAGGTCGGGCGCAGTGTGAATGTCAAACCGTCGATGTTGCGATCAACGATGTCAACAGGAAGGCGTGCCGCCAGGACTGGAGCTTGAAGTCCCGCACCAGAAGTTGGTCCCTGGACAACCGCGAATACCTCGTAGCGTCCACGCAACGGAGTTTGAATCTCGAACTCCGATGCAGGACCGCCTCTTCCTCTGGGCGGAGCGACACGTCCAGAGTTGTCCCACATTTCAGGATCTCTTGGTATGAGTTGATACTGAATACCGTTCGCCAAACCAGCATCTATACCGATCACGCGTCCCGAAATCTTCAGGAACGTCCCGGACGACAAGTGAATGTCCGCAAGTAGCTCGTTGTCGGACCGCACTCGGAGCACTTGAGCGCGGGCTGCATCAAGTTCAGCAGGATAGTACCCGACTAAACCTTGCGCGTTTCCTGCATTGGCACGGCTTTGTGCGCGTAGGTAGTACCGGCCGGGCACAAGACCCCAGATGCGAAATTCCCCTCGATCATCGGTGAGTGCAGTCCCCCTCCCGGACGCCGACAAGACGATGTGGCCGTCCTGATAGGTTTCCAATAAAGCACTGACCTGAGCCACCGGTGACAAGCGGCCGTCGGGTTCATAAACGCGCCCCCGAATACTCCCTCCAGGAAGCAGCTCAAATACAACATTCGTGGGCAGCTGAGTGCTACTAACTGTGACGCTCTGATTTGATCCAGTTGCTCCCGAGGGTTGAGCAGCGGTCGGAGCGCCAAAGAACCCCTCGCGCTCAGCGCGTAGGCTGTACGTGGCTGGTGCAACATTTGAGAATGTAAAGCGTCCGGCATTGTCCGTCGTCGTGGTGGCCCCCCCGCTTACTTGTCCTCTGGTGCCTCGTGTGGCGTTCGGAGCAATCAAGGTGATAGTGACACCTTCTATAGGCTGCTTCGTCTCAGTATTCCTCACTAAGCCAACGACGGTGCCGCTTGCAGTCTGCTGTTCCTGACCTTGCGCTGCGACACCCGGAGTTGCTATTCCTCTCTGCGGATACGCCCGCCCAGTGATGGCGCCCATCAGGCTTATCAGTCCCACAATCCAAATCCGTTTCATCGCGTTGCTCCCACCAGGATTCGCGGCTGGACTTCCCTGGCTTCGCCAGAGTCCCCTGAGAAATCCCGCGCGCTGCTTAGACTGCTCCCGATTGGTTAGGACTTCAACGAATCTGATGTGGCTTCTGTTGAGCGCCGCTTGTCGCGGGAATAGGTCGGATACGAGGGCGAGCGGTAAGGCAACATCCGATGGGATATGTCAGCCGATCTTTGAATTCAGAGTTCGAGTAGTCTGACCCCGGAACTCTTAATGCGGTATACTGCCCAGTCTGAACGGTGGGCGTAGCTCAGCTGGTAGAGCGCTGGATTGTGGCTCCAGTGGCCGAGGGTTCGAACCCCTTCGCCCACCCATTCCTATTGTTGCTGCTTCGGTGGTCCTGCCTGTTCCCTCGCCTGGAGTTCGGCTCTTGCCTTGCTAAGCTGGTCGCGAATAGCCTGCAATCTGACTTGCGCAATCCCAAGCTCGGTTTGAGCACGGTCTCTCTCAGGCACGGATGTCACCGGAGTGTAGATGCGATTGGTGATCTGGTTGATCTCCAGCTGGGTTGCAGACTCCTGGTCCGCAAGCTGGCGAATCTGAGCTCGCATCTTCTCGCTTTCAGCCAACCACTTTTGAAGCAGATCTTCCTTCGGCGCTTCGGGTGTTGCGGCGGCGGGTGAGGTAGCCGAAGTAACCGCTGGAGTCGTGGTTGCGGCGGTGGGAATGGCTCCCGCCACGGGAAGCGTGCCGACTGCCGGTGCTTCGATCAGGGACGCCGGTGTGTTGCCGAGTCCGGGTTCGGGCGCGGCCGGTTTTACATCTGCCGTCGTGTAGACTTTCGTACCCGCGCTCTGTCCGCGGCGAGCGCGTTCCTGGCGGGCGATGTCTGCGATTGTCGGGTTTGGAGTGCTCTGCGCGGCGGCGTAACTTGCAGCGAGAAGGATCAGAATCAAGGCTTTCATGGGGCAAATTATACTAGGGTGTCGTCAGTGCAATAGGGAAATTGCCTTCTCTCCCGCAGCCATCAAAGACGGTGTGATTTGCCCGGGTTGCCGGAAACCTGTGCCCCTGCGAATGGATCCAGCCCTTGAAAATGAACAGTTTGTCCGCAATTGCGTGGGCTGTGGCCACGATACCCTTTACGTGCAGAAGGATTTCAACCGAACCCTGGGGGTCGCGATTGTCGTCGCCGGCAGTCTGGCAAGCCTCTACTTCTTTTCGAAAAGCCAGCCCCTTTACGGTATGCTCGCGCTGTTTATCAGCGCCGGGATCGACTTTCTGATTTACTCGATGGTTGGTGAAGTCACGGTCTGTTACTCGTGTCACGCGATCTATCGAGGATTCCGTCGAAATCCCGATCATGGCCCCTTCGATTTGAAAGACCTGGAGAAATACGGTGGACGAGATCCCCGATTTTGAGCCGGCCCTCTATCGTTTCAGGGCTTCGTCCGTCTTTTGATTTCCATGAGAAACCTACGCTCCACAATTCTTGCTGTGGTGTGTGCGGATGTCCTGGGAATCTCGCTTCTGGCTGGTCAGCAACGTGGGGTCGAACCGTCGATCCCGACGATTCGCACGGATGTGGACATGGTCCTGGTAAATGTGACCGTGACCGACAGCCGCAACCGTTTCGTTCAAGGCCTCACGAAGAATCACTTCAGGATCTTTGAAGACCGAGTAGAGCAGGACATCCTCTCGATTTCAATCGATGACGCACCCATCAGCCTCGGGATCATCTTCGACCGCAGCGGGAGCATGGGTGAAACGCACAAGAATTCCGGCCCCAGAATCGTTGACACCAGGTTGTCGGCGTACAGCTGTTTGAAGGATGGGCTCAGGGACGACGAATACTTTCTCGTCGAATTCTCCAATACGGCTCAGGTCACCCGAGACCTTACAAATGATCCAACCCGAATCAAGGAAGGGATCGTCTTTGCCGCAGCGGGTGGGCGAACCGCGTTGTGGGATGCCATCTACATGGGAGTTGCAAAGATGGAGCAAGGATCTCATAACCGCAAGGCGCTGCTTGTCCTGAGTGATGGGCTGGAAAATAACAGCCGTTATACGTTGGGGCAGGTCAAGAAAGCGCTTCTGGAGCAGGACGTTCGAATCTACAGCACCCGCTCCAATGCGCTTATCGACCCATTGAACGGCCTCTCGGAGATGACGGGGGGCGCAATCCTCAGAAGCAACTTCACCTGCGAAGAACTCAGAACAGATCTGCGGACGCAATACGTCATCGCTTACCGGTCCACGAACCGCAACAAGGATGGGCAATTCCGCAAGATCTCCGTACGTCTAAATCCTGCGGGTTTCCCGAAAGCATTCCCCTCGCTTACAGTGCGCGCCAAGGAAGGCTATTACGGACCGCAATGAGTTTCGGGGAGAATAGCCAGGGGCAAGCCCGCAAAACAACTGTCCTGCACGCCTCCGACGTGCGAGACAGCAGTTTCGAAGGATTCCATGCCTCGCCGAGACGCTGTTCGCGCGAAGCCAAAGCTTCGGGCAGGCCAATCGGCTAACTGTTAACTGTTGTCCGTTAATCATTGAGCTGCGCCGGATACTGGCCCAGAAATCAATGAGTTTCGGGCCCGATCCGGGGTTCGAGGTGTCCGGACTCGAATTTCTGGGTAACCCGCTCTTTTTAATAGCCCAAAACTCCTCCTCGAACTATGATAGCGGGCAGTTACAGAACCAGTTGCAAGACTCTGAAAGCCCGGCGGTTCCGCCGGAGCGAAATCATGGAGAAGGGTGGTCCCGATGGCTCGCGTCGTCCGGTTGCTGGTAGCAATTCTATCTCTCGCTATTTTGCTCGTTTCGATCGTTCGCGCGGCCGGTGACAGCCCTGTTGCGAAGGCTGCCAAAGCCGGCGATCTGGCGACAGTCCGCAAGCTCATTGCGTCACGATCGGACGTGAACGCTCCGGCGGGCGACGGATCCACCGCGCTCCTGTGGGCGGTCCACAGTTCCAACATCGACATGGTTCGAGCGCTTATCGCCGCAGGCGCAAAGGCGGACGTAGCCAATAACTACGGCGTCACGCCTCTGCTCGACGCGAGCCGTACCGGTGACCAGGAGATGATGGAGATTCTTCTCAAGGCTGGCGCCGACCCGAAGCGCGCGCATCCGGAAGGTGAAACGCCGCTGATGTCAGCGTCCAGGGCCGGCAGTCTTGCTGCCGTGCAGATGCTGTTAAGCCGCGGTGTTGACGTGAACGCGGCCGAAACGTTCCAGCAGCAGACCGCACTGATGTGGGCTTCCGCTGAAGGTCACGCCGAAGTTGTTGCGGCGCTGCTCGCCGCGGGTGCCGATCCGAATCTCAAAGCTCATGTTTCGTCCCTCACCGAACGCAAGAATGCAGACCACCCCACCGGAGGCTTTACTGCATTGATGTGGGCGGCACGGAACGGCTCCGAAGACACGGTCCGCGCTCTCGTCAAGGGCGGAGCGGACCTGAAGCTCAAGAACGGTGACAACGCGACAGCCGCCATGGTCGCGATCTACAACGATCGCTTTGATATGGCGAAGACGCTCGTGGAACTCGGCTCCGATCCCAACGATGGATCGCTCTACACCGCCGTCGAAATGCGCGATTCCACGACCGATCAGTTCGCCTTCGATGGATCACGACTCCGGCCGAATAATTCGAACAAGCTCACGGCGCTTGACCTGATCGATTTTCTGCTGGAACGTGGGGCGGATCCCTACAAGCCTTTCACGGGCCAGTTCCATTCCACTTCGATGCCGAACAGTGATCGATTTGACAACTCGCCGTTCATGCGATCGGCCGT
>Ga0068859_100005278_pt1 | contig 13138 bp, 8 predicted proteins | sample KBSSwiS22_FD_66585 | JGI IMG/M metagenome (GOLD analysis project Ga0068859, IMG submission 66585) | Switchgrass rhizosphere microbial communities from Kellogg Biological Station, Michigan, USA - KBS Switchgrass S2-2 | ecosystem: Host-associated > Plants > Roots > Rhizosphere > Soil ... | reverse complement strand
GATTAAAGGCATCAGAAGAGCCAGGGTATATGTGAATGCACAAAACTTATTTACGATCACAAAATATCCGGGTCTTAATCCTGAAATATATAATTCCGATTTACCTATTAATGCTAATGGTGTCGATTTATCCCAGTACCCGATTAAAAAAACTGTTACTGTAGGATTGACTGTTGGTCTTTAATTGAAAATTAATTTAAAAAAAATGTTATGAAAATAAAATTAGTGAAAACCGTTATTAACTGCACTTGTATACTAGCAGTACTGGTATCCATATCCGGTTGTAAAAAAGATTTTTTTGATAAACAATTATACGGCATACAAGATCAGACGCAAACAATAAAAGATGAACCATCAGCATTGGCATTGGTAAATGGTTGTTATGCATTGGCAGATGGTACTGATTGGTATTCCGGGCCATTTGAGCGCTTAATGCTTGAATGTTCTTCCGATGATGGATGGGGTGGTAATGATTACCAGGACAGGCCTACTGAACTTGGATCGATGGCATTTACAAATGTTTTAAACCAGGACAACTCCTATTCCCAGTATTTTTATACCATACTTTACCAGGGTGTAAGAAATTGTAATAATACTATCAGCGTAATACCAGGAGCCCCCATAAGTGATGCCCTTAAAAACAGGATTGTTGGTGAAGCAAAATTCTTAAGGGCTTATTATTATTTTGAACTTGTAAAAACTTATGGAGATTGTGTACTCTATACAGATCTCCCTACAAGCGATCAGTTAATACCGCGGTCTCCGGCTAAAAATGTTTATGCTCAAATTGTAACGGATCTGAAAGATGCGGCTGCTGTGTTACCAGAAAAAGGTGGTTATGCTTCGCAGGATATAGGCAGAGCCACAAAAGGCGCTGCGTTAGGTTTGCTTGCAAAGGCTTATCTTTTTATGGAAGATTATCCCAATGCAGAAGCTTCCGCTAACACGATAATTCAATCCAGTAAATATCATCTGCTGAGTAGTTTTGGTGATCTGTGGAAACCCAGCAACCCATGGAGTGATGAATCATTATTTGAAATTGGATATTTACCCGATACTAAATTTTCAACCGGCACAAGGGCTACAACACAAACCTGGGCAACAAGCGATGGCGGATGGGGTTGGTTTGGACTTACCAGTAATTTGGAAAACGCTTTCAGAACTGAAGGTGATAGTATCAGAAGGGTTAATACAATAGTAAAAGAAGGCGATCCTGTAGCGGGAGAAAACAGGATATTCCCTGCTTATAACAATCAGCATACTTCGGGCAGGCATTTCCGTAAGTTATACGTACCAGTTGCAGAAAGAGGCGGCTTGTATGGCAATCAGCCTTTTAATCAAATCATAATGAGGTATGCAGAAATACTATTGATCTATGCAGAAGCTGCTGCGTTTGATGGTCACTCCACAGAAGCTTTAAATGCATTGAATGCAGTAAGAGCCAGGGTGAATCTTCCTGCTAAAATTGGTTTATCAGGAGATAATTTAAAATTGGCAATATGGAATGAGAGGCGACTTGAATTTGCAGGCGAAAGAACTTATCGCTGGGATGATATCAGGCGGATAAAAATTAATGGTAAAAAATTGATCAGTTCATTAATGGGCCCATCCGGAAGTTTTGTTTTATATAATACAACACAAAACACAGATCCTGTTGAGAAGTTGCCACACAGAGAAAGTTTGACGAAAGGAATTGAATTTAAAGAAGGGAAAAATGAATTATGGCCCATACCGAGAATTGTAATTCAAGCCAGTAATGGAACAGTGACACAAAACCCGGGGTATTGATCCACAGGAAGGTTTATTATTTGAAAACACCAATTAATTAAGATAAAAATGAAAAGATACAATTTGTTTACTACTGTAATGTTGCTGCCTGTTGTTCTTTCATTGATAACAATTGGCTGTAATAAAAAAGATGCCCCTGCCCCACCGTCTAATTCTTGTATTTACAATGGAATTGACACCTGCGCATTGAATGCAAAAACTAAGATCAGCATTAATCTTGCTGATGAAAAACAAACTATACACAGTTTCGGAGCTTCTGATTGCTGGACCACAAAGTTCATTGGCAAATGGAGTGACGTAAATAAAAAAAATAAAATTGCAGATTATCTTTTTAGTACTGACACATCAACTGACGGAACACCAAAAGGTATCGGGTTATCTCTATGGAGATTTAATATCGGTGCCGGCAGTTACGAACAGGGAACTGCAAGTGGTATATCAGATGAATGGAGAAGAGAAGAATGTTTTTTAACCAGTACAGGAACTTATGACTGGACAAAACAGCAGGGAGCACAATGGTTTTTAAATGCTGCAAAAGCCAGGAATGTAAAATATGTTCATGCTTTTAGTGTTTCTGCGCCTGTTTATATGACCAATGATGGCATGGCACATGGCGGTGGTGGATCTACTTTCAATATTCAAGCTGGCAAGTTACCTGATTATGCAACTTTTCTAAGTACAGTAGCTGCACATTTTAATTTCGATTATGTCAGCCCCTTTAATGAACCGCAATGGAATTGGGGAGGCGCTGGTGCAAGCCAGGAAGGAAGTGCTGCAACCAATACAGAAATTGCCAGCCTTACAAAATTGTTAGGTCCAAAATTACAAACAGCGGGTGTCAATACTAAAATTGTTTTAGGAGAAGCTGCACAATGGAATTTTATCACTAGTGCTTATGGAGCTGACAGAGGCGACCAGATTTATCAGTGGTTTAATACCGGGTCGGCAAATTATATTGGTAATGTGGCCAACGTAGAAAAAGCTATCTCGGGCCATAGTTATTTTTCAACATGTCCTGATAACAGTCTTATCAACATCCGAAATGATCTTACGAATAAACGAAATTCCATTGATGCATCATTGGGAATATGGCAAACAGAATTTGGAATATTGGGAGACATCTGCGGCAACTATAATGGCTATCCAAGAAACACGACTATAGACTACGGCCTTTATGTTGCTAAAGTTATTCATCACGACCTGGTGTTTGCCAATGTTAACTCATGGTCTTGGTGGTTAGCAGTAAGCCCTTATGACTATAGTGATGCATTGGTATATGTAAATGATCCGACAGGAAATATCAATGTAACTAATTCAAAAAATGATGGCGTGGTTTCAGATTCAAAACAGTTGTGGTGTATGGGAAATTTCTCAAGGTTTGTGCGCCCGGGTATGAAAAGAATTGCTGCAACGGTTAGTGGAACAGATGATATAACTGCCGCAGGTTCTGTTATGGTTTCATCTTATAAAGATGCAAGCACAAAAAAAATAGTTGTTGTTATTGTAAATATGAGTAGCAACAGCAAAAAGTTTACCATTGATGGTTTAGGTTCCTCAATAAATATTACAGCCAACAAATTTGATACCTATACAACAACTGGCTCTAAAAGTCTTGCAAGGTCAGTTACTGCAGCTGATAATATTAACATTGAGGCCAAGTCAGTTACAACACTTGTAAGTACTTATTACTAAAATGTAAATAAAATTCATATAGCAGCAGGCGATCTCAATATGTGGGGCAATTTCTATTGCTCCACATTTAACTTACCTGTACTAAGCATAAGCATTCCCTTTTTTAATTTAAAAATTAATTGATGGTATCCCAGATTGAGAAAAAATTTTCCGAACATTTTCCTGGTCAACCGATAATCATTACATCACCGGGCAGGATCAATGTTATTGGTGAACATACCGATTATAATGACGGCTATGTTCTGCCGGCAGCAATTGATAAGGTAATTTGCGTTGCGGTTAATAAAAGAGATGATGATATTGTAAAATTGTATTCAACTGAATATAATGAACTGTATGAATCCTCCATCACTACTCTTGTAAGATCAAAAAAAGATTGGGTTAATTATGTAATTGGTGTTGCAGATCAACTTTTGAAAAAAGGATTTCCTGTACATGGATTTAATATGATTTTAGATGGCAATGTGCCTATAGGTGCAGGGCTCTCTTCTTCTGCAGCTGTTGAATGTGCTGTAGTTTTTTCATTGAATGAATTATTTGAGTTAAAACTTGATAAACTGGAGATGGTAAAATTAGCTCAAAAAGCTGAGCATGAATTTGCCGGAGTGATGTGTGGCATCATGGATATGTTTGCCAGCATGTATGGTAAAACTGAACATGCTATAAAACTGGACTGCCGTTCTCTTGAATATGAATACGTGCCTTTAAAACTTCCGGGGCACAAACTGCTTCTTTTTAATACCAATGTAAAACACAACCTGGCATCCTCTGCATACAATGATCGCAGAGCGCAATGCGAAAGAGGCGCAGCACTGATCAGGAAACATATACCCTCTGTAAAAACGCTAAGGGATGTAACCCCCGCAATGCTGGAACAATATATGTTGCCTTCAGATAAATTGGTGTATCAAAGATGCAACTATGTTGTTCAGGAAAATTTGCGTTTGCTGAATGCATGTGAAGATCTAACGCAGGGTAACCTTTGGGGGCTGGGCAAGAAAATGTTTGACACTCACAAAGGATTAAGCAATGATTATGAAGTGAGTTGCAAAGAATTGGACATACTTGTTGACCTGGCTAAAAATGATATAGCTGTTTTAGGCGCAAGAATGATGGGAGGTGGCTTTGGTGGTTGTACTTTAAATCTTGTAAAGGAAAATGAAATAGAGCGGTTAGTGAATGAAGTAGGAGAAAAATATTATTTGCAAACTGGTTTAAGTTGCAGCCATTATGTAGTTGCTGCAGGAAGCGGCACTTCAACAATCTAAAAATAGCCTGTTATAATTATTGATTCGGTATAAGAATTTGCCTGGTATTTTTTGAATATTTTAATAGCGACGGGATTTATAAAATTTAAGCAGTTAAATAATTTTAAGCAACTAACAAGCATAAAGTTTCTATGAAAGATATTACGTTGATTTCTGTGTTTTTATTATTATTCTTAAAAGGAGTTGCTCAAAATGATTTTAAAATTGACAAGGATAATTTTATTCTGAATGGTAAAGCAACAAAAATTTACAGCGGTGAAGTACACTACCCCCGTATTCCGCATGAATACTGGAAAGACAGGTTGTTAAAGATAAAAGCTACTGGCTTTAATACGATAAGCACTTATGCCTTTTGGAATATGCACGAACCACATCCGGGTGTATGGGATTTTTCAGGAGATAATAATATTGCCGGATTTATCCGTATTGCAAAGGAAGTTGGATTAAATGTTATACTCAGGCCAGGCCCTTATGTATGTGCGGAATGGGATTTTGGAGGACTACCTGCATGGTTATTAAACAACCCTGGCATAAAGATCCGGTGTAATGATGCTGAATTTATGAAGGCCACAGAAAAATATTTGAACCGCCTGGGAAAAGAGTTGAAGGCATTGCAGATAAATGAAGGCGGCCCTATAATAATGTTGCAATTGGAAAATGAATACGGGGCATTTGGGAATGATAAAAACTATCTGAAAGCATTAAAAATTCTTTTGCGTAAAGCAGGATTTACTGTTCCGCTTTTTAGTGCAGACAATCCTGAGAGTAAAATGTATGTTAACACTCAAATGAACGATGTTAAGCATGTTGTCAATTTCGGAGCGATTTACAATATGTTGCCAGATTCCGCTTTTAAAATTCTTTCAAAATACCAGGTTGATTTTCCAGAAATGAGTGGTGAGTATTGGACTGGTTGGTTTACTTCCTGGGGAGATAACAATTTCGCTAATCCCAATTTCGAAATTCAAAAGAGAGATATTGAATGGATGCTAAAAACCGGCAAATCATTTAATTGTTACATGATACATGGAGGAACAAATTTTGGTTTTACTGCCGGCGCCAATGCGTGGTGGGGAAAGTATCAGCCCTATATTACCAGTTATGATTATGCTGCACCAATAAACGAATGTGGAATACCAACAGAAAGGGCATTTGCTATAAGAGAGTTGATAAAAAAATATGCAACCTGGAATATACCGGAGTATCCAAAACCCAATGCAGTGATTGAAGTTCCTTCAATTAATATGGAATTGGCTGCTTCATTATGGAATAATTTGCCCCAGGGTATTTTCTCCGTACAACCAAAGCCAATGGAAAAATTTGGTCAGAATTACGGATACATTTTATATCGTACTAAACTAACCGGAACAAGAAGTGGTTTGATGAGGGTAAAGGAATTACATGATTATGCTACGGTATTTCTAAACGGAAAACAAATAGGTTCTTTAGACAGGATGAAAAATATTGATACCATTCGTATTCCGGAAATAAAAACAGAAGAAGTAAACTTAGATATCCTGGTTGCTGCATTGGGAAGAAATAATTATGGCGACAGAATGCTTGAAGAGAAAAAGGGTATTACAGAGTATGTTTCATTTGAACCATTTACCCAAATGAATTGGGAAGTATTTCCTTTGGCAATGGATAGCAAATATTTGCAGCAATTAAAATTTACTGCCGCATCAACTAATTTAAAACCGGGAGTTTTCTTTAAAGGCAATTTTGTATTAACCGAATTAGGAGATACTTATTTAGACATGCGAAGTTATAAAAATGGTTTTGTAGTTGTAAATGGTCATAACCTGGGAAGATACTGGGAAAGAGGACCACAGCAACGTTTATATTGCCCGGCCCCCTGGCTTAAAAAAGGAAATAATGAAATAGTAGTCTTTGATATGGAAGGTACAGTAGCAGGTAAAATAGCAGGATTTACAAATAATAAGTAAACCCATTTAGAAAACAATAGCAGGTCAATTTGAAAAGCTACCAATCTTTTAAAAAAATAAAATAGTTAAAAGAAAAAAATAAGCATGGGAAGTAGTAAAACATCAGTATTAAAATATATGCTACCCGTGGTTGCCATTTTATTTAGTGTACGGGTAGCTGTAAGTCAGCAACGTATTATCAGGCCGGGAGCATTGTGGCCCGATAATAACGGCAAACATATTCAGGCACATGGCGGTGGCATAATTAAGCTGGGCAAAATGTATTATTGGTATGGGCAAGATTGTTCGCAAGGCTTAGATTCTAACTATCAGTATGTTAGTTGTTATTCATCTAAAGATCTGGTTAACTGGAAATTTAGAGGGGATGTGATTAAGATGAAAGATCCCGACCACCTTGGCAAAAAATGGTTACTGGAAAGACCCAAAGTTTTTTACAACAAGGCTTCCAAAAAATATGTGATGTATTTTCATTTAGATGATTCGAGTTATAAAGTGGCAAAAGTAGGCATTGCGGTTTGCGATAAACCTGATGGTGAGTTTAAGTATGTAAAAAGTTTCAGGCCGCTTGGTCACGAAAGCCGGGATATTGGCCAGTTTATTGATGATGACGGTACCGCTTACCTGGTATTTGAAGACAGGCCATTAGGTTTTCATATTGTAAAGCTTTCTGCTGATTATATGAATGTAGAAAAAGAGATGAGCTTAATTCCAGCGCACATGGAAGGCGGCGCTATCGTGCATTACAAAGGATTGTATTATTCCATTGGTTCTGCTTTAACCGGATGGGATGCTAACCCCAATAAGTATGCAGTTGCAAAATCATTAGAAGGCCCGTGGAGTGAGTTTAAAGATATCGCACCACCTTCAACAAACACATATGGCTCCCAATCAACCATGTTATTAAAAGTAGAAGGGGAAAAATCAACCACAGTCATTTTTATGGCAGACGTATGGAAGCCTAAAACACAATGGGATTCCCGCTACTTGTGGATGCCGTTAGAAATTGGCGGCGGCAAATTGTGGCTGCCATCTCCTGCCCCATTTTTGCTGAATATAAAAACAGGTGAGGCTAAAAAATTGTGACACTTGAAGATCGGTTAAAAGAAAATAGAGAATAAGGTAGCAAAGGACAAGGCCGATGTTTTGTCCTTTACCAAAAAGCACTTCAATGCAACCGTTTTTATTTCTAAAACGTCTGTTATAATAGTTTTAATAGGGATAGGATTATATATCGGACTGGATCTTTATCCAGTCCTTTTTTAATTGTATCTACCGGTATAGTGTGCTGCCTGTTGCGTTATGTTGAATGATAATAAAAAATTGCAGAAGAGGTGACAATTTGTTCAAATGTCCGTACCGAAATTGCTTACAGTTTTCAACTTATTAAAAATGGATTTCATAAATAATTTTATATCACCAATAAGAAATCTAACGTCTTTTATGTTGAAATGAATAATTTCAGCAATTTTTGACAAGTTTGGCACGGTATTCTCAATAGGCGATAGAACATTAATTTTATTTCACGAAATGAAAAAAACAAACAGTATGAGACAAGTATTAATTATTCTGGCAGTAACTGCAACCATGGTATCGTGCAAGAGCAACTCAAAAGATGATACAAAAGTATTATCCGCATCTGAATTGAAAGATTCAATAGAGCTTGCAAAGTGGAAAGAATCAAAAGCTAAAAGTGAAGCAGCCGCAAAAACTACTGTGGTAAATACACCAGCCGCGGCACCTGCAGAACAAACTGCAGCACCAAAGAAAAAAGGCTGGAGCAAAGCAGCCAAAGGAGCCGTAATTGGCGGTGTTGCAGGAGCAGCAGCCGGTGCCATCATAGATAAAAAACACCCGGCAGCCGGTGCCGTTATAGGTGGTGCAGCCGGTGCAGGTGTTGGATATGGTATTGGCAGGGCCAAGGATAAAAAAGACGGACGTAATTAAAGATGCTCGTTTATAACCCCAGGCGGAATCTTTGTTGAATTGTGGCAGAAGATTCCGCCTTTTTCATTGATTGTAATGAACAGTTAGCCTGAACACAGCAGGCATTATATTAGCCTTATCAATTCTCTTTTCTACCTGGTTGGGATACAAGCAGGATTTTATTACCAGTTTTTTTCTGTATATGCTATACGATTCCGTTAGTAAAGAAGTAAGATCTTGAAAATGATTTTTTATTCTCATTCTGAGTCAATCATAACAATCCAGCCCGTTTTTCAATGTCCTTGAATTAAGTTGCTTTATTTCCCCCGATATTCAGACAAAGCATAAACATTACAATTTATAAAAAGAAAGGCTTGTGGAAACAAGCCTCGTTTTTTCTGAAACAAACCCTCCGTAAGATATGGAGGTTAAAAAGTTAACTGATATGTATAATAGTAAGAATAGTAAAGTGCTACTACCCTGAAACTATATTGTGTTAATAGTATGCAAGTTGTAATTATTATTGCTAAGCTTACCCCCTCATTTTAGCTAAAGCTCCCCCCTATTTTTATTAGAAGGTTGTATTTAAAAATACCAAAGGCTCCAAAGCAATAAGGAAAGAATGCTATCCTGTAACCACTACTCCTTTTATGTAACCTGCATAACAAATTTGTATACATAGTTGCTACCTAAAAATCTAATGGGTTATATTGGATTACAAAAAGAGCCAGAGATAGAGATCTCCGGCGGTATTAAACCTTCTCTCACAAGGGATGAGAAAAACATTTAGCTGTAGCTGCACAATATAATAACGCAAAACATTATTATCATAAGCAGTATTGGCGTAATACTACTTAAAAGTTTCGCTGATCTTTTTTATAATTGCTGTTTAAACCTTATTAAAATCATAGCCGGCCGCTGCCAAAATACTACTGCTACCTACTACCCTTGCATAAAATGCAGACAAATTAAAAAGGCAGCGATGACAAACAATAAGCACCGCTGCCTGGCTTCAAAAAGTATTGGATTTAGAATTATTTTTATTGCCGCTACATTGCATTAAACGGATCCCTCAATATCTCGTGACCATTGCATCGGCAATACCCAAGCGATGTTGTATATTCAATAGTCGTTTTAAAATAAAAAATGGTTGCACTGAATTAGCTGTATTGAATTATTTATTTTCTTTTGAGCACCTGCATATAACCATCCTTTAGTTATACCAGGATAGGACCTGCGTTTACAGCTTTACTGGCCTTAACAAAATGTAAAGCATAAAACAAAAAATACTGGAACAATTCAGCTTCATTAAAAAATGGGAACAACTAATAATCCTGGTTATATTCCTTATCAAAAACTTTGTATGAGTCTTATCTTTCAGGACATAATAAAGCCAATCCAATAAAAAGAAGGATTATTAAAAACTTTCAGTTTTTAATAATAAAATTCTTCAGCAATAATTTTGCCGTCTTTTACTTCATAACGGCCCATTTCAACCATATTCATCCTATCCATACCTTCCATTTTTACATCCATTCCCATCTCCATAAAAATGTAGTTGCCAAATACCTTTGGCTCATTGGTATAACTGCCAAACATTTCTTCAATCATAGAGTGAAACTGTTGCCCTTTGGCTATAATCACTTCCAGGTCGTTAAGGGTTACCCTGCCTCCCTGCATGTTACTTTCTGTGCTTGTTACATTGGTTGCATACAATTCATTTTGTGCTGTTTCAAACTGTCCCTGCTGGCAGAGTTCATATAGGGGGGGCAATTAGTTAAATTAACGGGTAATACCGGGCATAATAAAGCGGCTTTTAAATCATATTATAAGCCTCCCCTAATAAGATACATTTCAAATTGAAATTGGTTTTTACAGGTTTTTTCAAGAGACTCCTCTATTGTTTGCATAATCTTAAATATTGAAAACAGAACCAGGGTTCCAATACCCCCTAAAAAATAGTGGTATCTAATTAATATATCAACGGGGTTGGCTGAATAAAGTACGTGATACTTTTGTGTAAGAATTACATTAGCCTTATCAAGATTAGTTAAATAGTCAAACTTATATTATGAAAAATGTATTAACCAGTTGCAGCCAAGCACAGCTTTCTGTTTTCCCAACCCTAAACAATTTTAGTACCCAATCAAAAACCGTTAAACGAATGAACGGCAGATTTGAGCAGCAATTTTCTACCGGGGGTATGAGCAAATATCTTAGCGATGCTATTGAGCAGGCAAGAATAGAAGAAAGAAAAGCCCTCGGATCTGAACTTCATGATAATGTAAATCAGTTGTTGGTTTCTGCCATGCTGTTTCTTGGATTAGTCAAACCTGATGAAAGTAAAATGAAAGAGCATAAATCCAGGGCTGTTGAGTATGTAAAGATTGCTGTGGGAGAAATTAGAAAGCTATCTCATTCTATGGTAAATTCGGCTCCGGCTTTAGAAGAACTGGACAAAGAAATAACAAAGATTATTGATACAATCACTATAACTACGGATATGAAAGTTAGCTATGAATATGACCCAAAAGCTAACTTATTAAGCGACTCAAAAAAACTAACATTCTTCCGGATATTCCAGGAGCAAATGAAAAATGTATTAAAATATAGTAATGCTAAATCACTTAAAATCCGCATTGCTGTTACCAACGCAAAGGCCATGCTATCTATTACAGATGATGGTGTTGGTTTTGATAAGAACGTTGTAAAAGAAGGAATAGGATTAAAAAACATAAGATCCAGGGTTGAACAATTTAATGGCCATATGCAAATAATTAGTGCTGCAGGAAAGGGATGCTGCATAAAGGTAACTATACCGGTTTAGGGTAGACGATAAAGAAAACACAGTAATTTAAACAATAAAGGCCCGGTTATAGAAATAACCGGGTTGCCTTTTTTAAAATCCGCTAACCCAAAGTCAAGGAGGTTGTGCTCCTTTAACATTCTTCGAATATTTTGTTTACCCCTTCAAACATATTGACAGCACTTTTGCTGAATAATCCGAATCGGAAGATATTCTGCAAAACGTGATATAACCCCTATAAAAAGCATGTGTAAAACCCTGCTGCAAAATGCGGCAAAACTAAAAAGGGCAGCAATGACAATAAGCATTGCCGCCTGACTTTTAATAGATATTGAATTTACTATTTTGATTGCCACTTACATGCAGTAAATACATCTCAGCTTTTCGATATTGCATAACCCTTTATACTAACAACAACGCATAACGCATTATTACGTATAATTTATCTAAATCATAAATCTTGTTATTGAGCACTTAACAATGAAATACAATTTTATTGTTAAGTATTTTTTAATCCCTAGCCAGTCTGCAATAAAATCTAATTCTAGTTGCAATAATTCATAGTTAAATAATAACCTAAAATTATGCAGCTAAAATACCCACGTACCCCATTGTGTAAATGATCACCAATTTTTGAGGTATACGCCAGACTTCTTAAGTTAAAAAAATTACAAACAACCTGCTGATATTAGTATTGTATTTGGATAGGAGTAAGGTAGGACAGTCCAAATTGTTTTAAATTCAACATAAACTTAAGATAAAATTTTGTTCAAAGTCATGGCTTTTTAGGAAGATAACTATTTACTTTATGAGGAATATTACATTATCTACGAATCAGCACTCAAAAGTAAAATATATAATTACAATACACCTGGTTTGTGCATGACCGCCTTACTGAAAATCATTAAACATAGTTAACTTATCCGGGCAATTATATCAACTGCATTTATTCCATTTCCATTTTTTTATTAAACGTGTTTAAAAACATTGCACCCAAATTTTTATAAGGAGGGATATAATCTTCCCAGGCTTCTTTTATATATGCAGGTTGCCTTGCAAATATTATGTTCAGCGAGTTCCACATTTTACGCCAATCAATCACCTGGCTGGTCAAAAGCATCCGGTTTAAAGTGTTGATAATATTGTAATTTATTAATCCTGTACCAATCTGTTTAGTGGAAATGATATGTGCATCTGGATTAAGTTCAATTAACTGATTAAAATTTTTATACCCTCCGCAACTGCCCAGCACAATAATTTTGGCATTACCTGCCATACGGCTCATTGTACGGGGTAACCAATAGCTGTGCCCACGATGGATAACAATTGAAGGCACTATATTATTCTGGTAAAGATATTTACTCAAATGTACCTGGGCAGAATCATCCAAATTATTATTATTATCCAAAGGGCGGTTTACGTATATCCATATTTTAGGTTCCTTTACTGATATTATTTCCACCCATTCCCTGTTACTATTGTTTATTTTCCAATCTTTTAAAGCAAATGAATTGATATAATCCCTAAATATTTTTTTACTATCACCAAAAAAGAAAACCTGCTGTACAATACGCCCGCTATCATCCTGAAGGCTTTTTTTATCAATAGTATAAACCGGTTGAATGTAAGCTGTATCGCTTACCCCTACACGATTAGTGCTGTCTGCAGAAAGAAAAACTGTTTTTAGTAAATTGTAAATTACTTTACCGCGGTTA
>Ga0068859_100005276_pt1 | contig 13139 bp, 11 predicted proteins | sample KBSSwiS22_FD_66585 | JGI IMG/M metagenome (GOLD analysis project Ga0068859, IMG submission 66585) | Switchgrass rhizosphere microbial communities from Kellogg Biological Station, Michigan, USA - KBS Switchgrass S2-2 | ecosystem: Host-associated > Plants > Roots > Rhizosphere > Soil ... | reverse complement strand
TGGCCAAGCGGCAGAAACAGCTCGCGGAGGGATTCTCGGACTTGCACCGGCGCGTGGACGCGCCCCGTTTGTGGACGTCCGTCGCCGACAGCGCCGCGTTCGTCTTGCCGCGCTACCGGGCATGGGCGAAACAAAGGAAGGGCGAGGGCCGGGCCGCCGACGCGCTGCTCGCCGTTCTCGGCGGGTTTGCGTCGCGTGACAAGGAGTCCGATCCGAAGTGACGGCCGTGAGACCGGTCAGGGAGCGACCTCGATGGTGAGCTTGTCGTCTTTCACGAGGAAGCGCAGCTGGCTGCCTTTCGTACGCGACACGTCGAGATCGTAGAGGGGCGAGACGTACGTCTTCTTCGATCCATACACCTTCGCGGAAATCCGATGCGTTCCGGCCTCGACTTGGAGCGGGTCCCACGTCGTCGTCTGGGAGATGAGCAGGGCCGGCTTCTGGAACTTCTCGTTGAAGATCGCAACGTTGTCGAGCATCACGACGAGATTTCCCTGCCGCATCGTGCTCGTGAGGCTGATCGTGATCGGACTCGTCGGCGTGTCGGCACGAACCCCGGCCAAGGCCGCGGCTGCGACGAGTACAGGGATCATGAGGCGTGTCTTGAGCATCGCGTGGACCCTCCACACGCATGCACATGCAATACGGGCGCCGCAGGGCGGCGCGGATGGAATTGGTCGAATGCGGCCGCAACTTTCGCGCCAGGGAGCAATATTGTCGATGAAGACGTTGTAGAAACGACCACCGCCTGCCTTGGGGCACAATGCGGCCATGACCTTCCTGGACGACTCCTACCAGACCGCGCGCCGCATCACGCGCGTGGGCCTGGCCGTCAGCGGCGTGCTCGCGTGCAGCAGCATCGGCATCGGACTTCTGGAGGGGTCCACCTCGGTCGTGGCGATGGGAGTCGAGTTCGCCGGTGATGTTCTCGCCTCCAGCATCGTGTTGATCGGAATGGGCGTGGCCGCCCGGCCGGCCGATGAAAACCACCCGTACGGACACGGACGTTTCGAAACACTGTCCGCCTTCGTCGTCGGCGTGATCCTCGCCGCCGGCGGGATGACCATTTGCTACCAGTCGCTGCGGGGAGTGGGCGCACGCCACACGCCGCCCGGGATGCCCGCCGTGGTGGCGCTGGTCGGCGCCATCGTCCTGCGCGGCGTCATGTCGACGGTGAAGTTCCGCGTGGGCCGGCGGCTCAGGAGCTCGGCGCTCGTGGCCGACGCCTGGAATGACGCGGTCGACATTCTGTCGGCGCTCGCCGCCCTCACCGCCGTCGCGCTGGCCAACTACGACCCCGTCCGGTTCCTGGCCGCGGATCACTACGGAGGATGCGTCGTCGGCATCGTCGTCGTGATCACCGGGATTCGCGTCGCGCGGGACGCCTCGCTCGAGCTCGTCGACACCATGCCAAGCTCGGAGCTGACGAGCGAGATCCTGGCGACGGCGAGCGCCGTTGCGGGCGTTTTGGGGATCGACAAGGTGTTCGTCCGAAAATCCGGCCTGCAGTACCACGTCGACATGCACATCGAGGTCGATCCGGCACTCACGGTCGCCGCGTCTCACGCCATTGGGGGGCACGTTCGCTCGACCCTGAAAAACCAGCTGCCGTGGGTGGCCGACGTGCTGGTTCACGTCGAGCCGTCGGAGACTCCCCAATTGAGCGATCGGTAGGCGGACAGGGAAACTTTCGGCTCACGGATGGCTCTTCCTAGATCGAGGAGGTGCCCTGTGCGAGCTGCGACCGTCGTCCGCGAGGCCGCCCTGTGGGTGGTCGCCCTCTTCTTGGCGTACGTGTTCTCCCAGCAGGGGATTTCGAAGTTCTCGGCCACCAGCGGGTGGTCGGCCGCGTTTCGCCTGTGGCACTATCCCGACTGGTTCCGAATCACGATCGGCGTCGTCGAAGTGGCGGCGGCGGCTTTGGTTCTGATTCCGCAGACCGCGCTCATCGGAGGGGTTCTGATCGTGGGCGTGATGCTCGGGGGAATGGGCACGCACGTCTACTGGGGGCACCCCGGTCAGATGACGAGCGAAGCTCTTCCGCTGGTCCTCGGCATTGTGCTCGCCGTCGGGCGCCGCAACCGGTTCTTCACCCGCCGGGCACGCGAGAACGGCGCATGACGCCGGACGCCATCGTCGACCGGATCGAGCGCGCCCGCGACCGCCGTGTGCCGGCCGCGCTGCGGCACGCGGCATTCGAGGACGTGGTGCGCACGTTCCAGGCGATGGCGGTGGCCTCCGCCACACGGCTCCTCGACGATTCCGACGAAGCGAGGGACGCCGCACAGGACGCTTTCCTCGCCGCATGGTTGAAGCTGAGCCAGCTTCGAGCTCCGGCGGCCTTCGCCGGTTGGCTCAAGCGCCTGGTGGCCACCGAGTGCCGCCGGCGTCTGCGACAACGCCCAACCCCCTCCCAGCTCGACGAGCATGCGATCGCGGCGGCACCGATCGTCCCGCGCGATCCGCCCTGGCTGGCTCCCATGCTGGCGACACTGACCGAGCCCGAACGCCAGACCGTCGTCCGGTTCTACGTTCACGGTGACACCATCCGCGACATCGCCACGCGCTCGGGAGCACCTCCGGCGACGGTCGGCAAGAGGCTCTACACCGCACGCTTGAAGGTGCGCCGCGCGCTTCCGCCGTCGATCCGCGCGAGCGCACTTCGCGCCCGGACACGCAGGCCGGGATCGAGCCCGGATGAGCTCGCGGCCTACGTCGGCTTCTATCGCTTCGACAAGCGTCCCGAGCTGGTCGTCGAAATCCGGCGCTCGCGACGTGGCGACGGCCTCGCCTCCTACAGCCAAGGGCAGCGCGACGTCCTTCACCACCTCGGAAACGACACCCTGGTCACGCGTGCCTTCGACGGGGAGGGCCGCTTCCAGCGGGACAAGCGTGGCCGGGTCACCCGCTTCGTCTACTACGAGTTCGGGGTGCGTCTCGGAGTTGCGAAGAGGATCCGAGTCATTCCCCGATGAGGTGCGCCGCGATCGTCCTCTTGTGAGGATGCTTCCGGTGCTCGTAGAGATAGATCCCTTGCCACGTGCCCAGCGCGGGCTCGCCGCCGGTGACGGGAATGGAGAGCGTCGTCGCCGTCAGCGCGGCGCGGACGTGCGCCGGCATGTCGTCGGGCCCTTCCGAGGTGTGACGGAACAGCGGGTCGCCCTCGGGAACGAGCCGGCGCAAGAACCGCTCGAAGTCGCGGCGGACCTCCGGATCGGCGTTCTCCTGGATCAGCAGCGAGGCGGACGTGTGCTTCACGTGAAGCGTGAGCAGGCCTGTTTCAATCCGCGTCGCGCGGACCCACGCGACGACGCGATCGGTGACCTCGATCATTTCCGGGCCGTGCGACGCGACGGCGATTTCGGTGGTGTGTTGCTTCACTATCGCTTGACCTTCACGGGAGTGCGCCACTGCGCGTTCCCGTCTTCATCGAACAAGACGAGGGATGCGGGAGTTCGGCGGGGCTCCTCGTTCCCTTCCTGATCTTCGAGCGTGATCGCGCCGAGCGACGCGCGAACGATCCCGCGCGCGTCATACAGATCGAGGAAGGGAGACTCCCACGACCGCAGTCCCAGCTTGGCGCGTGTCTCGCCGGCGCTGCCGATGAGCGCCAGGTAGGGACCGGACTCGGACGATTCGGCGAGCTGTGCCGCGAGCTGACCGTTCCGATCCATGAGCGAGACGCCGACGTCGCCGTCCGGCTCGACGCTTGCATGAAGCCCTCCTTGTCCGCGCTCGCCGGCCAGCTGGAACGAGGGGGCGCCGTCGGGTGTCGTGTGGACCAGCGCGCGCACCTTCCCTTGTGGATCGAGGAGGCTCAGGGCCGGTTCGCCCGTCGGGAACGCCATCAACATCGAGCGGGGGCGGCCCCGGTCGTCGTTCAATGCGATGCGCGGCGTGCCGCCGGCGCTCGTCAGGAGCAGCCTCTCGGTTCCGCTCGGGTCCGCGAACACGGCGCTGGGGGCGCCCGCGGGGCTCGTCCTCAACGCCAGACGCGTCGTGCCTTGAAGGTCGCCGATGCTCAAGCTCACCGTGTCGTCGGGCTTCACGGAGAACGCCCCGAGCGGCTTGCCTCGTTCCGACAGCAGAGCCAGGTCAGGTTTCCCGTCGGACGCGAGGGACAACTTCATGCGCGGTGCTCCGGCCGTATCGGACAACGTGATCGACGGCACGCCGTCATCGCTCACGACAATCGCGGCCAGCGATCGTCCGTCCTTGTCGTTCAGTTTCAGTCGCGGCGCGCCGTCCGTCTCAACGGCCAGCATCGCCCGTATCGTTCCGCCGTCATCCATGAAGGTGAGCTGAGGCTGGCCGTCGATCGACGAGCCCAGCCAGGCGCGGACCCGGCCTTCGCCGTCGATCAAGTGAAAGGCGTTTGCTTCGACGATCGCCGGGACCGCCCGCGGCGCCGCCTGGGCCGCCAGCAAGACGACGCACGCGATCGCGAGCGCCGCGAAGACGGCCCGGCGGAGCCGCCGGTGCTCACGCTCGAGTCGCTCCAGACGATCAAGCAACGGATCCGACATGGCCGCACCTCCTCGAGGAGAGGGCACCACGCCCAAGCCCGTCCTCGAGCACAGGATAGGCCTCCGCGGCTCGTCAGGGACAGGCGCTCGCGCTGGCGGCGATCTCGGCGTCCCGGCTCTGCACTTGGCGTGGGGACGTCGTGTTGTAGGTGCCGGTGCCGCAGGGGCTCGACGGGCGGACGAGGTACCAGAGCCCGCCGGCGGGTGGGGCCGCGGTGACGGGGAGAGTCGTCGCGGTGGTTTCGTTCGTGTCGCAAACGGCGGTGGTGAAGTCGCCATTCGAGCTGCGCAGCGCGGACAGCGATCCGTGCACGACGTCGAACGCCGCGGCCCCGGTGACCACGGTCCAGCTCAGCTGTGTCCGCGATGGCAGCGTCAGCGTGGGTACTCCGGTCGGAGTCGCACCCGAATCGGCGAGGCCGTCGCAGTTGTCGTCGAATCCGTCGCAGATCTCGGGGTTGCCGGGGAAGCGATTGGCGTCCGCGTCGTCGCAGTCCAATCCGACGGGCGAGAGGTCGCCGTCGGCGTCCGCTCCGCAGACCGCGTCGATGTCGAGGGCGAGATCATGGGATGCGTTGCCGTTGAACGGCCCGCCGTCGACCCAGCCGAAGCCGGTTTGCCGGAAGCGGTACGGCGTCGACTGAACCGCTCCCTCGCCGGCGGAAATCGCGAAGGCGGTGCCGGTGCTTCCCGCTTCCTGCGTGCCGTAGATCGACAGCCAGTACTTCCCGGGGCCCAGGTGCTTGTCGAGGTCCTTGAAATTGGGCTCCCAGAGTTTTCCCGCACCACGGTAACCGAGCGACTGCCCGGGCATCACGCACGGCGACACGCACTGTCCGGACACGCACTGGTACAGGGGGTTGCCGCAGTTGGCGTCGGAGGAGCAGGAGGTGCCCGTCGTGCACTGGTTGTACGTCTCGCAGGCCGCGCCGTTGTGATAGCAGGAGGAAACGATCGTCCAGGTCGCCAACGGTGACGTGCTGGGGAATCCCGAGGCATCGGAGTACAGCTCGGCGAAGGCGTCCATGACCTTCGTCCCATCTTGCAAGACGCCGCGGAAGGCACTGATGGCGCACGCCTGCCCAGCCGGCACGACGAAGTCGTCCGCGCTTTGACGCTTGGCTCCCGCGCTCGGGGTGCCGTCGTTCGACTCGCCGGTATGCAGGAGGTCGGCCTCTCCGTTCGACCACCAGCTTCCGGGGTTGCCGCGATACTCGTACGCGCCCAGATCGCAGTTGTCCGCACGTTCGACACCTCTTATGTCCGTGGGGGAGCAGGTCGAACCATCGACAGAGGTCGGGTCACCCTTGTCCAGCGCCGGCGAGCCCTTCTTCAATCGCAGGTCGGCCCCCGGCGTGCGGAACAGCGGGTCGAGGTCGTCGACATTGGTTCCGGCGGCATATCCGCCCTGAACGATGCTTCGCGTGACGGTGGCGGAGGCGCCGATGATCTGTCCGTTCGTGTTCCCCCAGAGGATCGAGTTGCGGATCGTGACGGTGTTCGGGTCGAACAGGTAGATCCCGCCTCCGTTTGTCGTCGCCGTGTTCGCGCTCAATGTGGCGTTGTTCAGCCGCAGCGTGCCCTGAAAATTGAGGACCGCTCCGCCGAGGTCCGAGGCCTGGTTCCCTCGGAACTCACAGTTGTCGAGGGTGGTGAGGCCGCCGGCCCAGCTCGACAGGCCTCCGCCGCGCGTCGCGGAGTTGCCGAGGAACTTGCTGTTCTCGATGATCGGCGAGCCGTTCTGTGTGAACAGACCGCCCCCTTCCGAGCCCGGATTCGACACGACGTTGTTCGAGAAGGTGACGAAGGTGAGACGCGGGCCGCCGCCGTCGTTGAACATCCCGCCGCCCGATGCGCCGCTTGCGGTGTTGTTGTCGATCGTCACGCGCTCGAGGCTCGGCTCACCGGTTCCGTTGTAAATGCCTCCGCCGCGAGCGGCGTAGTTTTGCTCGACGACGAGCTGTCGCAGAGAGGGGAAGCCGCCCTGAATGGAGATCCCGGCGCCGCGGTCGTTCGGGTTCGCTCCGTCGGCGCGACCGGCGGACACGTGGAATCCGTCGAGCACCGCGCTGTCGTCGATCGCAGCCCCTGCGGTGACGACGTGATAGCTGTTGTCGGTGCCCGCGGCCGTTGCGATCTCACCGCTCAGATACGTCGGATGCGCGTTCGGGTCCCTGAGACCGCCGGCGGTCCCATACCCGCCGAGGATGGCTACGCCGTTCTTCAGCTGGAAGGACGCCGTGCGGCTTCCGGTGCGGACGTTCGCGATCGGATCCCAGTCGGGCTTGTACACGCCCTGCGCGACGAGAATCTTCATGCCGGGTGTTGCGACGTTCAGTGCTTCTTGGAGCTCGAAGAAAGCATTCGCCCACGACGTTCCGGTGTTGTTCCCGAACGCGAATTGATCGACGTAGACCACTTGCTGCACGGCGTCCAGCGCGGCTTGAAGGTTGGGCAAGGGGCCAAGGTGTAACGTTCCGGCCTGCGCCGTTCCGGTGGCAACCAGCATGTTCTTGATCTGCGCGGGAGTGGCGGGTGATCCGTAAAGCGCCTTGTGCGCCTGCTGCAAGATCGCGACGGCACCGGCGATCATCGGACCCGATCCCGAGCTGCCCCCGAAGTCCGAGCGGTAGAAGCGGTTCACGCCTTCCGCCGAGTACAAGGTGCCGTAGCCGGTGGTCACGAGGCTGTCGCCCCAGCCCTGAAGATCCACCGTCGCTCCGTTATTGCTCCACGTGTGCGCGCCGCGCGGTGTGGCGCTGTGCGGCGACTGACCGCCCGTAACCAGGAGCGCGCCCGAGTCGTTTTCGACTAGGAAGGGCCAATGATCGTCGTGGCCGGTGTGGTACACGGCGTCGTCCAGGTTCTGGCTGCCGTTTCCCGTGGTCTCGACGACGACGATGCCGTTGGCCACGAGCGTCACGATCGCGTCGTACACCGGTTTCGACCATTCCGTGGGCACGAATCCGAATTGAGATGTGCCCCCCGCCCAGTTCGGCCCGGCGAACTGCTGCTCGATGAGCACGACATCTCCCGCGGACAGCGCGGCGCCGCATTCCATCAGAGCGGGTGCTACGCGGTATCCGACCGCCGTGCTCGTCCCAGCGAAGTACAGCGAAGCGCCGTACGCGATTCCCTTCGTGCCGACGCCGTCGTTCTTCGCGGCGATGATCCCGTTCACCCCCGTGCCGTGGTCGTCCTGGAACGGGTCGACGGGCAGCGGGCCCAAGACGGTGATCGGGGGGAGATCCTGGTGCGCGAAATTGATCCAGTACTCGACGTCGCACACTTTGATTCCGGCCCCGGTGTAGCCCCGGGTCCAGGCGTTGCGCGCGTCGATTCCCGACGGCGCCGCGTCGAGATAGTCCTGGTAAGTGGGTTGCGCAGAGCTCGAGTAGTCGGGGGGCGTCGGCGGTGCCACCGGTCTAGGCACGAAGTAGGCGGCCTGAACGCTGTCGTACCGCTCGATGATCGCCTTCGCGCGCTCGGCGGACAGCCCGGGCGGAAGGTGCAACCGGAAGTAATTGTTGAGGTCGGGGAGCGGCTTCGCGCTGTGCGCCTGCCCGTCCAGGCGCAGGCGGTCGAGCGTGGCTTCGTCCACCGAGTGGGTGCGGTCCCACTGCCCGAGGGAGAACGCGTTCAAGATTCCTTGAAGGTCCGTATTCACCGCGGCCTGGTTCCCCACGTCCGTGGGCTCGCCATTACGCATACGGACTCTCGTTCCCTCCTTGAACTTCACGTCGAGAACGTTCGCCTCGTACGCGGGATCGCTCGCCGGAGGCGCCGCGACCGCGAGCCCTCCGGCAACCATGACGAGCAGACAGACGGCGCGAAGTTTCATGGCGACCACCCCTTTGTGAATGCGTCTCGTTCTCGCGGGTCAATAACGGAAACGCCGCCGTCCGTTACGGGGAGGACGATCATTGCGATACATTGGCCGCGATGGCCGGAGACCATGACGAATCTCGCGGAAAGAAGCGGCTTTTCCAGACGACGCAGTGGAGCGTCGTGCTCAAGGCCGGGTCAGGGGAAGGGGAGCACGCGACCGCCCTCGCGACGCTTTGCCAGGACTATTGGCGGCCGGTGTACGCGTACATCCGGTGGCGCGGTCACGACGCCGAAGCCGCCCGCGACCTGACGCAAGGGTTCTTCGCCGCGCTCCTCGAGCGCAAAGGCTTGGAGACGGCGCGCCGCGAGAGAGGGCGGTTCCGCGACTTCCTCCTCGCCTCCGTCAAGAATTTTCTAGCGCACGAGCGGGAGCGGGAGCACGCGCAGAAGAGGGGAGGCGGGCGAATCCCGGTTCGCATCGACTCCGATCCGGAGATCTCGTTCGTCGGCTTCCCGGCTCCCGCGACCGAGGAGACGCCCGAGACGATCTTCGAGCGGCGGTGGGCGATCACCCTCCTCGATCAGGCGATGCTCGACCTCGCGGCCGACATGAGGGGTGCAGGGAGCGTCGAGAGGTTCGAAACGCTCCGCCCGTATCTCGTGAGCGACACGGAGCCGCCGCACGCGGACCTCGCGCACGGGCTGAGAATGACGGAATCCGCGGTCCGCGTCGCGCTGCATCGGCTGCGGCAGCGTTTCGGCGCGGCCTTGCGCGAGCGCGTGGCCCAGACGCTCGAGGACCCGAGCCGTGTCGACGACGAGCTTCGCTATCTCATCGGCCTGGTGGGAGCGTAGGCGCGGGCGGCTTCAGTTCGCCGGCACTTTTTCTTCAACCGACTCGAACCAGTTGAGGATCTCGACGACGTGGTCGCCCGCGAACTGGGGGGCCACCGGCCGTACCGCGAGGAAGCGCTCGCCGCGGGCCCCGAACCCGTTCAGCTCGGTCAGCTGCCCGGGAATCTTCAGAAGGTCCTTCGGCGGCGCGACCACGATCCCATCGCCGGCGTGGGCCAGGCGGACCGAGACCAGCCAATGCTCCCCACCGCTGTCGTGGAGGCAGACCAGCTCGTTGCCGTCGGGAGACCACCGGGCGTCATAGCCGCCGCCGCGCGAGATCTGCCACCGGCCCTCGCCTGAAGGAAACGGCCGGACGTACACCTCCCTGCGGCCCGACACCTCCGCGTCGTAGGCGATCCATCGGCCGTCCACGGACACGAAGGGACGCGCAGGCAGGCCCTCGCCGAACTCCGTGATCCGTCGCGGCGCCCGCTCGCCATCGAGCCGCGTGACGTAGAGGCCGTCCTCGCCGCGATGAACGACCCCGGCTCCATCGCCGGCTCGGCAGGACCACGCAGTCACTCCGTCGACGTCGAGTCCCAGGCTCCGCGCCTCGCCCGTTCCATCCGCCGCGGTTTCGTAGAGCCGCGAGATCCCGCCGCCTCCCGCGTCGGAGGCGATCAGCAGCCGGCGCCCGTCGGGATACCAGCCGCGCAGGATGCAATTCCCCTGGGTGCGAGCGCGCACGGAGGAGCCTCGGGCGAGGTCGTACACGACGACGGTGTCGGTCGCTCCGAACACGGTCGACGCGATCTTCGTCCCGTCGGGGGAGAGAAACGGCGAGTAGTACGGCTCGAGCGGAGCGCCGATCGGGGTGATGGTCCCCTGGCGGTCGAGCCATACCAGCTCGTTGCGCAGGATGTCCGGTCCTCCGGGAACGAAGACGATCGCGCCGGCATCCGGAGCGACGGCGAACTGCGCGGCGCCGCTCCCCGGCTCGGTCATCACGTCGGCGAGCACCTTCACCGGCGCCCCTTGAATCACCCCGGAACGCGGATCGAAGCGCACGGCCATGATCGCCCCGTCCCGCGCGTAGACGATGTGGCCGGTGGGCAGGTAGCGCGCGAACGACCCGCCGCGCAGGAGCGTCTTCCAGGTCTTCGTCTCGAGGTCGAGCAGCGCGATCTCCCCCTGGTCGAACGACGTGATCCCTTCCTTCTTGATGGTGAACAGGAGATGCCGGCCGTCGGGGAGAGCGGCCGGCCAGCGGTGGGACACCTCGCCCTTCGAAGCGTCGGGCACGGTGAGGGTCTCGACCGAGCCCCCGTTTTCACCCACCCGCATCAGGCCTGCCTTCGCGGCCGACGAGAACACGATCCCGCGGTCGGTCCAGACCGCGCCTTTCGTGCCGCCCGCGCTGGGGTTTTCGGTGATGAGGGTTGGCTCGCCGCCGGCGAGGGAGACCTTGTAGAGGCCGCGGCTCGAAAACCCCAGCCACTTTCCGTCCGGGGAGAAGAACGGGTCCCAGATGCCCTGCGCCGGATCGGGGGACTTGACGCAGCGGACCGCGCGGACCTCGTCGGCGCGGCGCAGGCAGATCGCCCACGCGATCGCGGACGCTTCGGACACCTTTCCGAAGTAGGCGATCGTCATGCCGTCGGGAGAGATCGCCACGCTCGAGTGATCCGCGGCCGGATAGCCCGGATACTGCGGATCGGTCACGTCGACTCTCAGAGGAACGGCCGAGGCCTTGCCCAGCCCGGAATCGCGCGAGCCGCGTGGACCGGAGCCGGCCGTCGTGGCGATCACGACGGCCACGACGGCGATCGCGACGGCGAGGCCGGCGACCGCCCAGGGGAGGAACCCGGATAGGCGCCGCGGTCCGACGCTCGCCGCGGGCACGGCGCCCGAGGAGGTCCATTCGCGAGCCTCGCGCGCCCGCTCCAGCTCGATCAAGACGTCGCCGGCATCGCGGATCCGGCGTCGTGGGTCCTTCTCCAGGCATCGCGCGACCAGCTCGCGCAGGCGCGCGGGGGTGCGGGCCGGGAGCGCGTCCCACGTCGGGTCCCGCTCGATGACCTTCGCCAGAATGTCCGTCGCCGTCTCCCCTTCGAAGGCCGGCCGGCCCGTGAGGCACTCGTACAGCACGCATCCGAGCGACCAGATGTCCGTGCGCCTGTCGACCGGCCGTCCGCGCGCCTGCTCGGGGCTCATGTAGGACACGGTGCCCATCACGGTGCCCGGCGTCGTGTGATGCGCGCTGATCGTCGGGGAGCGATCGAGCTCCCCGGCCTGGGGATCGGCGTCCATCGCCTTTGCCAGCCCGAAATCGAGGATCTTCGCCTTTCCATCCGGGGTGAGCACGATGTTCGCGGGCTTGAGGTCGCGGTGCACGACCCCGCTCGCGTGGGCCGCCTCGAGTCCCTCCGCGATCTGGGCCGCGATCCTCAGGGTCTCGTCGAACGGAAGCGGCCCCGACTTCAGGCGCTCCGCGAGCGACGGACCTTCGACGAGCTCCATGACCAGGAAGTGCGAGTCGTCGATGTCCTCGAACCCGTAGATCGCCGCGATGTTGGGATGGTTGAGCGAGGCGGCGACGCGGGCCTCGCGGTGGAATCGCGCGATGCGCTCCGGGTCGTTCGCGAGCTTCGCCGGGAGGACCTTGATGGCGACTTCGCGGTGGAGGCGCTCGTCGCGGGCCCGATAAACCTCGCCCATGCCGCCGCGTCCCAGGCGAGACAGGATGCGGTAGGACCCGATCTGCTCGTCCACCGGATCCAACGATTCGAGCGCGAGCCCGAAAAGGCATTTCGGACACGGGCGGCCGCCAGGCCGCTCGGTGCCGCACGTTGCGCAGCGCACGGTGGATTCCACGCCGGATGTATACCTCTGGAACTTCGAGATTTCATACGACGGCTGCGGAAGATTGCTCTTCCGCTCTTATCGACTAGCAATAATCACATTGACGATCATCGATATGCGTCGTATTGTTAATCGATAACACAAGGTGGTGACCATGTCGAAGCCCGTTTCGTCCTCAGCCGCGTTGCCGATCGCGCACCTCGCTCTTCGGATCGTCATCGTCCTGAACTGGTTGATGGCCGCCGTGATCCTGATTCTTCTGGTCGCGCTGCCCCACGAGCAATGGATCATGAGCGCGTTCAAGCTCTCTCCTTCGCCCGACGCGCATCGCGTGGTCCTGGCATTGCGCGCGGTCGCGATCCTCGGCCTCGCCACGATTCCCCTGAACTACGGGGTTCTCAAGCGGCTGCTCGCGATGGTCGAGACGGTTCGCGCGGGCGACCCGTTCGTTGCCGGAAACGCGGAGCGTCTACAGGCGATCGCCTGGTCACTGCTGGCGCTGCAGCTGCTGAGCATCGTCATCGGCGCGATCGGCAAGGCCGTCTCCACGCCGGCGCATCCGGTCCATCTGGATGCCGGCTTTTCCATCAACGGCTGGCTGGCCGTTCTCCTCACGTTCCTGCTGGCCCGTGTGTTCGCGGAAGGCACGCTCATGCGCGACGACCTCGAAGGGACCGTCTGACATGTCGATCGTCGTGAAGCTCGACGACCTGCTGCACGACCGGCGGATGACCTTGACCGAGCTTGCGGATCGGGTCGGGATGACGCTGGCCAACCTCTCGATCTTGAAGACCGGCAAGGCGCGCGCGATCCGGTTTTCGACGCTCGATGCGATCTGCGAGGCGCTGACGTGCCAGCCGGGCGAGATGCTCCGGTTCGAGGCCGACCACGCCGAGCGCGCGGGGACGTCGGCGACGAAGAAACGGAGAGCAAGCTGATGAAGCGTCATCCCACGCTGACGATCTCCTCGCTGCTGTCGATCCTGCTGTTCTCGTTCCACTGGGCGGACGAAGTCGCCCGCGGATTCGAGCCGGGAACCCTCTCGGCCGTGGGCGGTCTGCTCATCTTGGCCGTCTGGCTCTGCGC
>Ga0068859_100005275_pt1 | contig 13140 bp, 5 predicted proteins | sample KBSSwiS22_FD_66585 | JGI IMG/M metagenome (GOLD analysis project Ga0068859, IMG submission 66585) | Switchgrass rhizosphere microbial communities from Kellogg Biological Station, Michigan, USA - KBS Switchgrass S2-2 | ecosystem: Host-associated > Plants > Roots > Rhizosphere > Soil ... | reverse complement strand
CCCGCCCGGCGTGGTCGTGCGCGACACGTCCAAGTGCAACGACGGCGACACCTGCTGGATCACGACCACGAAGAACGAGGAGATCCTGTTCTTCCGCGCCACCCAGCCGGACACCGTCATCGGCACCAACCAACCCACCGCATCCGACCCGCACACGTTCGTGATCCGCGCCATCGACAACGCCGGCGCGCGCTCGCCCTACAAGTACCGCTCGTTCTACTCGTACACGATCGCGCCCACGGTGACCATCGTGAACCCGCTCCCGAGCGCGCTGCTGAGCGCCCAGGTCACGCCCTCGGTCCGCGTCGAGTGGCAGGGCTCGGACGTGGATGGCCAGTTCTCTCAGAAGCCGGTCGAGTACAAGTACAAGATGCTCGACCTCGCCGATCCCACGAACAAGTCCTTCCTCACGGACCCCGATGCGCTGCGCCGGCAGGAGGCGGCGAAGAACTGGGCGAGCTGGGATTCGACGAGCGCGGACACGCAGTTCGTGCAGTTCACGAACCTCACCCCCGGCAGGAGCTACCTGTTCGTCTTGATCGGGTTCGACGAGGCCGGCGCCTACTCGCCGGTGTTCACGCTCAACTCGAATTGCCTGCAGCTCACCGCCGGCTTCGCCAGCTCGAACGGCCCCAAGATCCGCATCTTCAACGAGTACATCGATTTCACCTACCAGAGCGGCGGTTACAGCACCGACCCGCTGCGGGAGATACCGGTCGAGATACCGACCCACGTCAACGTCAACGTGAGCTGGGAGGCGATCCCATCCCCGGGCTCGCGGATCCAGTTCTTCCGCTGGATGGTGGACGGCAACATCAACGACCAGACGCCACGATCCGACGAGGCCAACGATTACATCCACTGGTCGCAGTCGAGCCCGACGATGCCGGGCGCGGTGACGCTGCGCCCGTTCGCGGACGGCGATCACCGCTTCTACCTGGAGTGCGGCGACAACAACGGCCAGAAGAGCCTCGGCATCCTCAAGATGACCGCGGTGACGCCCTCGTTCAATCGCACCCTCCTCGTCATCGACGACACGCGGCTCGAGCCGGACAAGATCCCGGTTAATCCGGTGACCAAGAAACTTATCTTCCCCATGAACGCGTACACGCTGCCGTGGCCGAGTCGGACCGAGTTGGACACGTTCATGTTCGCGAGGGGCGGCTACCCCTGGCGCGGCACCCAGAACCCGCGCGACAACACCGGCGCGGGCGCCGGTGCGATCTCTTACCCCGGTCTGTTCGCCGGCTACGAGTTCGACACGCTGGGCACGCGGCTGGGCTTCGAGAACCCGGCGCGCGGCGTGCTCCTGAGCAAGATCGGGGAGTACAAGGCTCTCGTCTGGCTCGTGGACTCCGACGGCGTGACCAAGGACTTCATCAACCCGGACGCCTACCCGACCACCGCACTCAAGTCGATGAGTGGCCCCGGTCTCGCGAGCACGCTGGAGGCCTACACGCAGCTCGGCGGCAAGGTGTGGCTCGCCGGCGGCGGCTGCGCCTACGGTTCGCTCATCCTCTTCGACAAGCGCGGCAACAACCAGGGCCAGACCACGGTGTTCTCGAGCCTGCCGCAGTTCGCCGAGCTGGCGCCGAGCCGCATCATGTACGACGGCGCGCACTGGCAGTCGGCGGTGGGGGTGACGAAGAGCCTGATCACCACCAAGCGTTATGAATTCGATGCCGACGACACCACATACATCGTGGCCAAGCCTTGGGAGCACCCGGACCACTACAACCCGGGCACGACCATCCGCTCGCCCGACTACTCGCGCCTGCCGCAGGAGATGCGCCTCAAGGCGGGGATCGACGCGATGCCGCCGACACGGCTCGCAACGCAGACGGGGCTCTTCTACCAGTCGAGCTTCCCCTGCGAGTACATCGACGACAACAATTCCATCATCGAGGACGTGGACCCCGACCCGGCTCATGAGCACCAGATCGCGGTGCTCGACACGCTCTACATGGCGAAGGGCGGCGTCATCCTCGTCCCGCCCAAGTCGGACGGCGACGGGATCCCCACCGCCCCGACGATGACGTACTACCACGGCAGCACCGCACACCAGTTCGTGTTCAGCGGGTTCAGCATCTGGTCCTACGCGCGTCAGGATTGCATGGGATTGGTGGACTTCGTGCTCCAGGACCTCTGGAATCTGCCCCGAGCGCCTATCGACCGTGGCTCGATCGCCCCCGCCATGCCGAACGGGGTCAGTCGCCCCGCGCGCGTGGTCACACCGGCGCCGCGAGCCGTCAGCGTGAGGGTGCAGACCGGCACCAATCGGGAGTGATCCATGTCCGCCATCCGTGACGTGCGCGGCGGCGCATTCCGCGCCGCTGGCCGCGCCTGCCTGCTGATCGCGTTCGGCGTGCTGGGGTTCGCCCCGGCACGCGCCGCCTCGAATTTCCCCGACATCCCCGTGTGGATCAACGTCGGCGCGTGGAAGGACAGCTCCACGATCGCGGGGTTGGAATACCGCTGCATCGGGTCGTTCCAGGGCCCGCTGCCCGACAGCGTCCATCGCCAGGCGGCGACGCTGAGCGTGCGCTTCATGCGCGACCGTGCCACGGAAGCGCGCCCCGACTTCGGCGGCTACCGCGTCTATCGCATGCAGAACACGCCGGACAGCTCGAAGGCGGTGCTCATCCGCCGCTTCTCGATCAACCCCGGCAGCGAGCTGACGTGGAACTTCTCCCGGGTCACCAAGGTCTCGTCCGTGTCGGCGCTGCTCAACAACGGCGCCGGGGCCTTCGGGCCACGCGTGGCGCTGCCGACCGGGGTCACACCGATCGCGATCGCGGTGGGCGACGTCAACAAGGACGGGAAGCAGGACCTCGTGGTCGCGACCCAGGGCGCGACCACGGTGACCGAGCTGTTCGGGGACGGGAACGGCGGGTTCAGCGGACGCGCCGAGCTGAGCGTCGGCGTGTTCGCATCCGACCTGAAGCTCGCGGACCTGAACAACGACAGCCGCCTGGACATCGTGGTCACGAGCGCCAACAGCCGCGACCTCGTGGTGCTGCCCTCCAATCCGCAGGGCGGTTTCCTGCTGCCGATCTCGACCCCCGTCGGAAAGGGTCCGTCGGCGCTCGCGCTCGCGGACGTGACCCTCGATGGCCGCCTCGACTTCGTCGTCGCCTGCGGCGGCTCGGACTCGCTGTGCGTGGTGGCTTCCACCTTGACGGGCCAGAACCTCGGCTTCGGGACCAAGTCGTTCACCGCGGTGGGGTCGCGTCCCTCGGCGCTCGCGGTCGGTGACGTGACCGGGGACGTCGTGCCCGAGATCGTGGTCGCGAACGCCGGCAGCAACACCGTGTCGGCGTTCCGCACGACGGCGACATCGTCCGGCATCCTCTTCGCCAGCCTGGGGACGATCCCGGTGGGCATCGAGCCCTCGGGCGTGGCGCTGCGCGACGTGAACGGCGACGCCAGGGCCGACCTGCTGGTGACGAACGCCGGATCCAATACCGTCTCCGTGCTGCTCGGCAACGGCGCGGGCGCGTTCACGCCGCAGCCCGACGTCCCCACCGGCACCACGCCGCGCGGCATCGTGGTCGCCGACCTGAACGGCGACGGCCAGCTCGACCTCGCGGTGGCGAACCAGGGCTCGAACGACGTCTCCGTGCTGAACGGCAACGGCACGGGCGCGTTCTCCGCCGGCAGCGTGGTGCCGGTGGGCGTGGGCCCGCGCGGCATCGCCGTCGGCGACGTGAACGCCGACGGCAAGCCCGACCTGTTCACGGCGGATTTTTCCTACGACCTGCCGTACCTCTGCAGCAGCAGCGCCGTCGACGACAGCATCGTCACCTTCGTCGACCCCGACTCGAATGGCCGCTTCGTGAAGGTGTGCCGCGATCCGGGCGTGGAGGGCGGGCGCTGCGGCTCTCCGGGCGACTCGATCTTCATCCTCGTCAAGCCGCCGGGGCCGCACGACGGCTTCCTCACCTGGTACTCGATCACCATCGAGAAGAAGAACACGACCGATCCGGACTATGAAGACCTGTTCTTGCCGGATACGCTCAACAACTTCGCGCGCTGCACCGATCCCAACGACCGTGGCACCTGCCCGAACCTGAACCACAAGCTGCGAAACCTCGCCGGGCCCTTGGAGCCGACGGCGGGACCGACCGCGAACCTCGAGAAGGTGCTCGCGGTGCCGAACCCCTACCGGGGGAGCGAGGTGTGGGACCAGCCGGGGCAGAGCGAGGTGCACTTCATCAACCTGCCCTCGCAGGCCAAGATCAAGATCTACACCGCGGCCGGGGACCTGGTGCGCGAGCTCAACCACAACGACACGACCCGGGACTTCGAGCGCTGGGACCTGAAGAACGGCGCCGGCCAGGCGGTGGCGTCGGGCATCTACATGTACCGGATCGAATCCGCGCTGTTCCACTTCCAGAGCCGGCTGGTCGTGATCCGCTGACGCGCCATCGCCGGCGCGTCGGCGATCCGTGACGGCCGGCGCACCCTGACCGGGAGCTGCATGGGCAGGAACGCCCACCTGCACGCTGAAGTGCTCGTCCACCGCGGCGGCATCGTGGAGTCGCGGCACCGCGTGCAGTGTGCCGTGGTGGCTGTCGGCGGCGAGCCGATCGCCGGCGCCGCCGGCGTCACCTCGTTCCGCTCCTCCGCGAAGCCGTTCCAGCTCCTGCCGCTGGTCGAGCGCGGCCACGCCGACCAACTCCATTGCAGCGAGGCCGAGCTGGCGATCATGGCCGCCTCGCACTCGGGCAGCCGGCAGCACCTGGCGCTCGTCCGCGGCCTGCTCGAGCGCATCGGCCGCAGGAGCGCCGACCTCGCCTGCGGCTACCACGAGCCCATGGACGCCGAGTCGCTGGAGGACGTGCGCCGCGACCCCTCGCTCCGGAGCCCGCTCTACAACAACTGCTCGGGCAAGCATGCCGGCATGCTGGCGCTGGCACAGGCCGAAGGCTGGCCCGCGGCCGGGTACGAGCGCCTCGAGCACCCGCTGCAGCAGCTCATGCTGCGCACGGTCGCCGAGTGCTGCGGGGTCGCGCCAGGCAGCCTCCAGCTCGGCGTGGACGGCTGCAGCGTTCCCGTGTTCGGGCTCGAGCTCGCGGCGATGGCGTCGGGCTACGCGCGGCTCGCGGCGGCGATGGCCGGCGGCGGCGATGCGCGCGCGCTCGCCCTCGGGCGGATCGGCCGCGCCATGGTCGCCGAGCCGGTCGTGGTGGAGGGCACGGGCCGGCTCGCCACCGACTTGATGCTCGCCGCGCACGGTCGCATCCTGGCGAAGAGCGGCGCCGAGGGGCTCCTGCTCGTGGCCGAGCCCGCCACCGCCCGCGGCATCGCCATCAAGTGCGAGGACGGCGCCATGCGCGCCATGGGCCCGGCCGCGATCGAGCTCTTGGTGGCGCTCGGCGTGCTCCGCGCAGATGAGGCCGAGTCCCTCGCCGTCCACCGTCGGCCCGTCGTCGCCGACGCCGCCGGACACCCGGTCGGGTGGCTGGAGGGCAGGGTCGATTCGCTGGCGGCCCACGACATACGCGGCTGATTCAAAGGTCCCAGCGCGGCTGTACAATAGGGTCATGTCGATGCGACCGCCCGCGCTGCTCCTCGCCGCATGCCTGATGCTCGTGGCCGCCGTCGCCGCGGGCGCCGGCGTCACGCCAACCGCCGCGAGGGCGCAGTTGCGCCTCGACCCGCGGCTGGTGCTCTCCACGCTCCCGGATGCCCCGCCGGTGGCGGTGTGGGTGGAGTTCGAGGACAAGGGCGAGCAGGGCCCCGCGGACCTGGCCCTGAAGCTCGCGGGGGCCGAGAGCGCGCTCACGCCGGAGAGTCGTCACCGGCGCGAGAAGGCGCACGTCGAGCCGCTCGTCGACTACCTGGACCTGCCGCTCGAGCCCGCGTACCTCCACGCACTCGAGGCCGCGGGCTACGCGGTCTACGGCCAGTCGCGCTGGTTCAACCGCGTCGCCGTGCACACGAGTGGCGCGGCACTCGTGCAGCTCGCGGGGCTCTCGTTCGTGCGCCACGTGGCGCCCGTCGAGCTGGCCGCAGCGCGAGAGCGCGAGCCATTGGGCGAGCGCATCACCTTGCCCGGGCCGGCACCCGGGGGCTTCTCCGCGAACGAGGGCACCATCTACGGCATCGCGCTCGGCCAGCTCTCGCGGCTCAACATCCCCGCCGTCCACGACTCCGGTTACATCGGCTACGGCGTCCAGGTCTGCCTGCTGGACGACGGCTTCAACTACTACAGGAAACACGAGGCGCTGCGCACCATCCCGGTCGGGGGCGGGCGCACGCGCGACTTCATCCGCGGCGTCCTCTCCGTGCAGGACACGGTCATCGATCCGGCGTCGTTCGAGCACGGCACCATGACCCTGAGCCAGCTCGCCGGCCGCTCGAGCGGCCGCTACATGGGCTCGGCCTACGGCTGTAACGCCATCCTCGGGCGCACCGAGTTCGACCCCACCGAGACACCGCAAGAGATGGTGTACTGGTCGATGGGTGCCGAGTGGGCCGACTCGCTCGGGGCCGACGTCATCAGCTCATCGCTCGGCTACAACGACTTCGACCCTCCCGGGACTTCCGGGCATGACATCACCTACCCGATGCTGGACGGGCACACCACCACCGTCACCCGCGCTGCGGAGATCGCGGCCGCGAAGGGCATCCTGGTGGTGGTCTCCGCCGGCAACGACGGCACGCACTCCTGGGTGGGCTACAAGATCGGCGCGCCGGCCGATGCCAACGGCGACAGCGTGATGGCGATCGGCGCCCTGGATTCGCTGGGGAACCGCGCGGGGTTCTCGTCCAAGGGCCCGACCTACGACGGACGGATCAAGCCCGATCTCTCGGCGCAGGGCGTGGCGAACTGGCTCGCCTACCCGGGCGGCGACCCGAACTCCTACACCCGCGCAAGCGGCACCTCGTTCTCCGCGCCGCTCGTGGCCGGGCTCGCCGCCTGCCTGATCCAGGCGCGGCCGACGTGGCCGCCGGTGATGATCATCCAGGCGATGAAGCACAGCGCCCTGCACGCGGCGAACCCCGACACGCTCGTGGGCTGGGGCCTGCCCGACGGGCTCGCGGCGCTCCGCTACGTGCCCGACACGCTCCACGCCCCCGAGCTCAAGGGCCCGCTCGCGCTCCAGTTGAGCGGCCCGAATCCGCTGCGCGCAGGCGCCACCCCGGTCCGGCTGCGCATCACGCTGGGCACGAACGCCGCGCCCGCCAACTACCGCGTGCGCATCTTCGACGCCAGCGGCCGCGTGGTGCGCGATCTGGGGGCGGGCTCGCTCTCGCCGGGCAGCGCCCGTGACCTGGTCTGGACCGGGGACGACGCCCACGGCCATTCGCTCGCGCCCGGGCTCTACTTCGTCTCGGTGGACGGCGCAAGCCGGCTCGCCGCCGCCCGGGTCATCGTGCTGCGTTGACGGAACGAGCCGGCGCGACCAATCTCTAGGGGATGCGCCCTTCCCTGCGCTGGTCCACCGCGGTCTCCCTGCTCGCACTCGGCTTCGCATCCCTGGCCTCGGCGGCAGCCCCCGGGCTCGACGCCACCCGCGTGACGCTGGCGAACGGGTTGCGCGTCGTGCTCGCACCCGATTCGCTCTCCGGCACGGTCGACGCCACGCTCTGGTACCGCTCCGGCACCCGCAACGACGCGACCGCGCAGGCGGGACTCGCGCTCCTCGCCGCGCGCCTCACGTACCGTAACGGCGCCGCCGATCCGCTGAACCCGCTCGAGGCCGAAGGTGGCACCGGCCAGCTCGTGGTGACGCCGGACATGACCGGTCTCTCGGCCACGGTGCCCGCGGACGGCCTCGACGCCGCGCTCGATTTCCTCGCCGCGCGACTGCCGGGGACGCCGGTCACCGCCGAGCAGCTCGCGGCGGAGCGCGCCGCGATTCGCGCCGAGCGCACGCGGTCCGAGCGCACCGCGGTGACGAACGCGCTCGCGCGACTCTGGGGCACCGCATGGCCCGGCCACCCGTACGCGCGCACGGGCGCGCCACCGGCGGCGGGGAGCGACGCATTGAAGCCGGCCGATGTGGAGGCTTGGCGCAAGGCGCGCTATGGGGCGGTGAATGCCGTGCTCACGCTCACCGGCGGGTTCGATCGGGACCGCACGCTGGCGGAGATCCGCAAGCGCTTCGAGGGGAAGCCGAAGGGCACGCCCGCGAGCGTGGCAATAGCCGCCGCGCCCAAAGCGGGTGGCCGCGCGAGCGAGCGGCTCGCGGACCTGAGCAGGCCAGGATCGAGCGGGGTGCGGCTCTGCCTGGTCGGCTGGCGCGGACCCGGTGCCGGCGACCCCGATGCGCCCGCGCTCGAGATGCTCGCCGTCTGCCTGGGCGGCGGCCCCGATGCGCGCATCCCGGGTGCGCTCGTGCGCGACTGGAACCTCGCCGTGGCGGCGCAGGCGGGCTGCTCCGTCCAGCGCGATGGCTCGCTCCTGTGGACGCTCGCGGTGGTGCCTCCGGGCGCCGATTCGGAGGCCGTCGAGCGCACGCTCCTCGAAGCCGCGAAGGGCATGAGCCAGCGAGCTCCGGAGGCGTTCGAGGTGGAGCGCGCCCGGCGCGAGTTGGAGTCCTCGGTATGGTTCGGTCTCCAGACCTCGCACCAGCGCGGCCAGGCCTTGGGTGAAGCGGAGCTGCTGGCCGGCGACGCCACGGCGGCCACGCGCCGGCTGGAGGCGTTCGAGAAGGTGACGCCTGCCGACTTGAAGCGTGTCGCCGCGCGCGTCATGACCGATGCCGGTCGCGCCACGGTGTGGATGCTGCCGTCGACCGAGGGCGGCTCGCGATGATCCGGGCGCGCGCGCTCCTCGCCGGCGGACTCCTGCTGGCGATGGCCCTCGCCCCCGTGCGCGCCGGCGCCGAAGGCGCCGCTGGCCGCGCCACGCTCACGCCGATCGCGCGCACGCTGCCGAACGGCCTGCGCGTGGTGGTGTTCCCCAGGCCCGGCGCGCGCGTGACGCAGATCCAGCTCCAGGTCGCGGCGGGGCTGCGCGCCGAGGGAGCCAGCCAGGACGGCCTCGCCTACCTCACCGCCCAGATGCTGCGCCTCGGCACCACGTCGCGCTCGGCCGCCGACTTCCAGACCGAGCTCGACACGCTCGGTGCCACGCTCGCCGTGAGCGTCACGCGCGACGCGGCACAGATCGCCGCCGGCTGCCGCGCGAGCGAGTTCGAGAGCGTGCTGGAGATCATGAGCGACGCGGTCGTCAATCCGGCGTTCGCCGACGAGGCGTTCCAGAACCTTCGCCGCCAGGTCGCCGGACAGCTCGGCACCGAGGCACAGAACCCGGCGCTGCTCGCCGACGAGCGCGCGCCCATGCTCGCCTTCGGCGCGCATCCCTATGGCCACGCGCCGCGCGGCACGATGGCACTGCTGTTGTCGGCGAACCGCGACCAGGCGCGCGCGTTCCATCGCGACCACTGGCGGCCGGACGCCGCCGTGCTGGCGATCGCCGGCGACATCGACCCGCTGCGCGCGTTCGCTTCGGCCACGGAGTGGTTCAGGCGCTGGGCGGGGAAGGCCGCTCCCGAGCCGGCTCGTGCCGCGGTGGCGGGACCGAAGGGCGTTTGGGTCTCGGACCTGCCGGGGAGCCCGGTCACCGAGGTGCGCGCGCTCCTGCTCGGCCCGGGACGCGGGGATCCCGCTTATGCGGGCTGGGCCGTGCTGCGCGAGACGCTCGAGGGCGGCGCGTTGCCGGCCGGTTCGCACGCGGTGCTCTCGGCGAGCCGCGACGCGAGCCTGCTCATGGTGAGCGCGGTCGCGCGCCCGGAGTCCACCGCGGCCGTGGCCGCGCGCGTGCGCGAGGCGCTGCGCGCGGCGACGGCGAGCCCGGCTTCGGGCACGGCGCTCGATCGAGCCCGCAAGCGCGCGGCGCAGGGCTGGGTGTTCACCGTGGAGTCGCTGGGGCAGCTGCTGTCGTCGTGGCTCGCGGGTGACGGGGCGGGACTGCCGGCGGACCATCTCGAGACCGCCGCCGCGGCGCTCAGGGCGGGGACGCCGCCGCAGCTCGCGGCATCGCCGGTGCTCCTCCTCGCCGGCCCGGCCGCGCGCATGAAGGACCTCTCCCGGCTCGGTCGCATCGACACGCTGCGCACGGAGGCCGAGGAGCCCGCGGCGGTGCGCGCCGCCTCGTTCTCGCCCGAGCAGCGGAAGCGCGGCCGCCAGTTGATCGACGCCGCGGTCCTCGCCCACGGCGGGGCGCAGAAGCTCAAGGCGGTGCGCAGGACGGAGCAGGCCGGCGACCTCACCATGTCGATCGGCGGCCACGATCTCACCGGCGAGGCGCGGTACTTCCGCGAGGACCCCTCGCGACTCGTCTACACCACGCGCTTCCTCGAGTTCGAGCACCGCCAGGTGTTGGACGGCACGCAAGGCTGGGCGCTGTCGACGGTGGGCGACTCGGCGACGCTCGTGCCCTCCGACAGCACCGCGCTGCTCTCGCTCCGTGCCATCCTCGAGGCGGACCTCGTGCACCTGCTGCGCGCCGCGAGCGATCCCGCGAGCGACGTCGCGTTCGCCGGCCGCGGCATGGTGGACGGCACGGCGTGCGACCAGGTCGAGTTCACCGCGCGCGTCAACGGCCGCGTGCGGCTGTCCCTGGACGCCACGACGCACCGCGTCATCGCCATGGAGCTGCAGCCCACGCCGCAGGGGGCGTGGCGCGACCGGCGCAAGTGGTCCGAGTTCACGCAGATCGAAGGGGTGTGGTGGCCGCGGCGGGAGGCGCGCGAGGTGGACGGCGAGACCGTCTCCAAAACCATGCTGCGCCGTTTCTTCGTCAACGGGCCGGTGGATACCACGTTGTTCAAGCGGCCGCTCGTCATTCGCGGAGAGATCCGCGGGGTGGAGTGACTGGCGAGCGCAGTGAAAGGGAGAAGGCGACCATGAGCACGACGCAGGACGAGACCCTGGTGAGCGAGCGCGGACGTGACGGCGCGCCGGGCGGGACCGACGAGCGGTTCGTGTACTTCTTCGGCGAGGGCCATGCCGAGGGCCACGGCACCATGAAGGACGTGCTCGGCGGCAAGGGCGCGGGCCTGGCGGAGATGACGAACGCGGGCGTGCCGGTGCCGCCCGGGTTCACCATCTCCACCGCCGTCTGCCGCTTCTACCATGCCAACGAGCACCGCCTGCCCGGGTCGTTCGCCGCGCAGCAGGACGAGGCCCTGGCGCGGCTCGAGCGCACGCTCGGCCGCACGCTCGGCCAGCCGAACGACCCGCTGCTGGTCTCGGTGCGCTCGGGTGCCAAGTTCTCGATGCCGGGGATGATGGACACCATCCTGAACCTGGGGCTCAACGACCGCTCCGTGCGCGGCCTCGCGGAGAAGACCGGGAACACGCGCTTCGCCTGGGACTGCTACCGCCGGTTCGTGCAGATGTTCGCGTCGGTGGTCATGGACTTCGAGAAGCACGAGTTCGAGACGTTGATCGCCGCGGCGAAGAAGCGCCGCCGCGTGAAGCTCGACACCGAGCTGACCGCCGCAGATCTCGAATCGCTCACGGCCGAGTTCAAGCGCCACGTCCGCCACCGCTCCGGGCGCGAGTTCCCGCAGGACCCGCTCGAGCAGCTGGCGATGGCGCGTGACGCCGTGTTCCGTTCGTGGAACAACGACCGCGCCATCTACTACCGCAAGCAGAACAGCATCCCCGACGACATCGGCACCGCGGTGAACGTGCAGGCGATGGTGTTCGGGAACATGGGGGAGACGAGCGGCACCGGCGTCGGCTTCACCCGCAACCCGTCCACCGGCGAGAACCAGTTCTACGGCGAGTACCTCACCAACGCGCAGGGCGAGGACGTCGTCGCCGGCGTGCGCACGCCGCAGCCCATCGACCAGCTCCAGCAGGAGATGCCGGACGTCTACCGGCAGCTGCGCGAGATCACCTCACGCCTGGAGAAGCATTACCGCGATGTGCAGGATTTCGAGTTCACGATCCAGGAAGGCCAGCTGTTCCTGCTGCAGACGCGCAACGGCAAGCGCACCGCGCAGGCGGCGGTGCGGATCGCGGTGGACATGGTGAAGGAAGGGCTCATCAACGAGCAGGAGGCGATCCTGCGCGTCGAGCCCGCCTCGCTCGACCAGCTCCTGCACCCGCGCCTCGATCCCAAGGCGAAGACGAAGCTGCTCACCACGGGGCTCGCGGCCTCGCCCGGCGCCGCGGTGGGCGTGGCGGTGTTCGATGCCGACACCGCCGCCGAGCGCGGCGCGAAGAAGCACAAGGTCATCCTCGTCCGCAAGGAGACCACGCCCGACGACATCCACGGCATGGACGCGGCCCAGGGCATCCTCACCGCCACCGGCGGCATGACCTCGCACGCGGCGGTGGTGGCGCGCGGCATGGGCAAGCCGTGCGTGTCCGGCGCCGGCGCGCTGCGCGTGGACGAGCACGGCCGCAAGCTCGTCGTCGACGGTGTCACGGTGAAGGAGGGCGACTGGATCACGCTCGACGGCTCCACCGGCCGCGTGTTCCAGGGCGCCGTGCCCACGATCGAGGCCACGGTCTCGGGCGAGTTCGGCGCGTTCATGGCGATCGTCGACAAGCACCGGAAGCTCGGGGTGCGCGCGAACGCCGACATCCCGCGCGACGCGAGCAAGGCGCGCGAGTTCGGCGCCGAGGGCATCGGCCTCTGCCGCACCGAGCACATGTTCTTCGCCGAAGACAGGCTGCCGCAGGTGGTGAAGATGATCATGGCGGCGCCGCGGGTGAAGTCGCTCGCCGACCGGCTCGCGGCGAAGGAGAAGTCGCTCGCGGGCGCGACGCCGGCGGAGACGAAGGCGCTCAAGGCCGAGATCGCCGCCGTGAAGAAGGAGCTGGCGGTCCCGCTCAAGGACTACACCAGCTCGCTCGCCAAGCTGCTGCCGTTCCAGCGCGCCGACTTCCGCGGCCTGTTCCAGGCCATGGGCGGCCACCCGGTCACGATCCGCACGCTGGATCCGCCGCTCCACGAGTTCCTGCCGAAGCGCGAGGAGCTGATGGTGGACATCGCGCGGCTCTCGCACGCGAGTCCTGCACAGAAGAAGGAGATGGCCAAGCGTTACCGGTTGACCGTGCCCCAACTGAAGAAATCCATGCCCGAGCTGCTCCATCGCGTCGAGGAGCTGCACGAGTTCAACCCCATGCTCGGCCACCGCGGCTGCCGGCTCGGCATCACCTACCCCG
>Ga0068859_100005274_pt1 | contig 13140 bp, 8 predicted proteins | sample KBSSwiS22_FD_66585 | JGI IMG/M metagenome (GOLD analysis project Ga0068859, IMG submission 66585) | Switchgrass rhizosphere microbial communities from Kellogg Biological Station, Michigan, USA - KBS Switchgrass S2-2 | ecosystem: Host-associated > Plants > Roots > Rhizosphere > Soil ... | reverse complement strand
CGACACACGGCAAAAGATTGCGCAGTCCGCGGTAGCGGCGCGCGCAACGCTGGCGAGCGCAGCGTCGAACGGCAAGGAGCGCGCCAGCGGAATCGCAAGCAACGCAGGCAAGCAATTGCGCCGAGCGAGTGACAAAGCCCAGACCATAGTTCGCGAGCAACCCGTTGCCGCAGGCGCTGTCGCAGCGCTTGCAATAGGGGCGGCCGCAGCAATGTGCATACCCTCTATCCGGCGTAAGTTGCACTGATTGCGCGTCCCGGCACACGCGCCGAGCAGTGTCGGCGCAAGTGGTCCTGGAACCCTGGAGGAAGACGAGGCGGCACCAGGCGCGTTGTACCTTCTGGCTGCCGGCCACCATTGACAAGAGCGGCCTCGGCGCTTAGGTTTCTCACACTCAGCCAGACGAGTGGTGATGCCATGACCGTTTTGCCCGTGAACGAAAGCTTTGCCGCCGAGATTGGAGATATCGACCTCTCGGCGGCATTGTTGCAAGACGACTTCACGGAGTTGGAAGCCGCGTTCAATCGCTACTCCGTGCTGATCTTCCCCGATCAGCACCTGAGCACCGACCAGCATCTGGATTTCGCACGCAACTTTGGCCCCCTGGAAACGACCATCCATGCCGCGCGCAGCGATGCGAAGTTGCGTGTGCGGGCCGAAATAGCGGACGTATCGAACTTGAGTCCCGGCGATCAGATCTGGGATAGGGCAAGCCGCAAACGCATGTTCGAGATGGGCAACAGGATGTGGCACACCGACAGTTCGTTTCGCCGCCTGCCCGCCAAGGCCTCGCTGCTGTACGCGCGCAGCATCCCGCCGGTCGGAGGCCAGACGGAGTTCGCCGACATGCGCGCGGCCTACGACGCGCTGCCCGAGGAGGTGAAGCAACGCCTGCGCGGTCTGGTCGCCGAGCACGCCATCATGTATTCGCGCAAGAAACTTGGATTTACCGATTTTTCAGACGAAGAGAACCAGACGCTGCCGCCCGTTCCCCAAGTCCTGGTAAGGCGGCATGCGGGGTCGGGTCGCAAAGGACTTTATCTTGCTTCCCACGCCGGGCGCATCTTCGGCATGAGCGCGGAGGAAGGAGACGCGCTGCTGCAACAACTCATCGAGCACGCGACGCAACGGCAATTCGTCTATGCGCATCGCTGGCGCGTGCACGACCTGGTGATGTGGGACAACCGTTGCACCATGCATCGCGGCAAGGGTTACGATGACCTGCGCTGGCCAAGGGACATGCAGCGCGCAACCGTGTCAGACGTCGCGCCCACCTGTGAACAGGAAGGAATCGAAGTTCCTGCTGCAGCGTAGGTCGCACTAAACCTGCGGCTCGTCCGCGTCGGTCAACCTGGCCCCACGCTTCCCGTAAGGTTGAAGTATGAGGTGCGGTGTGAAGCGCCTGCCGCCCTGGGAAGCAAATCGCGCGTTAGATCAACCTGTTCTATCCCCGGCGGATGCAATCTCGGCCCGGGTCAACTCCGCTCAACCAGGCCCCCGATTTGCCGTTATTAACTCCTTATCCGCCGGAGCATGGACTCTTTGATTGGTATGGCAACTTTTCGGAGGAAATTTTCGAAAGAAGTGGTTCTCCTGGCGCTCCTGGCGGCTTTCGTCGCCAGCGCTTACGGGGTGTACGCCTGGCGCGACAAGAAGGAAGAAGCTTTTCGTAACCTCGACAACCTCGCGCTCCTGAGCGCCCGATCGTCAGCATTGTTTTTCCGGCACTTCGAGCTGAGCTTGCAGACGCTCTCGCAGGAGATTGTAAGGAAGAAATCAGCCCTGGATTCACACGCGACCCACGATCTTCTGGTGCGCTTCCAGACGAACGACGACAGGCTCGCGGTATCCAATATTTTTTCGCCTGAAGGTCAATCCCTCTCTTCGTCCAACCTCGCCGTCGGCCAACGGATCCCCGAAACAAGGGGAAATATTGCACTGCAGGCCGGACTGGCGGATGCCATGCACCACCCGGGATTGCATATCGGCCGGCCGCTCAGTGGATTGACGGGACTCATACTTCACGAGATGGTCATCCCGATGCGTTATGCGTTCCGAAACGAATCTGGAAAACCGCTATTCGTGGTGACCGCGGTTATTGCCATGAGCAAACAGCATCAGATCTGGCAACCGGTGTCGCTTCCAGATGGGGCTGCTATCGGGCTGTTGCGTGACGACGGCGTGCTGCAAGGCAGGTGGCCGGAAGTCGCGGACCCGGTTCGGGTCTATGCCGCTCCGAACAATGGTTTCTTTCTGGACAAGCTGCGCGCCGAGGGCTTTCCGGACAGCGGGCGCGCGCAAGGCCTCGGTACGCTGGCCGCCGGCCATCGCCTGATTGCCTTTCACCGCGTGCCCGGATTCCCATTGACCGCCTTCGTCGCCACTTCAAGGAGCGAGGTATGGCGGCAATGGGCTCTTGCCGTGTGGATGCCGTTTCTGCTTTTCGCGTTGATGGCCTTCTGTTCCGTCTTGATCTACCGGTATGCCCTGTACAACCGCGTGCTGTGGGAAAAGGAATTGCAGGCGCGGCAGATGGCACTGGAATTGCGCAATGAAATATCCGCGCATGCCATGCAAGGATTGGCGATGGAGGAACTGCTTCGCATCATAGTGCTCAAGACGGTCCAGCACTTCCAGGACATGTGGTGCACATTCGCCACTGTCGATGCGCGGGGTATTTTGCAGGTGCAGGAATCGAGTTCTCCTGGATGCCGGACCGCGTTGAAGACGCTGGACCTGTCCCGAGTCCCCGTTCACCTCGCCGCACTGCGCAAAGAAAAACCGGTCATTTTCGCGGATGCAACGGCCACCCAGGCCTTTGTCGCGTTGGCGGCCGAAGTGGTGCCCGCCGGAACGCAATCCATCATCAATCTGCCCGTGTCCCTGCCCGGAAACATGCTGGGCGTACTTTCGGTTGGAGCGAGCAAAGCGCATTCCTGGCGCGACGGCGAAATCGCGCTGCTGTCCGAAATTGCCCTCGACATCTCGTTCTCGATGAAAGAAGCGCACTCCAGGCTGGAACGCGAGAATGCCCTGACGCGCTTGAGCGAAGGCGAAGCGCGATTTCGCGACCTTACCGCGCTGTCGTCCGACTGGTATTGGGAGCAGGACGAGCATCTGCGTTTCGTCAATGCCTCCCACGGGATTTTTCAGAAGCTGGGTCGCAACCCCGCCGACATGGTCGGCAAAACGCGGCGAGAACTTCCAGGCAACGTATTTTCCGACGCGGAGTGGAATGCGCATCAGGCGATACTCGATGCGCGCCTGCCGTTCTTTGACTTCACCTTCAAGCGCATGACGACCGAGGGCGAGACGCGATGGGTGAGCCTGAGCGGACGCCCGATTTTCGACGCGCACGGTGCCTTCAAGGGTTATCGCGGCGTCGGCAAGGACGTGACGGACAGCAAGTTCGCGCAAGAGCGCATCCAGTATCTCGCCTATCACGACGACCTGACGACCCTGCCGAACCGTTCCAACTTCAGCCGCATCCTGAGCCACGCAATCAGCCAGGCCCACCGCAATCACACCGGCCTGGCGGTGCTCTTCATCGATCTCGACAGGTTCAAGAACCTCAACGATACGCTGGGACATGAAGCCGGCGACCTGCTGCTGCGGGAGATCGGGAAACGACTCAGGCACTGCGTGCGCCAGAGCGACACGGTGGCCCGTCTCGGAGGCGACGAGTTCGTGGTGTTGCTGGAGGACCACGGTGAACCCGAGAGCGTGGCTTTGGTCGCGCGCAAGGTTCTTTCCGACATCGCCAAACCATTCGACATCCTCGGGCGCGAAATCGGCATCACGGCCAGTGTGGGCATCAGCCTCTATCCCATAGACGGCGGGGACGAACAGATCCTGATGAAGCGGGCCGATATCGCGATGTACCATGCCAAGCAGGAGGGCAAGAACAATTACCAGTTCCATACCGAGCGGATGGATACGTATTCATTCGAGCGGGCTGCGCTGGAATCGAACCTGCGCGGGGCATTGGAGCGCGGTGAATTCCGCCTGCACTATCAACCCAAGGTCGAAATCAAGAGCGGGCGCATAACCGGCGTGGAAGCCCTGATCCGCTGGTGGCATCCGGATATGAAAGAAGTGTCGCCGGCGCAATTCATTCCGGTCGCGGAAGAAACCGGCCTGATCGTGCCGATAGGCCAGTGGGTCCTTCGCACCGCTTGCCTGCAGAACAAGGCGTGGCAGGACGCCGGCCTGCCTCATCTGTGCGTAGCAGTAAACTTGTCGGTACGCCAGTTCGCCCATGACAACCTGCTCGACGACATTGCCTCCACCCTGCGGGAAACAGGATTGGATCCGGCCTTCCTCGAACTGGAAATCACGGAAAGCATGATCATGCACAACGTAGCCAAGGCCGTGCAGGTATTGGTCAAACTCAAACGCATGGGAGTGCGACTTGCCATCGACGATTTCGGCACGGGTTATTCCTCGCTTTCCAACCTCAAGCGTTTCCCTCTGGATACGATCAAGGTCGACCGTTCGTTCATTAGCGATATTCCCTCGAATAGCGACGACATGGCCATCACCTCGGCCATCATTGCGATGGGACGCAGCCTGGGCCTCACAGTGATCGCCGAAGGAGTCGAGACCGGGGAGCAACTCGGCTTTCTGCGCGACCACGGCTGTCATGAATACCAGGGATACTTTTTCAGCAAACCGGTCGATGCCCGGGAAATCGGGGCTTTATTGCGGTCATACGATCGGGCCAAGGACCAGCGCCCACTGGCCGCCAACCCGGAAGGCGCCGCCGGGCGTTTCAACCCGGTCGAGCCTGCCACGAAGCTTTTAGCGGACGAACCGTGTTAGAACGCCGCTGAATCGCTTGCGGCAAGCTGGCAAGCGCTGGGTCCCGCCCCAGCCAGGCGGCGGATTTGTGCGGATATCTTGAATCAATGCACTCAACCCCAATCTAACGGGTTCGCATAACATCTTTCGAAAAGATCATGACTTCTTCTCGCGGCAGGTTGCAAAAATGGTTCATCGGCGCGACTTCCATTTTGGCGGTCCTGCTCAGTATCTCGCTTGCAGCGCAGGACGCCGAGGCCCGGCGCCTGGGTGCGGGCAAAAGTTTCGGCCGGCAATCCCAGAACGTTACGCGGCAGCAATCGGCGCCGCAGCAACCGCCTGCACAGGGCGCAGCTGCTACCCCCGCGCAGCCGCAACCTGCGGGGAACCGCTGGCTGGGGCCGCTCGGTGGCCTCGCAGCCGGGTTGGGAATTTCGGCCTTGCTGTCCCATTTCGGGTTGATGGGACCGTTCGCGTCGGCAATGGGCAGTATTTTGATGGTCGGTCTGCTCATTCTGGCTGGCGTGCTGATATGGCGCTTGTTCGCTGCGCGCAGCAATAGCGCATTCCCGCGCACGAGTGGGTCGGTGTTCAATAGTCAACCGCTGAGGGCCCCAGTGGAGACAATGGGTTCCGGGCAGACAATGGGGTCCGGGTCGTCGACCAACGTTTATGGAGCGCCTTTGCGCGAACCTTCCGCGGGCGCCTCACCTGCTGCGGCGACCTGGAATGTGCCGGCTGACTTCAACGTGGCGGAATTCTTGCGCAGCGCGAAAGTCTATTTCACCCGCCTGCAGGCAGCCTGGGACGCCAAGGATTTGGACGATATTCGCAGGTTCACGACGCCTGAGGTATTCGCCGAAATCAAGATGCAGAAGGACGAGGCCGTGGGCAAAGCCGACAGAACCGAAATCGAGCACCTCGATGCAACTCTGCTCGGCATCGAGACGACGCCCACGGAGTATCTCGCCAGCGTGCGATTTACCGGTACTTTGCGCGAAGATGGCGGCAATGCAGAATCGTTCGAAGAAGTCTGGAATCTCGCCAAGCCGGTCAATGGCCGCAGCGGCTGGCTGTTGGCTGGCATTCAGCAAGTGCATTAGCCAACAGCACGGATTGGGGAAAGCGAAAAAACAACGGGCACCCATGGTGCCCGTTGTTTCGTGCTGTGCCCCAGCGTTGCCCCGCGGCAGCGGCCGGGTTCGGATTGAGAGAAGAATCCTCGTGGCATCCATATGAACAATGCACCAACTGCAGCGATTTCGCGCGACTACCGCGTTGCGGAGGGGCATGCTCTGCAACGGCTGCGCAGCAGGTATCCCGCGCAAGCGTCCGAATCGCGGGTCACGGAGCAGGCGCGGATGTTGGCGAAGCACGCGCGCGCCGCACCGCCCGCGGCACTCAGCGCGGAATCGTTTCTGCGGCATCATGGCCTGTCGACCCCCGAGGGCGTAGCGCTGATGTGCGTCGCCGAGGCGCTGCTTCGTATTCCTGATGCCGAAACCGCGGATGCACTTCTGCGGGACAAGCTGGCCGGAGGCCGATGGGTTCCTGCAAAGGAAGAAGTCTTTCTTTCCAGCGCGGCAGACTGGGCGCTGCTGCTCACAGGCACTCTGGGGCGCTGGCACGACGCCGAGGAGGAGCCAGCAGCGCTACTCAAGCGCCTCGCCGCGCGCCTGGGCGAGCCGGTGGTGCGCATGGCTGTACGCCAGGCGATGCGTATCCTTGCCGAACAGTTTGTCCTTGCGGAAAACATCGAACAGGCGGTGAAGCGCGGCGCGGCACGCGCGCCGTATCGCTTTTCCTATGACATGCTCGGTGAAGGTGCGCGCACCGCCGACGATGCCTCGAAGTATTTCCAAGCTTATGTTCACGCCATCCGCGCGATTTCGCCGCCGGATGAAGTCTCCGTCAAGCTCTCTGCATTGCATCCGCGCTTCGAAGAGGCGCAGCGCGCGCGGATCTTCGCGGAGCTATTGCCAAAACTCAAGGAACTCGCGCGAATCGCCGCCGGGCGCGGCGTCGGTATCACTATCGATGCAGAGGAGTCGGAGCGCCTCGCATTGACGCTGGATTTGTTCGCAGACCTGATTGCGGAGTTCCCGGTTGGTCTGGCCATACAGGCGTACCAGAAACGCGCGCTTTCTGTTTGCGAGTGGCTGATCGGACTTGGCCGCTCGGTGAAGCGCCGTCTCCCGATCCGCCTTGTCAAAGGCGCCTACTGGGACGGCGAGATCAAGCGCGCGCAACAGCAAGGCATGGCGGAATACCCGGTGTTCACGCGCAAATCAGCAACCGACGTTTCCTATGTTGCCTGCGCGGCTGCCCTCCTTTCGGCGCCCGATTCGATCTACCCGGCCTTCGCCACGCACAATTGCCGGACGGTCGCGACCATCCTCGAGCTTGCCGGGCCGCGCGAGTTCGAATTTCAGAAACTGCTCGGAATGGGCGATGCACTCTATGAGGCCGTGCTCGCGGAGAATGCAAACGCGAACCGGATTTCTTGCCGCATTTACGCGCCGGTTGGCCGATTCAACGATCTGCTGCCCTACCTGGTGCGGCGTCTTCTCGAGAACGGGGCAAACACGTCGTTCGTGCATCAGATCGCCGACCCTGGCGTGCCGCTCGAGACCCTGATCGCCGATCCGATCACCTTGTTGCCCGAGCCCTACACACCCGACCCGCGCATTCCACTTCCACGCAATCTATACCCCGATCGGGTCAACTCGCTGGGCCTGGATCTTTCCCAACAAGCCGTGCTGCACGACCTTCAAGCCCGGATTCTGGCCGACCGCGGGCAAGGTTTTGCCGCGATTCCCGAGACGCCTTCTGCAACGCTCGCTGCTAGCGTCGCGCGGGCAACCAAAGCCTTCGAATCCTGGTCGCGCGTTCCTGCCGCCGAGCGCGCGGCGATCCTCGATCGCGCCGGCGAAAACCTGGAAAGTCACATGACCGATCTCGTCTCGCTGATTGTCCGGGAAGGCAAGCGCACTTATGCGGACGCCGTGTCCGAAGTACGCGAGGCGGCCGACTTCTGCCGCTACTATGCGGTGCAGGCTCGTAAGGGCTTCGAACCTTGCCTTCTCCCCGGCGCCGCCGGCGAGAGCAATGAACTGTCGCTGCGCCCTCGGGGCGTCTTCGCCTGCATCAGTCCGTGGAATTTCCCGCTTGCCATTTTTACCGGCCAGGTGGCCGCAGCGCTCGCCGCTGGCAACACGGTGATCGCGAAGCCCGCTGCGCAAACCCCGCGAATCGCTCTTCAGGCCATTGCGCTATTCCACGCAGCCGGCATTCCGATGGATGCCGCGATTTGTGCAATCGGCGGCGGGGATACAGTAGGCGCTGCGCTTGTCGTTGATGCACGCGTTGCGGGGGTGGTCTTCACCGGTTCGCTGGAGACGGCGAAGCGCATCAACACCGCTCTTGCAGCACGGGAAGGTCCGATCATTCCGTTGATAGCCGAGACGGGCGGCGTCAATGCCATGCTGGTCGATTCTTCTGCACTTCCCGAGGAGGTCGTGGACGATATCGTCACGTCCGCCTTTCGCAGCGCGGGCCAACGCTGCTCGTCACAGAGAATACTGTTCGTCGACGAAAGCTGCGCGGCGCGAGTGCTGGCACTTCTCGCCGGCGCGCTCGCCGAACTCAAGGTTGGAGATCCGGCCGAACCCGATACCGATGTCGGTCCGATCATCGACGCTGCCGCTCACGCGGCCCTCGCGCGCCACGTAGGATATCTGCGGCAATCCGCGAAGCTGATCGGCGAAGCACCGCTTCCCGCGAAACTTCCCGCAGGGCACTTCATTGCACCGATCGCCTTCGAAATGCCAATCGAAAGCCTCCCCCGCACCGAGATCTTTGGTCCCATCCTTCACGTCGCGACTTACCAGCGCGGGGATCTGGACATCGTCCTCGGCTGGCTGCGCGCCACCGGCTACGGCCTGACCCTCGGCATTCACAGCCGTATCCAGAGTTTCGTCGACTACGTCATACACGATGCGCGCATCGGCAACATTTACGTCAACCGCAGCATGATCGGCGCGGTGGTCGGCGTGCAACCCTTCGGCGGTGACGGCCTGTCCGGCACCGGCCCCAAAGCCGGAGGACCTCACTACCTGCCAAGGTTCGCCACGGAACGCACCCTCAGCGTGAACACCGCGGCGGTGGGCGGCGTTGCCGAGTTGCTCACCGGTCACCGCTGACGGTGTCGATGCGCGTACGTTACCGACGCGCCGCACCCTCTCTAGTACACTTCTCAATGCGGCCGGTACGAAAGTGGCTGACAGCAAAGCGAGCTGACAGCGGCAGGGTTGGAAAGCAAACAAATGCGAAATGCAGGCATACGTCAGGCATTGAAAACGCTTGGAGCCGCGTCGATCGCGTCTAGTAGCGCGCTGTCGTTCGGTCTGAACATCTCCCGGGCCGCCGAGCCGCGAGGCGTTCCCGAACAACGCGCTGCGCTGAAGGCCGAAGCGGGCGAAGCGCTATTACAGGATCTGACATTGCTCAATTATCGGGATGAAGGGGTTCTCTGCTCGCTGAAAAAACCGGCGATTCGAAGCGGGCTTCATGTAAAAGCTATCGGCCGTTTTATCTGCCCCCGCGCCGTTTGCGCGTCATATCTGTGAGGTATGCTGTGAGACTACTCCTGCTCCTGTTGCTCTCTCGCCCGGTTTTTGCCGGCGACGTTGTGCTGGAAAACGATTATGTCCGCGTCACGCGTGATGCGGCACCGTGCGCCTTGGCGCACGTTCCCGAATGCGTCGACCGCGTCATCGTGGCCCTGGGTGAAGTGAATCTGAAAGCCGAAGACACCTCCAGAACGATGACGCGCGGCGACGTGGCGGTTTTCGGACCGTCGGAATCGTACGATGTGCGGCAAGGCGGATCCTTCTTCGAGGTTGCAATCAAGGCCAACCACCCGGCGGTGCAAACGCCCGGCGAGATCATTGCGCCGGAGAAAAACGCGGCCCGCTACGACGGCAAGGACTTTTTCGTCTTCGAAGAAAAGCTCGAACCCGGCGACACACGCGCCCGGCATAGTCATAGCCAGCGCGTCGTCATCCAGTTGAACCGTTCGCGGCTCGAGCAATGGCCCGACGGCCAGCCATCCAAAATCGTGGAGACCGTGCCCGATCGTCCCGGCTTCAACCCTCCGGTGATCCATACGGTCAAAAATGTCGGGGATGTGCCGCTGCGCGGAATCATCATCGAGTTCAAGCCGCGGTGAGTGCGATTCCACGCCGTCGGGTTTGGTTAACGACCTTGTGCCGGGATTCTCGTTCGCGTACTAACGTTGGATTGCACTGTGCTGCCTTGCCGGGCGGGCAGCGTGGTGCGTACGCGTCTGCATGACTTGCGGATCGAATGGTTTGCCATTGACGACGAACTGCCCTTTGCTGAACTCGAGCTTTGACCTGGCCATGGCGCCATCGAGTTGGACGTAGCCGCTTTCGGCGAGTGCGGCGAATTGCCTGCGGCGCATCTGTACGGCTTGCGCTGACTCGGCTGTGATGCCCCAGGGAGCCATCAGCAGGCTCTCCGGAAGCAAGATGTCGGCGCTCGCGTCGAGCTTGGCGAACAGGACCGCCGGTTGACTGAAATCTTCCGGTTTGACGCCGGTGAATCTTGCCCGCGCAGCCACCAGCACGTCGCCCTGTTTGCTTTTGAAACTGATGCGATCGAGGCTGATTTCGGGATCGAACTCGAGCAGCATCATCGCCGGTTTCGCCAATGGCCCCAATATTTCACCGGGACTCCTTGCCTCTGTCGTAGCCGCATCGGAATACATCTTCACTATTGTGCGTTGTAACTGGGCAAACGTGCGCGCATGCAGGTGCTTCAGAGTAACGTCGTAGTGCGCCGGACCGAAGTTATCGCTGCCCACCAGGACATCCTTGACACCGATCTCCGCCACGATATCTATGAATTCGCCGTTGATCGGAATGTTGACGTCGTAACTGATCTGCTTGAGCAGCATGTTCGTGTTTCCCATTCCGGGACCCTCGACCCGTGCCTGCACAATCGAGAACTTCTGCTTGCCGGCATGAAAAAAGGGTTCGTCTTCGAAAATGCGTTTACTCTCGGTATCGAACCGCATGCCGGCAATCATCATGCGCGCGCCCTTGCCGGCGACCTCGAACTTCGGCGCTTCGCCCGAAATGGCATAACTGCGCAGATCCCTGGAAAAAACGATAGTTGCCCTAAGGCCCTCCCACGACAAACGCCCGATTGCATCCGCGCCTGCGCCGGGTAGCGAGATCACGATCGGCGGACTGGTGACAAGCGATTCGCCTTCGCCATCGAAACGATAGATGGTATGGGCGCGCAGCAGTTTCTGGTGCCCGGCCCCAGGGGCAAGAACCGGCTTGAACTTCTCTTCCACATCCAGTTCGCTGTCGGCCGCCGCCGCGGCGATTGTTCTTCCATCCGGCAACGGTCCGTGCCTGATTTGGGAACGCATGGTAAATTCAAGCGCCTTGAACGGCGAACCCGGCGCCTCCGCAGAGGTGGCGACTCTTTGCTTGTGCGCCTGCTCGATGATTTTCGATACGTCGCCAAACAGTTCAAAAGTCACCGTCTCTTCCGAACTGAACACGCCGCGCCGATAGTCGCGTTTGACGATTTTCAGATGAGGAATCCTTTCCATTTGCCTGAATGCCTCGCCTGCCGCCAGTTCCGCCTGCCCGCCCAGATACCAGGTTGCCGTGGCATAGCCAATGGCCGCCAGCAATGCGCTGCCCAGCACAACCGGCATAATCGTTTTCATAGTCGGGCTTTCCTGTTTACCTGTGCTGCGCTCAGCAGCGACTGTACTACCGATCGGAAGGCAAGGAAATCCGTTCGGCATAGCGGTTCGTGCGCGGCGCTTTCCTCCCGCGCGACGAGCGCTTCGCATGAAATAGGTAGATCATGTAACGAATTGCAGTCGTGTATCCCGAACGATGCGATGCCGGCGCCGCCTGCTCTTCTGTTCCACACCAAGGAACCCTCATGAAAAATCGCAAATTGGGTCGATCCGGACTGGAGGTTTCACCCCTCGCATTCGGCGGCAATGTATTCGGCTGGACGGTCGATGAACCATCCGCAATGCAACTGCTGGACAGGTTTGTGGACCAGGGCTTCAATTTCATCGATACCGCCGACGTGTATTCTCGCTGGATTCCCGGCCATCAAGGCGGCGAATCGGAAACACTCATCGGAAAATGGCTGGCGAAGACGGGTAAGCGCAGCAAGGTCGTCATCGCCACCAAAGTCGGCATGGACATGGGGCCCGATAAGAAGGGACTCAAGCCAGCCTACATTCAGCGCGCGGTTGAGGATTCGCTCAAGCGGCTGCAGACCGACCATATCGACTTGTACCAATCGCATACCGACGACACGGAAACCCCGCTCGCCGAAACGCTGGGTGCCTACGAGAAGCTCATCAGGGCGGGCAAGGTCAGATCCATTGGCGCTTCGAATTACAGCGCAGAAAGATTCGAGGAGGCCCTCACGATAAGTTTGAAGCACAGTCTTCCGCGCTACGAGTCGCTCCAGCCGCTTTACAATCTGCACGACCGCGCGGAGTTCGAGGACAAGCTGCAGGCGGTCTGCCTCAAGCATGGCGTGGGCGTCATCAGTTATTTTTCGCTGGCCAGCGGTTTCCTTTCCGGAAAATACCGCACCGAGGCGGATCTCGCGAAAAGTGCGCGAGGCCAGGGCGTGAAAAAATACCTGACGAAGCGCGGCTTGGGTATCCTCGATGCGCTGGACGCAGTTGCCGGCGAAACGGCGACGACACCCGCGCGCGTTGCGCTCGCATGGCTCATGACACGCCCCGGCATCACCGCGCCAATTGCCAGTGCTACCTCTTTGCCTCAGCTCGAAGAAATGTTCGCGGCGACACGACTGACACTGAATCCGGCAGCGCTCGAGCAACTCGATGCGGCGAGCCGCTGAGGGCTTCGCATCGCCGTAAGGCGACCATTCTTGGGACGATCATAAAAGAGAAACGCCTCCAGTTCAGGAGGCGTTTAATTTCCGGACAGATTTGGCCGCTGCTTATGCGATGTTCATCTCCGTGTGGGCGGTGGCATTGCTGGCGGCTCGTTTCGCGCCGGGTTTCGGCCCGGTCGCTTTGGGCGGCACGTAAGCCGACAGGCGGCAACTGACGCCTTCGACCTTCTTTCCGCCGAAAAAGCGCGTGGTCTGGCAGCAGATCACGTCTCCTGCAGCAGACAGTTCAGAAATATGATTCAAAACCTGCGACTTCGACATGTGCAGCGCCTTGGCGATCTCGGCGTCCAGTTGCTCGCCGTTTGTTCTCAAGAATTGAAGTATGTTTGCTTTCATGCGGGG
>Ga0068859_100005273_pt1 | contig 13141 bp, 9 predicted proteins | sample KBSSwiS22_FD_66585 | JGI IMG/M metagenome (GOLD analysis project Ga0068859, IMG submission 66585) | Switchgrass rhizosphere microbial communities from Kellogg Biological Station, Michigan, USA - KBS Switchgrass S2-2 | ecosystem: Host-associated > Plants > Roots > Rhizosphere > Soil ... | reverse complement strand
TTTCTTCGTACCCTCAAGTAACCCCTTCCGGGGAATCTGAAAGCCAACTGGCGCCGTAGTTGAAGAATGACTGAAGATTTGTCGCTGGATATTAACTTTGCGCCTTGCGCCTTTGCGTTAATTCCTTACTTGCGGGATAGCGGATAGCTATGACAATTGAGGAGGCTCGAGAACTAATTCCTCTATACGCCATTGGGGCGCTTGACGAGAAGTCAGCTCAGGCCCTGATAGAGGAACTGCGAGCGCTCCCGGAGGAAACGCGCCGCGAAGTCATTGATTGGCAGGAAGTGGCATCTCTGATACCGCTTGCCCTGGATACCCAACCTGTCCCGTCCAGGGTGAGAGAGCGACTGATCACGGAGATCGCGAGCGGGACAGTCCGAGATTCGAGAGAAGCAGCCCAAATCATCCCGTTCGTATCGCCGAGATCGACATCCACGGGTATTCGCCGCTATCTATTGATCGCCGCGACAATTCTCTTGCTGATCACCTCTATCGTGCTTTACCGGCAGAACCGGGTGCTCGATAACGAGATTGCGAAATTGAGGCAGCAGATCAATGTGCAGGAGAGCCAGCTGGTGGCTCAACAAAGAGAACTTGATGGCGTGATTGCGCGCGCAACACGGATGGTGCCTTTGAGCGGGGACGCAGGTTCACCCCAGGCGAGCGCCAAGATATTCTGGGATACATCGCGCCAGGAATGGGTCATTTACGTCTTCAACCTCCCTCTTGCCCCACCGGACAAAGATTATCAGCTATGGTACATCACTCGCGAAGAGCGCAAAATCAGTGCTCAGGTATTCCGACCCGACGTTCGTGGGCGAACCGACCTTAAGCTGGTGGTTCCCCGCGAGCTGGCATCCGACCTTGTGGCCACGGCAGTGACGCTGGAACCGCGAGGGGGATCCCCACAGCCGACTGGTCAGCTGTTCCTGAAAGGCGCACTCTGACCTTTCCTCTCTTATGATCAAGACGCTCTACTGGACAGATGAAGGCGTGGTGATGATCGACCAGCGGAGGCTGCCGACTGAGGAGCATTATCCATTGTTCAGGACCTATGAAGAGGTTGCATGGGCCATTAAGGAAATGGTTGTGCGAGGAGCACCGGCTATTGGGATCGCAGCGGCAATGGGGATCGCGCTTGGCGCTCGCGACACCGGCACCGAGGACCGTGAAGAATTCGAGCGCAGGTTCGACCACATATGCGAAGTTCTTGCTGCCACACGCCCGACGGCCGTCAATCTCTTCTGGGCCATCGATCGGATGCGCCTTGTCTTTAGCACGCTCAAGCGAAAAAAGGCCCCGTTGTCCGAAGTGCGGGCGCGGTTGATTGAAGAGGCGAAGCGAATGCACGCTGAAGACGTGCGTACCAACCAGACAATGGGGCGATTCGGAGCTGAGCTGATTCCCGATGGAGCGACTGTTCTCACGCATTGCAATGCGGGCGCGCTGGCAACAGCGGGCTATGGAACTGCGCTTGGCGTCATCCGCGCCGCGATCGAGTCGGGCAAGCGTGTGGCGGTCTTTGCGGACGAAACAAGGCCTTTTCTTCAGGGCGCGCGTTTGACTGCCTGGGAACTCCATAAAGATAACATCCCGGTCACTCTCATCACTGACAGCATGGCTGGGCACTTTATGAAGCGTGGCGACATCAACTGTGTGATCGTCGGCGCAGATCGGATCGCAGCCAACGGTGATGTCGCAAACAAGATAGGCACGTACTCGGTTGCCGTACTCGCAAGGGAGAATCAGATCCCATTCTACGTAGCGGCGCCCATGTCGACGCTCGATATGACGATCAGTTCCGGCGAAAACATCCCGATCGAAGAGCGTCGCGAGGAAGAGGTGACCCACGTCAAGGGCCTGCAACTTGCCCCGATGGGCATAGGGATCGCTAACCCGGCCTTTGATGTCACGCCCAATCGTTATATCTCGGCAATCATCACTGAACGCGGAATTGCACTTCCGGATTTTCGCACTTCACTCCAGAGGCTTGCAGAGCTGACTTCCTGAGTGCGCCTGGGAGCGCAGGCATCCCTGCCTGCCGGGCTGGTAGGCGCGCTAATTTTCTGGCAGATCGAATATTTGGCAGGCAGGCAGGCAAGGATGCCTGCGCTCCCAGGCGCACTCCCCAGGACGTCAGATTCTGATGAAGATTCGTCTGCGGTACATCCAATACAATATCAGCCAGAAGATAACGATAGCCGCGCCGCCGCTGAGCAGCCAGGAGTAACCCTCACCGAAGACATTGAAGACATTCTGTCCGAAATGAATGCGGAATGAGGCGATGATAAAGCGATCGATCAGATGTGCCAGCACATAGATCGCAATCGAATTCATCCCGATCACTACGAGCGGGAACGACCACCGACGGTAACCCAGCGCGTCAATGATTCCGTAGAAGCCCGCCAGTAACAAAAAACACCAACCGCCGCTGAAGATTGTCCACGCGGGCGTCCAGATACGCTTGACCGACGGGCAGATGCCCGAATAATGCAAAATCAGGCCAAGCGCCAGACAGGCGATACCGGCGATAACCAACGCCTTGATCTTTGCTTTGTCACTAGCCTCGGCCCTGATCCAGCGACCCGCGATCAACCCCAGGATCATAGTACCGAGAGTCGGGATAAAGCTGAGCGTTGCATAACCGCCGCCATTGTGTGTAAACGGCTTTTCGCGAGGGAACAGATTCAGAAACCAGGTGTCGAAAGCCCAGGCCAGATTGCTGTTCTTGTTAAAGTGCGCCGCAATCCCACTAGCGTGATACGGCCAATCGACGGGTACGCCGACGGCCGTGTAATCGAAGCCCGCCGGCGGCAAAGGGTACAGGACGAACGCCAGCCAGTATCCAAAAAGAATCACGGCGAGCGAAATCCAGATCGTCCTTGTTGAAGCGAAGCCGAGCGCGAACAGGAACACGTAACCCATTCCAATCTGCGACAGTGTGTCCTCAAACGTCCAGTTGGTTTGCAGCTTGTCGACTGAACGCAGGAACACCCCGAGCAGGATCAGGATTAACGCGCGCCGAGCGGCGTGGCCAAACATCGCGACTTTCGAATCGCCTTTCGCAATGCGGCTGGCGATGGAGAAAGGTAGCGCCACTCCGACCAGAAACGAAAACGAAGGCTGAATCAAATCGTGTAGTGAACAACCGTACCAGTCGACGTGCGTTTGATGTCTCGCCAGGAATTGCCAGAAACCATTCGGATGTGCGGCGGCGACGCGAGCGAGGTGCAGGACTTCCGCGACCATCAAAAACATGACGAAGCCCCGATAGGCATCCATCGATGTCACGCGTTTGGGGACCGGAGTTGGGAGGATGGCTTTGATCGCGAACCTCTCTACGTACAAGTCTGCAACTTCTTGTTCTTTCGGCATGATATTTTCGTGAAAACTCAGTTCACCGCAGAGGCGCAGAGAACGCAGAGGAAACGCAGAGGAAGAGAAGGCTGGTTCCCCTCTGCGTTTCCTCTGCGCTCTCCGCGCCTCTGCGGTAAACTTTGGTTGCGGCGCTAGCCTCTTTGAGTCTTTGCGTTGAATCCTGCTTCCTAAAGCTCGCGGACACGCTTCTCGAGTTCGCGAGCAATTCTGACTGGATCATCATCTTTGTCAACCAGAAGCGGCTCCCCGATGCTCACGGATACCTGACCCGGTCGAGCGAAATACTGCCTGCGTTGTTTGAGAGGGAAGAGGCCATCGATCCTTATCGGTACAACCGGCACACCGAGCTTAGCGATTAACAGGCCGGTCCCCGCCATAAATGGATTCATAGCGCCTGTCGCCGTGCGCTGGCCTTCGGGAAAGACCAGTACATTGAAGCCGCGGTCGATCGATTCACCCGCGAAGTTAAAACTCCGGCGAAAGCCGCTCTGCTGCGGCAGCGGAAAGACATTGAACAATGAAACCACCAGGAGATACTGCAGCCGAAAGCGCGCTCGACTAAACCAGCGTACACTCGCCGGTGGCGAGCGCCATTCGCGCAGCATCTCGCCGATCATAGCCACTGCCAGACGGTTTCGGAAGCGCGCCGGAAGCGCTGAAAGGATCAATGCGGGATCGATCGCGGTGATGTGGTTGGATACGAACAGCACCGGACCAGCTAAATTCCGCAGGTGCTCGTCTCCGCTTATCGCAACACGACTCATGAATCGCGCCAGGGGAATAACCAGATAGAGGACGATCAAACGCAACCACGTGATCGGCCATCTTTGCGTCCAGTCCGGGAAAGGAAAGTGCGCGGTTTCAGAGTTCCCCGCGTGTATCAGTCGTTCGACTTCGCCGAGACTCGTCGTAGTCGTGATCGCGGACTCATCGAGATCGATCTGGTAGTGCTCCTCGATCGCGCTGAGAAGCTCAACTCGACCGAGTGAGTCGAGCTTCAGGTCGGTCGACAGATTAGCTTCCTCGTCCGATCGTTCAGGCGGACTTCCGCTTATGCGCGCGATCTCATGCAGAATGAATGATGCACGCGTCGTCGCTCCAGAAGAAGGTCCCGCACTCAACAGGAGTGGGACCCTTTCCTTTATGACACGCTTCAGTACTTTCTGAGTTGTCGGAGTGCGCGGAAATTCCATTTCCGGCCACAAAGCCCACCGGCGGATATGTTGGTGTGGCGCGAGAGACTGGTTTGCGCGTGCGATCGCGGAATCAACGCTCATACTGGGATCGCGCTGGATCAGCACGGCCAGAGGTTCGGGTCCGTGCGCTCCTTCGATTCCAATAACAGCGCAATCAAGGATCTCAGGCTGCTGGCGAAGCGCTTGTTCAAGGTCATCCGGAAAGACTTTGAGGCCGGACGCAAGCACAATCACATCTTTCTTGCGCCCTTTGAAGTAGACGTTGCCGTCGGAATCTATCTCGCCCAGATCGCCCGTGTGAAGCCAACCTTCCGAGTCGATCGAGTCCGCGGCGATGCCGCCCCAGTAACCGCGTGAGACATTCGGCCCGCGAACGAGAATCTCGTTGTCGCTGTCAAGTTTGACTTCCTGCCCGGGAAGCGCCTTCCCGATTGACCTGCGAACCATCTTAAATGGATGTGGAATACTGATCAGGGATGCGGTTTCAGTCATGCCGTAACCCTGAAGTACTGCAAAACCCAGCCTCCGCCAGAACTCCTCGGTTTCCTGGTCCAGGCTTGCGCCTCCACAGATGAAGGCCCAGAACTTCAGGCCGAACCGTCGATGGAGCCGCCGGAACGCCCACCATCTGCGCAAGACGCCCAGCGAGCCGGCTCGTTCGAACTCACGCCGGAATGATTCGAGGCCTTGCCGGCCGATAATGTCGCGTCCGATGCGGTCGCGAAGCGCTTCGAGCATCCGTGGGACGAGCACGAGGACGGAAATTCGGTTCTTTCTTACGGTTTCGACAGTCTCAGCCGTATTGAGTGAGTCTCTAAAGAAGACCTCTCCCCCCAGCATGAGAGGCACGAAGATGCCCATCAACTGGCCGAAGATGTGGCTGAGCGGCAAAAGATTGAGAAATCGAATCGGATGCACAAAACGCTCCCATACGCGATACTTCTCAATCTCGGTCTCAATCGGCGTGAGATTTGCGAGGAAGTTCTCGTGAGTCAGACAGACTCCCTTTGGTTCTGCCGTCGTTCCGGACGTGAAGACGATCTCGACAAGATCGCGCGGACTTGTATCCGCCGCGGGGACACGCTCGGTCGGGTGCCGCTTAACGAGCGCCGGAAGATCAACGAGAGCGATGACAGGAAGGTTCACAGCACCCGGCGGCGTTACTTCGGAATCAGCCAGAAGCAGTTTGGCGCTCACTTGATGCTGCACGCGCGCGACGAAATCGGGAGCGCTCTGTCGATCAAGAGGCACAGCGACAGCGCCACGAAGGAGGCAACCGAAGAAGGCGATCACCCATTCGGGACTATTTGTCCCCCAGATGAGCACGCGATCGCCCTTATTGATTTGGCGAGCTTCGAGTTCGTGACAGAACTGTGCGGACGTGTCGGCTATCTGTGCGAATGACCACCGGATCACGCGTGGGCCTCGCCAGTGAATAAAAGCGTTTTGAGCGCCGTGCCTCGCGATGTCGTCGATGAAGGTGGCCAGATTGGGACGCATCACGTGAGTATGGTAGCGCAAACTGTTAGTTTGCGCCGCGCCAGGCTGGATCCAGGCGCTCCCAGGCGCGGGCCGTTTCCTGGGAGCGCCTGGCTCCAGCCTGGCGCGTGACCGAAATGGCCAAACTACATGCGTCGGGCTCGAACGCCTGTCCGACGCGTTCCAGCCGTAAACGGCCAGGGAACAAGTTAGATGCCCGAAGTTTTGACACAACCTCTATCGCAAAGAAATACCGCGGGCTTTTAGGGCCCGCGGTATAATTTGCAGAGCATCAGAGGCGAGTCGTTCAGTGAGGAATTCTTGCCTGTTTGCGATGTGGATGAAGACGCGTGTACCTGGAGAATCCTACCTTACCGTGACCTCGACCTGTTTCGGTTTGGCTTCTTCGCGTTTCGACATCGTTACGCGAAGCATACCGTCCTTGAACTCGGCCTTGATCGTGGCCGGGTCGATAATCGCGGGCAGCGTGAAGCTGCGGACGAATTCGCCATACCGGCGCTCGACACGATGATAGTTTTCCCGCTTGGTCTCAGCCTCGAGGTTTCGCTCGCCGCGAACCGTAAGGATGTTGTCCTCGAGTGTGACCTTGACGTTCTCCTTCTTAACCTCAGGCAACTCGGCTTTGACTACGATTTCATTCTCAGTCTCATAGATATCAACAGCCGGCGCCCATGTAGTCACGGACCAGTTTTCCTCGGGTGACGGGTACGTCTCTCCGAAGAAGCGGTTTAACCTTTCCTGAAATAGTCGGAAAGGATCGTGCGTCGTCAGTCCATGTTGGCTCCTTGTCGGAGCCATCGCAGTTCCACCTCTGTTTGCCATACTACCCCCTTTCGATAAGACTCGATTCTCGCGGTTGAGCCCGTGCTGCTTCAGCACGGAGCTGTGCCCGGCTCGGGCCAACCGGTCACCTCTATTAAAGGCAACCCGCGTGCCGCAGGGGGGGCCGGCATAAACGCAACAGGGCACGAGCAGAACAGCGAGACAGGTGATTCCCGGATGGAAATTTTACCCAGTTAATGCGGAGTTTTCCGTAAGATCTAAGGCTCTTCGTCGAGATTGGTGAACTCGCGCAGGAAAGGATCCTCAGATGCATACAACTGCTCTTCAGTCCCGTCGAAGATAACCTTCCCCTCGTTCAGCATAATAAAACGCGTATTAACGAGACATAAACGATCTTCCTTGTCGTGCATTTCGAGTCCGCCTTCGCTGCTCGGGAGCATATATTTCGACGCAAGAAAGCGGAGATCATCGATGCGATGGGTCACGAATAGGGAGGTCACACCCTCTATATCGCGCAGCCTGATGGCTGCCTCGCAGAGTTTGTGTGCGGTCTGCGGATCGAGGCCGACGGTCGGCTCGTCGTAAAGAATGATCTGCGGTTGATCGACGACGGCTCGAGCGATCGCTACCCGTCGCTGTGTGCCTCCTGACAGATCGCCCGGCAGATCGTCTGCAACATCGGCCAGGTCCATAAAGGCAAGGACGTCGCTAACGCGTCGCTGGATTTCCTCTTCGGGCCACCCAAGTTCGCGGGGTCTGTAAGCGACGTTTTCAAAGACCGTCATACTGCTGAACAAGGCGCCTTCCTGAAAAACGAAGCTGATGTGTTGTCTTATACCGCTCAGTTCCTCTTCGGTCCGACTCGTCACTTCCTCCCCGTCTACAAAGATCTCGCCCGCATCCGGCTTCATGAGCCCTATGGTCAGGCGCAGGATCGTCGATTTACCGGAACCAGACTTACCGAGGATCACTTTCATCTCTCCGGGCGCGACCGTAAAGCTGACGCCATCCAGAATTACCTGGTCGCCGTATCCCATGCGAACATCCCGGAATTCAATCGTGCACGGCCTGGTGCTCATTCGGCTACGCCCTCAAGAAAAGAGTGAATCGCAACTGCCACAAGCCTGGAGGTCCTGCCGTCAATATCGAACTTCGGGTTGACCTCCGTAAATTCGACAATGCGTGTTTCACGCGTCGCTCCCGCAAGCCGGGCAAGTTCGCACAGTTCTACTCCACTCATGCCGGTCGGGTTCGGCGCGCTCACGCCGGGTGCATCCGACGTCCGCACTGCGTCGAGATCGAAGCCCCAGAAGATTGCCTCACTCCGTTTCCTGCCGAGTATCTCCTTGAATGTTGATACGAAACCTCGATTCCGCAACTCGCGCAGGCTCATGCACACTACTCCCTTCTCAACCAAATAATCGTGATATATCGGAGAATTAGATGCGGGTTGATAGGCCATCTCGAAGAAGTTCTCAGGCAGGATGACGCCTTCATCGAGTAGCTGGCGATAGGGGGTGCCGCTATTGCGCGTATCGTCGTCTCTGACGTCGAAGTGTGCATCGATATTGAAAATGAGTGGATGCAGGAACTGAGCTGCTGCCGCAGCGCAGTCGGGATAGGAAATGTCGTTGCCGCCGCCGAGCACGATCACCTGCTTCCCGCTGCGCAGGACCTCACTGACGATCTCACGGTGAATTTCATGCGTCTCCTCCAGAGTTGGCTGAATGATCGTGTCTCCCAGATCGAAGAGGCTCGTCGCGTCAAGGCCGAGGGGAGTCAATCGGTAGAAGGCGCGACGGATCTCTGCCGGCCCTTCGGCCGCGCCTGGTCTCCCTCGATTTCGTCGGACTCCTTCATCCTGGGGACACCCGAGAATCACGGCTCTTGCCTGACCGTAGGAGGCGCTGTCGGTCCGGACCAGTTCACCCAGCCGCGGATCGCTCGGGTCATCGTGAGTAAAAAGGAGTTCCGGCGCCGGGCGCTCTGTGTGTGTGAAGAGATCGAACATTAGTAGTCGTTCAGATTTCAAGCTCCGAAAGCGCCTATGCAGTTCGGGGAGCGTAAGCGACCTGAACCTTGGGAAGCACCTTTTTCACCGAAGCGCGGGTCGCTCACGCTCCCCGTACCGTACTCAGTCTCCCCGAATGCGGCACGCAAATCCTCTCCCGCAAGACGATGCTAAGAGTGAACTCCGAACCTCAACTTGACGCTCCACTCGCTAACTGAAACAATTCCAGACGACCGAAATCTACCACAGCGATTTTGCCTATGCCACCAACGATCCGCGCGCCAAGAGGTACTCAGATCACATGCAGGAACTGGCTGATTGAAGCGGCATACCGAATGCTGCAAAACAACCTGGACCATGAGGTCGCCTTCGATCCCGATCAATTGATTGTCTATGGCGGGCGTGGGAAGGCAGCGCGCAATTGGGCCTGCTACGATGCCATCCTTGCAACATTACGTCAGCTTGAGCCGGATGAAACCCTCCTCGTGCAGTCCGGCAAGCCGGTTGCCGTATTTCACACTCACCCGGATGCGCCCAGGGTTCTTCTTGCGAACAGCAATATCGTTCCACACTGGGCAACCCAGGAAAACTTCGATCGCTGGGAGCGGGAAGGTCTGATTATGTACGGCCAGATGACGGCCGGAAGCTGGATATACATAGGAACCCAGGGAATTCTGCAGGGCACATATGAGACTCTCGCATCGCTTGCACGGCAGCAGGGGTGGGAAAGTTTGCGAGGCAAGCTCGTCCTATCCGCCGGGCTCGGTGAGATGGGAGGCGCACAGCCGCTTGCGATCACTATGAACGAGGGCGTTGGTTTGCTCGTTGAGGTCGACCGGCGGCGGGCTGAGCGAAGATTGTCGTTGCGCCAGGTCGATTCGATTACCGACGACCTCGAGCTCGCGATCAAGCAGGCACTGGAAGCGGTCTCTGCCCGGGAAGCAAAATCGATCGCGCTGATAGGCAATGCGGCTGAAGTCTTTCCGGCCCTCGCTGAGCGGGGAATTCGACCCGATGTCGTCACGGATCAGACTGCTGCTCACGATCTCACATACGGTTACATCCCGGCGGGACTCGGACTCGATCAGGCGAAGGCCCTTCGGGAACGCGACCCGGTGGAATATGAGCGCCGCGTGTTGGATTCTATTGCCATACAGGTGCGGACGATGCTTCGATGGCAGAAAGCGGGAGTCACTGTCTTCGATTACGGAAATAATTTGCGCCAGCGTGCATTTGATCACGGTGTTACGGATGCGTTTGACTACCCTGGCTTTGTTCCCGCGTACATCCGCCCGCTTTTTTGTGAAGGAAAAGGGCCCTTTCGCTGGGTAGCGCTTTCAGGAGACCCGGAAGACATTTTTGTGATCGACAGAGAGTTGATGCGGATTTTCCCGGAGAACGATCATCTCATCCACTGGCTTCATATGGCGCAGGAGAAGGTCGCATTTCAAGGCCTTCCCGCGCGCATCTGCTGGCTCGGTTACGGTGAGCGCGCGAAGGCAGGGCTGCTCTTCAACGAACTGGTGGCGGCAGGGAAGGTGAAAGCTCCGATTGTCATCGGCCGGGATCACCTTGATTGCGGGTCCGTCGCGAGCCCAAACCGTGAGACGGAGGGGATGCTTGATGGATCGGATGCGATCGCCGACTGGCCAATTCTAAACGCGCTGATAAATGCTGTCGGCGGGGCCACGTGGGTTAGTGTACATCACGGCGGTGGCGTCGGCATCGGATATAGCATTCATGCCGGGCAGGTGATTGTAGCTGATGGCACGCCGGAAGCCGCCCTTCGACTCGAGCGTGTATTGACGACGGATCCTGGGATGGGGATAGTTCGACACGCTGATGCCGGTTATCCGTTGGCGACGGAGTTTGCGAAGAAACACAACATCAGAATTCCAATGATGCGGACTTGATCCTGTGAGAAAGGTCGATCTCCTCATTCACAGTGCCGCGCAGCTCGTAACATCTGCGAGCCCGGATGAGCCGAAGCGCGGTGCCGACATGAGCGACCCCGGAGTAATCGCGAATGGCGCTGTGGCGATCTCCGGCGAACGGATCGTGGGCGTGGGGGATACTCCCACTTTGCTTCAGAAGTTCGTTTCGGATCGAGACATCGATGCAGCCGGAAAAATTGTCCTGCCTGGTTTTGTCGATTCGCATACTCACGCAGTCTACGCGGGCAACAGGATCGCTGAGTTTGAGTCACGCCTTCGCGGCGCCGGTTATCTGGAGATCATGTCAGCCGGGGGCGGCATCTTCTCGACTGCGCGCGCAACGAGAGAGGCGAGTCCGGCGATGTTGAAGGCCACTTCGCGGCGAAACCTCGCCGCCATGTTCTCGCTGGGAACGACGACCGTCGAGGTGAAAACCGGCTACGGTCTTGATCTTCCAAACGAACTCAAGTTGCTTGAAACCATAGCGGTTCTGGATTGTGAACTGCCGGTTGACCTGGTGCCGACGTTCATGCCCGCGCACGCTGTGCCGCCGGAATTTAAAGGGCGCGCCGCTGACTACGTCCGCCTCGTCATCGACGATATGCTGCCGGCTGCGGCCAATTGGTATCGCGCTTCACACTTTTCGCGCGAAGGCCGGCCTTGTTACGTTGATGTCTTCTGCGAACAGGGCGCGTTTAGTGTAGAAGAGTCGCAACGCGTGCTCGAGGTCGGGAAACTGCTCGGATTCGCAGTGAAGGCGCACGTGGACGAGTTTACCAACCTCGGTGGCGTGGGCATGGCGCTTCGTTTGGGCGCGACTTCCATCGACCATCTGGACACAATTACACCTGCTGAAATACGGGCTATCGCCGAGTCTCAGACGATCGCCGTGCTGACCCCCGCTGTAAACTTCAACCTGGGGTCGACGCGATTCGTCTGCGCGCGCGACCTCGTTGACAGTGGGGCAGCAATTGCGCTGGCGACTGACTTCAATCCCGGTTCCGCGCCGTGTCTCTCTCTTCCGCTGGTTATGGGAATCGCCTGTCGATATTGCGGAGTGTTACCGGCGGAGGCGCTGAATGCGGTCACCATAAACGCTGCCTGGGCAGTGGGTCTTGGTGCTCGGATCGGTTCCATTGAAGTCGGAAAGCAGGCGGATTTGTTGATCGCTGATAGCGACGATTTTCGTGAATTGGCGTACACCCTTGGCGGCAATCCAATTCAAAGTGTGATCAAACGGGGAAAGGTGTACCCGGGAAATGAGTGATCTGATCCTCCTGGACGGCCAGAGCCTGTCTATCGAGCAGGTAGTTGATGTAGCTCGAGGGCTACCAGGTACGCCTGCAGTGCGGCTGAGCACAGAGGCGCGGAGTAAGGTCGCTCGCGCCGCTGACGCGGTTGCCCGCCTGCTGGAGAGCGGGTCCGTCGCGTATGGCATTACCACCGGCTTTGGCGCTTTCAAGGACCGTGTCATCCCGCGTGAGCAAGTCGAGTTGCTGCAGAGAAATATTTTACTCAGCCACTCGGTTGGGGTCGGCGATCCGTTCGACGTCGCGACGACACGCGCCATTATGCTGATTCGTGCGAATACGCTGGCGCGAGGTTACTCGGGTGTACGGCTTGAAACACTGGAACTTCTTCTCGAGCTGCTGAACGTAGGAATTCATCCGGTCATACCGGAGCAGGGCTCCCTCGGGGCAAGCGGGGATCTCGCCCCACTGGCGCACATGAGCCTGGCTCTGATCGGAGAGGGTACTACGCGTGTCGGTGGAGAGGTCGTGCTCGCGCGCGAGGCGCTGGCGAGAGCTGGATTGCAGCCTGTCACGCTGACTGCGAAGGAAGGGCTCGCGTTGACGAACGGGACTTCTGTGATGTGCGCAGTCGGCGTCCTGGAAACGCATCGCGCTGAGCGTATGAGCCAGGTTGCGGACGTTGCAGGATGCCTCAGTCTCGAGGCTCTCCACGGCACTTCTGAAGCGTTTGACGAGCGCATCCACGCATTACGTCCATTTCCGCGACAGATCGAGTGTGCGGCCTATCTCCGCCGACTACTCGACGGCAGCGAATTCATACGCGGTCACGATCCGACGAACGTGCAGGATGCATACACGCTCCGCTGTATCCCTCAAGTGCACGGCGCGGCTCGCGATGCGATCGCTTACGCGAGATGGGTAATGGAGATCGAGCTCAATGCGGTTACCGACAATCCATTGCTCTTTATCGACGACGAGACGGGGGAAATTACGGTCCTTTCCGGAGGCAACTTTCACGGAGAGCCGGTTGCCATCGCGATGGATTACCTTGCGATCGCCGTCAGCGAACTCGGCAACATCTCG
>Ga0068859_100005272_pt1 | contig 13141 bp, 9 predicted proteins | sample KBSSwiS22_FD_66585 | JGI IMG/M metagenome (GOLD analysis project Ga0068859, IMG submission 66585) | Switchgrass rhizosphere microbial communities from Kellogg Biological Station, Michigan, USA - KBS Switchgrass S2-2 | ecosystem: Host-associated > Plants > Roots > Rhizosphere > Soil ... | reverse complement strand
GCGGGATGATCATGGGCGAGGTCACGGGCATCGCGCTCGCCGATCTGGACAACGACGGCGACAAGGACCTGATCCTCGTCACGCACACGAGCGACTTCAACGGGCAGATGGGCGTGTGGGAGAACCGCGGCCGCACGGCCGGAAGCCGGTTCGTGCTCCGCTACTCGGTGTCCTTCGGCGGCAGCGCGCCGACGTGCGTGACGACGGTGGACGCCGACGGCGACGGCTGGAAGGACATCTTCGTCGGCTCGCAGCGCAGCACAGCGGCGGGCAACGTGTGGCAGATCCGGAACACGGGCCTCACCACGCTGTGGAGCTTCAGCATCATCCGCGCGATCGATGCCGGCGGCATCGTCCAGAGCATGAGCTCCGGCGACTACGGCGGCGCCACGCGCGGTGACGTCGCGGTGGGCACGCGATCGTCGACGAGCGGTTACAGCGGCGGCGTCCGCATCTACTACCTCGACACCGGCGTCATCGGCGGCGGCAGCGATCCGTCGGCCGGCTCGGTGGTGAACATGGTGCCGGCGCTCGCGTCCGCGAACTTCAACTTCGGCCTCAACACGACCCCATCGCCGACGCCGTATCAGACCGACCTCGCGGCCGGTGTGAAGACGAGTGCGACGACGGGCGCGTTGGTCGTCTTCATCCGGTAGGCGGAGAGTGTCCATGGTCGCGAAGCTCCCGACACGAAACGAGCGTGGGATCGCGCTGGTCATCTCCATGCTCATCCTGCTGGTGATGACTCTGCTGGGGCTGGTGCTCATGGCCGGGGCCAGCCTCAACAGGAGCCTCGCCGGCAACGACCAGCGCATGCGCCAGTCGCTGAACATCGCCGAGGCGGGCGTCGGCGAGGCAGAGGCGCGCATCGCCAACCAGGAGGCGTTGATGGACCCGGTCGATCCCAATGCCGCCTGCCAGGTGTTCAACACCGTTGCCGGCAGCGTGCCGGTGGTGGGCGCCGACACGACCGCGCTCGCGACAGGGCAGCCCGTGGGTTCCTACCTCAACTACACGACACCCACGCGCACGTCCGACGTACTCACGATCGGTTGGAAGACGAGCGCCGGTCAGGTGATGAAGTACGACGGCACGAAGAATCCGGCCATCCAGGCGCTCACCGGTGCCCCGATCTACACGATCACTTCGACCGGTCGCGTGGGCCAGGCGCGCCGCACGATCGTCACCGAGGTGATCCAGAAGCCCTACATCGTGAATGCGCTGGGGGCGTTCACGTCGAAGGTCGCGATCACGGACCTCGGCAATGCCGTCATCTGCGGCTACGATCACTTCGCGAACACGGGGATCAACGACGGCAAACAGGGGCGCGGCGCGATGCCGGGCGATGCGGACCACTGCATCGACAACGAGAGCAACATCGTTGCGAACAACCGGCCGGGTGTGTGGTGCAGCTCCCCGCTCACCAAGGGCGGCGGTTCCAAGGTGTGGGGTTCACCTGACACGCTCGGCAACCAGGGCCCGACCAACTTCTACACCGGGCCGTGGGATTGCTTCGGGATGTCGCAGGCGGATTTTTGGAGCTTCGTGGGCGCGCCACGGGATCCGTCGACGATCTCGGATTGGAAGGGGGTCCTCAACCTCGACAATGACGGCGTCCCGCAGAACGCCTCCTGCCAGGCGGGTCCCAACGGCGTGGACGGCGAGGGCCTGCTCTACGTCGATGGCGACCTGAGCCTCAACTCGAACTTCAGCTACAAGGGCTTCATCTACGTCGAAGGCGACCTGCACGTGAACGGCAACGCCTGGATCCTGGGCGGCGTCGTCTGCCATGGCACGACGGACGTCCAGCTCAACGGCGGCATGGTCCTGCTCTACTCCTCGGACACGATCCAGCAGATGCTGACCAAGTACGGCAGCCAGTTCGTGACGCTGTCCTGGCGCGAGAAGTAGCGGCTCGCGCACGCTTCGCTCGCGACGCCCGCTCCGGCCTCCGGGGCGGGCGTCGCGTTGTTCGGCGGGCGCGCTGCGGTGTATCGTCTCCGGCCGCATCCGACGTGACGCCCGCGCCAACTCTGGAGAGCCGCCCGACCGTGTGGAACCGCATCGAGGAGAAGGCGCTCGCCGGTGAGCGGCTGACCACCGAGGAGGGCGTCCACCTCCTCACCCACGCCCCGCTCGTGGAGCTGGGGGCGCTCGCCAACGAGGTTCGGGCTCGAAAATCCGACCCGCGCATCGTCACCTACGTCATCGACACCAACCCCAACTACACCAACTGGTGCACGGTCGACTGCCACTTCTGCGCGTTCTACCGCAAGGTCGGCAAGCCTGCCGCCGACGGCTACACGCACGACGTGGAGGGGGTCATGGGGATGATGGAGGCCGCCCGCAAGGTGGGCGCCACCACGGTGCTGCTCCAGGGCGGCCTGAACCCCGAGATCCCGTGGGCGTTCTACACCACGATCGTGAGCGAGGCGCGGAAGCGCTACCCGGAGATCACCCCGCACTTCTTCTCCGCCCCCGAGATCCACCAGATGGTGGAGGTGAGCGGGCTCCCGATCCGTGGCGTGCTGAAAGCACTCTTCGAGGCCGGCCAGCGCACACTCCCGGGCGGTGGCGCCGAGATCCTCGCCACGCGCGTGCGCCAGCGCATCTCCGTCAAGAAGGGCGGCCCCGAGGCGTGGCTCGACGTGCACCGCGCGGCGCACCAGGTGGGCATGCGCTCCACGGCGACGATGATGTACGGCCACGTGGAGACGCCGGCCGAGATCGTCGAGCACTTCGACTACATCCGCGCGCTCCAGGACGAGACGAAGGGCTTCACCGCGTTCGTGCCCTGGAGCTACAAGCGCGGGAACACGCCCATGGAATCGAAGGTCCCGCACATCGCTGGCGCGAGCATGTACTTCCGCGTGCTGGCCGCGAGCCGGCTCTACCTCGACAACTTCGACCACATCCAGGCGTCGTGGTTCAGCGAGGGGAAGAAGACCGGGCAGGTGGCGCTGCATTTCGGCGCCGACGACTTCGGCGGCACGCTGTTCGAGGAGAACGTCCACCTGGCGACCGGGCACGTGAACAAGACCACGGTCGCCGAGATCGAGACGCTGATCCGCGAGGCGGGCTTCACGCCCGCCCAGCGCACCACGCTCTACGACGTGCTCAAGGTGGGCGATGGCCCCGAGGCGCTGGCGAACCTCTCCGACGAGGTGCCGCTGTTCATCGAGAGCCTGCGCGAGCTGCCGGCCGAGTACCCGGCCGTGCTCGAGGGCGAGGCGCCCGGCGACTCGCTGGTGATGCCGCGCTGACCGGCATCGTTCGCTCTGAGAAGCCCGCGCTCGCGCGGGGCTCTCGGTTCTAGCGGGCGAACCCACCCAATGGCAGGCGCGTTGACCCGCGCGCGCGCGCTCGCCGGTCGCCGCTCCCCACTCCGACCCGCGATTTCATTGGGAATTCCGCAGGGGATCCGCACGCGCGCGTGGCGCATGCCGTGCATGTCTGCACCCGGGACCGGATGTGTCCGGTGCACGTGCACGCATCGCCCCCGCCGCGCGGGGGCGCCTCCCGGAGCTCCCCCTGGCATCCCACCACACGCCGCGCCTTCCCGGGCGCGCCGGTGTCCTCCTTGGGCTGGCGCTGTTCGCCCCGCCCGGCGCGACGTCGCGTGCGATCGATCGGGGCGTGGGGCAGTGCCTGCCGCCGCACACGGTCGTGGCGCTGACGCCGCTCGCCGACCGAACCGACGGCACGTGGGCCAACTGGAGCGGCGAGAGCCCGGCGCTGCTCGTCACCCGTGCCTTCGCCGACTCGCTCGCCCGCGGCCACCGCCGCGACATCCTGCGCCTGGGTGTCACGCTGCCGCACCCGCCGGCCAACGGCCCCGGGCGCGCGCTCGACGATGACCTCGCGCTCCGCGCCGCGCGACGCACGGGGGCCGAGGTGGTGGTGACCGGCAGCGTCGACGTGTTCGTGCACGACGACCAGCTGGAGCCCGGCAAGTTCTCGCGCTGGGGGATGGGAGCTCCCGACGCGCGCTCGCGCGTGCGCGTGAGCGTGTCGCTGCGCGCGCTCGACGTGCGCGATGGCACGGTGCTGATCGAGACCAGCGCCACGCGTGAACGCGCCGGCAAGACGGTGGCGATGATCGACCGCGGGGAGCGCAACGGCTCGACCGGCACGCTCGACCCGGTGCTGGCGCAGGCGCTGGGCGAGGTGCTCGGTGACCTCACGCGCACGCTCAACCAGCGTGTCGAAGGGCAATGGAAGGCGCAGGTGCTGACCGCGCGCCGCGGCACGGTGATGCTGGACGCAGGTGTGTCGCGCGGCCTGTTCACGGGCCAGCGGCTCGAGGTGTGGCGGCCCGGCGTCGACCTCCTGGACGAGGAGCTCCGCGAGCTGGGCGACGACGTGTGGGTGGGCTCGGTGGTGGTGACGTCGCTCGAAGGTCGCAGCCGCGCGCGGGCGCGGCTCTGCGACGGCGAGGTGCACGCCGGCGACGTGGTGCGGCCGTGCTCGCAGACGTCCGCGCCGGTGCTGTCGCTCGACCGCTAGCTAGCGCACGCGCAGCAGGTAGAACCACACCAGCGCCGGCTCGCCGGCCGCGGCCGGGTCGAGCGCGAAGCGCAGGTCGTAGTCGCCGGCCTCGAGCCGTCCTTCGGGGCGCAGGCGGATGGCGTCGCCGAGCGTGTAGAACGGTCCGGTGTGGCTCGCGAGCTCGCGGCCATCCTGGAGCAGCGTGATCACCATCCGGCGCTCGCCCGCTTCGGGGCTCGGCGGCTGGAGCGCGGGCGGCAGGATCAGCACCATGCCCGAGACGTTCGTGACCGCGCCCACGTCGATGGGCTTCGCCGCGCGGGCGCGGAAGCCGGGCTCCGGCAGTCGCACCGCACCGGTCGTGAGCGAGTCGAGCGCGAACTCGAACGCCACGGCCACCGGGCGCGCGGAGCCTGCCATCGTGCCGAAGGCATGGGGGCCGCGCTCGAACCACCCCGGGTGCGTTGCGGCCGCCCAGGCGAGGAGGCCCGCCGCCGCGCCCGCAAGGCCGGAGGCCCATGCCCAGAAGTGCCTCCCCGACGGAGCGGGCGCACGACTCGTACCGCTCGCCGACTCGGACCCCGCCCCCGACAGGGCCGGCGCCACCACCGGCTCGTGACCCGCGAACGCGAGCGCCGCGCGGCACTCCTCGCAGTCTTCCAGGTGCGCCTCGACCAGCTCGCGCTCGAGTCCCTCGAGCAGGCGGGAGCTGCGCGGCCAGGTGGCGATGAGCGAGGACGGCAGGTGGCCGGCGCCCGCGCCCGCGGCGGCCTTGAGCGGCGCGAGCCTGGCCCTGCATTCGGGGCAGCCGGCGAGGTGCTCCTCGAGACGGAGCAGCTCGTCCTCGGGCATGAGCCCGACGCTGTAGGCCAGGAGCCGGCGCGTGGCCCAGTCGTGCGATGGGCTCGTGCTCATGAGCTCCTCACACGATCCGCGCCTCGCGCGCCCATTCCCATACCGGACCGCGCTGCGAGTAGGCCAGCTCGCGGATCTGCACCATGCAGCGCGACCAGCGCCTGATCACGGTGATGTGTCGCACCTGCAGCCGCCGCGCCACGCTCGCCCAGCTCAGCTCGGCGAAGAAGTCGGTCGCGAGCTCGTGGCAGGGAGCATCGTGCTGCTTGAAGTGTTCCAGCACCACGAAGCGGAAGAGCTGCAGCATGTCGGCTCCGACCTCGCGCGCGGGATCCTGCGCCGGCGCCTCCAGCGGCGAGTCGCTGTCCGGGAGCGGATCCAGGCGGCCGGTCGGGCCGCGCATGCGGCGCACGTGGTCCACGTAGACGCGGTGGACGAGCGTGTTGGTGAGGGCTTCCGGATTGAGCAGTGTTTCCCGCCGCGAGAGCCGGAACAGCGTCACCATGACCTCCTGGGCGAGGTCCTCGATCGTGCTCGCGGGCGTGGGGCGCAGCTTCCTGCGCAGGCCTTGCAGCGCAGAGGCGCGCAGGGCCTTCCAATCGATGGCGCCCAGTGGGGTCCTCCGGAGCGGGCTCGTGCGAGGGAGCGGCGGACGTTCGAGGACGGCGAGACTATCAATCCCGAGACGTGGGTGCGATGCCGAGGGCGAGAAGCCCGCGACCGCCGTGGCCACCACGACCCGCGAGGGGAACCAGCGCTCAGGGCGCTTCGAACGCCAGCCCGGGCTCGCGCGGCCCCAGCTCGAGCCACACCACCGAGAACCCGTCGGAGGTCATGAGCCGCCGCTCGCGGCGCACGCCCAACTCGGCATGGGTGGCCGCGGTGCCCGGAGTCTCGACGATCTCCCGCCACGGATCCCAGGCGCGCTCGGCGCTCCGGAACACGAGCAGCACGTGGCGGAAGTCGTGCCGTGCGCGACAGGCGGCGACGTCCTCGGGCGAGTAGGCGAGGTGGATCACCGGGTGGTTCGTCTGCCAGGCGAGCGAGGGCCCGAGATTGCTCATGAGCGTCTCGCGCGGCACCAGCACCTGGTTGAGCGCGATCGAGATCGCGGTGAGCGACCGGCTCGAGGGCACGCCGCGCTCGAACGAGGTCGCGATCGACTCGGTCTGGGCGAGCCGCGTGTTCCACGTGCCCCAGCCGAGCGCCAGCAGCGCCGCGAGCACGCACGCCACCGCGCGCTGCCGCTCGCTCGTGCCGGGCATGCGGCGGAGGAGCGACCACAGCGCCAGCAACCCCGCGAGCTCCGCGAGCACGCGCGTCGGGAACACCTCGCGCAGGAGCGGCGTGCCCACGCACGCGGCGAGCGTGTCGAGTGCGAGCCCGGCGAGCACCACGATCGCCGCGGCCACGAGCGGCCGGTCGCGCGCTCCCGAACCCCCCGCGCCCGCGCGCGTGAACGGCCAGAAGACGAGCGCGCCGAACCACAGCCCGCGCGGTCCCGAGAGCAGCGGCGGGAGCACGCGCGAGAGATTCGAGCCGGCCTTCGCGGCGAGCAGTCCCAGGGCGTGGACGCCGTGCGGCACCTCGGGGACCTGGGCGCGGTGGAGGAGTTCGAACCAGGTCCAGCCCTGGACCTGGTCCCAGAGCTCGAAGTGCGCCACGTCCCAGTCCGGCGAACCGAACGCCCGCCACTTGTAGAACCACCAGGGCACGAGCGGGAGGACCGCGCCCGCGAGCACGAGCGCGCCCGAACGCAGGCGCTTCTCCGCGGGCGAGCTCCATGCGCCGGCGAGCGCCAGGACCGGGGCGAGCCACAGCGCGTTCGCACGGAAGAGACCCGAGAGGCCGAGCATCACACCGAGCACGAACGGCAGCTCGCTCGCCGCCCCGAGCGCGAGCCCGAGCAGCGCCAGCAGCAGCAACACCGTGGCGGGCAGCTCGCCCACGCCGGAGAGCGCGAAGTGCTGGGCCTGAGCGTCGAGGATCGCCGCGAGACCCATCACCGCCGGGGCTCCGGTACGCACCCAGCGCGGCGTCTCCGGCGCGTGGCGCGCGAACAGGTAGCGTGTCGCAAGCACGGTGAACGCGCCGAAGGCGAGGTAGCAGACGAACGGCACCACCAAGGTCAGGTACGCGCGCATGTCCGAGGTGGCCGTGGACCCGCTCGCCGGGACCAGCTTGAGGATCAGCGCCTCGGCGAGCACGAGCCCCGGCTGCACCGCGGAGAGCGGCCACGGCGAGCCGGTATGGGTGGCGAGATCGATCGGCAGCGCGTAGGGAGTGGCGAACTTGCCATGCCACGCCAGCTCGCGCGCGGCGAGCGCCACCTGCGCGCTCTCGTAGGAGAGGATCGGCGAGCGGCCGCCCAGGTCCCACGCCAGCGCGTGCGCGTACCAGAGTGCGGCGGCGGTCACGAGCACCAGCACGAGCGGCAGCAGGTGGTCCGTCGACCTCCGTGTCGGCGCCATGGCGCGCGACACTACGCGCGGCGCCCGCACGGCTCAAACGAGGTCTCATCATCAACGGCGGCGCGCCGCATCCGTGAAGCCCCCGACCCCGTCCGCGCCGGTGTCGCGGAACCGCGCGCTGGCGCCGGGCGTGCTTGCGCGGCGGGGGCGACTGGGGAACCCTCCCCGGTTCGCGGTGCCCGACCTGACCGACCCCCGCCCGGAGAGGTTCCATGTCCGTCCTCGCTCCCCGTAATCCAGCGCGAGTGCTCGCGCTGCTCGCCGCGGCGCTGGCCTTCGCGCCGCTGTCACTCGCTCACGCCCAGGAGCGCAAGGACACGCCCGACGTCCGCCTCGGCCGCGATGTCGTGCCGACGTTCTCGAGCGTCCGGCTCCGGCTCGACCCCGAGAAACGGAGCTACACCGGCAACGTGCACGTGGAGCTGAAGGTCGCGAACGCCACCGACACGATCCGCTTCCACGCCGAGGGCCAGAGGCTCACGCGCGTGACGCTCCGCCAGGGCGGCGACAGCGTGATCGTGACCCGCACCACCGGTGACCACGGCCTGCAGACGCTGGGCGCTGCACGCCAGCTCACGCCCGGCACGGCGACGCTCGACATCGAGTTCACGCACCTCTACGGCACGCGCGCCGTGGGACTCTACAAGGCGATCCAGGACCAGCGCGGCTACCTGTTCACGCAGTTCGAGTCGGACGACGCGCGCGAGGCGTTCCCGTGCTGGGACGAGCCGGGCTTCAAGTTCCCGTACCAGATCGTGCTCGAGGTGCCGGAGGCGCAGGAGGCGCTCTCCAACACGCCGATCGAGAGCTCGGTGCCCAGGGACGGCTGGAAGACGGTGACGTTCAAGCGCACACCGCCGCTCCCCAGCTACCTGCTCGCGATCGCGGTGGGACCGTTCGAGTACTCGCCGGTCGCGGGCACGAAGGTGCCCACGCGCATCGTCACCTGCCGGGGCCGGAAGCAGCTTGCTGCGATCACCGTGCAGACCACGCCGAAGATCCTCGCCGGCCTCGAGCGCTGGTTCGGCGTCCCCTACCCGTTCGAGAAGCTGGACCTGATCGCGGTGCCGGAGTTCGCCTACGGGGCCATGGAGAACGCCGGCCTGATCACGTTCCGCGACGACGTGCTGCTGCTGGACCCGGCGAGCGCCAGCACCTCGCAGCGGCGCTCGAACGCGAACGTCATCTGCCACGAGCTGGCGCACATGTGGTTCGGCGACCTGGTGACGATGGCGTGGTGGGACGACCTGTGGTTGAACGAGTCGTTCGCCGACTGGATGGCGGCCAAGGTCACGGACCAGGTCTATCCGCAGTACCGCCAGGGCCTGTACGGCCTGCAGCGCGTGCAGCAGGTGAAGGGCGGCGACCTCCAGCCGTCCACGACCGCGATCCGCGAGAAGACCACGAGTGCCTCCGCCGGCCTCACGAACGTGGGGCTCGTTTACAGCAAGGGGAACGCGGTGCTGTCGATGTTCGAGCGCTACCTGGGCCCGGAGACGTTCCAGAAGGGCGTTCAGTCCTACCTGAAGAAGCACGCGTGGGGGAACGCCACCGCCTCGGACCTCTGGCAGGCGCTGGACCAGGTGAGCGGCACGAACGTCTCCGCCGCGATGACCACGTTCCTGGACCAGCCCGGCGTGCCCTACGTGCGCGTGGTGCCGGCGCCGGGCGGCGTGCGGCTCACGCAGTCGCGCGCCACGCCGTACGGCGTCTCGCAGCCGCCGATGCGCTGGGACGTGCCGATGACGCTGCAGTGGTCGGACGGGAAGACCGTGCGCTCGCAGCGTGTGCTGCTCAAGGACGAGAGCGTGGTGGTGAAGCTGCCCGCGACCCCCGCATGGGTGATGCCGAACGGCGGCGGCCACGGCTACTACTCGTGGAGCGTGCCCGAGGAGTGGATGACGACGCTCGCGGAGAACGCCGCCAAGGTGCTCTCGCCCGACGAGCGCGTGGCATTCCTCGGCGACCTGTCGATGCTGATGACGCAGGGCGAGGTGCGCGGCGACACCTACCTGCAGTCGCTTTCGCACTTCGGCTCCGATCCCGAGCCGCAGGTGGTCTCGAGCACGATGGAGTCGCTGACCGGCGTGCGTGGGGCGTTCGTGCCCGACAGCCTCGAGAGCCAGTTCGCCGTGTACGTGCGGCGGACGCTGTCGCCGGCGCTGGAGCGTGTGGGCTACGAGAAGAAGCCGGGTGAGGACGAGACCGTGTCCACCATGCGCGGCGACCTGCTGCGCTGGCTCGCGAACCGCGGCCAGGACCAGAAAGTGCTGGCGTTCGCGCAGGACGCGGCGAAGCGCTACCTCGCGGACTCGACGAGCGTGGACCCGGGCATCGCCGACGCCGTCGTGTCGCTGGCGGCGAAGAAGGGCGACGCGGCGCTGTTCACCGACTACCAGCGCCGGCTCGAGGCCACCGAGGTGCCGGCGATCCGCCGCCGCTTCCTCGGGGCGCTCGGCGCGTTCGAGGACACCGCGCTCACGTCGAGGGCGCTCGAGTACTCGCTCTCCGACAAGGTCCGACCCACCGAGACGTTCGAGATCCTCCGCGGCATGGGCCAGAGGAACGAGGCCGCGGCCGCGCGCATCTTCCGGTGGATGATGGCGAACTACGATCTACTCGCTTCGCGGGTGCCGCCGCCGGCGCTCCGGTTCCTGCCCTTGTTCGCGAACGGCTGCAACGCCGAGCGGCTGGCGGCGGCGACCGCGTTCTTCGGCGACCCGAAGCGCGCGGCTCCGGGCATGGACAAGACGCTCGAGCGCGTCGGCGACGGCGTGCACACCTGCCTCTCGCTCCGCGAGCGGGAGGGCGAGCACGTGAACAGCTACATACGCGGGTTCGCCATCAACTGAGCGTCACGGGGCCGGGGCGGGCGACCCGCCGCCCCGGCCACCCGCGTGCGGCCCGACGTCAGTTCTCGAGACGCAGCGCCACGCGCGCGTCGTCGGTCTTCGAGCGCGCGACCATGCGCACGTGATCCACGATGCGGCCGCGCCCGAAGCCGAGTAGCGGGTAGAGGCCCGGGTCCTGGGTGTGCTCGGCGAAGTCCACGACCTGGCTCTCGCCGTTCAGGAACACCACCTCGGCCCAGTCGGCCTGCACCTTGCCGTTCGCGACCTCGTACCAGAGCTTGGTTCCGCGGCGCCCGATGTTGAACGTGAACTCGGTCCAGTCCTCGTCCTTCACGAGCAAGGCGTTGTCCATCCACGACAGCGCATCCGCCACCGGGTGGGACGCCACGACCGCGGCCGTCGCCGGGGTCCAGAGGACGGGCCGCAGGTAGACGCGTGGCTGTATGCGCACGGCGACGACGCTCGGGTGCACGACCACGACGCGCGCGGGGCGCGCGAGCGGCCAGCCGCGGTGCACCACCACCGCGGTGCGGTGCGGGCCCTTGTGGACGACGACGACGCGGCGCGCGGACGCGGGCTCGGCGAGGGCCACGCCCAGACCGAGGACGAGGAGCAGCGGGAGCAGGTGCTTCATCGAACACCTCCTGTGCGGGTTCTTCCCTGGGAAGACCTGAACGCTCCCGATGGGATGCAGGGCGCATGCCGGTCGCGGGCACGCGCAACCCCTTGCGCGTGTGCGCTACGGGTGGCATCGGGCGAAATGCCCCGACGCGAATGGCCCGACGCGTACAGCGGAAGTCGGTTCCGGTTCAGATCCCACCGGGCGCGTGCCGCCTCGACGGCGCCATCTGCGCCACGTAGAGGAGCCTGTTCCCGGGACCTCACCGCGGCAATTGCTCTTGATTCTCATCCTGCACGAGGGGCATGCTCCGAGCCCAGAGTCACGCTCGCCCCCGCGCTCGTGTCGAATCCCCCTCGCTCACGGCGCTGCCCCCCGCTCCTGCGCTTGCTCCCGTCCCATGCGTCCGTGTGGACGCCACGCGCAGGAGACACCATGCGCCTCGCTCGCATCCTCACCGTTCCGATCATCGCCACCTTGCTCTTCGGCTGCAGCCGCCAGCTGCCGGTGGCGCCGGGCACGAACGCCCCCGCCGCGATCGCACCGATCGATCTCTCCGAGCTGCACCGCATCGCGCGCCAGCCGCTCGCGAGCAACGGCGCCAAGGTCGTCGAGGTGCCCGCCGGCTCGGCGGACGCGCTCGCGGCCGCGCTCACCGCCGCGGGCACGAACGGCACCGTGGTGTTGAAGAGCGGAGTCCACACCGAGTCCGGCACGGTCGAGATCACGAACACGGTGACGCTCGCCGGCGAGCCGGGCGCGGTGCTCGAGTCCACGACCAACCCGCTCCCCGCCGATGAAGTGCACCCCGCGCTGTGGGTACACGGGGCCTCCGGCGTGGTCATCCGCGGCATCGAGATGCGGCCGGCCGGGGCCATCGGCAACACCGGCGTCCTGCTGCACAACTCCCCGAATGCCAGCATGTTTGGGAACAACATCCACGACTACGAGTACAGCGTGATCGTCGAGAAGTCGAACGGCGTCAAGATCTGGAGCAACCGCATCGCCTGCTCCACCGCGTGGCTCGGCGGCGCCATCCCCGAAGCGCTCGGCATCACGGTCGTGAACGGCTCCAACGCCGTGATCGCCGACAACAACGTCACCGGCGGTCTGTTCGGGATCTGGCCGTGCGACGAGGGTGGGAAGGTGCTCGCCAACAAGGCGAGCAGCTGCCTCGAGGGCATCATCTTCTGCCGGGTGCCGGCGTGGTCGTTCGAGCTCCCGGATGGGCAGTACACCGGCAGCTCCCAGAGCACGACGCACTGCCTGGCGCAGGGCAACGAGACGTTCGGCAACTTCGCCGACGGCATCATCGTCATCGACGGCGCGCACGACAGCCGGGTCGTGGACAACAACTCCCACGACAACGGCGCCTACGACGTCGAGCTGAGCGGCGACTCCTACCGCTTCGGGTTCCTGACGCCCAGCTCCTACAACTGCACGTTCATCGCCGGCACGCACGCGAACGTGAAGGTGAAGGACTGCGGCAGCAACAACACCGTGAACGGCGGCGTGCTGGTCGACAACAACGTCGATCCCTGCAACTGATCGAGTCCCGCGGGTCGCGAAAGGGGGCGCGTCACGCTCGTGGCGCGCCCCCGCGAGGTTTCAGCGCGACGCCGAGGAGAGGCGCATGGGCGCGAACAGTCCGGGCGCGTCCAGCCAGCCCGCGAACTGGTAGCTGACGCCGAGCGAGTACGTGTCGGTGCGGGTGAAGTCGGTGGGCGAATGATCCTGCTGGTGCTGGTAGCCGACCTGGAACGCCCACGCGTCCTCGAAGAAATAGTCGAGGCTCGTCGCGACGTTGAGCTGCCAGCGATCCAGCTTGCGCTCGCTGCTCTTCCCGGGCGCGGTAG
>Ga0068859_100005267_pt1 | contig 13145 bp, 9 predicted proteins | sample KBSSwiS22_FD_66585 | JGI IMG/M metagenome (GOLD analysis project Ga0068859, IMG submission 66585) | Switchgrass rhizosphere microbial communities from Kellogg Biological Station, Michigan, USA - KBS Switchgrass S2-2 | ecosystem: Host-associated > Plants > Roots > Rhizosphere > Soil ... | reverse complement strand
CGTCAGCAGAAGATAGCAGGGCTCGTCGCGACCGTCTGTTCAATCGGGATCACATTCGAGGGATTGATGGAACACTCTCCCGCCGCCCGAGGTACCGGACGGCCACGCCACCGATTCTGCAGATGAGCAGATTTGAACAGACTCAACAGGCAGCGATTGATAGGTTTGCGTGGGGGTCTCTGCCGATGAACAACCTCGATTTGTCCTTCGATCCGAGTGACGTCCTGGCCCGGGTGGAGGGAGACCGCGACCTGCTGGCCGAGCTGGTGGACATCTTCCGCGCCGAATATCCCCGCTTGCTGGCGAACCTGCGGAAGGAAGTGGAGAAAGGCGACGCGCGAGGAGTAGAGGAGGCGGCCCACGCCATCAAGGGCGCCGTGGGCAACTTCGGGGCCCCTGTCGTCTCGGCGGCGGCCCTCGCCCTGGAGGTGATGGGCCGGGTAGGAGCGTTGATGGGAGCCAACGCGGGCATGGCCCGGCTGGAAGAAGAGGTCGAGCGGCTCCAGCGGAACCTCGCGCGCATGGGCGGCGGGACTCCGGCGTGAAGATCCTCATCGCCGACGACGACCGCATCCTCACCCGCCTGGTGGCCGCCGGCCTGAAGAGCAGGGGGTGGGAGGTGGAGATCGCCCACGATGCCATGCAGGCGCTGATGTTCGCCATGAAGGCGCCGCATCCGGACGTGATCGCCCTGGACATCGGGATGCCGGGGGGCACCGGGTTCCAGGTCCTCGAAAAGCTCCAGCGGTCGTCCCGCACCTCCCACATCCCGGTGGTGGTGGTGACGGGCACCATCACGGAAGGAGACGAAGCCCGGGTCGTCGAGATGGGGGCGGTCGCTTTCCTGCGCAAGCCGGCCGACGCCCAGGCCCTTCACGAAACCCTGGCGCGTGTCACCGCCCAGGGCGCCTGACGCTCAGGCCGACGCTTCCGACGTTGCCACGAAAGCCCCGAGGTCGCCTTCGAGGCGGGCCATCTGCTCTTCGAGCAAGGTGACCCGTGCGCTCGCGCCGCCCAGGACGCCTTCCCGGCCCATGCGCTCGAGCGCGCGCGCCGAGTCCAGGGCCTCGGTCATGCCGAAGTTCCCCACCGAGCCGTTGAGGGCGTGAGCGGACCGGGCCAGCGCGGCGGCGTCGCCGGAGGCCACGCTGTCGCGGATGGCGGAGAGCATCTGCGCGGACTCCGCTTTCAAGAGTCCCACCATCAGCGCGAGGAGCGCGCGGTCGTCGCCCATGCCGGTGAGGGTCTCCGCGGGATCGAATGAGAGGCCGGGAGCTGGCGGAAGCTTGGAGCGGGGAACCGCCGCTTCGAGGGTCCTGTACAGATCGGCGGGGCGCACGGGCTTCGTGAGATAGAAATCCATTCCCGCGGCCAGGCAGCGCTCGCGGTCGCCGGTCATGGCGTGCGCCGTGAGCGCGATGATGGGCAGGCGCTGGCCGCTTCCGGCCTCCCGCTCGCGGATGGCGGCGGTGGCCTCTAAGCCGTCGACCTCCGGCATCTGGACGTCCATCAGGACGGCGTCGAACCGCTCGCGCGCGTGCGCCTCGAGGGCCTCGCGTCCGTTGGCCGCGATCACCACGGTGTGGCCCCGCTTCTGCAGGAGGTTGACCACGAGAGCGCGGTTGACAGCGTTGTCCTCAGCCAACAGGACGCGCAACGACCGCTGCGCCTCCAAGACGGTGTGGCGGGTGACCAGGGGCTGCCGCTGGGCGGGATCGACGGCGCCGGCGGGGTCGGCCAGCGCGGCGTGGATGGCGTCCAGGAGGATGGACTGCTTGACGGGCTTGGTGAGGTACGCCGCCACGCCCAGCTCCTGGCAGCGCGCGGCGTCGCCGCGTTGGCCCACGGACGACAGCATCATGATGGTCGAGCCGCTGAGCTCGGGCCGGTTCTGGATGGCCGCGGCCACGGCGAACCCGTCCATATCCGGCATCTGGAAGTCGAGCAGCACCAGCCTGAAGGGACGGTTGTGCTGGCGGGCGTCGTTCATCGCGGCCAGGGCCGCGAATCCGCCGTCCACCAGCACCGGCACCATCTGCCAACGGATGAGGACGTCTTGGAGAAGGCGTCGGTTCATCGCGTTGTCGTCCACGACGAGCACGCGCATCCCGCGGAGATCGACGAGCGGGCGGCTCGGGAGGGGCTCCGCGGCAGCGGCCGTTGCCGCCCCGAAGGGAACGGTGAAGTGGAAGGTGCTTCCCTCTCCTGCCTGGCTTTCGACCCAGATGCGGCCGCCCATGAGGCCCACGAGCTGCGACGCGATGGTGAGGCCCAACCCGGTGCCCCCGAACTTTCGCGTGGTGGAGTTGTCGGCCTGGGTGAAGGACTCGAAGATGGCCGCGTGCTTCTCGGCCGGGATGCCGATGCCGGTGTCGGAGACGCTGAACTGGAGCTGGAGGCCGGGATCCTGGCCCGCCACGCGCGTGACCCCGACCACGACCTCGCCGTGTTCCGTGAACTTCACGGCGTTGCTCAGGAGGTTGACCAGGACCTGGCGCACGCGCGCGGGGTCGCCCTGGACGCGCGCGGGGACGTCGGGGGCCATGCGGTACACGAGCTCCAGCCCCTTCTGGTGCGCGCGGACGGCATGCGCGCGCGTGGTGTCGTCGACCATCGACACCAGGTCGAAATCGATGACGTCGAGACCCAGCTTGCCCGCCTCGATCTTGGAGAAATCGAGGATGTCGTTGATGACCGTGAGGAGCGAGTCGGCCGAAGTCCGCACCATCTCGAGGTACTCGCGCTGCGGGGGGGTGAGATCGGTGTCGAGGGCCAACTCGGTCATGCCCACGATGCCGTTCATGGGGGTGCGGATCTCATGGCTCATGTTGGCCAGGAACTCGCTCTTCGCGCGGTTGGCGGCTTCGGCCGCCTCCTTGGCCACCAACAGGGCCTGCTCCGCCGCTTCCGCCTTCCGGCGAGCTTCACGTGCCTCTTGCAGGTTGCGCAGGGCGGTTTCCCGCGATCGCTCCAGCTCTGAGGTGCGCTCGATGACCCGCCGGTCCAGCTCCAGGTGGCCGCGGGTCAGGGCAGCTTTCCAGCGGACCATCGTGCGCAGCGCGGAGAACCAGGAGACGAGGAGGATGGCCAAGGTGATCGCCGAGGTCAGGACGAAGATCCTGACCCGTCGAGCCTGCGACGCACCGGCGCTCTCCCGGGACGCCTCGAGCGCCGCCCTCAGCTGCTCCAGGCCCGCGGCGTAGATCGCTTTTTGGCGGTCGTATTCGGCGTTGAAGATCGTTTCGCGGGCAGCGGCTACCCGGTCATGGCGGACCAGCTCGAACGCGTGGTTCTCCATTGCGACGAGGGCGTTGTTGGCTGCATCCGTCCTGGCGACGAACTCGGTGGCACCGGTCTCCTGCGCCATCTGCATGGCTTCCGAGATGGCCGCGGACAATGCAGGCTCGACGCGCCGATAGCGCTCCTCCCACTGCAGGTCGCCCGTCGCGGCCGCCATGCGCGCAGACATCGTCAGGACCTCATCCAGATGGACGATCGTCCCTCGCACCGCTTCGATCCTTTGATCGCGGCGCGCCCGCGCCTCGAGCCCCGTGATCGAGGCGACCACGCTCCAGATGACCCAGGCCAGGGCCAGCGCGGTCACAGCAAGGGCCGACGACAAGGCCCGGATCGGGTCCCACGATTCAAACACCGGGCGGTCGGGCTCCAGGTGCACCTCCGGCGCGTCAAGGACCTTGCGGGCAAACCTCACGGCTCGACCTTGAGCACCTTGACCGAGGTCACGTTCGAACGACGGCCAGTCCCTTGCGCGACATGTTCCTCACGGTCCTGCTGATGCTGTGGCAGCTTGACCTTCGTCAGCCAGAAATCGTTGATGCTGCCCACGAGGCTCTCGAACGCCTCCAGCCGCACGGGCTTGGTGAGGTAGCAGTTCGCCTGCAGCTGATAGCTCTTCACGATGTCCGCTTCCGCCTCGGACGTGGTCAGGATGACGGTGGGGATCGTCTTCAGGCCCTCATCGCCCTTGATATGCGCCAGGACCTCCCGGCCATCCATTCTGGGAAGATTCAGATCCAACAGGATGAAGTCCGGCCGAGGGGCGTCGCGATGTGGCCCCTCGCGCCTCAGGAAGGCCATGGCCTCCACGCCGTCGGTGGCCACGTGTAGACGGATGGACATGTTGGCGTCGCGGAACGCTTCCTGCGTCAACCGGACATCGCCGGCACTGTCTTCGATCAGGAGGACTTCCAGGTACCTGTCTTTGGCGTTCATGATTGGCTCCTAGCTCCTGCCAGAGCAAAGCGAAAGGTGGAACCCTTCCCGGGTTGGGACTCGACGGAGATGCGGCCGCCGTGCCGCTCGACGATCTTCTTGCAGATGGCGAGCCCAATGCCGGTGCCCCCGAACTGGTCCCGCTTGTGCAGCCGCTGGAACATGCCGAAGATCCTCTCGAAGTACTGCGGTTCGATCCCCAGTCCGTTGTCTCGCACCGAAAAGCTCCATCTCTTTGCGCCATCCCTGGCGGCGGATATGTGCACGCGAGGCACCCCGGGACCCTGGTACTTGACGGCGTTGCCGACGAGGTTCTGGAACAGCTGAGTCAGCTGGTTCCCATCCGCGAGGACGGGGGGCAGGGGGTCGTGCGTCACCAGGGCGCCGCCTTCTTTGATGGCTCCCTGGAGATTCGTCAGGGCCTGCTGCAGCGCCGCTTCGCTGGAGGTGTTGAGCAGGACGCTTCCCTTCGTCCCGATGCGTGAATATTCCAGCAGGTCCTGGATCAAGCGCTGCATGCGGGTGGCCCCGTCCACTGCGAAAGCGATGAACTCGTCGGCATCGGCGTCGAGCTTCCCCTTGTAGCGCCGGGACAGGAGCTGCGTGTAGCTGGCCACCATGCGCAGCGGCTCCTGGAGATCGTGGGAGGCGAGGTAGGCGAACTGGCTCAGCTCTTCGTTGGAGCGCTTCAGCTCCTCCACCGTCTCGAGAAGCCGTCCCTCCGCCTTCGAGCGGATGGTGCTGATGTCGCGTATGGCCGCCGTCACCAGGATTCCTTCCGCGCTCTTCAACGGGCTGAGCATGATCTCGATGGGGAAGGCGGTTCCATCCTTCCGCCGCCCGATGAGCTCGATCCCCGTCCCGATCTGCTGGGCCAGCGCCTCGACCGCCGTCCGGGTGCCGTCGGCGATCAGCCGCTCCGCGAAACCTTCGGGAATGATGCTCTTGACCTTCTGCCCGACGAGCTCGTCCCGGTGGTATCCGAACTGCTTCTCCGCCTGGAGGTTCAGGAGGACGATCGTCCCGCTCTCGTCCACCACCACCATCGCGTCCGGAGCGGCCTCGAGCAGCCCGCGGTACCGCTCTTCGCTTTGCCGAAGCGCCTCCGCCGCCCGGATCGCCTTGCCCTGGCTGTCCCGGAGCGCCGCTTCCGCAATCCCGCGCCTCGACCTGTCGCGTTGAACGCTCCGACCGGCGACCGCCGTGATCGACAGCGCGAGGACGGATCCGAGGATCAGGATGGCTCTGGTCTGTCCCAGGCGGCGGTCCGCCTCCGCATTGCGTTGCGCCAGCAACCGCAGCTCTTCTTCCCGCAACTGGAGGACGACCGCTTCAAACTCGCCCATGATCCGCTCGCCCCGCCCGCTGCGAACGGCATCCGCGGCCGCCTCCAGACCCTTGGCCCGGCGGAGACCGATGACGATCTCGGCAAACTGGATCTTCTGGGCGGCCAGCTCTTCGAGGGCGGGAAGATGGCGATTCGCTGCGGGGTTGGCCGCGGTCAAACCACGGATGCGTGCCGCGAGGCGGTGTACGCTTGACACGGTCGCGCGCTGGGACCTGAGATACGACTCCTCGCCCGTCAACGCAAAGCCGCGGCTGCTCGATTCGATGCTCTGCAGTGCGAAGGGGAGCTCCTGGACGTCATCCAGGACCTCGTGGGTGTGCCGCACCCATCGAGCGCTTTCTACGGACAGGACCATGCCGCGGTAGGAGATCGCGCCCAGGAGGAGCAGGATCGCGAGCGCGGACCCGAACGCGAGTTGCACCTTCCGGTCATGCGGCGAGTTGGGCCCTCGGCTCATGAGACACCCCTTCGAATGCCACCATAGCAACCGGGATGGAGCCCGTCTGTTCAATCGGGATCACATTTATGTGATTGAACACTTCGGGTGACACAGGCTCCCGACGGCAGGCGCCGGGCTGCCTTCGACCTGGAGCGCCTGTCTATCGGGGGAGGGTGCTCCCGGGGCACCGTGTCAATCCGCCAATTGGCGGATTTTCAGATCAATCGCGGAGCACGACTGTGAGAAGGCCCCTGTGGACCTGGACGCCGCCGTTGTATTCGATGAAGCCCAGCTTCCTGAACCGGTTCATGAAGTAGCTCACTCTCGCGCGGGTCGTGCCGACCATCGCGGCGAGCGTCTCCTGGCTGACCTTGGGGATCACGCTCTCCGGTCTCGTCTCCTTGCCGAAGTGTGCCAGGAGCAGGAGGATACGGGCGAGTCGCTTCTCGCTGGAATTGAAGAGCTGGTCCACCAAGTCCTCTTCGATCCGGGCGTTGCGAGACAGCAGATACGCGATGAATTTCTCCGCGAACTCGGGGTCTCTATGCAGCAGCCGGACCATGGTGGCTTTGCTCACCCGTATGATGCGGGACGCCTGGATCGCGCTTGCGGTGGACATGCGGAGAGGCTGGCCCGCCAGACAGCCCTCGCCGAAGAAGCTCCCCCGGTCCAGGACGCCGATGACCGCTTCCTTTCCTCGCGTGGATACGACCGTGAGCTGTACCTTGCCGCTCTGTATGAAGAAGACGGCATCGGCTGCATCTCCCTGGGAAAAGACGACCTGCTTGCTCCGGTACTCCCGGGTCGTCTTTCCACTCTCGACCTTCGTGAGGAAAACCGCGGGATCGAAGGAGATAGCCGCGTGGCTCTGCACGACTGCTCCGTTGGTCCGCATGACCCCTCCTCTGGGCCTCTTCTCACAGAGCCAGAGGGTCGCTCCGCTTATCGCCGGCCCCAGCTCAATTGTAGGCCCCACCCCTCGAAAAGCAAGCGCCGCGCCGCCCGGTCGCAATTCTGGCGTCACGATGCCAATGAGGCGGCGTGAGCAGAATTGAACAGACCGCGCAAGTAGCAGCCTGATAGATTTGTCCCCTTCGCGCGCCGCGATTGCTGTGACGGCTGTGGGCGCGCGAGCGGTGTGCATGTACAAGAAAGCGATCGAGGCACTCCTACTCGTCGAAGACAACCCCGGAGACGCCCGCCTGCTCCGCGAGATGTTCAAGGAGCACGGCTCGCCCCTCAACGAGCTGATTCATGTCGAGTCGATGGCCGAGGCGGAGAAGCGCCTCGCGGAGCGTGCCGTCGACGTCATCCTGCTCGACCTGGGTTTGCCCGATGCGGAAGGGCTGGAGGCCGTGAGGCGAGCCCATGCCGCCGCCCCCCGCGTCCCCCTGTTGGTGCTGACGGGCCTGGACGACGAGTCGCTGGCCATCCGAGCCCTGCAAGAGGGGGCGCAGGACTACCTGGTCAAGGGCCAGATCGAGACGCGCGGGCTCCTTCGGGCCATCCGCTACGCCATCGAGCGCAAGATCATGGAAGAGGCGCTGTTCGTGGAGAAGGAGCGCGCCGAGGTCACGCTCACCTGCATCGGCGACGCCGTGGCCTCCACGGGCATCGCGGGAGACATCACCTTTCTCAACCTGGTCGCGGAGAAGATGACGGGCTGGTCCTGGCAGGAAGCGACAGGCCGGCCCATGGCGGAGGTGTTCGGAATCCTGAACGCCACTACCCGTGGGGCTATCCCGCATCCGATGGAGGTGGCCGTTCGCCAAAAGCGGACGGTCGACCTGCCGTCGAACTGTGTACTCATCCGGCGTGGCGGGGTCGAGATTGCGATCGAGGGATCCGTGGCCCCCATCCACGACCGTGAAGGGCAGGCCACGGGCGCGGTCATGATCTTCCGCGACGTGAGCGTGGCGCGGGCCATGGCGAAGCACATAAGCCACTCGGCCCAGCACGACTTCCTGACCGGCCTGCCCAATCGGATGCTGCTGAACGACCGGATCAGCCAGGCCATCGCCCTGGCCCCGCGTCACTCCCGGCAGGTTGCGGTGTTGTTCCTGGACCTGGACGGCTTCAAGCACATCAACGATTCCCTGGGGCATCCCATAGGCGACAAGCTCCTTCAGTCCGTGGCCAGACGCCTGCTGGAGTGCGTGCGCATCGCGGACACGGTGAGCCGGCAGGGTGGCGACGAGTTCGTGGTCCTGCTCTCGGAAGCGGAGCAATGGGAAGATGCCGCGATCGTCGCGAGGAGGATGCTGCAGTCCGTGGCGGCGCCGCATTCCATCGACCAGCATGAGCTCCACGTGACGACGAGCATCGGCGTCAGCGTCTTTCCCGACGATGGCCAGGATGCGGAGACGCTTATCAAGAACGCGGACACCGCGATGTACCAGGCCAAGGGGAACGGGCGGCAGAGCTGCCAGTTCTTCAAGCCCGCCATGAACGTCCGGGCCGTGGAGCGGCAATTCATCGAGGAGAGCCTGCGGCGCGCCCTGGAGCGGGAGGAATTCGAGCTGCACTACCAGCCGAAGGTCAACCTCAGGACGGGAGGGATCACGGGCGCGGAGGCGTTGCTGAGGTGGACGCATCCCATCCGGGGAATGGTCCCTCCGGGGCAGTTCATTCCCATCGCGGAAGAGTGCGGCCTCATCCTTCCCATTGGCAACTGGGTCCTTGGGGAAGCGTGCAGGCAAGCCCGGGCCTGGGTGGATGCGGGCCTGCCGGCAATGACCGTGGCCGTGAACGTCTCCGCGATCGAGTTCCGGGACCCGGGCTTCCGGGACGGGGTGCTCGCGGTCCTCGCGCAAACGGGCCTCGATCCGAGGTCTCTCGAGCTGGAGCTGACGGAGAGCGTGCTCATGAAGCAAGCCGACTCCACGGCGACCATCCTCCGTGCCCTGAGGAAGACGGGCGTGCAGGTAGCCGTGGATGATTTCGGCACCGGGTATTCCAGCTTGAGCTACCTGGGAAGGTTTCCCATCGATGCCCTCAAGATCGACCAGTCGTTCGTCCGTCAGATCCCCACCGCCGGAGACGATGCGACCATCGTGACAGCGGTGATCAGCATGGCCCGCAGCCTCAAGCTCCGCGTCGTCGCCGAGGGCGTGGAGACGCTGAACGAGCTGGCATTCCTCAAGGCCGAGAACTGTGACGAGGCGCAAGGCTATTACTTCAGCCGGCCGGTGCATGCGCAGCAGTTCGGGGTATTGCTCAGGATCGGGATACCCGAGCGGGACCTGACCGTCGTCGGTTAGCCGCCAAGGCCGCGACCAATCCGGCCTCCAGCGGCATGGACGGCCGCCCCCTGCGTCCCCCCTGCCACACGAGCGCGGCTGGGCGGCGACGCCGCCGCCGGCAACGGGCTTGGACCGGCTCCGGCCGATCCCGGCTCTGGAACGACTTAGCCCGCCGGACCCTCGGCCCGGCTCCCTGGCCCCGGGCTTGCTCTCGCCGGATCCGGGCCACGAGCGCGGTCCGAGGGGGTGACGATGTCGAGCGTCCGTTTGCTGGCGATCGGCTTCATCTATCTGTGCACGGCGGTGGCGTGGTCCACGCTGGGCGCGTCGGTGGTCAGCCGCACGGGCGAGTCCGACTCCCGCCTCTCGAAAGAGGTGGCCCAGCTCTGGGGCGGGCGCCACAACCAGATCGCGCCCCAGACGGTGGTCCTGCGGACGCGGCGGGTCACGGAGACGGTCCAGGCCACCGACAACCTGGGCCGGCCCGTCTCCCGCGAGGTCACGCGCACGGTGGAGGACCGGGTACCGGTGCCGCTCCGGGCCAGCCGGGTGCAGGTCGGCCTCAAGCTCCAGCACCGGCAGAAAGGGCTGCTCTGGTACGACACCTACACCGTCGATTTCAACGGCGGGTACCGCGTGCGCAACCCCGACGACCAGCCCCGCACGCTGGTCGCCGAGCTGCGCTTCCCCTCGGCGGACGCCATCTACGACGGCTTCGTGCTCCGTCTCGACGGCCAGGACGCGGCCAAGGGCGGGATGGCCCAGGCCGCCACCGTCTCCACCGTCCTGCCCGCGCACGGCGAGGCAGACCTGGTGGTGGCCTACCGCTCGCGCGGCCTGGACGACTGGACGTACGCGTTCGCCCCGGAAGGCGTGAGCAGCGTGCAGGACTTCGCGCTGGACATGACCACGGACTTCCGGCGCATCGATTTCCCGCCGGGCACGATGTCTCCGACCAGCAAGGCGGAGGCGGGTCCGGGCTGGCGCCTGGGCTGGCAGTTCGACAGTCTGGTCACGGGCCAGAAGGTGGGCGTGGACCTCCCGAACAAGCTGAACCCCGGGCCGGTGGCCGCCCGCATCACGTTCTTCGCGCCGGTGTCCCTCCTCTTCTTCTTCACGGTGATGGTCATCCTCGGCGTGCTGTCGGGCAAGAGCCTGCATCCCATGAACTACTTCTTCCTGGCCGCCGCCTTCTTCTCGTTCCACCTGCTGCTGGCCTACCTGGTGGACCACCTGCAGATTCACGCTTCGTTCCTCATCTCCTCGGCGGTGAGCCTGTTCCTGGTCGTGACCTACCTGCGCCGCGCCGCCGGCCTGCGCGCCACCGTGCGCGAGGCCGCCCTGGCCCAGCTCGTGTACCTGGTCCTCTTCAGCTACGCGTTCTTCTTCGAGGGCTATACCGGCCTGACCGTGACCATCGGGGCGGTGCTCACGCTCTTCGTGCTCATGCAGATCACGGCCCGGGTCGATTGGGGAGAGGTGTTCGCGCGGAGCCCGGCGACTTCCGAACGGCGATAGAGATGGGATTCGGGAAACCGGATGTCTCGCGGAGGAACCCGGCCGACGCTCGAGGTGTCCAATCCTCAAGTACCAGGAGCGCGCCATGAAAAGAGCACTGTTCCTGACCCTGTTGATGGCCGGCGGTTCGATCGGCCACACCGCCACCGGCGACTCCCCCGAAGCATCCTGGCTCGTCCTCGCGGGATGCGTCGAGGCCCCTCCACTCGCTCCGGACGCAGAGCCCGACTTCCGGCTGTTGGTGGAGCGAATGCAGCGCTGTGCCGAGGCCGCCCAGACCGTCGTCAGGGACGGCACCGATTCCGATCGCGAGCGGCTGTGGTCGTTCTTCGACGACCTGCCCGAACAAACGGAAATGGACGTCGCAGCAGATGTGCTCAATGCCTTCCTCGACTGGCACGTGGAGCGCGCCCTCGCGGACCTGGAATCGTCTTCGCCGCCGGCCGGCCGCGAGCCGGCGTTGGCGGCGGACCTCGAGCTGCCCGCCTTCCTCGCCCACGCGCCCGCCGAGCTGCAACTGGCCTGGCGCACGTACCAGACGGTCACCCGAGACGATCGGGAGGGTGAGGCCCCCCGTCACGGCGAGGACACGGTCTCCTTCCAGGCCAACCAGCGGGCGTTCGAGGGCACAATCGCCGGGTTCTTGCGAGGACACGTGTCCGCGGCGGAGACGGTGCGCGATCTGTCCCGCTACCAATGGAGCGGGTGGTGCGGCACGGGCAGCGAAGCGCTGTACGGCCCACAGTCGAAAGCCCTCCTCATCGCGCACCTCGACGCCCGGCGCCCGGACCTCGCGCTCGCCGCCAGCGGCGGCATTGGCGGGCCCATGCCGGCCACAGCAGAGAAGCCGGTCCGCTGGGACCGGCGCCTCCTCGCCGCCGCCGGCATCGACTGGGAGCGGTTCTACCTGGGCGGCGTGTTGTCCGGCGAGGCGGACCTGGCCAATGAGCTGGCCCGGCACGGCTCGGATCGGGCGGCGCGGCAGCTGCTGGCCACGGCGCACCTCGCCGCGGCCATGGCCGGCGCGCCCACGACGCACCGCAACCCGGAGGATGAGGATGCCGGATCGGATTGGGACCTGGGTCCGGAGTCCCTGTTGTGGCCGGTGGCCGCTCTGGTGGAGCCGAGCGGCGAGTGCGGGGAGTACGGAACGTCGGACTCGCGCGACTTCCAGCGGGATCCGCAGGCCGCGATCATCGACGGCGAGATCCAGCAGGAGGTCCTCGATCTCCTAGCCGCGAACGTCGGCGCGGACGCCGGCCTGAGCGAGGCGGAGGCCGCGGCGCACCTCCTGGTCCGCCTGTGCCGGCCGGAGAGCCGGCTGGCCTTCCACGACATGCTGCGCTCGCCGTACGAAGGGGTACGCAAGAAGGCGGCCGTCGCCCTGCGCGCGCTCCGGGAGCCGTTCGCCGAGCCGCGGCCCTCGCGTCCCGTGGCCTTCAAGGTCGTGGTGGACGGCACGCCCACGCAGCTACGGAAGCTGCAATGGTCGCTGGAGACGGAGGAGGGGCAGCAGGTCACGAGCGAGGCCGGGACGGACGCCGACGGGGTCGTTCGCCTCGAGCGCGATCCCTTCGTCGATGCCCGACATCCCGTCACGTCGGTGCGGCTGGCCGCGCCGGATCTGGCCTCGGCCGACAGCGTCTGGTTCGAGGCCGGCCTCGATGCCCCCGCCCGCCTGGACGCGGTCAACGCGGTCTCCGTGCGCACGGGCCGCCTGGTCGTCATCGTTCCCCGGCCGCTGATGAAAGGCGCCGATGGCTCGCCGCCCACGCTGGTTCTGCTGGCGATCGTGACGCGCTACGGTAGCGACGAGTTCCCGCTGATGATCAGCGAAGAGCTGCCGGTGGCGTCGGCGCGGGTGGCGTTCCCGCGCCTGCAGCGCGGCCGTTACCAGGTGCTGGTCCATCAGGATGGGACCATCTACTCGTCGGCGCCGGTGGAGGTCGGAGACAGCGGTGCGACCGCTATCGTGAGCGAGCGATCCATGGCAGACGAGAGGGCCGACCAGGGCCCGCCATTCCCGGATGAGTGAGCCCGCCTCCCCGAGGGGCAAGCGCCCCGCGCCCGCGAACGAATGGGAGACCGGCGGGCGCGGAGCGGACGAAGGCTAGAACCGGAAGGTGATCCCTCCCGTGAACTCGAACTGGTTCGAGTACTGCGGGTCGCCCACCACGTAGCAGCCCCAGTACGGGTCGCACCAGTAGCCTTCGCTGTCCGACTTGATGTAGGTCGGCGTCCAGCGGGCCTGGAGGCGCAGGCCGGCGCGGCTGCCGGGGTAGTACTTGATCCCGGCGCCGAGGGTCCCCGAGAACTTGGTGTTGCCGCCGATGTTCCGCTGCGTGCCGTCGAAGCCGACGAAGTC
>Ga0068859_100005266_pt1 | contig 13146 bp, 6 predicted proteins | sample KBSSwiS22_FD_66585 | JGI IMG/M metagenome (GOLD analysis project Ga0068859, IMG submission 66585) | Switchgrass rhizosphere microbial communities from Kellogg Biological Station, Michigan, USA - KBS Switchgrass S2-2 | ecosystem: Host-associated > Plants > Roots > Rhizosphere > Soil ... | reverse complement strand
GGACCGACGATCGTCGTGCCGTTCGGGTTCAACCTCCGGAAGACGATTCCGGCCTGGCCGCCCCCGCCCTCGCAGACCACGCCGTACTCCTTTCCCGTCCAGGTCAGATCGCACTTCGACCCCGTGTCCGAGAGGTTGATCGAGCTGCCGAGCGCACGGCCATCGCGGTCGAAGCGCTGGAACTGGACACCGCCATTGGACCAGAGCACCGCCATCTCGCTTCCGGTCCACACCGCGCGAGGACGCGTCTCGTTGGCGCCTGTCGCGACGATCGTCTGCGCCGTCCCGACAGGGGCACCCGCCGGCGTGGCCCGCACGACGTAGAGATCCTCCGTCGTCGAGGCTCCGAGGTCCTCGTAGACTGCCGAGAATCGGTTTTCGCCCCAAACGAGCGACGGATTCGAGGAGCCCGCCGGCGTCGTGGTCAACCGGCCCGGACTCACGAGCGGCTGAGGAACATCGCACGTTCGGTCGCAAGGGACGTTTTCGTCGATCTGCCCGTCGCAGTCGTTGTCGACGCCGTCGCACTCCTCCGGTGCGCCCGGATAGGCCGAGGGGTTGCCGACGCCGCAGTCGCCGTCGCAATCGGAGACGCCGTCGCCGTCGAGGTCGGAGCACGGGAGCGTGTCGATCTTGATCTTGAGGGGACGGGACGTGTCCTTGACGTACCACCAGCCGGTCACGACGTACTGTGTCCCCGGCGTCAGGTTCCCGATCCGGATCGTCGTCGTGATGAGGATGTTGCCGTCGCCCAGGACGCCGAGGGCCATCGCGCCACCCGTCGTGTCGGTGCCGAGGGCCGGATCGCGGGGGGCGGAGACGCCGGACTGGAAGAAGGCGCCGTCGTTCTGATCCCAGCTGAAGATGCTCGTGTCGAAGAGCGCGAGATAACTTTCGAACGTTCCGCTCGCGTTGAAATCGAGGGCGGGCGCGTTCGGATCGCCGGGCGACGCGTAGCACGCCGAGAACCCGGGAGGCGCCACCAGGTGCGCGTCGTAGCTCGCCTTGGAGATGACCGCGATGTTGTCGAGACGATTCTGGATCCAGATTCCGCTCGTCGTCGTGTTGTAGGCCTCGATCGTGAGGCGCGCGTGCGCGGAGTCCGCGACGAACGTCAGGTCGAAATCGCCGTTGTCGATGGGGCAGTACTGGTTGACCGGGGGCCGCCGGTCGATCGTGACGGTCTTGACCGCGGCGTAGGCGGGAAGCGCCGACGCGAGGAGCAGAAACAGGGTCAGACCCCTTTTCATGGGCACGTCCTCGCCGTACGGGGCGTGCCGGCGCTGTCGGTTCCGAGCGGGCCGATGCCGGAGGCGCCGGGGCAGAGGTTCTCGGCGCGAATCAGGTAATAGAACGTCTCTCCCGATGCCGGCGTCGCGGCGTCGCTCGACACCGTGTTGCCGCCGCCGTTCTGCTCGACGCACGTGGCCCCGGTCGTGAAGTCGCCGGGATTCGACGAGCGGAGCGTGTCGTAGACCGGCGAGTTTCCACCCGGCGAGGTGGGCGCGAGCCAGAGCAGGCTCGTCACCCCGGTGGCCGTGGTGTGGATCAGCGCGAGCGATCGGGCCTCCCCGGGCGGGCCGTAGGAGCCCGAAGCGAAGTCGTTGCAGTCGCCGCTGCAAGTCGTGAAACCGTCGCCGTCGTTGTCGAGCTCGTTGGTGCCGTCGAGGTAGGGCCAGTTCGCCGCCGCGCAATCGTTGTTCACGCCGTCGCACGTCTGCGGGGCGTTGGGGAACACGCTCGCGTGCGTGTCGTCGCAGTCGCCGTTGCACGGCGCGAGCCCGTCGCCGTCCTGGTCGGTGACCCCGAGCGGAGCGGGCCACACCGGGTTGTTGCAGTCGTTCGTGATCCCGTTGCAGGTCTGCACCGCGCCGGGGTACACGGTGGCATCACCGTCGTCGCAATCGACGCAGCTCGAGAAACCATCGACATCGCCGTCGTGGCAGTCGCACCCGATCGAGGTGAAGTAGATCTCGGCGTTGCCGCCGTCCCGGAAGTCGCTCCACGCGACGCCGAACTTTCCGCCCGCCCAGACGATCGAGGGATCGCGCGAGGGCTGGGCCGCGTCGGTCACACGCACGTCCGCTCCGAGCTTGACGCCGGCCGCGCTGACGCGCGCAAACCAGATCTCCTCATCGCCGGAGCGGAGGTCGTCCCACGCGAGCCCCCACTCCGCCCCCGACCAGGCGAGCGTGGGCGCGAACGATTGGCCGGTGGCGTTGGTGACGCGTACGTCGGAACCGAGCTTGGCGCCGACGGCGCTGACACGCGCGAAGTAGATCTCGGGCTCCGCTCCGTCGCGGAATTCGTACCAGGCGATCCCGAACTGACCGCTCCCACCGGCGGCGAGCGCGGGAGAGGTCGGGTTGACGGCGGCTGGCGCCACGTCGAGAGCCGGTCCCGAACTGAGCGCCAGCCGTGGCACGAGGCGGAACTTGACGCGAGGCGAGGAGTCTTCGAGCCACGTCACGCCGAAGGCGCTTCCATTCCAGACGATGCGCGGCTGCTTCAACAGAGGATTCTGGATCGTGACGTTGAGCTTGAGAGGCGTCGGGAGCTGGGGAATCCCCGTCGCGGAGAGAAGCTGGAAGTACAGCGACTCAGCGGTGGTGTCGTTCACCGCCGTCCCTTCGGTCCAGACCACCCCGAAATCCGAGCCCGTCCATGCGACGTCGATGCCTGCGACCTCGAATCCGCTCGAGTGGATGTGAATGAGGTTGCCGAGCGGCGTTCCGTTCCGCTTCGCGAGCCGGAAGACCGGAAGCTTGTTCTGGACCCAGGCGACGCCGTACTCGGTTCCGGTCCACGCGGCGCGCGGAAGCCTGTCGGCGAGGGTCGAGTCGTTGAAGGCCAGATCCTGTCCGACCTCGGTGCCCGCCGCAGAGACGCGGGCGAAGTGGATGTCCAGGGAGCTCGAGAAGGTGTCCTCGTAGAACATCGCAAAATCCGTCCCGGTCCACAGCGCTTCGCCGCGCGTCGATCCGAAGGTCGTGCTCGTGACGCGGCCGTTCGCGACCAGGCTCGTGGCGGGATCGCACGTCACCGCGCACGGCGCGTCTTCGTCCACGATCCCGTCGCAGTCGTTGTCCACCCCGTCGCACGCTTCGTCGGCTCCGGGCTTGCGGGCCCCATTCCGGTCGTCGCAATCCACGCAGCTCGAGGTCCCGTCCCCGTCCGCGTCCACGCAAGGATCCGAGTCGACCGTGACCCTCAGCGGCTGCGATATCGCGACGACATACCACCATCCCGTGACGATGTACTCGACGCCGGGCGTGAGGCCGGAGACGAGGACGGACGTCCTCGCCTGAACCGCGCCGTCCGTGCTGCTTCCGAGCACGAGCTGTCCGCCCGTCGTGCCGGTGCCGGTCGCCGGGTTTCGCGGCGCGCCACCGCCTCCCTGGAGGAAGGAGTAGGCGTTCAAGTCCCAGCCGTCGGCGTCGGAGTCGAAGAGGTCGATCAGCGCTTCGTTCGTCCCCGCGGCGTTGAAATCGAGCGCCGGGGTGTTGGCGTCGCCGGGCGAGTCGTAGCAGGTGCCGAAGCCGGGACTCACGACCGTGTGCGTGTCGTAGGCGGACTTCGCGATGACGGCGATGTTGTCGATCCTGTTCGCGAGGTACAGCCCCCCGGGCGCCGTGTTTTCGACCGAAAACGACACGCGCGCGAAGGGTCCGCCCGCCACGAACGTCAAGTCGAAGTCGACGTTGTCGATCGGGCAGTACTGGCCGACCGGAGGCCGCCGGTCGATCGTGACGGTCTTGACCGCGGCGAAAGAAGGCGTGCCGATGGCGAGGATCGCAAGAGCGACGAGGACGCGTCGCGTGTTCATGTCCGTCCCCCCAAACCAACCTACCCGGTGCTCCTCGAACAATACCCCCAAGAAAGGGGTCGGACCCCTTTTGCCTTTAGAATCCGGCCAATCCATGAACGCCGTCGCTCTGCCGATCCTGCTGCTCGCGCTCCTCGCCGGAACGCCGGGCGGCTCAGGCGTTTCCGCGGAGGAATCGGTCAAGGCGGCGGTCGAGAAGGGCGACATCGAAGCCGCGGTTGCGGCGCTACGGTCCGCAGCTTCCGCGCTCGAGGTCGTCGCGAAGACGGATCCTGGCGGGGCGGCGCAACGGCTCGACGAGCTGGCGGGCATGGTGCTCGCGCTTTCTCCCGACGCTGCGCGCGAGGCGGCGGAGGTGGGACGCGCGTGGCGCGAACGGGCGTTCACGCCGAGCGGCGTCGAGGTCGCGAAGAGCTGGAGCTTGCTCGCGACGATCGCCTACGCCGCGGGGGACTGGAAGGCCGCCGAGGCGCATGCGCGCAAGGCGCTCGCGCTCCAGCGCTCGGCCGACGATCTCGAGAACCTCGCCGTCATCCTGATGATGCAGGGACGCCTCGCGGACGCGGAGCCGGTCTTCGTCGAAGCCATCGCCCTGCGGCGCACCGCGAACGCGCCCGCGAAGCTCGCGGAGTGCCTCAACGGGTACGCGGAACTCCTGCGGCAACGCGATCGCCCGGAGGCCGCGGCCAAAACCTTCGATGACGCGGTCGCGATCGCGAAACCGCTCGCCGGGAGCGACCCGCTCCTGCTCGCGCGCCTCGAGACGAACCGCGCCGGGCTCGCGAAGGACCGCGGCCGCCTCGGCGAGGCCGAGGAGGGCGTGCGGCGCTCGATCGCGATCAAGGAGAAAGCGGTCGCGGCCGGCACGCCGGCGGATCTCTCCATCGGCTGGCTGAACCTGGCGGAGATCTACCGGCTCGAGGGGAATCCCGATGCCGCGCGACCGCTTTACGAGAAGTCGCTCGCGGAGGCCAAGAAAGAGCTGGGCCCCGACCACCCCGAGCTCGCGATCCACATGAGCCAGCTCGCGGTGCTCGATCGTGATACCGGAAAGCTCGCCGATGCCGAGCGCCTGTTCGGCGAGGCCGCGGCGCACCTGACCCGCACGATCGGCGACCATCCGATGCTCGCGCAGACGCTGAACGATCTCGCCGACGTCGAGGTCGCGCGGGGCCGGCCGCAAGGGGGAGTCGAGGCGGCCGAGCGGGCGCTTGCGATCCGCAAGACGGCGCTGGGCGCGGAGCACTCGGACACGGCGGCCAGCCTCGTCACGCTCGCGCGCGCGCTCCGAGCGCGCGGGGGGGCGGGGGACGTCGAGCGCGCGCGCGCGTCGGTGGACGAGGCGCTCGCGGTCCTTCGCGCGACCGGCAACTACCCCGAGACGGCGATCGATGCGCTTGCGGTCCGCGCGGCGCTCGACCGCGACCCCGCGGAGAAGGCGCGCGACCTGTCCGAGGCGATCGGTCTGGTGGAGTCGCTTCGTCCCGGAAGCGGCGGAGGCGAGGCGACCCGCGCGGCGTTCCTCGGAAAGTACACGGACCTCTACGAAAGGCTGGTCGCGCTCGAGGCATCGCGGGGGCGTGTGCGGGAGGCCTTCGCGGCGGCGGAGCGCGGACGCGGAAGAGCGCTCCTCGACCTGCTCGCCTCCGCGCGCGTCGAGCTTCTCGCGGGGATCGCCGAGCCGAGGCGATCCGAGCTGGCCTCACGCGAGAGCGCCGCTTCGGCCGCGGTCGCCGACGCGCAAGCGCGCGCGACGGCCGCGCGGGGGCGTACCGATCTGGCCGAGGAGGATCGGAAGAAGGAGGTCGCGGCCGCGGACCGGGAGCTCGCCCACGCGTCGAACGCGTTCCGTCTCGCGCACGAAGAGATCCGCAACGCGAGCACGGTGTGGCGAGGCGCATCGGGCGGCGCGCCAATCGATCTCGACACCGCGCGTCGCGAGGTGATCGGCGAGGGGGAGCTGCTTCTTCTCTATGCGATCGGGCCGGAGGAGAGCTGGCTCCTGGTCGTTCCGCGCGGCGCCTCGGAGCCGCGTGCGCTTCCGCTGACCGTCAGCGACGAGGAGGCCTCGCGGTTCGGCATCGCGAAGGGCCCTTTGAGCGCGTCCGCGCTCGACGATGCGCTCTTCGGGATCTCCGGCGTGATCCCCGCGATCTCGGCACCGCCGGTTGCGGGGAGCGCCACGGCGGAGGACGCGCTCGCCGCACTCGGGCGCATCCTCGTTCCCACCGACGTGCGGGCGGCGATCGCTTCGGCCAAGGAGATCGTCCTCGTTCCCGACGGGTCGCTCTTCCGCGTGCCGTTCGAGGCGCTCGTCGTCGGAAAGGACCGGTACTGGCTCGACGAGCTTCCTCCGATTCGCTACGCGGTGTCGGCCACGGTGCTGCGCGAGCTCGGCAAGCGCCCCGCGTCGGGCGCCATGGCCCGCATTCCCGACACGCTGTCCGTTTCCAACCCCGCGTACGGCCGCGGGGGCTCGACGCCGTGGTCCGCGCTTCCGAAAACGGTCCTCGAGTCCGACGCGCTGGCCCAAGTGCGGCCGATCACGCTCCTCGCGGGCGACAAGGCCGATGAGCCGAGCGTGCGGAGCGCGATCGGCGGACGGCGGTTCCTCCATCTCGCCACGCATGGCGTGGTCGACCGCGGCCGCGGCGAGCTGTTCGCAGCACTCGTGCTCACGCCGCCGGCGGGCGCGATCACGAGCACAGAAGACGACGGATTCCTTCGACTCTACGAAATCTACGGGATGGATCTCTCCTGCGATCTCGCGGTGCTCTCGGCGTGCTCGTCGGGAACGGGTGCCGGTGTCCCCGGCGAGGGAGCCTTCGCGCTGACGCGTGGCTTCCAGGCGGCGGGTGCCGCGCGCACGATCGGTACGCTCTGGTCCATCGAGGACGAAGCGTCCGCGCGCCTGATCGCGGAGACGTTCCGGGGGATCGGAAAGAAGAAGGCTTACGCGACCGCGCTCCGCGACGCGAAGCGCTCGGTGCGCAAGGACCCGCGAACGAAGGCGCCCTTCTTCTGGGCGCCGTTCGTCCTCAGCGGCGTGAAATAGGGACTGTCCCCTTTTCCCCTACGGACACGTGCGAGCGGTGCGCGGCGTGCCGTTGCTCTGGTTGCCGAGGCTCCCCTGGCCGCCCGGGCACGCGTTCTCGCCGCGGATCAAGTAGAAGAACCTCGAGCCGACCGCGAGCGGCACCGGATCCGCGGAGGTCGTATTGGGCCCGTTGTTCGTCTCGACGCAAACCCCGATACCCACGAAGTTCGACGGGTTGACTGATCGCACGGTGTCGTAGGCGATCGACGCCGCCGTTCCCCCCAGACTTACGGGAGCGGTCCACGAGATGTTGGTGACGTTGTTCAGCTTGTCGTGCGACAGGAGCAGGGACCGTGCTTCTCCGGGCGTCGCCCACACGGACGCGTTCGCGTCGTTGCAGTCGCCGGTGCACGTCGAGAACGTGTCGCCATCCAGGTCCGCCTCGGTCGTGCCGGTCAGGAGCGGCCAATTGACGTCGGTGCAGTTGTTGTTGAACCCATCGCAGACCTGGCTCGCGCCCGGGAACGTCGCGGCGCGCCCATCGTCGCAATCCACGCACGAGGAGAACGTATCGGCATCCGCATCGACGCAGTCGCAGCCGACGCGCGCGAAGTAGATCTCCTGCTCGCCGGCATCGCGGTCGTCGCTCCACGCGATCGCGTACTTCCCTCCCGCCCACACGAGCGAGCCCTGCTGCGAGGTTCCCGCCGCGTTCGTGATCCGGAAGTCCGTTCCGATCTTGGCGCCCGCGGCCGTCACGCGCCCGAACCACTGCTCGCTGTCGCCGGAGCGGTAGTCTTCGCAGGCCACCCCCCACTCGGACCCCGACCACGCGATGGAGGGCGCGATCGAGCCTCCCGTCCCGTTCGTGACGCGCGTGTCGGTCCCCACCTTCGTGCCCGCGGCGCTCACCCGCGCGAAGTACACCTCGGAGTCGAACCCGTTGCGGTAGTCGGAGAACACCACGCCCCAATCGGTGCCGCCCGCCGCGATCGCAGGGGAGAAGCTTCCGGCGCCCGCGGGCGTCAGCTCGAGGATCGTGCCGGTCTTGACGTCGAGCGGTGTGACGCGGCGGAAGTAGATCGTCTGGGCCGAGCTGAACCCTTGCCAGACGACGCCGTAGTGCGTTCCGTTCCACGACACCTTCGGGTCCTGGGGATTCTGGCCGAGGCTGATCTGCACCGGGTTCATGAGGATCGACGCGTCCGCGCCGATCCGCGTGAAGAAGATTTCCGGCGTCGTGACGTACTGCGCCCAGACGATCCCGTACTCCTTCCCCGTCCACGCGATGTCCGGCGTGAAGGCGCCCGGGCTCGTCGCGCCCAGCACCACCTCCGAGCCGATCGGAGCACCGTTGCGATCGAAGCGGCGGAATCCGACGAAGCCACCGTCCTCCCACACCACGCCGTATTCGCTCCCGGTCCACACGGCGCGCGGCTTCACGCTCTGCACGCCGGGAAGCGAGTTGACGTCGCTGCCGATCTTCACCCCCGCGGCGGAGACGCGCGAGAAGAACAGCTCCTGCCCGCCGTTCCGGCTGTCCTTGTAGAACATCCCGAAGTCGGTGCCGTTCCACGCGAGACTCGGGTTGTCGGACGAGAAGCTTGCGGTGGTCATGCGGAGGTCCGTGCCGCCGACCTTGGACGGCGTGTCGCAGACGCGATCGCAGGGCGTGGACTCGTCGATGAGCCCGTCACAGTCGTTGTCGACGCCGTCGCACACCTCGGTCGCGCCGGGTTTCCTCTTCGGGTTGCGATCGTCGCAATCGGTGCAATCGCCCACACCGTCCAGGTCGCTGTCGAAACAGGGTGCCGTGTCGATCGTGATGGTCATCGGCGACAGCTCGTTCTCGATGTACCACCAGCCGACGAGGATGTAGTTGGTACCCGGCGTCAGCCCCGACACCAGGACCGAGGTCGTGACGTTGATGGCCCCGTCCCCGATCTTGCCGAGGCCGAGCGCGCCTCCGGTCCGATCGACCCCCGTCGCGGGGTCGCGAGGCGCTGAGACGTTGGGCCCCGGCTCGAAGTACGCGCGGCGGTTCAGGTCCCACCCGTCGGCGTTCGCGTCGAAGAGATTGAGGTAAGCCTCGGGCGAGCCCGCGACGAAGTTGTAGCCGGGCGTGTCTTGGTGCCCCGGAGCGATGTAGCACGACGAGAAACCGGGCGTGACGATCTTGTTGAGGTCGTAGACCGACTTGGCGACGACCCCGATGTTGTCGAGACGCCGGTGTAGCCAGCTCCCGTTGGCGTAGTTCCCTGCGACGAACGTGATCCGCGCGAAGGGCCCCTCGGCGACGAACGTCAGGTCGAAGTCGTCGTTGTCGATCGGGCAGTAGAGGTTCACGGGAAAGCGGCGCTCGACCACGATGAGCGCGGACGCGTGGGTGAGAGGCGCCGCCATGAGCATCAGGGCGGCGGCGGTCAGGAAGCGCGAGGACTTCGACATAGGGCCCCCAGGTTTCCAAGGAAGATACCCATGGACTCCTCTCCCCGCCCCCCTCAAATGAACAGGTCCGCGGACTCTCCATCCGAAAATACAACGGGGTCCGATCCGGCGTAGCATACGGTGTGCACGTCCGGTCGATTCTTCTCATAGCTTCTCTCGTCGTGGCGCCGGCGGCGGCGACCGCCGCGGACATGACCGCCGACAAGGCATACACGCTCGTCGTGCAGGCGCCGTGGACGCCGAAGCCACCTCCCAAGCCCGAAGACTTGGCGGCCGCCCGGAAGGCCCTGGAGGCCGCGGCGGCCAAGGAGCCGGGCGCGGCGCGCTGGAGCTTCGCGCTGGGGCACCTCTCCACCCTCGAATCGCGGACCCTCAAGAAGGAAGAAGGCGAAAAGAAACGGGAGGAGGCGGTCGAGCGCTTCACCAGGGCCGCGGAGCTCGAGCCGAAGAACGCGGACTACCAGTACTGGCTGGGGGACGCGAACTTCGACCGCGTGGACGACGTGGGCATGCTCTCCCAGATGTCGCTCGCGTCCGCGGGCAGGAAGGCGCTGGAAAAGGCGATCGCTCTCGATCCCCATCACGTCGGCGCGCACTACGGGCTGGGGCAGTACTACTTCCAGGCCCCGGGGATCGCGGGCGGGAGCGTGGACAAAGCGAAGAAGGAAGGGGAGACGCTCCTCGCGATCCCGGGCGGCAAGGGCGCTTACCTCGGAAACATGTTCCTCGCGGAGATCGCCGCGAAGGCGGAGGACTGGGCCGAGATGTCGCGCCGTTACAACGCCGCGGAGACCTGCGGCGGAGAAGGCGCCGATCCCGCCTCGGCGATGCGCTCCCAGCTCTCGCTCCTCCTGTTCCGAAAGAAGGATGCGAAAGCGGCCCAGCCGGTCATGGAGCGTTACATGAAGATCGCGTCGCCGGACGACATGACCGCGGCCTTCATGGACGGCGAGATCAAACGCCAGCTCGGGCGCTGCGCCGACGCGCTCCCGCGTTTCCAGCAGGTCCTGGCCAAGAACCCCGGTGCTCAGAACTCCAGGTGGGGGGCGGCGGTCTGCCACGAGTCGGTCGGGGAAAAGGAAGCGGCCCGCCGTGACTACCAGGAGTTCCTCCAGCGCTTCCCGAAGGACGACCGCGCCAAGGAGGCGAAGGAAGCGCTGAAGCGGCTTTAAGGGGCCAGACCCCTTTTTCTCGCCTACCGTACATCCGTACGGTATACTTCCCTCCGCACGGTTCGAGTCGGAGGGAGCCCCATGGGACGCACGCCGGCAGGCGAAACGCGGAGCAAGGTCTTCCGGTTCGTACGGGACCGCCTGGCCGAAGGGCATCCGCCGACCGTGCGGGACGTGATGGAGGCCTTCGGCTTCCGCTCTCCGCAGACCGCGCGGGAGCACCTGGATGCCTTGGTCGAAGACGGGCTCCTCGAGAAGGAGCCGGGGCTCGCACGGGGGCTGAGGCTTCCGGGGCGCAGGGGTGAGGCGCCGACCGTCCTCGTTCCTCTTTTAGGACGGGTGCCCGCGGGCCCCCTGGATGCCGCGATCGAGGACCTTCAGGGACACGTGCCCGTGCAGACCCGGCGCGCGGCGGGGGAGCTGTTCGGGTTGAAGGTGAGAGGCGACAGCATGCGGGACGCCGGGATCCTGGACGGCGACGTGGTCGTGGTGCGCCGCCAACAGCGCGCGGAAGACCGGGACATCGTCGTCGCGCTCGTGGAAGACGAGGCGACCGTGAAGCGCCTGCGGTTCAAGCGCGGCCGCCCCGAGCTGCATGCCGAGAACCCCGCGTACGAGCCGATCGTTCCCGACCCTTCGTCGCTGCGCCTCGTGGGCAAGGTCGTTGAAGTGCGACGGAGGCTGGAATGAAAAAAGCGGAGTTCAGAGTTGAGAGTTCAGAGTTCAGGGCGCCGAACCCTCAACTCTCAACCCTCAACTCTGAACCGTCCCCCTCCTGGACCCTCGCCGCCATCTCCGGACGCCTCGTCGAGATCTCGGCGTCGCCGTCGGGGGCGCCGCTGACCCTCGCGTTCCGATTGGTGCTCGATGCGCAGAAGCGGGGAGAGCCGACGGCGTGGGTCGGGCGCAAGGACGAGCCGTTCTACCCGCCCGACGTCGCCGACGGCGGGATCGACCTCGGAGCGCTTCCCGTCGTGTGGACGAAGGATCCGATCGGAGCGGCGAAGGCCGCCGACCTGCTCGTGCGCTCGGGAGCGTTCGGGCTCGTCGTCGTGGACCTCGGCATCGACGCGCGCCTCCCCGCGCACGCCGGCTCGCGCCTCGCGGTCCTCGCGAAGCAGCACAGTACCGCGGTCGTGTGCCTGACGGACAAGGACCCAACCCGCCCGTCGCTCGGCCCGCTCGTCTCGCTGCGCGCGCATACGGCGGTGCGCACGCGCGAGGGCGGGCGGTTCCGCTGCGAGGCGCAGGCGATCCGGGACAAGCGCCACGGAAGGACGTGGGCCATCGCGGAGGTGTGTCGTGGACCGGACGGCCTGCACTGATCTCCCCGCGTTCCCGCTGCAGCTCCTTCTCCGGAAGAATCCGGAATGGCGTGACCATCCGGCGGCCGTGGTGGAAGCCGACACCCCGCAGGGGACGATCCTCTGGATCAACGAGAAGGCGCGCGCCGCGGGGATCGAGACCGGCATGCGCTACGCCGCGGGGCTCTCGCTCGCGGAGGACTTGCGCGCCGGCGTCGTGCCGAAGCGGGAGATCGACGACGAGGTCGCGCAGCTCTCGGAGCTGATGCGGCGCTTCACGCCGTCGGTCGAGCCGTCGAAGGACGAGCCCGGCGTGTTCTGGCTCGACGCGAAGGGGCTCGAGCGGTTGTTCGGCTCGCTCACGGAGTGGGCCGCGGGCTTACGCGTCGAGATCAAGCGCGCGGGCTTCGACGCGAACCTCGTCGTCGGGTTCGACAGGTTCGCGGTGTACGCCTTGGCGAAGGGTGTCAGGCACCGTTTCCCGCCGCGCGCCGCGCGGCGGGAAACGGTGCCTGACACCCCGGAGGCAGAGCGAACCACAGCCAGGGCCGTCCGCCTCGACCGTCTCGCGCTCCCGCCCAAGGCGCGTGACGCGCTCCACAAGCTGGGCGTCGTCACCCTCGGGCAATTCGTCGATCTGCCGCTCGACGGCATCGGCGTGCGCTTCGGCCCCGAGGTGCACCGCCTTCACCGCCTCGCCTCGGGCTCCCTCGTCGAGCCGCTCAAGCCCGAGCACCCCGACGTCCCCGCGATGCGCCGCCTCATCCTCGACAACCCCACCTTCGACGCGGCCACGATCGTCGCGCTCTCCGAAGAAGCGCTCGGCCCGATGCTCGACGAGATCGCGCGCAAGGGGCGCGCGCTCGCCGGCTTGCAGCTCGGCTTCCGCTTCGAGCGCCTGGGCGACCACCTCGAATCGATCGAGCCCGCGGCGCCCACGACCTCGCTCACCACGATGGTCGAGCTGATCCGCCTGCGCCTCCAGGCGGTGCGCCGCCTCCCCGACGGCGTGATGGAGATCCTGCTCGTCGCCCGCGAGATCACGGCGGTCGAAAAACAACGCGAGCTCTTCACCGTCGCGAAGAAGCGCGACCTCGAAGCGGGCGCCCGCGCGATCGCGCGCCTCCGTGCCGCCTTCGGCGACGACGCCGTCGTCCGCGCCGAGCTCCACGACGCGCACCTCCCCGAGGCGCGCTTCGCCTGGGTGCCGCTGACGGCGCTCGTGCCGGCCCGCCCCCGCATCGCTGCCGAGCCGCGCTTGGTCCGCCGCATTCGCACGACCCCGCTGCCACTCCCGCCGCGCGAGCGCCACGAGCCCGACGGCTGGATGCTCCGCGGCCTCGAGCAGGGGCCCATCGT
>Ga0068859_100005265_pt1 | contig 13146 bp, 13 predicted proteins | sample KBSSwiS22_FD_66585 | JGI IMG/M metagenome (GOLD analysis project Ga0068859, IMG submission 66585) | Switchgrass rhizosphere microbial communities from Kellogg Biological Station, Michigan, USA - KBS Switchgrass S2-2 | ecosystem: Host-associated > Plants > Roots > Rhizosphere > Soil ... | reverse complement strand
TTCCATGAACGGGGCTTCTTCCAGATTGTGCAGCGCGAAAAAGATGGGTACCAGCCAGAGCAGGCGCTCAAATGGGATTGAATTGAGGAATGACATTATTTACGAGATGATAGGCGAAACGGTTCGGTCCCTGCGAGGGAATTTGTCAATGGCTCTGAAGCCAATGCCATGACTTTACTCGGCGCAAAGAATGCAAAATCAAAGTTTGTCTCATCGCCTGCTTTCTTGTTTGGAACCGGCATGAGCCGGGCAGTGAGAGGTTTATCGAGCCGAAGCGCGAGGGCACACAGATCCAGCAACAAGGGGACCAACTGCTGTGAGGTGGTGTCCCCCGGCAGCGGAATGGTATCGAGTCCCGTCCCGCAAACCGCGGAGTAAAGCAAAACGTCTTTGATCGACAGGATCCCTTCAGCGGCGCGTTTGGCCAGGACAGAATCTTCAAGGATGGGCTGCATGAATCCGCTAAACCCGGTATGCAGAAACGCTGCACGGTCGATGGCTTCGGTCAATATCGCCGCGGCCGCCAGAGAACCATGCAAGCCGATCCTGGGAATTCCCATCTTTTCAACGGCATTTCCCAGTGAGTGCGCGTCATCCGGAAAGGGAGCCAGCGAAAAGTCGATCCCACCGAATCGACAATGGAGAGACTTGGCTACTTCTGTCAATTTCGTTCCGTGTTTTTCAATTTCACGGACGAGAGAGCTTCTTCCTTCTTCGAGGCTCCTGGCGTGTTCGAAGGCCTGCAGGGCCAAATCCGCAGATTCGGTAGCGATCGCGAAAGCCGGTTCATCGCTGTTATGGTAGGCCGCCGGCAGGAAGGGCGCCCCTGCTTCGACATTGGCCAGCGCTGCGAACTGGAGGTTGGCAAACCCGTTGGGCTCGATCGTCGCACACTTGACGATCACGTCTGCACACGCTCGGATGGCGGCCAGATCAATCCCCCGGCTTTTATCGGCCATAACGCCCCCGAAGAAAACATTTTTCGAGACAAAAATCGCATCCGGAATGACTTCATAGCTTCGCGGCGATTCAGGCAACGCCGCGCCCAATGAGACATAACCGATGCCGAGCCCCCGGGTAATTTCATCGACTTGACGGGTAATTTCTGGCAATTTGCCGGTCTCCTCACCCAATAACTGAGGAAAAGGAACCGTCGCCAGTCGCGTCGTCTGCACTTCATATCCCGTCGCTTCGTACGCCGATTTCGCTTTTGATAGAAACGCACCTGCCTTTTGCAGGACTTTTTCGTCGAGCGGATATTTTGGATTACAGAAATAAGTGATGGATCGGATTTTCATAGCATCCTTTTTTAAACACCAAGGACACAAAGATCACGAAGGAGTTCATAAAGATATTAAACCTTTGTGTACTCCCTGGCACCGCCCGTGATTTGCTTAGCAAATCAGGCAGGTGTGGTGCCCTCACCGCACTGGCGCCGGTACAGTGTTGTGTTTAGGTCCTTTGTCTTACCACTTCAAACATCAGCACTGCCCCTGCCACCCCTGCATTTAAGGACTCAATGTCTCCAGACATTGGTATTGAAATCTTCCGTGTTGCCAATTCTCCTGCCTGCGCGCTTGCACCTTCCGCCTCTCCACCAATGATCAATGCCAGTGGCTGGCGAAGATCTGTTTCCCAGCAGGATTGTCCATCCATATCTGCAAGGGCAACCTGCAAACCTTTTGTAAATGCCTGGATATGGTCCCAGGTCACGGAATGGATCGGCAAGCGAAAGTGTGCGCCCATTCCCGACCGAATGACTTTCGGCGCAAAGGCGTCAGTTGTTTCGGGAGGAATTAAAACAGCCTGTACTCCCGTCGCGGCGGCGGTGCGCAGTAATGTGCCGAGATTCCCGGGGTCACGGATCTGGTCAGGGATCAGAACAAAGTTCAACGACTCGGGAATCGGCAAATGAGAGAGCTTCAGGACCGCCAAAATCCCCTGGGGCGTTTCCGTTTCACTCAGGGATTTCATCAAGTCTGGCGAAACCTCTTCCACGTCGACCTGATTCGATCTTAAGCGTTCAACCAATGATTTCCCACGTTCGCTTATAGATTCATCGTAAAGCACAAGCTGGAATCTCCAATAGGTATTGGAGGCTTCTTCCACCAGCCTCACGCCTTCCACCACAAACGCGTTCGCTTCGCGGCGTTCCCTGGCGCGTCCTAACAAAGCGCGGACAAGTTTGATTTTTGGATTTTGCGAGGATGTGATCACTGTCCCCACTTGCCCTGCCAGGACTGAATAAAAACATCCACAGTCGGTTGATCGAACAAAACCAGCTTAATGGTTGTCAATCCTGAAGCTGAATTGGCTGCAAAATAATTTTCGATGGCCGTGAAGATGATCGTCGCAGCTCGTTCTTTTGGAAAGCCATAGATACCGGTTGAAATGGCTGGCAGCGCGAGGGAAGAACACTTCAATTCCTCGGCCACTCGCAGAGAGCCTGTCACCGCGGCGTCAAGTTTGTTGTCCTCTTCGCCGTCGCCCCAGACGGGCCCAACAGCATGGATCACAACCTTCGCAGGCAGGAGCCCGCCCGAGGTCCACGCCGGAGCGGAATGAGGGACGCGCCCATGCTGCTGAATCCAGGCCTCCGATTCCTTTTGAATGGCGGATCCGCCTTTCTTCGAAATTGCCCAGGCGACCCCGCCTCCGTGTTGGAGATGCTCATTTGCCGCATTGACAATCGCATCGACTTCTTCGATTGTGATATCGCCCTGCACGATTTGCAGTGTTTGACCGGTTTGAAAGTTATGTTCAACCAGAACCGTGTTCATAAAAAATATTTTACCCCCTTAAAACGTTCGGTCAGGGTCTTCCCTGGCACCGCCCCCAGGGCAAGTGTGCGAAGCACCCTGACCGAACAAATTCAAATCCTACAAATTGCTATTTCGTTTTTGCAATCACAGCCGCAAATGTCTGCGGTTCGCGGATTGCCATATCCGATAACATCTTGCGATTGAGAGTGATGTTCGCTTTCTTCAACGCAGCGACCAGCTTGCTGTAGGTGGTCCCGTTCAAACGGGCGGCAGCGTTGATGCGAGCGATCCATAGTTTGCGCAGATCACGCTTGCGCACGCGGCGATCACGAGTGGCGTACCAGAGGCTCTTGAGCATTGCCTCATTCGCACGCTTGAACAGACGGTGCTTTGCGCCGCGCTGTCCCTTTGTGATCTTCAAAACTTTTTTGTGACGTAGGTGCCCTTGCGGGCCTCCCTTTACACGAGTCATTCTAAACCTCCTGCGATCTCGCGGGCGTCGGTGTCCTTATCAGGATCGCCAGTTGCGTACACCCGAAAGCCGCAAATAAAAAATTGATTACGACCTTGCGGCAGGCTTCAGCCTGCCTCTATTTCATGTTGGGCGCAAGGCGCTTGACGCGCTTGATGATCTTGCGAGCTTTCACGACCAGCATTTCAGACAATTGGGCCTTCGAGCGCTTTGAGGTATGTCGGCGCAAATGGCTCTTGCCACCTTTGGTGCGGACCACTTTGCCAGAACCAGTCAGGCGGAAACGCTTCGAGGTTGCCTTATGGGTCTTCAGCTTGGTTTTGCCGGCTTTGGCTTTGCGAGGCATTCTAGCTTGCTCCTTTCAAACAAAATACGCAGGTTTGCGTTCCTTCTACATAGTGCCGCATAATTTCCTTTACTTTTCGTTGGAATTTCGATCTACAAATCCAATCAAAAAGCAAAGTTACGCATGAAGAACATGCGTGAGACAAGCGGTAAATCATGACGAGTGTTTAAGAAAAGTCATGGGTTGTAGCGATTTCTTCAACAGACAACAAAACGCGGGTCTTCCTGCTGACCCGCGGATTTGGATATCTTTGGGGCTTACTCGACGATCAGGCCTGTGCCTCTTTCTCTGGATTGGACTGCTCGGGCTTTTCTTTCTTTTTCGGAACAGCGCTCTTGTTGGGAGCCAGCAGCACGAGCATGGTGCGCCCTTCCATTTGTGGAGACTGTTCGACGGTGCTTACATCCGACAGGGCGGCAGCGATCTCTTTCAAATCTTCGAGCGCGATCTCGGGGTAATCCATTTCGCGTCCACGGAACTTGATCGTCACCCGGACCTTATTTCCTTGCAGCAGCCAGCGCCGGGCATCATCCACTTTGAAACCGCGATGGGCTTCATTCGTCTTCGGTCGCAGGCGGATTTCCTTTACCTCGATCTTGGTCTGGGCTTTCTTCGCCTCACGATCCTTTTTCGCCCGTTCGTAGATGAACTTTCCAAAATCCATCACACGGCAGACAGGAGGATTGGCATTGGGGGAGACTTCCACAAGATCCAATTCGGCGTCGCGTGCAATTTGCATGGCTTGGCGGATCGGCACAACACCGACATTTCCACCATCTGCCCCGATCAATCGGACTTCCGAAACGCGGATGCCCTCATTTACTCGAAATTCTGAAGCGCTGATAAGTTTCTCCTATTTCAAAACAGTTGACCAGCACTCGGCTGGTTTTTGGCGAACGAATAATACCACGCGCGGCGGGGAATCGTCAATCAAACAGACCGTAAACGATCAAAACTCCTCCGTCGCTCACGGTCTAGACACATTTTACAACGCTGGCGCTCTTTTTGCAATCAGGTCCTTTGCCCGCGCCAGGAAGTCACTCAATAGAATATTATTCTGTTGACTCCCATCCCGCACACGGAGGGAGACTTGTCCCGCTGCCATTTCGTTATCACCGATGACCAACATGTAGGGGATTTTCTGTTTTTGCGCATCCCGAATCTTGGCATTCATACGTTCTGATCGTTCATCCAGTTCCACGCGTATGCCTTCCGTCTGCAGTTTTTTGAGGACCGCACGCGCATACTCAAGATGGCGATCTGCGATGGGAATCACAACTGCCTGTACAGGAGAAAGCCAGACGGGGAAGGCTCCGGCATAATGCTCGATGAGAATGGCTATGAAGCGCTCCATAGAGCCGAGCGGGGCGCGGTGCAGCACGACCGGCTGCTTGGGTCGGCTATCAGCATCAATATACTCCAACCCAAAGCGCATCGGCAGCATAAAGTCCACCTGGATGGTTGTGCACTGCCAATTGCGTCCCAGGGCGTCTTTTATCTGAATATCCAGGGCTGGACCGTAAAATTTGGCTTCACCCTCAGCCCGAATGAAGGGCAGTCCCTGCTCTTTGAGAGCCTCCTCAATTGCGCTTTCGGCCTGGGTCCAGATTTCGTCTGAGCCAAGGTACTTATCCTTTTTGATGGGATCGCGTACGGACAGCCACAATTCGAAATCCTCAAAACCCAGACGGTTAAACTGGAACAGAACCTGGTCCAATACGGCCAGGAACTCACTCTTGACCTGATCGGGACGGGCGAAGATATGGGCATCATCCTGCGTGAAACCGCGTACTCGCAGCAGACCGGTCAACTCGCCCGATTGTTCGCGCCGATACACGGTGGCATTTTCGGCAATCCGGATGGGCAGTTCTTTGTAGGAATGGATCTGCGATTTATACATCATCATGTGCATCGGGCAATTCATTGGCTTGGCCAGGTATTCTACGCCGTCGATATCCATCGCTGAGTACATCTTTTCCCGATACAAATCCCAATGTCCAGAGGTAACCCACAACTGTTTCTTGCCGATATGTGGGCTGTAAACATGCTGATAACCGCGCTTGACCTGCTCCTCAATGATGAACTCCTCAAGTACCTTGCGAACGGTAGCACCTTTCGGCAACCAGAGCGGCAGGCCCAGGCCGACCTCTTCTGAGATGATGAACAAGCCAAGTTCCCTGCCGAGCTTGCGGTGGTCGCGCTTCTTCGCTTCCTCCAGCTTCCATAGATATTGCTTGAGATCATCAGCCTTTTCCCAGGCTGTGCCATAAATGCGCTGCAGCATTTTGTTCTTCTCGTCGCCACGCCAATAGGCGCCGGCAATGTTCATCAACTTGAACGCATCCGGCTTGATCTCTTTCGTATTCTGTACATGAGGTCCACGACATAGATCGACGAAAGTATCCTGTTGATAGATGGAAATTTCAGGCTGTTCTTTAAGCGGGTTGCCGTATTCGTCCAGTCCGCCTTTTTCGAGCCCCTCGATCAATTCCAATTTGTAAGGTTGGTCCGCGAAAACCTCTTTCGCCTCGTCTGCGGAAACAACCGTTTTCTTGAACTCATGCTTGCCCTGAATGATCTGCCGCATCCGCTTTTCAATCTGTTCCAGATCTTCGGGTGTGAGATTGCGCGGTAGATCGAAGTCATAATAGAACCCGTTTTCGACTGGCGGGCCGATGGAGAGCTTCCCCTGGGGGAACATCTCCAACACGGCCTGTGCCATAATATGCGCGGCAGAGTGTCGAATGCTGTATAACTGGGATTCTTTGTATTTTTCTTGCACTTGCTGTGACATTTTGACTTCCTTAGAGCTCTGGCGCTCTTCGTGCGATTCGATCCTTTGCCCGTGCGATGAACTCACCCAGCGGAATATTATTCTGCTGGCTTCCGTCACGTACACGCAAAGACACTTGATCTGCCTTCATTTCATTTTCACCGATCACCAGCATATACGGGACTTTCATCAACTGCGCCTGCCTGATCTTCGCATTCATACGTTGGGCGCTGATATCGGCATGAGCACGGACGCCGTTATCGCGCAACTGCTTGACGATGCCGTTGGCGTATTCGTTCTGTCCATCCGTGATGGGGATCACGCGCACCTGCTCGGGCGAAAGCCAGACCGGGAAGTTGCCTCCATAATGCTCGATCAGAAATCCAAGCATGCGCTCATGCGTGGACAAGGGCGCGCGATGAATACAAAGGGGAATTTCCTCATTGCCTTCTCGGTTCGTGAACTTTAGATCGAAGCGCTCGGGGACGGCGAAATCCACCTGATTCGTCATCAGCGAGAATTCTCTGCCTATGGCACTCCAAACCTGTACGTCGATCTTCGGACCGTAGAACGCGGCCTCATCTTCGGCTTCCACATAGGGTACATTGCCTCTGTTCATTGCCCGGCGGACCATCTCTTCCGTTTTGAGCCAGAGTCGTTCATTATCCACATACTTCTTGCCCAGCCCGGCTTTGCCATGCAGGGATAAGCGCATCACATATTTCTCGATCCCAAATAGATCGAAGTAGTTGCGGTACATATCCACAACTGCCAGGAACTCTTCTTCAAACTGGTCTTCCGAGACATAGATATGAGCATCGTTCATCTGCATCGAGCGGACGCGCATCACGCCGAACAACTCACCTGACTTCTCATAGCGATAACACGTCCCATATTCGGCCAGCCGGATCGGCAGGTCGCGATACGACCGTCCCTTGGAACCAAAAATCTTGTGGTGCATCGGGCAGTTCATCGGCTTAACGTAATACTTCACACCTTCCAGTTCCATCGGTGGATACATGCTCTCCGCGTAATAGGGCAGGTGACCCGAACGGATGAACAAATCTTCCTTCGTGAGATGCGGCGTCTTGACCCGCAGATAGCCTGCCTTATCTTCCATATCCTTGGCCAGCTTTTCCAACTCTTCGATCATCACGCCGCCATTGGGCAGCCAGAGCGGGAGACCTGGTCCGACTTCATCGTCGAAGATGAAGATTTCCAGTTCCTTGCCCAGTTTGCGATGATCGCGCTTTTTGGCTTCTTCCAATTGCCAGAGATAATCCTTGAGTTGTTGGGCGTTTTCCCAGGCCGTGCCATAGATACGCTGGAGCATCTTATTATGTTCATCACCGCGCCAATACGCGCCCGCAATGGACATCAACTTGAAGGAGTCTTGTTTGACCTCTTTCGTGTTATCTACGTGAGGTCCGCGGCACAAGTCCGTGAACGTGTCGTGCTGATAGATGGAAATGTCCGGTTTTTCCTTGAGCGGATTGCCATATTCGTCGAGCCCGCCTTTCTCGAGTCCTTCAATCAATTCAATCTTATAGGGCTGGTCCTTGAATATTTCACGCGCTTCGTCGGCAGAGATAACCTTTTTCTTGAATTCGTGCTTGCCCTGCACGATTTGCCTCATCCGCTTTTCGATCTTCTCCAAATCTTCGGGCGTGAGGTTGCGAGGCAGATCGAAATCGTAATAGAAGCCATTTTCAACTGGAGGACCAATCGTGTACTTGGCATCGGGGAACATCTCCAGAACCGCCTGCGCCATGATGTGCGCGGCCGAGTGACGAATTTTATAGAGCTGAGACTCTTCGTATTTTTCCTGCATTTGTTGCAACATTCTTGCTTCCTTTCCTGGATTGATTCATTGCTACCGCCAAATGGACATTGTATGACCCGAAGAGGCGGCAGGGGCATATGATGTTATGCCCAACCTCCGAGCCGCTGACGAGTGATGGTGTCATCTGTAGTCATCGCGACCTCCGACCCCCCTCCCGTCCTCCCCTATTTTCGCACTTCAGAAAATGGGGGAGGTGTCACAAAGTGACGGTGGGGGTTAAAACAAAAAACTCGCCCGAAGACGGGGCGAGAATTTACTTCACGCGGTTCCACCCGATTTATACCGAAGACTGGACAGTCCTGATGGGTATATCTCTTAGACTGATAACGGGGTCATCCGTTTGGCTTACTTGCTGAAAGCGTTCTGCCTCACGCTCGCGAGTGGTTTTCAGTGATGTTCTCTGGAAGAGGCTCTCAATCTTGGACCTCTTCTCCCTGTCAGGGATTTGACCACTTACTCGTCTCGGTCATTGCTTTTTCTATTTACTTGACTACCTGTGCCCCAATCTACTTACATGGTGGGCGAGATAGGGCTCGAACCTACGACCTCTGCTATGTCAAAGCAGTGCTCTAACCAACTGAGCTACCCGCCCGAAGGATTGACATTATAACGAGAAGAAAGAGTTTTGGCAATATGTGCTTATAGAAGCAAGTGATGTCAAAGTCCAATACTTGCGCTAGTTCGTGTTTTCCTGGGTACAGGCCGCAATAAACTGCAGCAATTCGTGGTTGAACAAGGATGGGTTACTCATGTAGGGCGCATGGCTGCCATTCGGGACGATAATCAATTTACCCTGTTTTACGGATTTCACAAGCAATTCGGCATCGCTGATCGGTACGATTTGGTCGTGCTCACCCCAAATAGCGAGGACAGGCGCAGTGATCTTATGGAGATGTTCACGATAGGTGGAGATGGTCACAGGCGCTACGGCAACAAAGCCTGCGATCCGCTCCGGATGAGCAATGAGGAAGGGCAGGGCATATCGACCGCTCATCGAAGCTGCCAGTAGCACAGGTGACTCAATCCTCAATTGATCAAGGAGTTTGCCTAGCCATTCAGCAGGATCGACCGAAACAGGTTCCGACTGGCCGAATCCAGGCAGGTCGATGGCGAAGGCATGATAACCAGCCGAGGCAAGCGCTTCCAGGGTGCCGATTTCTTTCCAGGTGGCCGACGAAAAACTGGCACCATGTAACAGCACCACGGCCTGTCCCTGCCTGGGCGTGGCAAGATAATGCACTTGTTTTCCAGTCAGAGCGGCAAACTGGGATGATATTTCCATAAAGGCAGTATAACATCAGAGTAAGTCGGTTTGGCAATCCAACCTACTGCTTGCGGTATAATCCTTTCGCCATGCCGAGACGTAAAGCGCCTGAAGACATGTCTGTGGAAGAGTTACGCCGTCTGTTGATCGAAAAACGGCGTGGCGCGCGGCGTGAAAGGCTGGAGCACTTTAAAAAGACGGGTCGGGTTGTCGACGTCGCCCCTGACATGTTGGCAGAGTCAGCGTCGGTGGTGGATACGCTTGAGGAAACTGCAGACCAGGTTCCGGTTTCGAGGCGCCGGCGGGTGATGGATCGCCTGCTTTTGGCGGTCGAAGTCCTGGCGGTGGTGGGGCTGGTCGGCGTTCTGATCAGTGGACTGGGGATTCTGCGCGACCTCAATGCGGAAGTCGCCGCGGCCTTGATCCAGGAAACCTTCACCCCTACGCCACTTGTGATGGCGGTCGTGCTGCCCTCCGGACATACGCCTCCAGATGCGTTGGGAAATACGCGCCCGAACACGGATGAGATCCCAGCGCATTTGCAGCCCATGGTGCAGTCCCTGGCGAATCTCCCGCTTCCCACGGCGGCGCCTGACCAGGCAATCCGCATTCAAATCCCGACGATCAAGATTGATGCGCCGGTGGTGCAGGGTGACGGATGGGAACAGCTCAAAAAGGGCGTAGGGCAGAATGTCGGCTCCGTCAATCCCGGGCAAACAGGGAATATCATTCTCTCGGCGCATAATGATGTGTATGGCGAGTTGTTCCGTTATTTGGATAAGCTTGCCCCTGGTGACCAGGTCGTTTTATATACACAGCAACGACAGTATACGTATATTGTTGACCGGACGGCTGTGGTCGAGCCGACGGCAGTGGAAGTGATGGCCTCCACAGGAAGCCCAACGGTAACGTTGATCTCGTGTTACCCATATCTTGTCGATAAACAGCGCATTGTTGTTTTTGCGCGATTACAAAGTTAAGGAGTTAGCAATGGCAAAAAGAACCAAAAGAACAATGACTTCAGTGAGCATGAGTTCTACCCCGGCGCGCACTGAATTCAACCCCGATTACACCCACGTGAAAAATGATCTCACCCGGATTGGCACGCTGGCGGGAATTTTCTTTGTGGCATTGATTGTGCTTTCGTTCTTCCTCAAATAATAGAGCAAGCATAGATCGATGAATACATGAGGGCGACCCGCCGGGTCGCCCGAGTTGTTTATGGAATACGATGTTATCCTTACCACCCTCACTTATGGCGGTGATGCCATGGGCCGTCTCGAAGACGGACGAGCGGTCTTCGTTCCGTTTGGGTTGCCGGGCGAGCGGGTTCGCATCCGTCTGACAGAAGAAAAACGCGGCTTTGCGCGTGGAAAATTGCTTGAGCTTTTCGAAGCGTCACCGCACAGAATCATCCCACGCTGTAAGCATTTCGGGGTCTGCGGTGGGTGCCATTATCAAAATTTGCCTTACGAAGAGCAAGTAAAGGCAAAAAGAGAGATTTTGCGCGATCAACTGATCCGCATTGGCCGGATTGAAAACCCACCTGTTCATGAGACGATCGCCAGTCCCAGTCCGTGGAATTATCGGAATCATGTGCAGTTCCATTTGACGAAAGAGGGAAAGTTAGGATATGTGAAGGCGCAGTCTCCAACAGTTTTTGCTATTAGTGAATGTCACCTTCCTGAGAGTTCGATCAATTCTTTGTGGCCACAGCTAGAATTTGAACCCGACATGAACATCGAACGTGTTTCTCTGCGGTCAGGCAAAGAGGATGATTTCATGCTCGTTCTCGAATCAGGTTCACCGGAAACTCCCGAACTTGAAATTGAAGCAGAGGTTTCGGTCGTCCATGCGTTTGAAGAGAATTCCGTGGTCGTTGCCGGAAACGATCATCTGATCATTCGTGTCCTGGATCGTGATTTTCGAGTCTCTGCCACGTCGTTTTTTCAAGTGAATACTGCAATGGCTGAGAAGATGGTAGAGCATTTGCTTACTTATTTACCTATTTCTTCATCTACCACTTTGTTAGATGTTTATTGTGGCGTTGGATTGTTCAGTGCGTTTTTTGCGCCGAGATGTAAGAGTGTGATTGGAATTGAGGCATCTTCATCGGCCTGTGAGGATTTTGCCGTCAATTTGGATGAGTTTAATACTGTGGAACTTTATGAGGGATTGGCTGAGGAGATATTGCCAGCACTCGTAGGGCGGATTGCCAATCCGCCTTACATTCTAGTCGACCCGCCACGGGCAGGCTTGGACAAGCGCGTCATGGATGGACTCCTGAAGCTGAATCCGCAAGTGATTGCGTATGTGTCGTGCGACCCATCCACACTGGCACGGGATGCGAAACGGCTGATTGAGGGTGGGTATCAACTTAAGCAGGTAACTCCATTCGATTTATTCCCTCAGACTTATCATATCGAGAGTATCAGCTTTTTTGAACGATGACCTTCAAACCAAGAATTGTTCCACTTGGCGACTCGGCTTTGCTGGTTCAATTAGGGGATGAGATTGACAGCAATACAAATCAATGTGTTCATGCCTTGGCAGCTCTTATTAATCATTCTCATTTCGACGGCGTGATCGAAACGGTCCCTGCGTACGCGACGTTGCTTGTTCACTATGATCCGTTGATCCTTTCGTTCGGGCAACTCAAGAACGTTCTGCGTGAAAAAATGGCGCAAATCGAAGACAACGCACCCCGAACGCAGAAACGGGTCGATGTGCCAGTCAGATATGGTGGAGAATATGGCATTGACCTGGAGTCCGTCGCGCGTCATTGTCGATTATCGGTTGAAGAGATCATTCGAATCCATAGCGAACGAATATATACCGTGTTCATGATGGGTTTCACGCCAGGTTTTCCGTATATGGGCAAATTGGATGATGCACTTATCACCCCGCGGCTCGAACTACCACGGACTCATGTCCCTGCTGGAACTGTCGCCATCGCCGGGTCGCAAACGGGAATATACCCAATCGCCTCGCCAGGCGGTTGGCAGCTTATCGGGTGGACTCCCCTGCAATTATTCAATCCAGACTCTGAATCTCCGTTTTTATTTTCACCGGGCGATGAGGTGAAATTCATCGCTGAAACGTAATGGCACTCGAAGTAATTGATAGTAGCGGGCTGGCAACAATACAAGACGCCGGGCGTCTGGGCTGGAGACAATTTGGCGTTCCGGTCTCTGGACCCATGGACATATTTGCCTTCCACGCCGCGAATGCGCTGGCCGGCAACCCGATGGATTATGCAGGCATTGAAATCGGCCTGGGAGATGCCACATTTCGAGCAACGCAGGATTGCGTCATTGCCGTGACCGGAGTTGGGTATCAACTTTCTATTTATATTTGGGAATTTCCCCTTTGGGGGTCTTTCTTTGTCCGCGCCGGGTGGAAAATCCGTTTGAATAAAACGGATCATGGCATGTGGGCTTATCTCGCCATCCCCGGTGGGGTTCAGACTCCGTCGATCCTCGGTTCCCAATCCACGTATCTCCGTGGTGCTTTTGGTGGATTGGAAGGCAGGCAATTGCAGGCAGGCGATAGGATAACGGCAGCTTCGCATTTTTCCTATGAACTCGCCGGACGGACTTTGCCGGAAGAGAACCGACCGAAATATCAGGAGAATCCAATCCTAGGTATTATCATGGGCCCGCAGTGGGATTATTTCACAAAGGACA